>JAAGKN010000463.1_pt1 | contig 120164 bp, 122 predicted proteins | sample 6206371 | NCBI WGS metagenome assembly JAAGKN01 (sample SAMN11533720, study PRJNA540317) | gut metagenome | isolation source: fecal pellets from male and female animal of same cohort | host: Peromyscus leucopus | place: USA:CA | collected 2017
CACATATTATTCATCTGTTTAATTTACTTCAACAACTGGACTATATTCTATATTGATATATAATAATAAAGGAGAATTATAATTTAAAACAGTTTTGGTAAAGGGGAGTTTATGCCATCAAAACATATTGATTTTAATATAGATGCAGCCCAAGGGTTTGGGGTTTTTAAAAATAATAAAGAATCAGAATTATTAGATTTAGTAAGTTCTGTAAATATATCTTGCGGATTTCACGCAGGTGACCCGCTTTTAATAAGAGAATATCTTTTAAAATGTAAAGAAAAAAACATCACCATCGGTGCTCACATCGGCTTTAACGACTTACAAGGTCTTGGCTACCGTCCGATGGAATTATCAAACGAAGAAATAGAATCAATTGTTCTTTATCAAGTAGGTGCATTGGCTTCTTTTGCAAAAGCTTACAGTTTAACAATAGATCACGTTAGACCACATGGAGCTATGTATAAACTTGCAAGTGAAAACTATGAATTTTCTCTTGCAATTGCAAAGGCTATCCAAAAGTTTGATAAATGGTTAAATTATACCTGCCTTGATAACAACATTCTTCAAAATGTTGCGGATGAAACAGGACTAATTATTAACAGAGAAGTATTTGTTGATAAAACATATACTCAAGAATTTAAACCTGAATGGAATGCAGAAAAATATATAAATGATGACGATGCTTTAAACAGAATACGAACCATTTTATTCTCATCTCAAATAAAGCTCGGAAACGGTGTATTTATGCCTGTAAACTGTGATACTATTCACTTTGACACAAAAAATCCAAATATTACCCAATTACTAAAAAAAGCAAATGAAATTATAACTCCAACTCCTGTTAATTATAACAAAGCAGAATCTTCAGGCTGGGTGTAAAAAGGAGCTTAAAATGAAATTAAGTAGATTATTTTTACGTATTCCAAAAGATGCAGGTTGGTTATTACCCGGTTTAGAAGTAAAAAGATGGTTTTTATTAATTATTGCAGGAACCGTTCTTGCAACCATTGGTTTGTGCATTATATATAATTTAAGACCAATAATTTCACTATTCAATATGATAATGAAAATAACACAAATTCTTCCGCCTGAAATCATTGGCTGGATACTTATTTTAATTGGTGCTTTATTCTTCTTTATCGGTTGGTTAAAAACAAATTACTCTATTTTAGATGTAAATAATGAACGAAACAGACACGCTGTTTTAGAAGATTTATACAGAAGAAGAAAATTAAACAGAGGCCCCAAAATTGTAGCTATAGGCGGAGGAACAGGCTTATCTACAATGCTTAAAGGCATAAAGAAAATTACAAACAATATAACAGCTGTTGTTACAGTCGGTGATGATGGCGGAAGTTCAGGTAAACTAAGAGAAGAACTTGGAGTTCTTCCCCCTGGGGACATTAGAAGTTGTATTGCTGCATTAGCAGATGACGAAGACTTAGTAGCAAAACTTTTCCAATACAGATTTAAAGATTGCGCAGGACTTGGAGGTCATAGTTTTGGAAATTTATTCTTAACTGCTATGTGTTCTATTACAGGAGATATGGTTCGCGCAGTTAAAGAATCTTCTAAAGTTTTATCAATAAGAGGACGTGTACTTCCATCTACATTAGATGATATGAGACTTGTTGCTGAAATGGAAGACGGAGAAATAATAAAAGGGGAGTCTAACATCCCTGCATCAGGTAAAAAAATAAAAAGATTATTCTCTGAACCAAATAACTGCAAAGCTCTTGAAGATGTTATCTGGGCAATTAATGATGCTGATTTAATTATACTTGGCCCCGGAAGTTTATACACAAGTGTTGTACCAAACCTGCTTATAAACGAAATTGCTAAAGCAGTAAATGATGCAAAAGCAAGAAAAATATATGTATGTAACATTATGACTCAACCCGGAGAAACAGATGGTTTTAAAGTTTCTGACCACATTAAAACATTAATAAATCACGCAAAATACAATAAAATAATGGATGCTGTTTTGGTAAACAATGATTTACCCGCTGATCTTCTTGCCCCATACAAAGATGCAGGTTCAGAACCTGTTATTATTGATAGAGATGAAATTCAAAAAATGGGCATTGAAGTTGTTCAAAAGAACTTAATAGAAGATAAAAGATATGAAGACGGTCACGACTCTTTTGTAAGACATTCTCCAAGCAGATTAGCAAGAGTTATATATTATTGGTATAGAAAAAAAGATAAAAAGGACAAAAACTAATGAATAATATAAAACCGGTTACATCAAGAACCTTTCAAAAAATGAAAGATAATAAAGAAAAAATCACTATGCTTACAGCTTATGATTTTTCTACAGCAAAATATATTGATGAATGCGGAGTTGACTCAATTTTAATTGGTGACTCTTTAGGAATGACAATTTTAGGTTATGATACAACTATCAACGTAACAATAGAAGATATGCTTACCTTTACAAAAGCAGTTTCAAACGGAGTAAACAGAGCACTTGTAATTGCTGATATGCCGTTTCTTTCATATCACTTATCAAAAGAACAAACCACTTTGAATGCGGGGAAATTAATTCAAGCAGGAGCGAAAGCCGTAAAACTTGAAGGCGCTTCTGACTTTATCCTTGAAGAAATTCAACACCTTACACAATCAGGAATTAACGTCGTAGGTCACTTAGGTTTTACTCCTCAATATATAAACACAATCGGCGGTTATTTTATCCAAGGTAAGTCTTATGAAAATACATTAAAACTTCTTCAAGCTGCAAAAAAACTTGAAGAAAACGGAGCATTTGCCGTAGTTCTTGAAATGGTTCCAGAAGAATCCGCTAAATTTATAAGTGAAAATTTATCTATTCCTACAATTGGTATTGGCGCAGGTAAATATTGTGATGGTCAAGTTCTTGTAATTGATGATATTTTAGGCAAATACCCCGGTAATATTCCAAGATTTGTTAAACAATACGCAAACGTACAAGAAATTATGAAAAATGCAATTTCTCAATATAACCAAGAAGTAAAAACCGGAGCGTTTCCGTATAAAGAACACTCTTTTAATTTATCAGATGAAGAGAGGGAAAAACTTGAATACAATCTTATTAAATAAAATCACTGATGTCAGAGAAAATATAACAGAATGGAAAAAACAAGGACTTACAATTGGTTTAGTCCCGACAATGGGCGCGTTACATAAAGGTCACGCCTCATTAATAAAAAAAGCAAAAGAAACTTGTGACAAAGTTATAGTTAGTGTATTTGTAAACCCAATTCAATTTGGACCAAATGAAGATTTTGACAAATACCCAAGAACACTTGAAGCTGATATGGAACTTTGTAATTCTATAGGTGCTGATGCTGTTTTTGCACCGACCCCTAAAGAGATGTATGGAGAAAATAACAGACTATCAAATACAGATTTAACATTCGTATGCCCTGCATACAAATTTGTTGATTGTTTATGCGGCAAAGCAAGACCGGGACATTTTGACGGCGTTGCTACTGTTGTTTTAAAACTATTTAATATTACAACTCCTGATTATGCATTTTTTGGTTTAAAAGATGCTCAACAATTGTTTATTCTGAAACAGATGGTAAAAGATTTAAACTTAAATTTAACAATAGTTCCTTGTCCTATTGTAAGAGAAGAAGACGGGTTAGCTTTAAGTTCAAGAAATACATACCTGTCAAAAGAAGAAAGAGAAAATGCTCTATCAATATCAAAGGCATTAAATCAAATAAAAAGCCTATATGCAAAAGGCATTACAGATGTTAATGTATTATTTGATACAGCTATTGCGATTTTAAACCCTAATATAGAAATGGAATATTTGGAATTCCGTGATTATGATACTTTTGAAAAAGTTGATAATATCAAACAAAATACGCTTATTGCAATAGCTGCAAAATCAGGAAAAACGAGGTTAATTGACAATATAATAATATAAAGGATAAATGGCATACAAAAAAGATAATACAATGGAAAAACTTGAAAAATTCGCACAGATTTTAAATTGTGTGAAATTTTTGCGTTTCGTATTTTTCTTTTATTCCTTTATATCATTTGTATTCTGGTTTCTAAATTGTTTAGAAATTGATTGGCTATATCTTTTCAACTGGTTATTTATAGGCCCATATAGAATAGTAAATACTTTTTATAGACCCGAGGGCGTATCAGCTGACTTTTCGCTTGCAATAATCGGCGGTATATCACTTATACTTGGTTTCGTATTCGATTTCTTTATAAATCATTTATATGAAAAAATTTTAGTTCTTCAAGAGGAAGAAGAACGAAGAATTCAACGCAGAAAAATGAATAGAAAAAGAACCGTAAGACCTGCAATTGCTGCCCCAAATCAACCTAATTATGATAGTATGGCACCGGTTGAAAACTCAAAATTAATATTCATTATTCAACCACACGTAAATAAAATAAAAAGAAAAAAAACAGACTTAGAATTAACATTCCAAGAAGTTGAAATATGGAAACAAAGAGTTAATAAGCGTTTGCTTGAAAATGTCAGCTATTCAAAACCAATGCAAAAAGGCTATTACAGAAAAAATTTATTTTTAATGTATAAAGATTTCAACTTTGTTGATGATTTCTTATATTATATTAGACCAACACTTGATTCAATTGTTCTTGAATTTAAAAAATATGGTATTTCTATTTCATACAGTTATGTACTAAGTGCCATTTCTAACATAGAAACACTTGAAAAAGAACTTGATTGTATGGATACAATTTTATCATTGAATTTTATTAACGAATTTATCGTAACTAACAGATTTAAAATTACTTATGATAATAAACCGACACATCAATATTCTATGATTTTAAAAGGTGAATATAATCTATCTAAAAATTTGACTATATCTAATAAACAGCCATTATATTCATTATCTGACGGAAAACAAAAAGGAGAAAAAGAAGTATGAAAATGAAAATAACAAGAATGGAGCATAATAAACATTTACCCGAATATAAAACAGAAGGTTCATCAGGAATGGATTTATATGCGGCTATTGACAAAGAAATTACTTTAAAACCATTAGAAAGAGTGCTTGTTCCAACCGGAATTAAGATTGAAATTCCTATAGAATATGAAGCACAAATTCGCGCTCGTTCAGGTTTATCAGTAAAACATGGTATTACATTAATCAATGCTGTAGGTACAGTTGATGCAGATTATCGCGGTGAAGTTTGTGTCGGGTTAGTAAATATTTCTAATGAAGAATATACAATTAAACCTGATGACAGAATTGCACAAATGGTAATTGCCCGAGTTGAAAAAGCGGAAATTGAAGTAACAACAGAACTTTCAGATTCAGCACGCGGCGAAGGCGGTTTTGGTTCGACCGGTTTTTAAAAAATTAAAAAACAAAAAGACGAAAGATATTATCTTTGAAGTCCATTGATTTTAGGTATCTAAAAATCACAGGACGAAAAGATAATATCTTTCGTCTTTTTGTTTTTTAATTTTTTATATTAAATAATAAAATAAATTATATAAAATTTCATCTATAAAACATTTATTTGGATAAAAAACAGAAAAATTTATAGCAAATATTAAATAAGTTGTTACCTTTTTGTCCTGTGATTTTTGCTCTAAAGAGCAAGAAATCAATGGGCATCAAAAGTAACAACTTGTTTATTTGCTATAATTGTTCTATTTTTTATCCGAATAAATGATAACCTGTAATAAAAGAACAAATCAAAAATATCGCAGAAAGAACATAAGTAAAATGATTTAATCCCTTTTCCGCACTTTTTTGAGATGAAAATAAATTAGCAGCACCGCCAATCGCACCCAAACCATCGCCTTTTGGTGAATGTAATAATACTAATAAAATTAATAATACTGCTGTTATTATTTGAATTATCCAAACTATAGTTAGCATTTATATCTTCCTTATTTTTCCTTATGCATTGAGTCTAACACAAAAATAAGTTTTTGTGAAAGCTCTTCTATCTTGGCTCCTTGGATAAAAACTTTTTTTAATTTTGATTTTTCACCGGAAATAATTCTTATTTTAGATTTATTTACATCAAATAATTTAGAGCAAAAGGCAATCAATTCTTTATTTGCTTTATTTTCTATGGGAGGCGAAGAAATCTTTATTCTTACATATTCTTCCGTATAATCAACAATTTTAGTAAAAGAAGAATTCGGAACCAACTTCACATTAAAAATTATACCGTTTTGCGATATTTGTAAAATAGAATTATATTCAACCATATAAAAATTATACACCAAGTGAAGTAAGTATTTATTTTTTTATTGGAAAATTCAGAATTACAGTGTAAAATTAAGTCATATTAAACTGCAGGAATAAATATGGAACAAGAAGATTTATTTACAGGCTTAGAAAAAATTCTAAAAGAACAAAATCGAAGCGAAGAAGATATTCAAGAAATATATAAAGCTTACAAATTTGCGGAAAAATTACACGCGGGACAATACAGAGTAAGCGAAGAGCCATATATCATTCACCCTGTAGAAGTTACAAAAATTTTAGCTACATTAAAAGTTGATAAACACACATTAATGGCATCTATTCTTCACGATACTATTGAAGATACAGGTATCACCGCAGAACAAGTCGGGGCTGAATTCGGAGAAGATGTTCTGAACTTAGTACTTGGTGTAACAAAGTTAGATAAATTTCAATTTAAATCCAAAGAAGAACGTCAAGCCGAAAGTTTCAGACGAATGTTTATTGCAATGGCAAAAGATGTCCGTGTAATTTTTTTAAAGCTTGCAGACAGACTTCACAATATGCGTACGCTAAAGTATATGGCACCTGCTAAACAAATCCGTATAGCACAAGAGACTTTAGATATATTTGCCCCGTTAGCAAATCGTTTAGGTATCGGTAAAATTAAAGCAGAATTAGAGGATTTATCACTTCGATATTTAAACCCTGAAAAATATTTTGAAATAGCGCAACTTGTAGCACAAAAAAAGGTTGAACGTGAAAATACCGTTACATTATTAATTGATGAAATTTCGGAAAGTCTGCATCGTAATGAAATTAACGCTGAAATAACAGGAAGAGCAAAGCACTATTATAGTATTTATAAAAAAATGCAAAGATTAAATGTTGCATTTAACGACCTATATGACATCACTGCTGTAAGAGTTATTGTTGATAGTGAAAGACAATGCTATGAGGTTTTAGGTATCATCCACTCATTATTTAAACCAATTCCGGGGAGATTTAAAGACTATATTGCGATGCCCAAAGGCAATGGGTATAAATCACTACATACTTCAGTAATAGGTCCAAAGCAAAAACCGTTAGAAGTTCAAATAAGAACAAAAGACATGCACAAAATTGCAGAATATGGGGTTGCAGCGCATTGGAAGTATAAAGAATCAGGTTCTATAAAAGCATCTTCCGATGATGATATTAAATTCTCTTGGATGTCTCAAATGATAGAACTTGAGAAAGAGTCCTCAAACGCGAATGAATTTGTTGAAAAAGTAAAAATGGATTTATTCAGCAATCAAGTATTTGTATTTACCCCAATGGGAGACATTATTGATTTACCACAAAATGCAACACCCGTTGACTTTGCGTTTAGAATTCACTCCGAAGTAGGTTATAAAACAACAGGTGCTTTAATAAACGGAAGAATTGCGCAATTAGATGCAAAATTAAATAATGGTGATATTGTAGAATTATTTACATCTAAAACAGGTACTCCAAAGCTTCATTGGCTCAAATTTTGTGTAACAAAGCAAGCTCAATCAAGAATAAGACAATGGTTCAAAAAACATAACAGAGATGAACATATTGTTCACGGCAAAAATATGCTTGAACAAGAATTAACAAAAGCCGTTTATGATGAAAATATTAAAAACGGAACTATTCTTGAAATTGCAAAAATACTGAATTATGTTTCTGTTGATGATTTATTGGCAGCTTTAGGCAATGGCGAAACTACAATAAATAAAGTTACAAGTAAAATCAAAAAGCCTGTAGAAGAAGACGAAAATCAATATATTTCAAACAAGAAAAAAAGCCAATACAAAGATGAAATTGCAGGACTTGAAGGAATGCTTTACAGCTTTGCGAAATGTTGTTCACCTGTTCCGGGAGAACATATTGTGGGTGTAGTAACAAGAGGGAAAGGCGTTTCTATTCACAGAATTGATTGTCCTTCCTTAGATACAATTCCGGAAGAACGATTGATGAAAATCAGCTGGAAAAATAATGAAACACCAAATAAAACTTATGTAACATCAATTCGTATTAATTGCGTTGATAAAATGGGGATGTTAAAAGATATTCTTATTAAGGCAGCTGATACCGGAACTAACATTACATACGCAAACGTAAAAACTAATTATGCAAAAAAAGTAGGTATTATAGAGCTTGGTGTTGAAGTTAACGGAATTGATAAATTAAACAGTGTTATAAACGCATTCCAATCATTACCTGACGTTCATTCCGTAAAAAGAATACAAATGAATACAAAAATAAAAGCAGCACCTGAATTAAAACAAAAAACAAAAGGAAAAAAGAAAACTAATTAGTTATTAATTAGCGTTTTTTCAAACGCAACAAGTGCTTCCATTCCAACAAGTTGTTCAAGAGCAGCTCTTGTTTCTAAAAATTCGAGTTCAAGTCTTGCTTTATAATCAATTGCCGAGCGATAATAAGCATCTGCTATCAATAATTGTTCTTGTGTTTCATATACAGACATATTGTAGCGTTGTTCACGTGTTTTTAGATTTTTCTCACATAAAGAAAGTAAGTTATATTGAGTCATATAATCAAAATATAAATCTATAACCTTTTTCTGCATATTATCAACTTTGGTAATAAGCACAATCATATCAGCGTCGGTAACTTTTGTGTATTTATAATTTAAATCTTTATCATTAAAAGAAAGTGCATTCATTAAATGTCCGCTCACAAGTGCAGCAGTTGCACTAAAAGGATCGCCTAATCCTGCACCTGCAATAGAAGATGCCGTAGATAACGGTCTTATTATCTTTTTAACAATTGTTTCATCAGGTTTATCAGCATCAGGGTTTGAAAGCTTATACAACGCAAATTTAATGGTTTCGCTTTTTAATGCCGCGCCTGCCCATAATATTTGTATATGCTCAAGCATCTCTTCCTTTTCCAGTGTAAGCAGCTTGGAAATTTCATTAGATAAATCTTTTAAAGAACTATCAGCATAAGTTGAATTTTTTATATATTCTCTTTCATAAGAAGCTGTTTTTTCTTTTTGAGTCTCTGTAAGGTCTGTAACTTTATATTCTCTCTCTATATCATAAGTAACACCCAATCGATATGCAGGCTTTTTAGGCAGAGCTAACTCATCTTCTGTTTCAGCATTTACGCTTGAAGAAAATATCAAATATATTGCTAATAATGTAATATATTTTTTCATTGTTTACTTATACTTTCTGTATTGATTAACTGATTACGCAAAGCGTATTGAGAAAGAATTAAACTATCAACCGTCTTTTTTCCTGCAAGACGTTCAAGGGATAAATAACACTTTTTAGCCTCTTGTTCCTGCTTATATTCCTGCAATTGCATTTCCTCATACAATGCAGAAGAAACAATTAGCTCTGTTATAGAATTATTTTTTAACGCATTTGAATAGTTTTTATTATATAGAATAATCCTTGCACGTGTATCTTTTAGTTTATTTAACGCACCTTTATACTCATAATACGAAGAAATTATTTTTTCTTGTAGTTCTTCTATAGTACCTGCAAGCTGAATTAACTCAGTATCTGTAATTGGAGCCTGCTGACCTGCTGAGGATTCTTTATTTAAGAAATTATTAGCCAAACGCCCTGCAGAAAAAGAAGCAGATTGCATCATAGCATTTGAACCTGTAAACATAGGAATAAAACTTGCACCATAAATCAATGAAGATACACCTTTTGCCATTAATGAAGAATGTAATCGTCTTTGAGATTCCGGCGTATTAAGTTTATTCATTGTAAATTTAATAAGAGTGTTATTATCAATAGTAGCTCGCCATAGAAGCTCAATGTCTTTTATTTCTTCATCTTTCTGCATTTTAATTAAATCTTCAATAACATCTTTATCCTGTATAACAAGATTTTTATTGTATTCATGTTCTTTTGAATTTAATTTAATTTCATTTTTTTCAACAGGTCCCAAATGAATAACTTCCGCATAAGAAAGATTTGAACAAATAAAAAAGTTCAGAAACAAGATATATATAAATATTTTTCTAAAGCTCTTTTTCAAATAACTATCCCCTCTTATTTGTTTATATCACACAATCAAAACTCTTTCCAATATAAACATATAATATGTAAAGTTAATTAAAAGGGACGATACCTCATTATACGTTTATGCTTATTTTGTATGTCTTTTATTCCGGAAGTTCCTATTGAAATAGCCCCTTTTCCGTATTTATTTTCAATTTTATCTAAAATTACAGAAACATTTTTTCCTTTTTGCTGCTCTTTTATTTCAAATAAACCAAGCTGCAGCTTTTCAGTTTCTTGTAAATTACCCGCAAAAATACCCGAAGACCGATAAACTATACCCTCTGTAAAAATAGACTCAAATAATTGTTTTACTTTTTTTATTAATACAATTTCAGAATCCGTCATAAATTCAAGTTTTTCTTCTTTTATAAACACTCTGAAATCTTTTGTTCTAAGCATTACATATATTAAAGAGGTCTGCTGATTATTTTCTCTTAATTTTTTACAAACATTATGTAAATGGAGTTCAAGCTCCGTCATTATATAATCTTTATCATTTGAAAATTCAGGAAAAGCTCTTGTTCGTTGTATCGATTTTGGTTTTTCTTCTATGCCTGTTAACGGAATAACACTTTGCCCTGAAAGTTCATATTTTAATTCCAAACCTTTTTTTCCGTAATTTTGTTTATAAAAATTGTCATCTTGCAGCAATATTTCATCTGCATAGAAAATACCGTATTTCCTTAAACTACGTGCAATATTACGCCCAACACCCCACAACTCTTCTACAGGTATATTTCTAAGTTCATAATCTATTAAGTTCTTTTCTATTATATAAGTTTCGTTCAGTTTTTTTGCTTTATGCGCTGCAAGCTTTGCCAGTGTTTTAGAATTTGCAATGCCTACAGATACAGAAACACCTAAATTGTCTGCAATATCTTGTTTAATTTTTTTTGCAAAATCCTCAAAAGACATATTAAATACCTTATCCATTCCTGTTATATCAAGAAAGGCTTCATCAATAGAATAAACATCAACTTTATCAGAATAATTATGTAATATTTCCATCATTCGCTGCGAAATTTCATGGTATAAAGAAAAATCCGAACTTAAATAAACAACATCTTTATAGATATTTTTAATCATAAAAAGAGGAACCCCCATTTTAATGCCGAGCTTTTTTGCCTCGTTTGAACGAGCAATAACACAGCCGTCATTATTGCTTAAAACACAGACAGGTTTGCCTTTTAAATCAGGATTCATTAAAGTTTCACAACTAACAAAAAAATTATTACCATCAACTAATGCAAGTGTTCTTTGTTTCATAACCATTTCCTTAGTATAAAAGAAAAAGCAGCGGGACTGGTGGGAGGAATAAATGTCCCGCATTTTGAAGAATAATGTGTATATTTGAATAATTTATAATTTTCTTACTATCCCTTGAGCAACACCAAAAATAATCAGTTTCTCTTTAGGATACAAATTAGGATAATTAGAGTTAGCAGGTTCCAGCCAAACTTTGCCTGCTTTATTTCTGTAGGTTTTCAATGTGTAGCCATCATCTATATAAGCAATTACGATGTCGCCATCGCGTGCCGTATTTGTTTTTTGAACGATTACTTTATCGCCCTCATAAATTCCGAGGTCAATCATAGAATCACCCGATACAGTAAACAAAAAAGTAGATGGATTATTTATATTGAAGCTTTCATCAAGTGAAACTCTTTTTTCTACATAATCGTCTGCCACAGAAGCAAAACCGGCTTTTACAACCGAAGAAAATAAAACAGCTCCGAACAATTCTTTATTTATGTAAAATCTATTATTATGTTCGTGAATTAAATCTTCTTCTCTAAGCTTATTGAAATACTGCCAAACAGAGTTTTTATGTTTAAAGCCAAAATCTTTAGCAATAACATCAAAGCTAGGCAAAGCTTCTTTTTCATATAAATCTTTGAGTTTTTCAAAGAATGTTTTTTGTTTTTCTGTAAGCATATCTTTATTATAGACAAACGTCTATAAAATGTCAAGGTATTTTGGTGCAAAAAATTGCACCCTGCATTCTAAAAAAATTACCTTTTTATAAAGCAAATATTTTTGATATAATTAACACAATTATCAGTCTGGAGTTTTTATGAAAAATATATCGGAACTTGAAAAAGAGAAGTGTAACGGTTGCTCTGCCTGTTTTAATTTTTGTCCGAAAAACGCAATTGTTATGCAAGAAAATAATGAAGGATTTAAATACCCTGTAATTGATATGGAAAAATGTACAAATTGCGGTTTATGTGTTAAATCTTGTTCTGTTATAAATGCTAATTTTCAAAATTACCCCCCCCGCGCGATGTTTTCGCTTTTATGGCAAAAAATTCAATTAGAGAAAAAAGTACTTCTGGCGGAGTTTTTCCTGTAATAGCTTATGATTTTATAAAAAATGACGGATTTGTTGCTGGTGCCGTATTTGATAAAGATTGGGCCGTGAAACATATTGTTTCTGATAAACAAGAAGACATTGATAAAATGAAAGGTTCAAAATATCTTCAAAGTGATATTGGAAATTGTTATATACAAATAAAAGAAATTTTAAACCAAGGAAAAAAAGTGCTATTTACAGGTACACCATGTCAGGTTGCAGGGTTAAAATCATATTTAAAAACTGATTATGATAATCTTTTTTGTGCTGATATTATTTGCCACGGAGTACCAAGCAAAAAAGTTTTTCACAAATATTTAAATGAAAATTTTGATATAAATAAAATCACAAATATAAATTTCCGCCCAAAATATCAATATGGCTGGTCTTGTAAAAATATATCAGTTAATACGGAAGAGAAAGAATATAATATAGATATTCAAGATTGTGATTATTTTAATGCTTTTCTAAAAGATATTTTATTTAGAAAAAGCTGTTATATATGTCCTTATAATAAACTTCCGCGTCAAGGCGATATTACTATGGGTGATTTTTGGCGCATTAATAAGTATAGTAAAAAATATGATGACAAACTTGGAACATCTGTGCTTCTTGTAAATTCCAAAAAAGGTAAATTTCTTTTTAATTGTTTAAAGAAAAATGCAAAGTTAATCAAAAAAGTTCCGATAAAATATGCCTTAGAAGGAAATCCACAACTATATAAACCTGTAGATTATAAAAAAGAGCGAAGTGATTTTTATAATAAACTTGATAAACTTAGCTTTAAAGATAATAAAAATCTTCTTCTTGATGATAAATGTGACGCAATGGTTTTAAATTTATGGTTTGCGGCAAACTATGGAGCTATACTTACTTGTTTTGGACTGCAGTATTTACTTGAAAAATTAAATGTAAATGCCAAAATAATAAACTTTACACCAAGTTTTTCATCAAAATTAATATATTCAGGTAGTATGTCTGAAAAATTTGCGAAAAAATATTTTAAATTAACAAAACCGGTTGTTACAATACAAGATTTTATAAATTTAAATAAGTATTGTTCAACATTTATTGCCGGTTCAGATCAAATTTGGTCAAAACAAATAATGGAATCACATAGCGGAGCTGCTGTAAAAAATATTTGGCTTCTTGGATTTTGTAATAGTACTTCTAAAAAAATATCTTATGCTGCAAGTCTTGGAACAGGTATTGAAAAAGATAATTATGAGCAAAAAGAACTATTCAGACATTATCTGCCTCAATTTGATGCTTTGTCTATAAGAGAATTTGAAGGACAAAAAGATGTAAAAGATAATTTTGATATTGAATCCGTTAGAATTATTGACGGAGCATTTCATATTCCGTTATCAATATTAGATGAGATGACAAATAAATATAAAACGAATGAAGAATATATTGCTTACTACGATTTACCAAATATAAAACATTATAATAATCAATATAAACAAGCATTGGCTATAAGTAATAAATTAAATATTCCTTTAAAAAAGATGGAATATAATATCGAAACAAGCGTTGAAGAATGGTTAGCATTTATAAAAAATTCAAAATACGTTATAAGCAGTTCGTATCACGCAATTGTATTTGCAATTATTTTTAATAAACCATTTACACAAATCATGTCAGCAAAATCACAAAGCAGATTTAATACTTTATTTAAGGTACTTGAAATTCCTAATAATTCAATTTCACCTTTTGTTGAAGCTGAAAACATTCCATTTGATAAAATCTTTGTAAAATATGATTGGGAAAAAATCAATAAAAATATCGAAAGAGAAATTATCAAAGCTGAAGAATGGGTGAAAAATGCACTATCTATGCCGGCTAAAGATAAAAATAAGTTCGAAACATTGAATTATACAATGCTAAAACTTGAAAGTCTGAAAAACTTAATTTTACATAGTAATAATAAAAATAAGATATATTGGAATTATTACTATTATAAATTTCTAAAAGGGTTGCCGTTTTCAAAAAAAGTAAATATTAAGAATATGGCAAAATATCAAAAGTATAAGCAGCGAATACTAATTTTAAAGAGTGAAAAAATTTAAAAAATTACGACAGCGGAATTTTTATTCCAAAAAATGTAATTATTTTACGTTTTTTACCATTCTTTTTATCATTTTTTATTGAGAAAATAAATTTTGATAATTCACCTGATAATTCAATACAAGAGAATATAAAATAATTATATTTTAAAACTTTTCTATATTCTTTATATTTTATATATTCTTTTAATTCATTTATATTATGATTTTGATTAAAATATAAAAAACATTCTTTCATTTTATGAAAATATTGTTTTTTTATTTTTGTTTTTCTGTATCTTTTATAAAAACCCAAAAGAGAATTGATATATGTAGCAGGATAATATTTAATTAATAGTTGATTTTTTGTTGCTAAAATAGTTTTATATGCCATTTCTCTAGTTTCAAATAAATCCATTATATCATCAGGATTCCTCAAGCTGGAATTTGCTCGTTGCCTGTAAATGTATAACGGCTCATCTAATATAGAAATACTTTCAGCACAGGTAATAACCTGAATATAAAAAGGAATATCTTCCATCATTTTATATTCAGGGAAACGAATATTATGCTTTTTAAGGAATTTATTAGAATATATTTTATACCAGCATTCACCATAAGATAAACTTTTTGGTGTTTTTATTTCTCTAAAAGAAAAATTATTACTTTCCCCCCCTTCCGAAGAAAATTCAGAAAGGCAATTTAATCGTGTATCATCAATATTAAATACACCTGTATCTTCATAAAAAAATTTAAAATTAAAATATGCAAAATCATTATCATTATTAGATACATGGTTATATGCTTTTTCGCAGGCATCAAGTTCATACCAATCATCAGAATCAAGAAACATTATGTACTCGCCTGTTGCATTATCCAGTGCTAAATTTCTTGTACCGCCCCAATTTCTGCCTTTTGGAAAACTGTTTTTAATTATTTTAATTCTGGAATCACCTTTAGCATATTCTTGCAGTATTTTTAAAGAATTATCAGTAGAATAATCATCTACACAAACAATTTCAATGTCTTTCAATGTTTGATTAATCAAAGACTCCAAACATTGGTTTAAATATTTTTCGACATTATATACCGGAACAACAATACTGACTTTAGGCACTTTTATAATCTTTCTTAAGTTTATGATAATAAAAAAGACCGATTTTCATCGGTCTTTAAAAACTGGGACGGAAGGATTCGAACCTCCGAGATGCCTGGACCAAAACCAGGTGCCTTACCACTTGGCGACGTCCCATTAACGTCTACTTCTATATATTATTAAGTCCAAAAAGAAAAGTCAAGTTATTTTTAAAATTTTCTATATACTTTTGTTTATTTTTATGGCTTAATTATATTCATATAGTAGAGATTAAAAGGAATTTATATATGCAAGCAAGACGTGCTGCCAGAGAATTAGCTTTAATATTATTTTCTCAAATGGATACAATGCCAAATTTAGACAAATGGGATTTTCAAGATGTTGTTTTAAAATCAGTCAGAACACTTACAAATAATGCTGTTGATGAACTTCGAATTGCATCAGCTTCTATTCTTGAAATGAAAGAATATATTGAAGAGTATGAGTCTAACCACGAAACTAACCTTGAAAGACCAATTGAGGTTTCAAATTTACCTGTACCATTACCTTTAACATCTGATATGCAAGGTAAATTAGACGAATTATTAAATGTATCAGAAAAAGCTATGTTAGCTTTAGAAATCGCTGAAATGGCTGCATTAGAAGAAAATTCAGACGTAAAAGAATATATAAACAAAATTGCTAATGAGTTTAAAACTCACAAAAACGAAATTGATGAACAAATCAAAAAATTTGCTTTTGGTTGGGATATCAATCGCCTTGTTAAAATGGATAAAGATATCTTAAGAATAGCAATTTGCGAACTTCTTTATGTTAAAGATGCACCTGTAAAAGTTGTTATTGATGAAGCTGTTGAATTAGCTAAAAAATATTCTACAGATGATTCTTCTACTTTTGTAAACGGTATCTTAGGTAAAGTAGTTATTGAAAATGATTTAAAATAATCTTAGGTTTTAATTATGTTTAACTTCTTCAAAAAAGATGAAAAACCTGTTGAAACTACAGAACAAAAAGAAGAAAAGCCAAAATCTTTTTGGAATTTTTCGTTTGAAAGTTTAAAGAAAACTATTTCTAATACAACTTCAAACCTTGTTGATAGTGTTGTTTCAAGTGTTGAAGAAGAAGAAGAATTTGATGATTTTATTCTTGATGATATGGAAGATATACTTATAAAAGCTGATTTAGGCGTTGGATTGGCTTCTTCTATAACTGATAAGTTAAGAAAACAAACAAAAGTAAAACCATCACAAATAAAGCAGTTTTTAAAAGATGAATTTACTGAAATTTTAAAAAACGCAGGTTCTTCTGAATTAAATATAAATGAAAACGGGTTAAATATCTTTTTTATTACAGGAGTTAACGGTGCAGGAAAAACAACATTAATTGCAAAACTTGCTAATAATTTCAGATTATCAGGCAAAAAAGTTTTACTTGCAGCAGGTGATACGTTTAGAGCAGCAGCTGAAGAACAGCTTGATATTTGGGCACAGCGCGCACAGGTTGATATAGTAAGAAAAGATGGTATTGACGCAGCAGCCGTAGTATTTGATGCTATAAAAAAATCTCAAAATGAAAATTATGATATTTTGTTAATTGATACAGCCGGAAGATTGCATAATAAACGCAATCTAATGGAGGAATTAAACAAGGTAAAATCCGTTATAGATAAACTTGCACCCGATTGTTTAAAAGAATCAATTCTTGTTTTAGATGCAAATACAGGTCAAAACGGATTATCTCAAGCTAAGTTATTTGCAGAAGCCGTAAATTTAACTTCTGTTGCGCTAACAAAGCTTGACGGCAGCGCAAAAGGCGGAATAATTATTGCTATTGCAAAAGAGTTTAATCTTCCCGTTAAATTAATCGGTGTTGGTGAAAAAATCGAAGATTTAAAATTATTTAATCCTGCTGATTTTATTGAAGCTCTTTTTGAGAAGAAATAATATCTATAGATATATCTAGAAATTAAAATTATTCAATTTTGTTGAAAGCAATCTATAAATATAATTGCATATTTTGACTTTTTGTGACATAATGAGTGGCATGAAAAACTTATTTAACATTGTCAGTTGTTTTATAAATAAAAAATCCTCCATTTTCGTGGGGGGGGGATTTTTAAAATCTCATAATTATAATAAACAACATTTTCGTTTTAATGGACAATCTGCATTTAATTACGATTTTATGATGTCTTTGGAGGAAAAAGAGTATCCTAAATATTTAAAACAAGCATATCAGCATAAGTTTATGCAAAAATTAAACCTTAGACATCCAAAAACAATTAATGAAAAAATACAATGGTTAAAAATATATGATAATTTACCTATCAAAACACAGCTTGCAGATAAAGTACTAGTTAGAAACTGGGTTGAAAATAAAATAGGGAAATCATATTTAAAACCTGTTCTATGGACAGGAAAATCGTTTGATTTAATTCCTTTTGATATTTTACCTGAAAGATTTGTTATAAAAACAAATCATGCCTGCAGCTGGAATATTTTTATAAAAAGCAAACAAAAATTTTTATCTAACGCTAGTATATATAACTATACTAAAACTCAGTTTGACGAATGGTTAAAACAAAACTACTTTGGATGGAGTGACTTTGAAACACAATATAAAAATATAAAACCACAAATTATTATTGAAGAGCTGCTTCAAGATGAAAATAATGAAGAGATTCAAGAATTTGAAATATGGTGTTTTAATTCTGAACCACAAATTTTTCAGAAACATTTCTATGATAAAGAAACTTTCATGAAGTCAGTAAGCACATATAATAAATATTTTAAGAATATAGATCTAAAATTTCTACCACAAAATATTCTTAAAGAAACAGTTGCTGATTCTAACTTAAAAAAGGCAGCTGAACTAAGTAAAATTCTATCAAAAGACTTTAAATTAGTCCGCATAGATTGGTTTGTATTTAAAAATAAACTTTACTTTGGAGAAATGACTTTTACTCCTCAGTCCGGTTATTTTTTATTCTATAACGAATATCAAAAATGGTATTTAGAACTTGGTAACATGTTAAAACTATAAGGAGAATGAAATGGAAGATAACAAAGAAAATAAAGAGTTAGATATAACTAAAAATAATAATCAGAACGAACTTGAAAATCTTTCAGTAGAACAAATTAATGACCTTTTCAGTGATATTATCGAGCTTCCTGATGATTATTTCATAGCTGCTGCTTCAACATCAAGCAAACATTGCCATAATTCCAGATGTTAATCAATAGGATAAATAATGTTTATAAAAGTTTTAGACTGGATAAATACAAGAACATATTTTACTGATAATGTATCCTCTATTAGTTTTATAGAAGATTTAAACAATCAGCTTTTTTATTTATTAAAAGGCAATTTATCGGATTTATGGAATCTTATAGTCCAATATCAAGATTATAAAAAAATATATGCTTTGGCAAAAGAAAACTCCTTTGAAAATGAATTAGGAGGTTTTATTGCTGAATTACAGCAGAAACATTTAATTATAACAGACAAAATTTTTTCTAAACAGATTAATAAATATTTAACTTTGCCTATAAAGCGTAATATAAAAAATTTCATATTTTTTGAAAAAATCCAATCTAAAATTGCAGCACAACAGAATTTATTATCGACATTATATCTGACATTAAATTATGATTGCAATTTAAAATGCAAACATTGCTGTAATCCAAAAACAATGTGTGAAAAAAAGATAACATATAAAATTGCAAAGAAAATCATAGATGATGCCTATATTTCTGGAATAAATGAAATATGCCTTACAGGCGGCGAATGCACAATAAACAAAGACTTTATTAGAATTGCAGAATATATTAGAAGCAAACATCTAAAACTATATATTTTTACAAATGGTCAAAAATTTTATGATGATAAAATTCTATTTAATAAAATAGTTAAATTATACCCAACAACAATACAAATAAGTTTATATAGTATGAAACCGGAAATACATGATTATATTACACAAGTAAAGGGTTCATATTATAAAACAATAAACACCATTCAAAATTTTAGAGCACAAAACATTAATGTATTAGTATCGTGTTTCCAAACAGCTTATAATTTAAATGAAGATACAGAAGTAAAAAAATATACAAAAACAATTGGTGCACAATTTTTGACAGGATGTACATTTATCAATAATATCAATAACAACAATTTAAGTTCTAAAATCAGTAGTAAAGAAATTGAAAATTATTATATAAAAAATATAGATATAAAAAGAATAAGAAATAAATTTGAAAAAAACAATGAATTAATATGTTCTGCTGGAGTAGATAAATTATGTATAACTCCAAACTTAGACATAACACCTTGTATTTATTTTGATTATATACTGGGGAATTATAACTCAACTACTATTGAAGATGTAAAGAATAAAATTATACCTAAATTCCACAAAAAATTTATCACTAAGAATTTAAAAGATTGTTTTAATTACGATTATTGTGAATATTGTACATATTGTCCTACTTATACAGAAAATGATAATAGCGGCTTTTTAGCTAAATCACCTATTTTATGTGAAGACGCTATTGCATACAAAAAAGCATTAGAATTCATTAAAGAAAATCATAATAAGAGATAAATTATGAATGAAAAATTCTTATTATTATTTCCTCCATTATGGTCTTTTACAAGCCCACATCTTGCATTGCCAAGCTTATCTGCACAATTAAAACATAATGGTTTTAAGACAAAAATAATAGACTTAAATATATTATTTTATGAGTTTTTATTAAAAAAAGAACAAATAGATCAATCAATTGAAATTGCGAAAAATGACTATCAAGAATTAAAAATCGAAAAAATAAAATGCAATCATGAAGATACATTATTGAACTATAAATATTCAATATTAGACAAAATGTTTAAAAATAATATAAATTTAAACTCAATTTCTCAAAATATTGAAACTGCATTATTTATAATTAAAAATTCAAAGTTATTTTATAATTATAAATTATTATTAAAAGCAGAATATATTATACAACAGTCAATACAAATTAGTTCTTTGCCATACCTACCATCAATTATTAACAATAAATTTAACTACCAAAACAATTTTATGAAATATAACATTGAGAATATCCAAAAAATTGTATGTGATAAAAAACAAAATATATTCTTAAATTTTTATAAAAAATATCTTGATTTAATAGAAAAATTTAACTATGAATATATTGGAATTTCAATAAGTGCAGATTCACAATTAATAGGAGGACTAACCCTTGCCAAATTATTAAAAGAAAAAACTAATGCACATATTAATATTGGCGGCAATTTTTTCTCCGGAACAATTAATAGATTATACCGAAATCCGGATTTTTTTAATATTTTTGCTGATAGTGTATCTTATAATGAAGGTGAAAATTCAATTGTAAAACTGGCAAAATATATTAATAAGGAAATTAAAATAGAGGAAGTTCCAAATCTTATATATAAAATAAACAATCAAGTAAGAATTAATCCGATAGATAAACCAGTTTGTTTATCAAAAATAAGTTTACCGGATTTCAGTGATTTAGATTTAAAAAAATATTTTTCGCCGGAAATAATATTACCAATGCAAATAAATCGAGGTTGTTATTGGAATAAATGTACATTTTGCAATCACTCAAAAGGTAAAACATATACAATAAAACCAATGGAAAAGTTAATACAAGAAATAAAACAAAATGAAGAAAAATACAATGCCGTATATTATAACATCATTGATGAAGCAATACCGCCCCAATTTTTAGATAGATTTTGCGATGAATTAATAAAAAATGATATAAAAATAAAATTTAAAATATGTGCCAGATTTGAAGCAGAATTTAGTTATAAACTTTTAAAAAAAGCACATAAAGCAGGTTTAAGATTAATCCAATGGGGATTTGAAACAGGAAATAAGAGAATTCATAACTTAATAAATAAAGGTGTAAAATTTGAAAATAGACTTAACATACTAAAAAATGCAAATAAAGCAGGTATAGTAAATTACGTATTTGCCCTATATGGTATTCCAACGGAAACATATAAAGAAGCAAATGACACCCTTTGTTATATAAAAAAATACCACAAATATATACAAATTCCGCAGTTAAGTTGTTTTTGCCTTTTGCCTGATTCTATCATTGCAGAAAATCCATATAAATTTAAAATTTTTATAGAAGAAAAACAAGAACCCTTTTCCTGTATTATAAATTATACTGAAACAAATGGAATGACAAAGAAAGAAAAAGAGGAAATCAGGAATAAATATAATGAAATTATAAAAAAATATTATAGTAAAAGTATATTTTATAACTTATTTTTTAGTGAGAATGAACAAATTTTGCTCTATAATACGAAATATAATTTAAGCCTTCTAAAGGAAATTAAATCAAAGAATTAGCCATTATTATATTGCAAATACTTTTGATAATTGTTGCTGGTCTATTACATTTTCTTCTTGCACAGTTATAAGACGTTGAACTAATTCATTGTATTTTTCTTTATTTCCCAATGAATTAATTTCATTATTTGAACTTGAATTATCATTCAATATTATGTTCTTAATTTTTTCAAATGATAGATATTTTTTATATAACTTAAACCTTTCAACATCATCTTTTGAATAGTTATTATATAAATAATTAAAAATTAACTCATCATCAATATTTTTAGATTTCATTTCATAGAATTTATTTATTAATATAATGTTTGATATAAATTCTTTTTTATAAACTTCATAACTTTTCTTGTTATAGATTAAACATTCTGAATATTTTTTAATAGCACTATAATCTTGCAAAAGAATTGCGCACATTAACAATAAGTTTTCATTTGGTAATTTATACGAGGTTTTAAAGTTTCTGCAAAAGATTGGTGGACCTTGAGCCTTAATAGCTTTAAATAAAAAATCTACAGAGAAATCATTTTCAGGCATTCCTTCATCTATATATTTTTGCAGTTCTATCCTATACTTTACTAATTCTTTATTTTTACCAGTAACAAAAGACATTTCAGGTATAGAAATAATAACTGAAGGAAACCCTAAAAAAGAAACATCTCTAATATAAATTTCATCTGTAATTTTTTTTATATTTCCCAGTAAAAATTTCAATAATTGTTTATTATTTATATTAGTTTCATTTTCAATCCAAGCATTATTAGATTGTGCAAAATCAGGTTTTCTTTCAAAGAATTGATTTTGAATATAATCGCAATCCTCTATAAAAATATTACATTTTTGAATTTTTTCATTTAAAAAATTCAAATTATTTTCTTCTATTGTATAAAGTAAACCTTGTTCAGAAACAAATGTTTCAAACGGAATTTTTCTATTTAAAGACGTAATATCTTGTCCTTGTGCAAATTCTGTAAGACATCTTTCAATAGCAATCGGCAAGCTTGGATGAGCACCAAATTTAATTGAAACTGTTTGTGATTTTTTATCACTAATAACTGTACAAATAACAGGAATATCTTTTTCTAAGGAAGCATCTTTTACCAGAACAGAATAGTCATATTCTTCGAATATTTTTATCATTCCTTTTATTTTTTTATATTTCATATATTTTTCTTGGGGAATATTCGGAATTGACAAATTTTCATTTATAATTTTTGTCTGAGCAAATCTCTCACATATTTCTGATAACCCCTGAACCAAGGCTTCTTCAATTGTATTTCCTGCGGAAATACCTGTAGAACCTTGTATAAGGGATATAATAAAAATCGGTAAATTTATAACATTATTATCTTTATATGAATAAAATGGAACTAAAACCGATTTATGATTATTTGACAAATCATCATCAACTATACTGTTTGCTAATAAATTCATATTTAATAATAACTCTTTATCTTTGATATATTTATTTATCAAATTTTCAGATAATATATTTTCATCTATAATTTTTTCATCAGGAGAATATATATATTGAGAGTTATTAAAAGGAATTAAAAATTGAGATTGAAGCCGTTCCATAAATTCTGCGTATGCACTGGCTTTTGCATTAATAAAGCAAGAGCCTTTTCCATTAGTACTACACTCTTTATTAAAATGTAAAAATACTTTTAAAGATGAAGGTGTATATAATTTTTGATATTCAGATGAAATAATCTCTTCAGAAAGTTTTATACCCATATCGGACAAAAGTGCCTTAATTCGATTTACAGTTTGTTCCGGTTTAGCTTCCTTCAGAATGCTATATTCCATTGTAAAATTGCCTTCTTTCAAGACCATTTTACCACGCATTTATTAAGGTTGCAAGAATTGCAATTAAACATTACCCTGAAAAGGTTTGCGGCGTGGTTTTTCGGGTGCATTTTCTTTATCTAAAATTAATGTTGCATCCTTCATACATTGAATAGCATTTTTAAAATTTTTAGCAATGTAACGTGTAATATTATTCATTCCGTCTGTTTCTACAACAACAGCACCTAAATCCCCAAGTGAACGTATTTCAATATCTTTATTTTTTGATGCTTCACTTAATTTAGTAAAAGAATCATCATAACTTGCACTTGTTTTATTATATTGGCGAAGAGCAACTGCTGTATCGTAAAAACTTGGATGTGTAGTTAAGCTGCCAAAATTTGTTTTAAAATTATTAGATAAATTTGATATTTGCATAATTCAATTCCTTTTTTCTGCTATAACAAATATAAAGAATATTTTTTGCTTAATATCCGTCTTTTTCTTAACAATTTTAACTTTTTATGAGAGAAGAATATCAAGTATTTTTAAAATTTCATTTTCTTTTGTATATTGAGAAATAGGTATAGGAATTAAAAAGCGCTGAAAAATACCTTCTTGCGTATTTATTGGAAGCGGATTCCAAAATCTATCCGGTTCTATATGATTTTTCTTTAATTTTTTTATAAGACTTTCATCATAATTCAAATACGGATAAATCATCGGAACATCATCCGATGTTAAATTTAAACACAATTCATTTGAACTTTGAAGTTTAGAATGAATTAAATTAAAATTTTCAATTCGTTTTTGCTTAACAATCTCAATTTCCCTCTTTGAAACTAGATTTTTACCATAAGTATTATCACCTATATTTAAAACAGCACTATTTTTTATATTAAAAAATTTTCTGGGTGAATTAAAACCTGCAACACCATAATTAAGAGGCATATAAAAGCTTTGTGCATTATCAACTATCAAATTAGGATATTTTAATGATAATAATTCTACATTTTTTGCACTTACACCAAAATAATTTGTATAAATTATAAATGAATTTGCAGGAAAATCATATACAGGCATAAAATTTCTATCAATATGATAAAACCTAATATTACAATTTAAACCTCTCAATGTTTGCCACACAACAGGGCAGGTATAAAAAGGAAGATAAGTTTCTTGTATATTTAACTTTTTGACTATAAATTGCAGGCAATCCCTGCCATAATTGAAAGTTTCAATCTCTTTCATATTTATATACCAATAATTTTTCTTGTATTTATATCTTTATTAAACTTCAATAAAATACCTTTAACAAGAAATAAAGACAAAATTGATAATATTGAAACAGCAAAAAATCTTATACAAGAAAGAATTAATACATATTGAATGCTATGTCCGTTATAAAGAATAACATTTGGCAAATTAAATATTTGATTGTAAATAAATAGCCAGTACCAATGAAGAAAGAAAATTCCAAAACTGTATTTAGCAATAAAATCTAAAACAGCATTAGTTTTTTTATGTGAAAGGATAAAGTCATCATAATGTTTTAAATATCCTAAAACAAGCAGAGTTAAAAATGTTTTAGAAACAGTAAAATTTGAATATTGATATTTATATTGAGAATATACATCTAAAGCACTTGAAGTAAGCATTAATGCCCATAAAATCAACCTTTTATTATAAAATTTATCTATTATTTCTTTATTTGCGGAACAATACATTCCAAGTACATATAAAGAAGCAAAATGAACAAATCCCATAAGAATATATTTTAGATAAACAAAGTACTTTGCAATATAACTCAAACCGATTGTATCTTGATATTCTGCCGAACCTCTGGGTAATAAAAGCGTAATTATTAACAACAAGGGTAAAAGTTTATATAAAATTCCTTTCTTTTCCAGTTTTAATAAAATCCACGAAAAGAAAAAGAATATTACAATCATAGGAATAAACCAAGTAGGAACATTGTGTACCCTACCTATAGAAAGTAACAAAGGAATTTGCACAAATATATTTAAACCGTCAAAAGCATTTTTGTATAACGTTGGACAAATAAAGCAAAATATAAGCCCGGGGATAGATGTTATAAGATAAGGCATAATTACATTCGTCCATTTTTTAGACAAATAACTTTTATACTCAAACTTATATGATAAATGCTGAAATAAAAAACCCGAAATAAATATAAATAATGCCGTTCCGCCGCAAACTATTTCGCAATTTAGAATATGAGCTAAGCTTGAACTTTCTCCAAACTGCATAACATGCCCCATTATTATTAATAAAATAGCAAGTCCTCTAAATACATTTATATAATTTAAAATTTTCGTTTTCTTTTCCATATTTACCTCTATAATTCAAGCCATAAGACTTGGTATGGTGCTAATCTTAAATGCATTGTTTTACTTTGAAGCGAAATATTCACTTTAATATCATCACCATTAATTAAATTTTTCAAACTTGTAATGTGTCCTTCATTTTTTAAAATTATATTTAAAGGCAAACTCACTTCCGCAATAAGTTTTTCGCCCGATAAATTATTTATAACAAGTATTTGAGAATCTTTATTTTTTCTGATATATGCAAAATTACTTTTTGATTTTGTTTTTAAAATTTCAAAATCTCCGTTTGCCATAACAGGAAGTGATTTTCTGATTGATATTAAATTTTTAACTTTTTCATAAACTTTAGAATTAAATTTATAATAACCTTTTGTAGAACCATAGAATAATTTTGCAGGCACTTCACCCCTATTAATGTCTCGAGAATCAAATGCAGATAATAAATGAGAAAAACCACGTTTTAATGCGGATTTTTTAGCATGTTCATAATTATTTGCAGCACCTACTTCATCACCATAATAAATAATAGGAATTCCTGGAAGGGATAATAGAATTGAAAAAGCTGTTTCTATTCGGTTTGGATTTTTGTCCAAAAAATTTGCTAATCTGCCTGCAACACCAAAACCGTTTCTAAAATTTTCGCCTTTATTTACCAAATCATTAAAAATAATTTCTCTAACTTCGGGGCTGACCATTTCCAGCGTTAATTCATCATGAACTCTTAAAAAAATCCCCCACGCTGCTGTTTTAGGGATTTCAGGTGTCTTTTTATAAGCTTCCGAAAAATATTTTTTATCTTCCGTAACTAAGCTTGCCCATATTGCAGGCATATATGGGAAATTATACGCAATCTGTGCTTCGTTTGTACGTTTAATTTTCTTTATTTCGGCATTGATTTCTAAATCAACATCACGCTCTTTACCGAAATAATGAATAACATCTTTAGGCTGTTGGCAAGCTTCAACTTGAATTACGCTTGATGGTGCGGTTAGTTGTATATAATTACTCAAAAGCCTTACAATTGCATGTGTTTTGGGTAAATTTTCGGCATTTGTACCTGCTTCTTTTGACAAATAAGGAATTGCATCCATTCTAAAAATGTCAACACCTAAATTAGCCCAATGTGAAATAGTATCCAATTCATAATATAAAACTTCAGGGTTATTCCAATTAATATCTAATTGAAACGGATAAAATGTATGATACAAATAATAATCTTTTCCGTTTACAGTTACTTTTCTGTAATTATTTTCTGTATTTTCTGGGAATATCAATCTTCTTTTTGAGGTTTTTCCATCAGGTTCATTATATTCAATTACTGTTCCTAATTTTTCATCCTGATATTTCTTGTATTCGGGCATTTTGTCAGTATAAATAAAATAATCTAAATAACTTTCATCCCCTGCTTCAAGTTTTTTAAACCATTCATGTTCTTGAGATAAATGATTTAAAACTAAATCTGCCTTAATTTTAAACCCTGCTTCTTTTGCTTCTTTAACAAAAGTATTAAATTCAGCCAAACCGCCTAATTCTTGCCTTACATTTTTAGGATTTTTAACATCAAACCCCGCATCTTTCATAGGGCTTTCCGCAAACGGAAGCATATATAAAGTGGTAACGCCTAAATCTTTCAAATAATCAAGCATTAACGCAGTATCTTTAAAGGTATTCTCTTTCTCCTGCTGAACAGTCCCAAATTGGTCAACATAAAACATATAGATAATTTCATTTTTATACCAATCAAAATCGCGTGTAAGGTCTTGTTCTTTTAATTTCGGATTACGATTATTGATAGCCGTTTCAGCAAGTTCTATTGTTTTGTTATAAATTTCATTAGATTTATCTTTGCCATAAATTTCAACAATGGCATTAAATATTTCTTTTTTTAATTTTGAGTTAGTTTCTGTATTAGTAATTTCTACTTCATTTAAAGAACTTTCAGAATTTTCGGCAAAAACAGGTTGTGAAAAAATTGGCATTATTAAAAATATTAAAATTAATAACTTTTTCATTTATGTCTAAAGATCCTCAATATTATATAAATCAACTCCGCCTGCAACTTTATAAAGCCCGATTTGAGAGATTATAGTGTTAATTTTAGCAGAAACCTCTTCTTTTGTCTTTAATAAAAGTAATTCTTTTACAAATAAAACATCTAAGTCAGAAGATGCACCTATTTTGTTTTTATCATTAGCAAGATTATATATTTTGTCTTCGGTTACAAGGCGCTTTTTTGTTTCTTCATAGTTTTTCAAAGCAGTTTTATATTCAACTAATCCTGAATTTAATTCTTTTATTCCGATTAAAAATGTTTTTTGATAATCATTAACAGCTTGTTCATATTGATATTTTTTTATTCTAAAGAAAGCTTTTTTTGCTCCGCCCGAAAACAAATCAACAGAGGGTAAAATCCCTGCATTAAAAAATTGGGAGGGAGAATTAAATAGTGAATTTAAATGATACGCATTTAAACCTATTTGTCCAAATATAGTAAAAGTTGGGAGAAACTCTCGTTTTGCAGCACGAACATCAAAACCCATTCGTTTTATATTGGCTTCTTCCTGCAAATAATCAGGTCTATTTGTAATAATATCCGTAGAATATTCACTTGGAATATTATTTAATAAAACAACATTCTCATATTTATTTCGTAAAATATCATCATTTGAAACTGCAAGGTAAACACCTAACGTATTAATCAAAACATCTCTTGTTTGAAGATGAAGATTATGTTCTTCCTTTAACGAGGTAAGAACTTTTTCTTGTTCTAAAAGCTCGTTAATATTACATAAACCTATTTTATATTTTTCTGTAACTTTCGATAGAATTTCTTCTTGAGTTTTTATAAGCTCATCTTGAAGTTCAATTAATTTATCTGCTTTTATCAAATTAAAATAATCGATTGCAAAATCTGAAGTTAAAGAAATATATGTAGCTCTTTCAGCTTGTTTAACAATCTCAAGCTGTTCTTTTTTACTTTTTGTTTTAAGTCTGTTTTTACCCCAGATATCTATTTCATAACCTGCTGTAATTGGCAAATTGTAGTTATATTGTGAATATTTTGGTATTTGCATATCACCAAATTGTTGTCTTGGAGCTTGTAAATCTCGACTTAATTGTCCTGACAACGCAACAAACGGCAGTTCATTAGCAAACTGCATTTTGACAACTTGTTCATTTTCTTTAATTTTTAATGCTACATTTTTTAAATCGTAATTTTTTTCATTTAAGGTTATGAGATTTTGAACCAAATAATCATCATCAAATTTTTGCCACCATGAAATATTCAAATACTCACCTGTATCTGCTAAAACAGGCATAGAAAATATTATTAAAATCAAAGTTATAAATATTTTTTTCATGGCTAATGTCCTAAAAATTTTCCTTGTGCTATAATTACATCACAAGAAAGGTTAAAAATCAAATAATGAAAAGAATTTCTTTTGGAAGAAGAATAGGTACAAGCATTTATCATACGGGGATTGTGGCAAGAGCTTTATCTTCACAAACTTTTTCCGAAAAAGGTTTTGGTTTAACGCCTGAGCAGTTTCTTATTTTAGACCTTATTATAGAAAACGGAGAACTTTATCAAAGACAAATAGCTGAAATTACGTTAAAAGACAGGGGAAATGTTTCTCGCATTATAAAAATTTTAGAAGAAAAAGAACTAATAACCAAAATAGAAGCATCGCATGGCAGAAGAATTTATAAAATATTAGTAACAAAAAAAGGATTGGAACTAAGAAATAAAATAAAGCCGTTTGCAGAAGAATTAAGAAAAATCTTAGCTACAGATATTACAGAAGAAGAACTTACAATAACATTAAAAACATTAAATAAAGTTTATGAAAACGCAAGAGCATTAGTAAAATTACAGACATAAGAGGGAAAAACATGGAAGCCGAAAACAAACATATATATGAAAAGAAAAGAATTATTATACCCGCAATTGCAGCATTAGTAATTTTAGTTTTAGCTATTATTATTTCGGTAAATTCTGTTTTTTATAAATCAACCGATGATGCATTTGTTGAAGGGCATATAATTACGGTTGCACCAAGAGTTTCAGGTCCTGTTGTTAAATTAAATATTGAAGATAACCAAATTGTAAAAAAAGGTGATTTATTAGTAGAAATTGATGCAAATGACTATGAGGTTAAACTAAAACAAGCGCAAGCGAAACTTGAAGAAGCAAATGCAATGTTAAAAAGCATTGATAATGAAATGATTAAAACATCTTCTGAACTAGATTTTGCTACAAAAGACCACGAAAGATATTCGCAAATGTATAAAAAAGGAATATCTTCAAAACAAGATTATGAAGCAAGCAAAACAAGTCTTACAACAGCAGAATCAAATGATAATTCTGCTAAAGCAAAACACGATGAAATTACTGCCGCAATAAAAAGACTTGAAGCAGAAGTTGAACAAGCTGAACTAAACTTATCTTACACAAAAATTTATGCTGCGGAAGACGGTAAAATCACCCACAGAACAGTTGAACAAGGTAATTATATACAAACTGCACAGCCATTATTTGCAATTGTGCCAAATCAAGTCTGGGTAGTAGCTAACTTTAAAGAAACTCAAGTCGCAAATATGAAAAAAGGACAAAAAGTTAAAATCAAAATAGATGCGTATGGAAATAAAAAATTTAACGGAGAAATTGACAGCTTACAAATGGCATCAGGGGCAAAAGCAAGTTTGTTCCCGCCGGAAAATGCGGTAGGAAGTTACGTTAAAATTGTACAAAGAATTCCAGTTAAAATTATATTTACAGATGATATTTCAAATTATAATATCATCCCCGGAATGAGCGTAGTACCAACAGTTAAGGTAAAGTAGATGAGCGAAACAGCTATAACAAAAAGAAAAGTTCCAATATGGCTGCTTGCAATATCTATATTAATGCCAACCTCATTTTCTGCCTTGGCAACAACAGCTACAAATGTTGCAATTCCTCACATTTCAGGGTATTTTGCAGCTACAACTGACGAAGCAAAATGGATTGTAACCTCTTATATGATAGCAAATGCATGCCTGATTATGCTTTCAGGATGGCTTGAACACTTGCTTGGTCGTAAACAATTTATAAAAATATGTATTACTATTTTTACAATAGGCGCCTTTATTTGTACAATTGCACCCTCTTTAAACATGATGGTTTTAGGCAGATTTATACAAGGTATAGGCGGCGGGCCAATGACTCCGATATCTCAAACCGTTTTATTATCTGCATTTCCTCCGGAAAAAAAGGGAGTTGCAATGTCTTTATTTGGTTTGGCAGTTATGGTTTGCGCTATACTTGGCCCTTCGTTTGGAGGTTTTCTCGTTGATAATTTTAACTGGCACTATATTTATTCGGTAAACATTCCTGTAGGAATAATATCATTTATGCTTATATGTAAAAATATAGAAGACACAAAACCAGAACAAGGCAAACATCATATGGATTTTGTTGGAATGGGTGCACTTATTTTATGGCTTTCTTCAATGCAAATAGTGTTAGATAAAGGACAGCAATATAACTGGTTTGACTGCGGTTGGATAAGCTGGCTATCTATTTTTTCATTATTTATGTTTGTTTTCTTAATTATTTGGGAAATTGAAAACAAAAATTCTTTTATAAAAATAAAATTATTCAAATATAAAAACTTTTTATTGGGAACTATCATCTCAACCGTTGTAAGTATGGTTGTTTTCACTACAATGTATTTAACCCCTCAATTTTTGCAAAATGTGTTAGGCTACACGGCACTATTAAGCGGTTATACACTTGCACCAAGAGTTATTTCCTGTGTGCTTATGCTTTTTGCAATTCCATATTTAATGAGAATTTATGACAGCAGGCTGTTAATTGCAATAGGATTTTTCTTTTTAGGGCTTGCAACCTTCTTATATACAAATGTAAATTTATCCGTATCTTTTATATATGTAACTATTCCAAACATACTTTTAGGAATAGGCGTAATTCTAACATTTATACCGATTTCAGCACTGGCTCTCGGAACACTTCCAAAAGAAGAATTAACAAACGGTGCAAGTTTGCATAATTTTTGCAAAACCGTGGGTGTTGCAATCGTTGTTTCTTTATCATCTACAATAGTTGCAAGACATTCTCAAATACATCAAAATCATCTGGTTGATAACCTTTCAAATTTCAGTTTAGTTTTTCAACAAAAAATGGCAACACTAACACATACATTTATAGTTGGAGCTTCCGACACCTTTGCACAAACAAAAGCAAATGCTTATATGTATAAACAAATGCTTGTCCAGGCAAATTTAATGGCATATATAGATACCTTTGCAATCGTTGCGTTTTTGGCATTTATATTAATTCCTCTTTCATTTTTTATGGACAATAATATAAAAGAGAAATAAGCAACTATGAAAGATTATACTTCATCTGTTTGCGAAGTTTTTTCCTGTTGAAGTTTATCAAATGCTGAAAATGCTTCATTTTGCAAGCGTTGTTCATCATAATCATCAGGGATATCAACATTCATTTTAAAGCCAAAACCATATTGGAATGCAGATGGTACCTGTGCAACAATATGCTCGTACTCACCTAAAATAGAATTTACGCAGTGCGCTACTCCAGGGTCTACAACGGCCATATCACCTTCTTTCAAGACTTTAATTGTACTTTTTCCGTCTTTGATGATATTCAAAGCAGCAGCACCGCTTGTGACCAAATATATTTCAGATTGTCTTTTTTCTGCCAAATTAGGATGTGTATGTAATTTTTCTTCTTTTCTTAACTCTGACATTGCAATAGAACGATTTTCATCCGTTTGAACCATTGAAATTCCTACAAAAGGAGTCTTTCCATCGGTTGATTGCGGAGCAGTTGAATTAGAAACCCAATTTGTTTTTTCTAATGTCCAATTATTCAACTTGTCATTAAGATTATAAACGGCAACATTTTCATTTATAAATTTTAAACCGCTTAAATCTAAACCTGTATAATTTTCTTTTTCCCATCCTTTTACAACAGCATTTTGTTCTTCTTCTGTAAAATCTGCTTGTTTAAGCCTTGCTCTTAATGTAGTTTCATTACCAAAACATTCTTTCCAATAAATGTTTTTATCGGCATCTTTTTTATTGTCGTATAAAATACCTGCATTTTTCATTTTTTCAATCAATTCAGGAGTATAGTTTTCAACAGAATTTTTAATGCCAAATCTTGAATCCATATGCACTTGACGTGATTGAGTATAAATAGGCATTATATGGTCAAGTTCTTCTGATGTAAAACCTTTTTCTTCTAATTGTTTTTGCATATATTCAGGTTTATATGTATCCGTAAAGCGTATATAACCATCTTCTTTTGAGAAGATTATGCCTTTATCTTGAAGTTTTTCCAACAAGCCTTTGACAAACTCTATTTCCTGTTGTTTAGTTTCGTCCAATAAGTCTTTTTTAGCATAAATATCCGCAATCAAATTATTTTTGGATTCCCACTTATTAATACCAATAGACTGCAAATATTTATCGTCTGTTAAACCATCCGAAAGCAATATATTCGGCGTAAAATCGCCATTAAATAAATGAGAATTGTAATACATTAATTCTAAAAACTTATTTTTGATATTAACATCTTCGGCATCTTTTCCGTAACGTTCATACCAATCATAATCTTTTTTAGACATTATCATCATCGGATAGCCTTTTTTTACATCAAGTTTGGCTTTACTTCCCGCATTAATTAAAATAGCAGAATTTTCAGGCAAATCAATAGCTTTACCGTCTTGATGCAAAATACCGTTTGATTTTTTAGGAAAAATTACCTGCGTATCATAATCAAAGGTTTCATGTTCTTCAAGATATTTAATAGCATCTAAGCCATAAACAATCTCGGTTTGTGAATCAAAATCAATAACATAAGAGCCGTTTTTTTCTGTTTTAAGCAACGGAATATCTTCAGTATTAGAAGTAATTATAAAGGCATTTTTTATTTTAGGAGCGTTACCTTTAAACGATACAGGTGCAAAATTAGCTCTGAGATTTTCTGACGAATAATTAGACAATGAAGCAGCAGTTTGAGGTAGTTTACTATTATTATTTAAAGTCTTTGAAGTTTGATATGCAGAATTTATATTCATAGACTCCGCATAAGTTTTTAGACCATTTATTTGCATAAAACTGCCTTTCGCCCCTGCCCTATAATTATAAAAATAGATTTCAACAAAGAATTGTCTGTTAAGGCAAAAACTCATTAACTTTTGTTAATTAAAAAAATTCTTCTGTTCTTTCTTCGTACTATAATTTAATTGTAATTTAAGAATTGAGGCGGAGTATAAAAATGGATAAGCAGCAATTTATAGAAGATGATTTAAAATATATCTGGCGTCCCTTTACGCAAATGAAGTCATTAGAAGATGAAACAAACAAACCGATTATTATAAAAAAAGGAAAAGGAATTTACCTTGAAGATATTGACGGAAATAAATATATTGATGCAGTTTCTTCTTGGTGGGTTAACACTTTAGGTCACTCTAACAAAAGAATTAATAAAGCAATTGCAAAACAAGCAAACAAAATTGAACACGTTATATTTGCAGGTTTTACACATGAACCCGTAGTAAACTTTTCTAAAAAATTAGTTTCAATGTTAAACAACAAACTAACAAAAGTTTTCTTCTCTGATAACGGTTCAACAGCTGTTGAAGTTGCATTAAAAATGGCTTATCAATATCAGGTATTAAAAGGACACCCTGAAAAAAGAAAATTCATTGCCCTAAAAAATTCATACCACGGTGATACTTTAGGCGCTGTTTCTGTCGGCGGTATTGATATGTACCATAAATTATATAAACCTTTATTATTTGAAATCCGTCAAGCTGAAAGCCCTTATTGCTACAGATGTCCTATGGGCTGCAATAAAGAAAATTGCAATATTGAATGTTTATCTTCCGTTGAAAATATATTAAAAGAAGAAGCACAAAATATAGCAGGTATTATTATTGAACCGTTAGTTCAAGCAGCAGGCGGAATGATTATGTACCCTGCCGAATATATTACAAAATTAAGAGCGTTATGCGACAAATACAATATTTTATTAATTGATGATGAAGTTGCAATGGGCTTCTATAGAACAGGTAAAATGTTTGCTTATGAACATGCAGGAATAGTACCTGATATCATCTGTGCGGCAAAAGGTATAACTGCAGGTTATATGCCGTTATCAATAACAGTTACAACAGATGAAATATTCAACGCTTTTTATGATGATGATACGGACGGATATAAAACCTTCTACCACGGTCACAGCTATACGGCATATCCGTTAGCTCTATCTGTAGCTCTTGAAAATTTAAAAATTTTAGAAGAAATGAAGATTGAAGAATACCTAAAACCTAAAATAGCTAAATTTGCAAAAGAACTTGAGAAATTCCGCAGTCATAAAAATGTGGGAGACATTCGTCAAACAGGTATGATTTGCGCAATAGAACTTGTAAAAGATAAAATAACAAAAGAACCGTTCAGCTATGAAGACGGCATCGGCAAAAAAATCTATTTGGAAGGTCTTAAACTTGGCGCTATATTACGCCCTATGTGGAACTGCATATATTTTATAACTCCATACATAATAACTGAAAAAGAAATAGAAAAGCTTACAAATATTGCATATACAGCATTAAATAAAGTACTTCCGAATGAGGAGCAATAAATGGAATATTTTATAACCGGAATTGATACAGATATCGGAAAAACCTTTGTAACTAAAGGTTTGGCTTTAGCAAGTGAAAAAGCAGGCAAAAAAGTTGGCGTATTTAAACCGCTGCAGTCAGGTGCAATTAAATCAGCAGATGGATATTTAGCACCGGATTTAGAAGCTATAAAATCAGTATCAAAAACCATAAACACAAAATGCTCATATCTTCTTGAAGGTGAAGTTTCCCCTGCACTAGCCGCAAGACTTTCAGGCATAAAAATTGATATAGAAAAAATCAAAGCTGATTTTAAAGAATTTTCTGCAAAAAATGATATTACTTTAGTTGAAGGTGCAGGCGGTATTCTAGCCCCAGCAACCGATAATATGCTTTGCGCCGATTTAATAAAAGTTTTAAACATACCTATAATTATAGTAACAGTACCGTTTTTAGGACGTTTAAACCACACTTTATTAACTGTTTATTATGCAAAAACCATGAATATTCCTATAAACGGTATTATTATAAATAAAATTCCAACTGCAACTGATGATTTAGCAACTAAGAATTTTATTAATGAACTTAAAATGTATACAGATATTCCTATAATTGGGCAAATAAATGATATTAAAACAAATGACCCCAATATAATTGCAGAACAATTTACAAAGGTTGTTTCTTTATAACGCCATTTTTTCTGGGATAAACAGAAGATGTTTGTTTTGTTTTTTTGAAAACTAATAAAACTCTTCTGTTTTCTGTTTCAATTGGTAGATTATACTCAATTTTATTTATTAATTCTACATTTAACACTTTCATTGCATTTTTAGCATTTTCAAGTTCTTCTTCCGCCTTTAAAGCTTTATATGCTACAAAATACCCGCCCGTTTTAACATAAGGAACCGCATATTCTAAAATAACTCTTAATTCTGCCATAGCACGCGAAGTTACTATGTCAAACTTAGATTTTAAACTAACAGGTAAATCCTCAATACGAGAACACATTGGATTAATATTTTGAAGTTTAAATTCATCTGCTGCCATTTTTATAAAATTTATTTTTTTATTAATGGAATCAACGGCCGTTACATCAATGTTACTATATAACATCGTTAACGGAAGAGCAGGAAAACCTCCGCCTGTACCCAAATCCAGCAATTTAATATTTTTAGAATTTTCATATTTTACATAAAATAAATTAAACGCTAAACTATCATATATATGCTTTTCAAATAAAACTTTTGAATCATTATTGCTTATAAGATTAACTTTTTCATTATATTCAAGAAAAAAACTTATAAAATCCTCCAGTAAGTTTTGTTGTTGTTCGTCAATTTGAATATTTAGTTTTTGCAATTTTTCCTTCATTATCGTCTTTTCTTAATTTCATTCATTAATCTTATAAATTCCACATCGCCAATAATATTTTTAATTTGATTTATTTTTGTTTTAATTTTTTCTTCAAGTTCGCTGCCAGACTCTGAAGAAATAAATGTTAAAGCTAAAACATAAGATTTTAAAGCCAATTTATATTCTGTTTCCAATAAATAATTATCACCCATTTCAATATAGATTGTAACAGTATAAACTGTATCATCCAGTTTTTTCGCTGCTGATAAAGCATTTAACAACATATCATGAACACTGTTTGAGCCTTCTGTTTTACTTATTTGTGCCAATTTCATATATGAATAATATAAGCCTTCATAATTATTTTTATCTTTATCAGCATTTATTGAAAGCTCATAATACATTTTTGCGGCAGCATTATTTTTACTGTCATAAGAAATTTCCGCGATATTTGAATATGCGGGGGCAAGATATGTATTTATTTCTGCATTATCTGACAATTGAATACATCTTAAATAATATTTTAAAGCCAAATCAATATTATTAGAATCATCCAGTAATAATGCATATTTAAAATAACATTCACATAATAATTTAGTATTAGATGTCTTTTCTGCTGTAGATAATGCTTTTTTTAAATATCCTGCAGCAGCTTCAATATCAAGGTTATTATCTTCAATTTCAGATAGTTCTAAATAAACGCGAACAACCATTTCAGAAGAAGGTGTTATTGTAGAATTTAAAATTCTATTATAAACTTCTTTTGCTTTATCAATTTTATAAACTTCCAAATATATTTGAGCAATACTCAATAATACTTCATTTGCTTTATCCGTATCTTCGTTTAAATATAATTGATAAACTTTTTCATAATAATTAACGGCATTATCAACGTCTTGAATTTTCTTATAACAAATTGCAAGTTTTGTGTATAAAATAGGCTCTTTTATTTTAAATAAATCGTCATGTGTATATGTAAGCGCCTTTTTATAATACATTATTGCATCTGAAAAATTATAAGTTTCCTCGCAACTTTGCGCAATTTCAATATAATCATCAAGACATTGCGGAATTGAATTTGTATTTGGTTTTTCTTGCATTTTTTCACCGGCTTTTAATTCAAGATTAGATATATCAACCAACTTTTTTGTAATTGTATCTTGAAACTTTGTTGCATTTAGCAATTTTGAATCTTCATTCGAAAGTTCAAATCTTTTGTGTTTATCATTATATGGTTTTATATTTTTAACATATTTTTTCTCAACAAGCTTTTTATTCTCCATACCGGATTCAAAACCGCTTTTACGAGAATAACTTAAATAAGTAAGCCCTTGAGTTTCCGAACGCTTTTGGACTCCGCTTTTTTCAAATTCTTCTTCTAAAGTTTCTATCCGTTTTTTATGGAAAGCAATTTCTTGGCGCATAGTTAAACGTGACAAAAACAATTCACGTTCAAAAGGTTTTAAAGGCAATTCAGCCTCATAAACATCTGTTAAATATTTATGTATTTTTATTTTTGTTTCAATGTTTACAGATTTTATAAATTCATTTTTTATATAATCTTTTAAATAATAGCTTTCGTTTTTTTCAGACAGTACATGTTTTTCTAACAAAAAGATGATTTCATCTTCTGTAACAAAATTTTGATTTATAAGAAAATCTGCACTTACCCCGTGCCTTATTGTTGATAAAAGCAACAAAGGTTTAATATATCGTTCCGAAGAAACTGATAATACTTTTGAAATGATAAATTCTAAGAAGTTTTTTGCAGATTTTTTATACTCTGATAAAAATATTGTTAAAGATATGTTTAGTATCTGCATTATTAAAACAGATAATTCCAAGAGTAGATAATGTCCTCTAATCATTTTATACAGAGCTTCACTCTCGTATTTACTACCTTTTATATTATTAATTTCAAGATATTCATACATTTCATCAGACGATAAAGAAAGTAACTGTGTGTTTTCAGAAGAATCAGAAGAAATTAAATCATCTTGTTTAAAGGTTCTTGAACATATAATGATTTTTATTTTTGAAAAATGCGAAAGATAATTTATAAAGTCGAGAATATCCTTTTGTGTATCTTTGCTTCGCATATTTATTTCTAATGAGTCAAAAATAAATATCATAGGAACATCGCAATATTTTATATATGTATTTATCTTTTCTGAAAATATTGTTGTTTCTACTTTTGGTAATACTACTTTTTTCTCATTATGATAAATAGTAAATTCTTTAAAAAGAGATAGTAAAATATCATCAAGATTAATAGCTTCTTGATAAGAGTTTCGAAAAACTAAAACATTATCATTTATAAAATCAACAAGGCAATCGGCAACACTTGTTTTGCCTGACCCCATAAACCCGTTTAATACAAATATGTTATTATCAGGTGAATTTAAAAACTTTAAAAGTTTTGCTAATGCATCAATATTATGATTTAAAATAAAACTGCTGTCTCTTTCCGCAACAAAACTTGAAAGCAGTGAACTATCTGCTCTTAAATCATTTACAACAGATTTATATATATCTTTTATAAAATTGAAGTCCATAATGTTATCTTATAATATAATTCCCGAATATAAATCTGTTAAACAGTTGATTTTATGAAAAAGGTCTGATTTTTTTGAAACTCAGTACAACTCAAAAAAATGTATAAATTCAACATATTTTAGCCAAAAGTATTAGAAAACTTAAAAAAAAATAAACCTATACAAATAATTTTTAGAGTGATATTATCTAAAAAGAATAAAAAAGAGTTATTTATGTATGCTAAAATTACCCCCCCCCACAAAGAAGCTAAAACATTTGCTATAATTGCACTTGGATTTTTAGGAGACACAATACTGGTTGAACCGTTATGCCAAAATATAAGAAATAACTATCCAAACAGCAAAATTGTTTTTATTGCTAATGATTTATTTAAAGAAACAGCATTGGGTTTTGAAAGTATAAATGAAGTTTTTGGATATGAAAAACGCATAAAACATAAAGGTTTGATGGGATTAATAAGATTTTCAAAAGAATTTCCATATAAAAATAAAATAGATTATGCAATAATTACGCACCCGCATGAAAGAAGTATTTTGCTTGCCAAAATAATTGGAGCGAAAAATATAATTTCACTACCATCAAAAAATAAATTTTTTAATTTATTCTTTAACCCTAAGAACAATTATATTGAAGAAGAAAATAAAAACACATATAAAGCTGATTATAATTTAAAATGTGTTGAATCTTTATTTAAACCTCAAAATATGAATGCAAAATACATAAGAAAAGACATAGATTACAATAAAATAAAAGAAAAATTTAATTTACCAGATAATTATGTTGCACTGTCACCAACCTCAAAAGAAATAATAAAGGATTGGGATTATAGAAATATAAAAGAGTTTATTGAAAAATCACCACTGCCTGTTGTTTTAATAGGTACAAAAAAAGCAAATGAAATTGCGAAAAAATTAAAAGAAGAAAATATAACATTTATTGATTTAACAAATAAAACTACTATTACGGAATTAGGTGCTGTTATAAAAATGGCTGATACTTGTGTATCTGTTGATACAGGTACATTTCATTTTTCTTATGTTCAAGGTGTAAAAACCATTGGTTTATTTTTTAATGATGAAAAAATAAAGGAATGGGTACCTATGAATTTAGATTTTGTTAAAATTCTAAAAGGTAAAAAATTAGAAGAGAACAATGAAATTGTTTGCATTCAAGATATAACAGCAGATAACGTACTTAAAGAAATAACAGCAAATTTTGTTTAAAATTTATTACCACTTTTTAAATATAAAAAATACGGCAAGAATTATAAACAAAAAGCCGACAAGGTAATTCCAACGAAATTCTTCTTTTAAATACAAAACGGAGAATACGCTAAAAACAACCAAAGTAATAACTTCTTGAATTGTTTTTAATTGAGCTGCCGAAAAATACTCGCTGCCTATTCTGTTTGCAGGTACTTGAAAACAATATTCCAATAATGCAATTCCCCAGCTAACAAGAATAACAATCCATAATGCAGTACTTTTAAAGCGTAAATGCCCATACCATGCAAAGGTCATAAATACATTAGAAATTGTTAATAATAATATCGGTAAAAATTGTCTAATCATAAAATAATTATAGTGCAAAATTCAATATTTAGTATCAAAAACATTCTTATGATATTATATATAGTAATTTAATTTAGAATGTGAGAGAAAAGTGACTGACAATATTAACGTATGTTTATCTTGTGATGATAATTATGCAAAACACGCAGGAGTTGTTATTTCATCTATATTAGCAAATGCAAATGAGACAGATAATCTAAGCTTTTATATACTGGATGGTGGAATACGTGAAGAAATTTGCGAAAAATTTCTCCAACTTAAAAATATTAAACATTGTAATATAAATTTTATAAAGGTAAATGAAAGTTTATTTGAATCATATAAGAATATCAAAACTCATTCACATCTTCCATTAGCAGCATATTACAGATTAAAATTATCAGAACTTCTTCCATCTGTTGATAGAATAATATATTTAGATTGTGATTTTGTAATCTGCTCAAGTTTAAAAGAATTATTTAACATCGATTTAGAAGATAAAATTATAGCCGGCGTAAATGATATTGATAAAAGAAAATGCAAACAAAATAAAACATATATAAATTCCGGAATGATTGTATTTGATTTAGAAAAAATTAGAAAATTGAATATAGAACAAGAATTTTTAACTTGGACAAAAGATAACGCTGACAAAATAAAACTTGGCGACCAAGAAATTATAAACGAAGTTTTAAAAAACAAAATTAAAATTATAGACGAAAAATGGAATGTTCAATCAAGCAATTTTATTAATCGTTCAAGTTATACAAACCACCCAAAAGCTATACATTTATTAGCAAAACCTTGGAGATGGGCGAGCACCTGCATACATAAAAATCTTTATTTTAAGTATTTACAAATGACACCTTGGGCGCTAAATGAAGAAGAATTAAAACATTGGACAATCGATAATGAAAAAGCTTCTATAATAGCATATATAAAAAGACGCCCTGCATTTTTATTTCGCCCGCATTTTTATATTGCGCTTTACTATAAATATTTAAGAAAAAATTATTAAATTAATAAAAAAAAAAGAGAGTCAGTTTTGACTCTCTCTTTTTATGCTTTATGGTTCGCAAGAATTACATCATTCCGCCCATACCACCCATACCGCTCATATCAGGCATAGCAGGTGCAGGATTTTTTGATGGAACATCAACTACAGCAGCTTCTGTTGTTAATAACATACCCGCAACAGATACTGCGTTTTGTAATGCACTTCTTGTAACTTTAGCAGGGTCAACAATACCTGATTTAATCATATCAACGTATTTGTTAGCCATTGCATCATAACCTTCATTAACAGGAAGTTTTTTAACTTGTTCAACTACAACTTCACCTTTAACACCTGCATTATCAGCAATTTGTTTTAAAGGAATATATAATGAATCAAGTAAAATTCTGAAACCTACTTTTTCATCATCAGTTGTATAAGAAACTGTATTGATAGCTTTTTCTAAGTCTTGCATAACTCTGATTAATGCAACACCGCCGCCTGGTACAATACCTTCTTCTTTTGCAGCTCTTGTAGCATTTAATGCGTCTTCAATTCTTAGTTTTCTTTCTTTTAGTTCTACTTCAGAAGCAGCACCAACTTCAATAACAGCAACTCCGCCTGAAAGTTTAGCTAATCTTTCTTGAAGTTTTTCTTTATCGTATTCACTGTCAGAAGCTTCAATTTGACGTTTGATTAATTTAACTCTGTCTTCAATTTGACGTTTTGTTTCATCACCAACAACAATTGTTGTATCGTCTTTTGTAACTGTTACACGTTTAGCTTGACCTAACATTTGAACTGTTACGTTTTCAAGTTTAATGCCAAGTTCTTCAGTGAATAATTGTCCGCCTGTTAAGATAGCAATATCTTCTAACATAGCTTTTCTTCTATCACCAAAGCCAGGAGCTTTAACAGCAACTGCTCTTAATACTTTTCTCATTGTATTAACAACTAAAGTAGCTAACGCTTCACCCTCAATGTCTTCTGCAATAATTAATAAAGAACGTCCGTCTCTTGCAACTTGTTCAAGAACAGGAACCAAATCAGCAATTAAGTTGATTTTCTTATTAACACAAAGAACATAAGCATCTTCTAAAACTGCTTCCATTCTTTCAGCATCAGTTACGAAATAAGGTGAAATATAACCTTTATCAAACTGCATACCTTCAACAACTTTTAAGTTTGTACCTGTTGATTTAGATTCTTCAACAGTAATAACACCGTCGTGTCCAACTTTTTCCATAGCTTCTGCTACAAGTTTACCTACTTCATCATTATTACCTGCTGAAATTGAAGCAACTTGAGCTAATTTTTCTTGAGAATCAACAGATTGTGCCATATTTTTAATTGTTTCAAGAGCTATGTTTACTGCTTTATCCATACCTCTTTTCATACACATTGGGTTAGCACCTGCTGTTAAGTTTCTAACACCTTCTCTTACAATAGCTTGAGCTAATACAGAAGCTGTTGTTGTACCGTCACCTGCAACATCATTTGTTTTAGATGAAACTTCTTTTAATAATTGAGCTCCTGAATTTTCTAACGGATCTTCAAGTTCAATTTCTTTTGCAATAGTTACACCATCATTAACGATTTGAGGTGCACCGAATTTTTTTTCTAATATAACGTTACGACCTTTTGGTCCTAATGTAACTTTTACAGCGTCAGCAACCGCATCAATACCTCTTAAAAGTCCTTTGCGTGCTTCTTCATCAAAAATGATTTTTTTAGCCATTTTTATTTCTCCCTAAAAAATTTATTATTCTAAAACACCTAATACATCTGAAACTGCTAAGATTTTTAATGTTTCATCAGCAACTTTTACATCTGTACCTGCATATTTAGCAAAAAGAACAACTTCACCAACTTTTACTTCCATTGGTTCTTTTTCGCCTTTGTCATTAGTTTTTCCTGAACCTACCGCAATTACTTCACCTTTTTGAGATTTTTCTTTTGCGCTGTCAGGTATAAAAATTCCGCCTGAAGTTTGTTCTGCATCTTCAATTACTCTAATAACAATTTTGTCACCTAAAGGTCTTATTGTCATGATATTTCCTCCTTTTACTACTTCATTTTATCCTTTATTCTTTTATACTATTAATTTTAGATTTTCTTTAAAATATTAATGAAAAATTAATTATTCGCTAAACAGCCATTCCACGCATAATTGCACAAATTTTTCTTTATTTTGAAGAAATAAATCCTCGGCATGATAACAATTTTCAAATAATTCATAACGTTTTTCACAAACTGCATTTTCATATAGCTCTTTTGTATGCCAACAGCAGACCGTCGGGTCTTTACTGCCTGCTATAAATAATGTTGGAGCTTCTATTTTTTTTACTATATCAATTGGCTTTATTTTCTTGCCGACAGGTAATGCAGGGCGGATTGAACACCATCTTTCAAGTTCAAATTTTTGAAAAGTAGGAAGCCACGCTTCTTTTTTCCATACCTTATTTTCTATTTTATCAAAGCAGCTGGGAGCACTTACCGCTATAATTTTATTTATATAATGCTTTTTAGAGCCTGTAATTAAAACTAAAGCACCACCCAGCGAAAAGCCCATCAAATATATCTTTTTATATTTTTTATGCGCATATTGCACAACGGTTAATATATCTATAACCTCTTTACTTGTAAATGTATAAAAACCGCTGCTTTTTCCGTGACCTCTAAAATCAAAGGCAATTACATCAGAATATTCACTAAAAATTTTGCTCATCTCTTTAAAAGATTTACTATCCTTAGTCATAAACCATCCCGGAGCCAAAATTACAACACTTTCAAAATTATTTTCATAACAATTAACAGCAATATTTACACCGTCTTTTGTTCTTAATTTGATTTCTTTCATTGCCTTTCCTCAAATTCTCATTAAATTATAAACATAAACAGAAAATAAAAACATTACGAAATGTTAACATTTTTATTTTAAAAACTAAAGTTTCAAAAAAATATGCCGATTATAAAAACATAAGGAAACAAATAGGAATTAAAAAATGGCAAATCACGTAATTATCCCTACAAGCAATATATCAGAAGGCGTAGAATTCTTTTTAAGAGGCGCGAAAAAACGCAGAGCAATGGCTATGGCAAGCGTTAGAGAAGTAAATACTGATATAGGAACAAATTTGAGAGTAGTTGCAGTCAAATAGCACACGAGTTGAGAGATTTAAAAACCGTCCATAAAAGGGCGGTTTTTCGTTTTTTATTTTTTTTTATGATTAACAGGAACTTCTTCCGCTTCTGCTTCTTTGGGTTTATTTATTATAATTAAGATTTCATTTTTATCAGCAAGCTTTAAATTATCTCTAACAATGGCTTCCAGTGTCTGTCCTGTATTATAATTACTCATTTCCGATTTCAATTGTTTATTTCTGTTTAATTCTTCAGTTCTTTTTTCCTCTAATGAATGAATTTTTGATACAAAATTAAATGTCTTATTAATGTTTCTTACAGCACTAACTGTTAGTTCTATAATACAAATTAATAAAACAAAAGTTAAAAGAGAATACTTTACCTTTTTTTTCTCTTTTATTTGCGGCCCGCGACTTATATTTATATTTTTATTTCCAAAATTATTGTCTCGCATAGTTAAAATTATACTCTATAAAACATGTGTTATGCAATTATAAATAAAAATTTGTTAATCTGCTAAAGTATATAGTATAATTGGTATTGTTAATATAAAAGGAGTTTGAATATGGCAAAAGATTGCAGCTTTGATATAGTATCTGAATTTGACAAACAAGAATTAGTTAATGCTGTTGACCAAGTTAAAAGAGAATTAAACAGCCGTTTTGATTTAAAAGGCTCTGATTCTGATGTTATTCTTGATGCAGATAAATCCGTAACCATTACAACTAATGACGAAATGAAACTTCGTAATATTTTGGATATTCTTCAATCTAAAATGATTAAAAGAAATTTAAGTATAAAAATTTTAGACGCTCAAGCTGTTGAAAATGCCCTTGGCGGAAACGTAAGACAAGTTTTTAACTTAAAAAAAGGTTTAACTCAAGAATTAGCCAAAAAAATTGTTGCTGATATTAAAAATACAAAACTAAAAGTTCAAGCTTCAATTCAAGGTGAACAAGTTAGAGTTTCAGGAAAAGATAAAGATGATCTTCAAGCTGTTATTAAAATGCTTAGAGAAAAAGAAGACAACTATGATGTGCCTCTTCAATTTCAAAATTACAGATAATTGAACTTTATTAAAAAGAAATCGTTTTTAAATATAAAAGTAATAAAGGTTAAAATGAAGAAAATTTTATTTCATGCATTTTTTGGTTTAACAGTTTTGTTATTTTCATTAAGTAATAATGCTTATGCTGAAATGCAAACCGAAAGCTTAAAAATAGGCATTCCTGATACAGAAAACGACGAAACAACATACTCTCAAGTATTTCAAAATAAAGAAGTAGTTGTTCCACAAAGTCAACAGGAACAACCCGTAAAAGAAAAAGAAGTAATAATGGTTCCTGTTAATAATTATTACTACTCACCATATTATTACCCACACATGAATAATTACACAAGAAGAATAGGGCCTTATGGTGTTTATTCTAATTGGGGTATAGGTGGTTACGACTATAGAGGCTTTGCCTTTAATTATGGTTCAGGCAATAACAAAGCAATATATGTAAACAATCCTGCACCACCACCGCCGCCTCCGCCACATTACCAAAGACCGGGAGGAACACCAAACCCACCACCGCCACCAAAACATAATTTCCCTAACAAACCAACTAATCAAAGATAATAATAAAATAAAAAAAGAGAACTTTTTCAAGTTCTCTTTTTTATAAACTAATAACAAATTAGTATCTGTAGTGAGCAAATGCTTTGTTAGCTTCAGCCATTTTGTGAGTATCTTCACGTTTTTTGCAAGCTGCACCAACACCATTTGAAGCATCCATTAATTCGTTAGTTAATTTTTCTACCATTGATTTACCGCTGCGTTTTTTAGCTGCATCGATTAACCAAGTAGAACCTAATACCATGCCTCTGTCTGCTTTAACTTCTAGAGGAACTTGGTATGTAGAACCACCGATTCTTCTTGCTTTAACTTCTAATAAAGGTGTAGCATTTGTTAATGCTTTTTTAAATACTTCTAAAGGTTCATCTTTAGTTTTTGTTTTTAAATTTTCTAATGTTGAATAAAAAATTCTTTCTGCAATTGATTTTTTACCGCGTCTCATTAATCTGTTTATAAAACTAGCGATATCTACACTGTTATAAACAGCGTCAGGAGCAGGTATTCTTCTTGCAGGTTTACTACGTCTTGACATTACTTAAATCGCCTTTCTTATTTCTTTTTAGCTCTTTTAGCGCCGTATTTAGATCTTGATTTAGCTCTATTTGCAACGCCTGCTGTATCTAATGTACCTCTAACAATGTGGTATCTTACACCAGGTAAATCTTTTACCCTTCCGCCTCTGATTAATACAACAGAGTGTTCTTGTAAATTATGTCCGATACCCGGAATATATGAAGTAACTTCAAATCCGTTTGTTAATCTTACCCTTGCTACTTTTCTAAGTGCAGAATTTGGTTTCTTAGGAGTTGTTGTATAAACTCTTGTACAAACACCTCTTCTTTGAGGGCAATTTGTTAACGCCGGCGATTTAGTCTTATCAGTTGATTTTTGACGTTCTTTACGAACTAACTGTGCTATTGTTGGCATGTTTTCTCCTTGTGAATTTAGTTTCTATTGCGATTGGCTGTTCAGCACAAACAAAGCCTTTCGCTCTCTTACCTATTCTATATTGATACTACAAGCAAAACCCAATGTCAACAAGATTAACAGTTATTCAAATCGTTATCAATTAACGTTTCTTAACAATATATTCTTTATTGCTAAAGAAAAAAGAAAAAATGGTCGATAATTAAGTAGCCTAATAGTTTACAAAAAAGGAGATTTTTTATGGAATTTAAAGAAATGAATTTCAACCTAAAAAAGAGTGAAGATGTATCAAAAACTTTATCTAAAGAGACATTGAGTAATTTAGAACAAAACAACATTAAGAAAACAAATGAAGTAAGTATTTTTAATGATACAACAGAAAATTCAATCAATGGTGCAATTGATAACGGAGTAACAGTCAAGATAGCAGATAAATTAGAACAATATAACGATTATCAATTAAATGAATTAAGTATTTTCAATGATACAACAGAAAATTCAATCAATGGTGTATTTGATAACGGAATAACCAATAGTCTTTTAGAAACCAATGGAATTACTAAACTTCAAGATATTGATAGTTTGATTTTGGACAATAAAAAAATTGATAATCTTACAACTAACGACATTACAGATTTCAATAAATCACTTGATATTAATGGAGACGGAAGGATTACAATGGATGAAATCCAAGCATTTCTGAATGCAATGGATGAAACACAAGATGATAAAGACTCAGGTGTAAACTTATCCGGACAAAGTGACAGAACAAAACAAAGCAGAATAAATGACTTAACAGATAAAGAAAAAGAAGTATATTCAAAATTTGAAGAAGCAATTGACGGTAATCCATTAGAACTTCAAGATAAAGCCTTGGAATATTTTTCACAGTTAAGTGATGAAGAACTTGCAGATTTTATTAATGCATATCAATATGTTAATGAAGATAATGGTGGTTTTGCTGATTTATTTATAGACTTATTAATTGGACCACTTGCTTCAGGAGTTATGGAAAACTCATCATCTAATCATTATATGGAAGCTGATTGGTATACAAATCATGAAAATAGTGAGCAAATTGATCGAATTATAAACCTACTATCTGATAAAGATAAATCATTTATAATACGAGAATTATGTCCCGGAACAACAAAACCGGACTATATAAAAGGTTCAAATCAACTGGAACGTTTGCTAAACGAAATATTTAGCGGCAACTTTAATCCAAGAAGATATCCGCATTATCTAATATCAGGCGGTATGAATGGTGGAGGAGCCTATTATGTATAAAAAACAAGAAAAAGAAATGGGATAATATCCCATTTCTTTTTTATTCTTCAACGCATTATTCAATGCTATTTCAAGTGTAGCAATCTTACGCTGCAATGCTTCTTTATCGTAAGTATCAATTTCATTTTGCTGCGATAATTTTTTATTTTTTCATATTTATATATTAAAAAAAAGTTTATGAAAATAGTGTTTTTTAATCGAAAAAATCTTTAATATCGATTTTAAAAAATTCAGCCAGGTGGTATAAAGTTTCAATACTTGTCAAGTTTTTTCCTCTTTCAATACAGGAGATATGTTCTCTTGACATATTTACATACTCTGCAAGCTTTTCTTGAGATAAGCCGTACTCAATCCTTAAATTTTTAATTTTCCTGCCAATATTATTTCTTAATTTACGTATACCCATATGAATATGGTTACATGTAATCCAAACATTACAGTAATATTAATCTTACAAAATTTCTATAAACCCTTTATGAGCATGCCTTTACAGTTTTTAAAAATGTGGTATTATAAAAATGTAGTTCAAGCGAGGATATTAAAAATGGAAAACATAAAAAAAATAAAAAGTACAAATAAAAAGAAAAAACTTTTTATATTCAAAAAGACTGAAATCATTGTAAATATGGGCGGCAGTGTAGTTTCACCATGCACGTTGCCTTGTTGCGGCTCACTTTGCCGCAGTTAAAAAGGACAAGAAAGGTTTATTTATGCAGATACCAGAATATATTTCAACAAATGTTCTAAATGTTTTTACACCAAAATCAAGAGCATATATTTCTAATGTAATCACCCGCCAATTATACTGGTTAAAAGGAGAAGCAAGTGATTTATGGTTTATAATTATAAATGCAAAAAATGATTTTGAGATTATTGAATATGCAAAAAAGAATAACCTGGAAACAGAGCTTTATGAATTTATAAAAGAATTGGAATCACAACGAATTAATAAATAATACTTCATTAAAAAAAGATAAAAAAAGTTTTAAAATTAAAAATAAAATTTTTATTGGTGAAGATTATATCAATAACAAAACAGATATTTTTTTAACAGAATGGGCTCAGTTAAACATAAAAGAGAACAAATTATCAAGTATATTATTTGATTTAACATATAATTGCAATGAAAATTGTATACACTGTTTTTGTGATAAAAATATAAACTCTCGCCAAATAAAATTGGAAAAGATAAAACAAATTATTGATGATGCTTATGAACTGGGAGTTACAAAAATAACACTAACAGGTGGCGAATGCACCATTACTGAGGATTTTTTAAAAATATGTAAATACATAAGACAAAAGAGAATTGAATTAATTATATTTACAAATGCCCAAAATTTACATGACAATCAAAATCTACTAAATGAAATTATAAATTTATATCCTCACATAATTGGAATAAGTTTATACAGTATGGATGAAAAAATTCACGATAAAATAACAAAAGTAAATGGTTCTTGGAAAAAGACAGTTAATGTTATTGAAAAGCTAATAAAAGCAAACATACTTGTAGAAATTAAATGCTTTCTCACAAAATATAATGCGGATTCCTATGAAGAAGTTATTGAATATGCTAAAAAAAACAACTGCCAGCTTGCAATAGACACAAACCTTATGCTAAATAATACAAACAGTAATATAGATACTATTATAACAGATGAACAATTAGAAAATTTTTATAAATATGCATTTAAACATAAACTTACAAAACAGCCGCATATAATTAATAATATTTTACTAGAGGATATTCCCTGTCAATCCGGACACACAACCATAAGCATAAAACCAAATCTTGATATAACAACCTGCCCTAATGGCAATATTATATTTGGCAATTTAAACAAAATTTCTTTAAAAGATTTTTGGATTGATAATGAAAAAACTTCTACAATCTCAAAATGGAGAGAACTAAAACTTAAAGATTTTAAAGAATGTTTTAAAAATGATTATTGTGCATATTGTGATTTTTGCCCTCTTAAATATTCAAACAATATAAGTAAAAAAATTCTTTGTAAAACAGCAAAAATAAAAATGAAAGTCAAAAAACTATATGTATCCTGATTACAATGAATCATTTAAATATAATCTAAGATATCATATATTAAAATTTATTCCATCTCCATTGTATAAGTATATTTTAGTTTATAAATACAAAAAACAATTAAAGATATCACCGGATTTTGATTATCCATTAAAACTAACTGAAAAAATTCAATGGTTAAAATTAAATGATAAAAGTAACAAAAAAACATTTTTTGCTGATAAATTATGGATTAAAAAGTATATACAAAACAATCTTTCTGCTTTAAAATTCGCAAAAGTTTATCAAACCGGGTATTCTTTTGAAGATTTGGATTTTGAAAATTTGCCTGAAAAATTTGTAATAAAAACAAATCATGCCTGGAAAACAAATACATACATATTTGATAAAACAAATATTTCCGCTTTTAAAATGAAATTATTGAAAAAACATTATAATAAAGTATTAAAAATAGATTATGCGTACTGGAGTTACTATGAATTACATTATAAAAATATTAAACCTCAAATTTATGCAGAAGAATTGTTAATAAACAACAATGAACCGGAAATTTTATCTGATTATGAAATATATTGTTTTAATGGAAATCCTGAATTTATACTATATAGACAATACACAAATGAATTTGAACAAAGTATTTATAATACAAATTGGGAAAAATTAAATTTTAGCATTGAATATGGACATAAAACAAAAAAAGAATCACCTGCTTTTTTAAATAAGATGGTAAACTACAGCAAAACACTTTCAAAAGAATTTAAATTTGTAAGAGTTGATTTTTTTGAAGTTAATAATGATATATATTTTGGCGAAATGACATTTACACCATATTCAGGCTTTATAAAGTTCATACCAGATATATATGATCTTTATTACGGACACAAATTAATTATTTAGTCTTTATTTTTCAAAGCATTATTTAATGCGATTTCCAATGTTGCTATTTTACGTTGTAAAGCTTCTTTATCGTCAGTATCAATTTCATTTTGCTGCGATAATTTCTCGTTTTTTCTAGCATAAAATTCTATTTGGTCTTTATATCTTGAACCTAAAACAAAAGAATATACAATTCCTGAAAACATACCAACTATATAGGCACCGAGAACTACAAAAAATGTACTAAGAACAACTGTAGTTCCGTTAAGTGCTACCGCAACATTTGCAGTAGTATTTGCTTTATAGTTAAATATTACAGCTGCTAAAATTATTAAAAATAAAATTGATTCTAATACTGTTAAAAATATTTTCTTTGCCATTATTTATTACTCCTTAAAAAGTTTAAAACTTTTTCTATATCACTATCTTGTTCTATTTCAAGTTCAATTATATCATTATTTTTCATAGCCGTAAATTTTAGTTTATAGGCTTGCAGCAGCTGTTCTGTTGTTTTTACTTTAAACGGCATTTTATTATACAGAGTATCATTAACAATCGGATGACCTATGTAGTTCATATGCACTCTTATTTGGTGAGTTCTGCCTGTTTCTAATGTTAATTCAACAAATGAATAACCATTAAAATATTCTAATACCTTATAATGTGTAACCGATGGTTTTCCGTCTTCTACTACTGCCATTTTTTCAGGTTTTGAAGGATTTCGTCCGATAGGAGCATCAATTGTTCCTGTTTCAGGTTCAAGTATACCTTGAACTACTGCCAAATACTGTCTTTTGGCGCTCTTGATTTTAATTTGTTCTGTCAAAAAGTCATGTGCTTTATTATTTTTAGCGACCATTAATAAACCTGATGTATTTCTATCTAATCGGTGTACAATCCCCGGGCGCATAACACCATTTATATCTGATAGCCCCTCATAGCCGTATTTATAAAGCAACGCATTAACTAAAGTACCGGTAGTTTCCTTATTTGTAGGATGAGTTAACATATTTTTAGGCTTATTAACAACCAAAATATCATCATCTTCATAAATAATATTTAAAGGAATATTTTCCGCTTGAATTATTAAACTAAAATCATCACTTAATTCTACAGTAATTTCATCATCATTCTTAACAAGCAACGAAGATTTTGGAATATTTCCATTAACAAAAACCTGTTGTTTCTTTATCAGGTTTTGCACTTCCGAACGTGATTTAAATATGTCTTGTTTTGTTAAAAAAGCATCCAACCTTAAAGGTTCGCTTAAAGATTGGACGCTAAAAATATATTTTTTTGACATTATAATAACCTATCTTTTAGTCAGCACTGAAAGAATTAAACCTAAAGCACCAACAACTATCATAATATCAGGAACATTAAATACAGGGAAGTTTTGAAGAAAATCGCAATGAATATAATCAATTACATAACCAAGATTAATTCTTTCAATCATATTCATAGTAATACCTGCGCTTAAAAACGCCATTGCTGAAATAGCTGTTTGTGTAACTTTTGAAGAAAACATCAAAATAACAAATGTTAAAATAGCTACAGCAAAAAATGATGCAGTTATTATCATTTCAGGTTGGCTTGAAAATAAATTAAACGCTGCTCCTGTATTATGTACTTCATACAATGTTAAAATACCATTTCCAACTTGTTTTGTCGGAGAAATTGAAACAGCACTTAAAACAATTGTTTTAACACCAAATGCTACTAATGCAAAAAGAATCCATAGCGCAAAATATTTTACAATTGAATAAATATCAATTATTGGCTGCTGTTTTTTACGTTGTTTTTGCATACTATACTCCTTCTCTTATTTATTCACTGAAAGTACATTAACTCTTTTCATTACAAACGCCATACCTGTTAAATCAAGAACAAGGGAATCCGGTTCATATTTTGTTCTGGACAGTGCTATTGAAACGGTTGCATATTCATTATGTTTATTTGTATTTGATTTTAAAATTCTGGTCAATTCTTCATATTTAATAGCTCTAAATACATCTTTACTTTGAACTTGAGGGTAAAGAATTTCATCATTTACAATTGAACCTACTGCAAAAATGCCCTCGCCGACAGGAAGAGTTGTTTTTATAGATACTTCATACTCTGAACCTTCAGGGACACACTCAGGTGCAGTTATTTCAACAGGAACTTTTTTGGCTTCACCATATTTTAATTCTACGGCTTCATAAGTTACTTCACCTGCTGATATTTTCCATTCCTTTCCAACTTTAGTTAAAAAATCAGTATAATGAATATCAGAGGTTATTAATCCGTTATCATTTAGTTTTTTCAGATTTTTTACAGTTTCACCTGTTGCAATTTCATGTGCTTTTACTACCGCATAATTACCATTAACCTGTATACTTTCAATTTCAGTTTTATATGAAACATTTTTGTACGTACCAAAAGCCTGTTCCATTAGCTTAAAAATTGTATCTCTGTTAAATCCGTCATTATTAACATAATCATCTGTATACAAAGCTTTTAAATGTTCAATGTCATTTTTTTCTGAATATTTATTATATTTTTTTATAAAACTTTTTATTTGAGATTCAGGGCTTCTTTGAAATTTACTTTTTAAACCGATTTTTTTTATTATATTACTCTCGTCATTAAGCTCATCAGCTTCTACAGTAACAGACACATTTGCATCTTTTTGAGGAATTACGGAGGAAGCATACACTTTATTTAATGAAAAGGACATAAATGCAGCAAATACAAGTAAAAAGAATATATTAAGTTTCTTCATTTTAATCCTCTCTGTTTCTATATAAGAAATAGAATACAAAATCAGTACTAACTAATAATAAGTTTATAACATATAACCAAAAAACGATATCCACAGAATTAAGTATTTTATTTATCATTCCAAATATATATCCTAAAATTATCAAACTGAGAAATAATAAGCTTTTTCCTTTTACATTCTTGGTTCTATAGGTTTTTATAACAGCAAACGGCCAGCTTGCGCCAAAACAAATTAACATGCCTGCCTCATAAAAACTCATTGATTTAATGTGAAAACTTTGAATAAGAAAATCTAACATAACTACTTCTCCAACCTGTATTATTCGCACTCATTGTAGCATAAAATATGTTTTTGGTAGAATAAAAAAAAAGGAAAAATAATGCTATTAACAATAGATATTGGAAATACAAATATTACACTTGGTGTATTTGATGGAGAAACAATAGTTCATTCTTGGCGCTTATCAACAGAAATAACAAGAACAGAGGATGAATACGGTGTTTTTCTAAAAAATTTATTAAAAGAAATAAATTCTGAAAAACAAATTACACAGGCTATAATTTCAAGTGTAGTTGTTCAATTAACAGAACGTCTTCAAATAGCATTAAAAAAATATATGGGAATTGAGTCATTAGTTGTTTCTCATAAAATAAAAACAAATGTAAAATTAAAAACAGATAATCCGTCTCAAATAGGGGCAGACAGAATTGCAAATGCATGCGCTGCTGCAAAATTATATTCAGTTCCGGCGATTGTTGTAGATTTTGGAACAGCAACTTCTTTTGATATTGTAGATAAAAACAACGAATTTATAGGCGGAATTATTACAGCAGGTATGAAGATACAAGCTGAAGCATTAAGCTCTAAAACATCTAAACTTCCAAAGTTAAATATTGAAGCCCCCGAAAATGCAATCGGACGAAATACAATTGATGCAATGTTATCAGGAATTGTAAGAGGTCATGCTGCGATGATAGACGGACTTATAAAAGAGTGCGAAGAAGAATTAGGTTCAAAAGCAACAATTATTGCAACCGGTGGATATTCTTCCGTTATAAGTAAATATTTAAGACGAAAATTTGACTATATCAATCCGGATTTAACTTTAATTGGAGCTAAAATTCTTTTTGATATGAATAAAAAATAATAAAAACAGGAAATAGAACCTATTTCTCGTCCTGTGATTTCGCGGTTCCTAAAATCAATGGACTTCGAAATAGGTTCTATTTCCTGTTTTTATTATTTTTTAAACTTATACCGTTTTATGTTGTGTTTTATAAATTAAATCGGTTAATTCTCGAACAGCACCGCGACCACCACGTTTAGAAGAAATAAAATGGCATACATCTTTTACTTCTTTAACTGCGTCATTGGGACAACACGCGAGTCCAACTTCACGAAGAACGCATAAATCAGGCAAATCATCACCCATATATGCAACTTCCGAAAAAGAAAGGTTATATTCTTCAAGCATTTCTTTCATTGCTATAATTTTATTTTTTTGCCCCATATACAACTTTGTCATACCAAGATTTTCAAAGCGATGTTTTACCGTTCCATTTTCCCTTGCTGTGATAATGGCTGTTTTAATACCTGATTTTGTTACCATTACAATACCTTGACCATCTTTTGCATTAAAAGTTTTATACTCAACACCATTTTCATCGTATGTGATACTACCATCAGTCATAACTCCATCAACATCAAATACGACAAGCTTTATTTTTTGTGCTTTATTTCTTAAATCTAAATTGAACATTATGCAACACCTGCTTTCAACAAATCATGAATGTGTATAATACCTTTAGGTATACCTGCTTCATCACATACAGCTAATGAAGTAATTGAATATTTTTCCATAAAAGCAAGAGCTTTTGTAGCCATAGACTCAGATGAAATTGTTTTAGGATTTTTAGTCATAACAGATTTATTCGTTAACACAGATACATCAGGATATCTTAATAAAATTCTTCTTATATCCCCATCCGTCAACAAACCTGTTAATTTGTTTTCATCATTTACAATTAAGGCACAACCCAATCTTTTTTTTGAAATCAAATCAACAGTTTCAAGGAAAGTATCATTTTCGTGAGCTATCGGTAATAATGCATTATCTTTAATCATCAAATCACCAACCATATAAATCACACCTTTACCAAGTGTTCCTGACGGATGATATAAAAGAAAATCTTCCGTAGAAAATCCTCTTTGTTTTAACAGACAAACAGCAAGAGCGTCACCCATTGCCAAAGTCGCCGTAGTACTTGCAGTAGGTGCTTTACCTAAAGGACATGCTTCTTTTTCTACTGATATATCAAAATAAATATCCGCACATTTACCTAATGTTGAATTTTGATTTCCGGCAAAAACAATTAACGGAACTTCAAATCTTTTTATTAACGGAAGAAGGTTTAGTAACTCAGTTGTTTCACCGCTGTTTGAAATAGCAATCACAACATCTTCTCGTGTAATTATGCCGGAGTCTCCATGTGTACTTTCTGCAGGATGCAAGAAATATGACGGAGTACCGGTTGAAGAAAGTGTAGCTGCAATTTTACGACCAATTAAACCTGACTTTCCCATACCCGTAACAATTACTCTGCCTTTTGAATTTATAATAGCTTTTATTGCTTCTTCCAAATTAGAGTTTATTCTGTTCTTTAACTTTAAAACAGCATCTGCCTCTATTTGAAAGACTTCTTGCGCAAGCTCTGTCATTGTTTCTTTTTGTATAATTTTCACAACAAAACCCTTCCTCAATTACATAATTAATTATACTATAATAATACTGATATAAAAATAAAATATCAGATACAAGTAAAAAGCAGGAAACAAATGAAAACAACCAAAGCACCTAAAGACTTATTAAAGTTGAATATACTTATAACAATTGTAATTATTATTGCAAATCTTCTAATATTTTTTGGATTAGATACAGCTAAAGATAACTTTACAATTATAAGTGCTTATACAAACGGATTTTTATTCTTCTTATATATATATCTGTTTTCTTGTTTGGTAAAAAAAGATGTTAATGCTTTAAAAAAAGAAGCTTTTTATATTAACTATCCCATAAGTATCGGTATATTTTTTAGTTTTTTATTTATTGTTTTAATTGCAAGTACAATTTCACTTATCAGCATAAATAAGGATGCAGCAAATATTACATTCATATTTACTTTCTTTATGAGTACAATAGCAATGCTATTTCCATCTATTTTATTAGGTGTATTTATGTATTTTGTTATACCGGCATATATTATTCCAAGCTTAAGTTTTAAGAAACAAAAAAACTCAGATCCAAATGTACTATTTATTTTCTGCTTTATTATATTTCTTATCCTTTGCCTTTATAACGGCATAAATTCATTGATAAAGGTAAATAACTTTGAAACACAAAACAAATATAAAAGTTCCAAACTTACAATAAATTATTCTACAGACTTTTTAAAATTAAATGAAAAAATAAATGCATACTCTAAAAAGAAAATGGCACAAGATAAAATAGAAGTACCATTTTTTTATACAACAGATTCCTTTCCATATAGTGACTATGAATCAGCCGAAAGATTTTGCAGAGCAATGAATGCTCGTGTACCCAATTATCTTGAAATTTACCACATCATATTTAACAGATTTGATACTTTTGGAGACAAATATTTTTGGACAAGTGATAAAGACGGAAGATACGATTTAGTACTGCATTTTAAAAATATGTCTTATGAAATTGAAAGAAAACCTAAAAATGTAATTCCGGCTATTTATTGTGTTTCTACAGTTAATGAAAACAGAGGATTTTCAAATAAAAACTATTTTTACAGAAATGTACAAAAAGAAAGTAAAGAAACAATTAAATCTATGGTAGAAAAACCATTTGATTTTAATGCTCTTACAGAAATAATAGGTACAGAAAAAAAACCTAATAAAACAATAGAACAACCATCCGAACAAGAATTGGTCAATACTGATAAAAAACATGTTAATTTTAGCGTAAAAGCAGTATCACCAGAAGTATTAAAAGAACTTATTCAAAAAGGTTATACATATAACCCGACATTAACAATAAAAAGAGAATATGAAACAAATGATGCTGCATTCGCAAATAGAATTCAAAACAGAGCTGCAAACAATATCAGACTTTGTTATTATCCGTTTACGGAATATGGAAATCTAACATTAGCAAATGAAAGACAAATTTGGCAGCAAAGTTTTTGTTCACCCGCATTTGATTTAGTCAATCAAACTCCGCAATTAAAAACAAAACATGAAAAAGATGCATATTGTTACGCAAACGGAGGAAGATTACCAAATATTCCGGAATTAATGGGCATTTTAAAAACAATGGGATTAAGCCAGCCAAACGTAAAATATTGGACTAATAACAAAATAACCGATTCAAACGGTTCATCACCGATTTTAATATATTACAAAGATTCAAGATTTATTCAAGTAAAAGCAATAAACAACTATGAAAACGATACAGCATATACTTTCTGCATAAAGAAACCTGCAATTCCGTCTAAAGTAATAGCAAACTATAAATCAAGATTTACAAATGTAGAAGGAAGTTCCTATGCAAGAGAAAAATGCCAAACTTGCCATTATTATGAAGTTCCTGACGTAATTCTTCAGCAATAGTATATATAGATTATTGTTAATAATAGAAACGAGTAATATCATAATTACAGGAGGTTTTTATTATGAGTTTTGAATTTAATTTAACAATAGAAGAACTTGAAAAAAGGACACATAAAGATTATTTAATAAAAAAGCAAATGCTAAAAGAAGATGCACCGGAATATGATAATTTAGAAGAGGGTGACAAAGCAGCACTAGAACATCTTGCAAAGGCAGCAAACTATGCAAACATAGTTTATATGAAACAAGATAATGAACTTAATCTTCCATTTTTAAACTTTTTAGAAGGAGAAATTTCAAAAGGGAACAAACAAGCTGAACTAACAAAAATTTTATTTGATGCTCAACTTGGAATTATTGGTATAGATTCAGAATCAAAGCATGTAATTTTATTAAAAGGGGCAGAAGTTCTTGAAGGAAAAGCTTTTTATCCTGCTGATTTATCAAAAGAAAAATTACACAGCATTTTAAAAGAAATGCTTAAAAATGGTGAAAAAGAAGAAGTTGAAAAAATTCTAAATCAAAGAACAATAGTAAAACGCTTCAATAATAAACTTAAAGCCTTTGATTACACAGATGAATTTAAAGAAGAATTTGAAGCTATAGCAAACGAACTTGAAGAAGCAGCAAAAACTTCAACTAATAAAGATTTTAATGAGTATTTAACACTTCAAGCAAAAGCACTAAGAGAAAATGACCCAATGTTAGATGCTTATGCAGATAAAAAATGGGCATCATTACAAGATACTCCGTTGGAATTTACCATTTCACGTGAACAATATGCTGACCTTTTAACAGGAAGCGTTATCGAAGATGAAGAATTAAAAAAATTACTTGAAGAAAACAATATCACTCCAATGTCAAAAGACTCAATCGGTATAAGAGTAGGTATTGTAAACAAAAAAGGAACAGAAGATTTATTAAAAGTAAAAAATTATCTTCCTTTAATGGCAGAAAATATGCCGTTAAAAGAAAAATATGAACAAAATATCTCTTCTTCTGATGATAATCTACAAACAATGGTTGATGCTGATATTGTTTCATTAAGAGGAGATGAAGGTTCTTACAGAGGCGGTATAACAATAGCGCAAAATCTTCCTAATAACGATAAATTATCACTTACTATCGGCGGTGGAAGAAGAAATGTTTACCATAGGCAAGTAAGAACAAGTAATTCACCCGAAGCACTTGAAAGAAGAAAAAAACGTTTAGATGTTACTTTAAATAAAGAACTTCATAAATACTATAATCCTGAATCTGACCATTGGTTCACAATCGGGCATGAAAATGTTCACTCATTAGGACCAAAATCTGGAACAGAAGCATTAGGCAAGTATAAAAATATAATAGAAGAAAATAAAGCTGATATGGGGTCTTTGGCTTTGCTTGATTGCTTAACGGAAGCAGGAGTTTATACAGAAGAAGAAAAAACTCAAATCTTAGTAACTTTTGGTGCTAATTGTTTCTTAAAAGCGAAACCGGAACTATCTCAAGCACACAGAGTCCGTACAGTTATGCAAGCTTATTTCTTTATTAAAGAAGGTGCACTATCCATAAGCGATGACGGAATTATTGATATTAATATTGAAAAAATGGTTCCTACAGCAAGAAAAATGTTAACAGAAATTATAGAAGTACAACTATCACAAGACTTTAACCGTGGTGAAAAATTTATTAATGACTACTTCCATTGGACAGAAGAAATTGAAAAAGTTTCAAAGAAACTAAAAGAAACTGATAAATCACTAAACGGAATGGTTGTAACACCTTTAGCAGATTATTTAACAAAATAATAAATTATACTAATGCACAGTTGCAAATACAATGCAACTGTGCTAGCATTTTAGTAAGGATATATATGTAAGGGAGTAAACATGAAAATACAAGCTATCAATGCAGCTTTACCTGTAAGTGCATGCCAACCTATTAAACAAGTTGAATTTGCCAGAGGTAAGTCGCAAAAGGTAGATAATTCTCAAGCTGAGCAAGCTGATACTTTTACTCCTAATAATTTAGAACAAAAATATGATTTAGCATGCCGTGTAGCTGCATATTATAAAACTCAATATGAGCAGCTTTTAAAAAATGGTAATTGCATAGCTTAATTAATTTTTAAAGCTTTACTCTATTTAGTTTATATGTTATTTATTATTTATGAATGATAATGATAAATATTGGTATGCTTTTGCACGTTTAACAAAAACAGCTTCTGCATTTGTAAATAAAGTTTATGAGCATTTTGGGTCAATTGAATTAGCTTGGCATGCTCAAGAATATGATTTGTGGAAAATAGAAGGTCTTCAAGAAAGACAAATAAATGGTTTTATTTCCGAACGAAAAACTATTAACCCTAATCAATGTATGGATTACATAAAAGAACATGAAATAGATTTTATACATCCTGAAGATGAAAGATACCCTTATCTTTTAAGACATATAGATAATCCTCCGACAGGGCTTTTTTTATTGGGGGACTTAGACATTTGCAATTTAGAAAGAACTCTTGCTGTTGTAGGTTCACGAAGAGCAAGTGAAAATTCTAAAAATACTTTAAGACATATATTAGAGGGCTTCGCAAATACAGATGTTTGCATTGTATCAGGTTTAGCAGAAGGTATAGACACTGTTGCACATAAAACAGCTGTAGAAAACAATATAAAAACTATTGCCGTAATTGGTGGTGGATTTGATAAGTTATATCCAAAATCTAATGTTCAATTGTTTAACAAAATAATAAACGGAAACGGAGCTGTATTAAGCGAATATTGGCCTGATGTCGATGCTATAAGCTGGCACTTTCCCGTTAGAAACAGAATTGTTTCAGGTCTTTCAAAAGGAGTCTTAGTAGCGGAAGCGGCACTGAAATCAGGTGCTATGATTACAGGCAAACTTGCTCTTGAACAAAATAAAGAACTTATGTGCATGCCGGGTCTTATCTCAAACCCAAACACAGAAGGGATTTATTCTTTACTAAAAACAGGGGCTTCTCTAATCACAACAACTCAAGATATACTGGATACAATGAATTGGACTATAAATAAAACCTCAAAAACAGTACCTCAATCAGCAAATAATTTATCAGAAGAAGAAAATGTGATAATTGATTTGATAAAAAAAGATTCCTTAACAATGGATGAAATTATTCTAAAAACAGGTTTGAATATTAATGATTTAATGGTAATATTAACAAAGTTAGAATTGGATGGATTAATTTCCCAAACAAACGGGGAAAAATATATATCAGTAGTATAAAGAGAGCTATGGCAAAGAAAAAAGAACACATACTTGTAATAGTAGAGTCACCGGCAAAATCTAAAACTATTAAAAAGATTTTGGGAACTTCTTATGATATAGAAGCAAGTTACGGACATATTCGTGATTTTCCACCTAAAGTTTTAGGCTTTGACGTGCAAAACGGATTTACTCCGACTTTTGAAGTTATTCCTGAAAAAAAGGCTGTTGTAAAAAAATTAAATGATATGGCACAAAAGGCTGATAAAGTCTACCTTGCATCCGACCCTGACCGTGAAGGAGAAGCAATAGCATGGCATGTACGTCAGGTTATTAAAGTACCTGATGAAAAAGTCTACAGAATAGAATTTAATGAGATTACACCAAAAGCTGTAACATACGCTGTTGAGCACTCTCGCCAAATAGATATGAGCAGAGTAAAAGCTCAACAGACAAGACAAATTTTAGACCGTTTGGTAGGTTATAAAATCAGCCCTGTATTATGGGAAAAAATGAGAAATTACCATCTTTCAGCAGGTCGTGTTCAAAGTGTTGCACTTAAAATGATTTGTGAGCGTGAAGAAGAAATAAATGCATTCACCCCTGTTGAATACTGGACTATTTCTGCTGATTTATTAAAAGGCAAAGCTAAATTCACAGCAGAACTTGCAAAATACAAAAATGCTAAACTCGATATAAAAACAGAAGAAGAAGCAAATAAAATAGTTGAATACTTGAAAGAAAAAGACAGAACTTTCAATGTATCAAAAATAACAACAAGAAATACACAAAGGAAACCAACAGCACCGTTTATAACATCAACATTGCAGCGTGAAGCAAGTAACAAGCTAGGTTACGGTGTTTCAAAGACTATGCAGATTGCTCAAAAACTATATGAAGGTATTGATATAGGAACAGACGGTCCTGTCGGTTTAATTACATATATGAGAACAGACTCTGTTCGTATTTCTGACGATGCTCAAGCAGCCGCAAAAGATTTTATTACAAATAACTATGGTGAAGATTATTACCCTAAAACTCCAAATAACTATGTAAAAAAATCTAAAAACATTCAAGACGCACACGAAGCTATCAGACCATCATACGTTGATAAAACACCTGACAGTATTAAACAATATCTTACAAATGAACAATATCAATTATACAAATTAATTTGGAGTAAATTTGTAGCTTCTCAAATGGAGAATGCTTCCGTGAAAAATACAACAATTGATATTGAAGCAGATGATTGTCTATTTAAAGCAGGCATGAGTAAAATCACTTTTGAAGGTTATTTAAAAGTTTATAATGAAGATGATTCAAAAGAAGATTCTTCTAAATTACCTGATTTAAAAGAGGGTGATAATTTAAAATTAAAAGAAATAATGCCTAAACAACATTTTACAAGCCCTCCGCCAAGATTTACAGAAGCTTCTTTAGTTAAAGCACTTGAAGAACACGGAATAGGTCGACCAAGTACTTATGCAAGTATTATTACTAAAATTCAACAAAAAAATTATGTTGAAAAGATAGAAAAAGCGCTTGCACCTACTGCGCTTGGAACAACTCTATGCAAACAATTAGTAGAACATTTCAAAGACATAATGAACTATGAATTTACTGCAAATATGGAAACCAAGCTTGATGATATTGCAGAAGATAAATTGGTTTGGAATGAAGTTATAAAAGATTTCTACACTCCGTTTATAGAAACAGTGACTAATGCAAAACAAAATATGCAAAGAGTATTGATAGAATCAGATACACTTTGCCCTAATTGCGGAAGTAAAATGGTTGTCAGAACAAGCCGATTTGGCACTCAATTCTTAGGATGTTCAAAATATCCGGAATGTAAAACTATGCTTCCTTTAAATAAAGACGGCACAGCAGCAGAACAACCAAAAGAAACCGATGAAAAATGCGAAAAATGTAACTCACCTATGATACAAAAAGTAGGTCCTTATGGTCCATACTTAGAATGTACAAATGAAGAATGCAAGCATAGAAAACGCATAATAAAATCAACAGGTGTAAAATGTCCAAAATGCGGTGATGGTGAGATTGTATTTAAAAAATCGAAATACGGAAAAGTATTTTTTGCATGCAATAACTATCCAAAATGCGATTTTGTATCTTGGTATGAACCTGTTAATGAAAAATGCCCTGAATGCGGAAGTATTCTTGTTAAAAAGATAACAAAAAAAGCAAAAAAACTAGAATGCAGCAATAAAGAATGTTCATTCTCAAAAGAAATGGAAGAAGAATAAACTATGTATAAATTTGGCTTAATAGGTTACCCTTTATCACATTCAATGTCTAAAATAATACAAGAGGCTGCATTTAAATCAGTAGGACTTGAAGGGTCTTATGAAATTTTAGAAACAGAACAAGAGGATTTAGTATCTCGAATAAAATATTTAAGAGCCTACGGCTTTCAAGGTTTTAACGTAACAATCCCGTTAAAAGTACCTATTACATTATTTTTATCCGGTGTAGATAATGTTGCAAATATTGCAGGAAGTGCAAATACAATAAAAATAATGCCTGATTCTTCATTATTCGGATACAATACAGATGTTTACGGATTTGTTGAAGCTATACCCGAAGATTTCAGAAAAGAAATTGAAGGAAAAGAAATTGCAATTCTAGGTAACGGAGGTGCTGCAAGAGCAGTAGCTGTAGGGCTTTCTATTTTAAAAGCTTCAAAAATAGATTTCTATGTAAGAAACATAATCAATGCATCTGATATGGTAAGTTCTTTAAGAGAAAACTTCCCAAATATTCAAATGACTTGCATGCAAATTGAAAGTCTTAAAGATTTATCAAAATACAAAATTCTGGTTAACTCTACACCAATAGGTATGAGAAGCAAAGCAATGGGCATTTCACCTATTGATGAAGATGTCGTTAAAACAATGAGTAAAGAGTCTATTATTTACGATATTGTTTATAATCCGTTAAAAACAGAGCTTATAAAAATGGCAAAAAAACATGGTATTCCAACTATTCAAGGACTTGATATGTTAATCTATCAAGGTGCAAAAGCATTTGAAATTTGGACGGGCAAAAAACCTGATACACTACAAATGAAAATTGCAGCACTTGAAGAAATGATTGACTAATATGAAAAAGAAAATATTAGTTAATCTAATAATTATATTGATTATTTTTATAATTGCAGAATTATTATCTTGTATTGTTTTATCGAATAAATACGGTAACGATATAAAAGATTATATAAAAATAACGCAAAATAAAGATATTAAAATTCCATTAATGAAATATTCAAAAGTATCGCTACCAACAAAAGAATTTCTATACAAAAATTTAAGACCAATTGAGTACAGGAATGAAAAAAAGCAGCCAATCATTCTTTTTGGTTGTTCATATACTTATGGGTTCGGATTAAATGAAAACAAAACTTTCTCTCGTAAATTAGCAGACTATACAAATAGAACAGTTATTAATAGAGGATATTACGGAACAGGAATTCCTTTTCTATATTATCAACTTAATGATGAGGAATTAATTAAACAACTTCCAAAAAATCCAGAATATATTATTTTTACATTAATCCCTGACCACTTCCCAAGACTATTCAGATATAGAAATTTTGTATTAACAGGTGATCATACATTACGATACAAAATTAAAGACAATAAATTAGTAGTAGACAAACCGCTAATTCCTGCTCTTCATTCCTTATTTACATCAATAATAACAGAAGAATATTTAGCAGAAAAAAACGGACAAAACAAAACAAAAGTTGATAAATTATTTAAAAAACTAATGGAAGAATCCTACAGTAAAATAAAAAAAGAATTTCCAGATACTAAGTTGATTATTTTATATTATGAAAATCCGTCAGATGCAGAAAACGCATATAATAATGAATTAGAAATATTGAAAAACATATCAGAAGATATTCAAATAATAAATATAAAAGAAGAAATACCTGATATTTTTGAAGATAAATATTGGATAGAAGATAAATCGCACCCATCTGCTCAAGCTTGGGACAAAATTATACCTTATTTAGCAAAAAGGCTCAAACTAAATGAAAACTGATATAAAACGAATAATTTTTATAAATTTCTGTGTGTTTTTTGTTCTATTTCTTATTTTGGAAATTTGTTCTTTTTTCTACCTTTATACAAAATATCATGATGAATATGACAGAAATATTGGATTATTTAAAAATTTTTCGTATCATTTAACAAAAAATCCAACAATTGAAAGATTAGAAAAAAATTTAAGACCAGTAGAATATAGGGATATTACAAAACGACCAATAATATTATTTGGTTGTTCATTTGCCTATGGACATGATTTAGACAAAAATGAAACTTTTTCTTATAAATTAGCTGATTATTCGAACAGAACAGTTATAAATAGAGCAAGGCAAGGTGAAGGTCCTGCTTTTATGTATTATCAACTTTCAAATAAAAATATTATTAAATCAATAAAAGACTTAATTTCCCCCCCCCACACACACTTAAATAACATAAATAAAGATGTAGAATATGTAATATATGTAAATATAACCGGACATCCAATTAGAAATTTTGAGTACAGGTACAATTTTAGTGATAATATTTTCAGAATTAAATATAAAATAAAAGATAATCAATTTATAGAAAATAAAGTTTTATTCCCATTCTTACATTCATTTCATACTTCGCAATTAATCGAAAAATGTATTGAAAATTATTATTACAAAAATCCGGAATTCATTGACAGTGTATATGAAAAAACAATGATTGAATCTATAAACTTAGCATTTAAAGAATTCCCCAATTCCAAATTTGTTATATTATTAATCCCAGATGGAAAAGATGATGCAAAAAATTACGAAGAATTCAAAACATTAAATTATAAAAGAATTGATTATATTATGAAAAAAGTTAACTCTGACAATTTAATAGTTATAGATGTTCAAAAATATATATCCTTAAAAGATTCTGTAAAATATTGGCTGCCAAATGATAATCACCCATCTGCGCAAGCTTGGGAAGAAATTGTTCCTATTATTATTAAAAATTTACATATTAACTAAAAGTCAACATCTTTCATCATTGAAATAAGAGTTGCAATTGTATTTTCCATTGTTACGCTATCTGCAGTTCGCTGCTGCAAGAAGCCGTTAATTTGAGGCATAAGTTCGATTGCAGTATCTAATCTTGGGTTAGAACCTGCATTATACATACCAACATCAATCAAGTCTTTATTTTCACGATATAATGCCATCATTTGACGCATTTTATATGCAGCATTCTTATGCTCTTCCGTTACAATTTCTGTAAATAAACGGCTTACACTACCTAAAACATCAATAGCGGGGTAATGGTTCATTTCGGCAATTTTTCTTGATAAGAAAATGTGACCGTCAACAATACCACGCACGGTATCAACTACAGGGTCATTAATATCATCACCTTCCATTAATACTGTATAAAGCGCAGTAATAGAACCTTTTTCTCCGTTACCTGTTCTTTCTAATACTTTTTGAAGCCAAGAGAAAATAGATGGCGGATAACCTTTAATTGTAGGCGGCTCACCAATAGACAGACCTACTTCACGACCTGCCATTGCGCAACGCGTAACAGTATCTGTCATTAAGAAAACTTTTTTACCTTGGTCACGGAAATATTCACAAACTGCAGTTGCAGTCATTAAACATTTTTGTCTGATTAACGGAGGCTGGTCACCAGTTGAACATACAAGCACCGATTTTCTCATACCCTCTTCACCAAGAGAGTTTTCAACAAATTCTTTTACCTCTCTGCCACGTTCTCCAATCAATGCAACAACGTTAACATCAGCATCCGAATTTCTTGCAATCATACCAAGCATGGTACTTTTACCAACACCTGACCCTGCAAATAAGCCCATACGCTGACCTGCACCAAGCGTTAATAATGAATCTATCGCTCGTACGCCTGTTGAAAACATTGTTTTAATAATTGGTCTGTCAAATGCACCGGGGGGCTGCCCGTCAATATTGACTAATGTTCCACCGCGCGTATCCAATGGTTTTCCGTCAATAGGTTCACCTAACGGGCTAATTAAACGTCCAAGTAAAAAATCACCCATTGGTACGCTAATAGAACGACCTGTGGACTGAACCAAACTGCCTTGTCCTATTCCTGCACCGTCATATAAAAGTAGAAGCTGTGCACTTTCGCCTTTAAATGCTACAACTTCAGCAGGTTTTCGCTCACCCTCTGCCGTTTCTATAAAACATAAATCACCAATTTTCAGCCCCGGAAGTTTAACATCAACTGTTAAACCCAATAATTTTGACACAGAACCTTTATAAGAATACAGCTTTGTCGAATTTATCGTTTCAAAAGCCCTTTTTTTTACAAATTCTATTGATTTTTCTCTGCTTTGCTCTAACATTTACCTACTCAAAATTATAATTTACCGATTCGCCTATTGTATCAACTGCCTCAACTCTAATATCAGTTATAAGTTCAGAATAAGAAATAACAACAATTGTAGGAATATGTCTTTCTAATAATTGATACAACGGAAGTCTTATTCTTGGTGAGCATAAGATAACAGGCTGAACATTAATACTTTGGTGAGCTCTGATTAATGTTGAAGCTGCTGATTCAATTAACTCTTGAACCTGCAACGGATTTAACAAGAACATTGTACCAAGCTCAGTTCTCTGGCAGCTGTCATCCAATGTTTTTTCCCATTCAGGAGACAATGTTAATGCATACAATATTTTATCTGGAGTACAGTTTGCAAGACAAATTTGTCTTCCTAATGCTGCTCTCAAACGTTCTGATAAAATATCAGGCTCTTTTGAAAATCTTGCATAATCGCACAATCTTTCAAATATATAAATAATATCTTTAATTGAAACTTTTTCTCTGATAAGGTTAACAAAGATTTTACGCAAATCACTGGTTGAAACAATAGTAGGAACAAGGTCATTAACAAGGGTCGGGTCTTGGCTCTTAACAAGTTCCATAAGTTTAAGAACATCTGTTTTTGTCATAATTTCATCAACATATTTTCTTACACTGTCTTGCAAGTGCGTAATAATAACGTCAACAGAATCAACCGCAGTAATATCTTTTACATCCTTTAACAATGCAGTATCCATCCAATATGCCTGTGTTTGATAAGTCGGGTCAACACCAATAATGGCATCTTTAGGAACTTCTTTACCGAGTGCATCCCATTGGTCAGCAATAACCATACTCTTTTTAGGATATACAGTACCAACTGCAACAGTATTCCCGCGAACCGAAATCATATATTCATTTGCACCGATTGCGGAAGAGTCCATAATTCTGATATTTGGAATAATATAACCGAGTTCATCCGTTACACGTTGTCTTAATGCAGCAATCTTGGGCAGCAACATACCGTCCTGCTCAGGGTCTGCAATTTCTAATAATCCTGTACCAACCTGCAAACTTAAAACATCAACACCTAATCTTTCATACATTCTATTAGGGTTTGTCAAGTCGCTCATACTCTTTTTAACAGCATCTAACTGTCCTAATTGAGATTGAACATCTTTATTAACTGATACAATCAAATACGCAGCAGTAATTACAAGTGCATAAACAGTGAATGTGTACCACGGAAGACCTGTAATAAAACTTGTCATCGCAATAAAGATTAAGAATACAACAGTGAATATCAAACTTGAGGGTTTACTTAATATTTGACCAGCTAAATCACCGCCTAACGAACCGCCAGATGCTGTAGAACGAGTCATTACGATACCTGATGCAACCGCCATTAATAATGAAGGTAACTGAGCGGCAAGACCATCACCAACAGTTAATACTGTATATTTTTGAACCGCTTCTCCGGGTTGTAAGCCATTCATTAAAACACCAACACATAAACCGCCGACAATATTGATAATTACGATGATGATACCTGCCATAGTATCACCTTTTACAAACTTCATCGCACCATCCATTGAACCGTATAAGTTAGATTCTCTTGCTAAATCTTCACGTCTTTTTGCTGCTTCTTCAGGAGATATTAATCCTTGATTAAAGTCACCGTCAATTTGCATCTGTTTACCGGGCATAGCGTCTAATGCAAACCTTGCAGCAACTTCGGCGATACGTTCAGAACCTTTTGTAATTACCATAAACTGTACAACAGTAATAATAATAAATATTACGAAACCAACAACAAGGTTACCGCCGGTTACGAAATTACCGAATGCGTCAATAACTTCACCCGCTTCACCTTTTGATAAAATTAATCTGGTGGAAGCAATTGAAAGTACCAACCTAAACATTGTACCAATCAAGATGATAGACGGGAAAGATGCTAATTCTAAGGGTCTTTGAATATATAAAGATATCATCAAAAGCAAAATACCAAGAGTAATATTAAAACTTATAGCAAAGTTTACTATCCAAGAAGGAAGTTCGCAAATAAGTATTACAACCAGCAATATTACAAATATTGCTAATCCGATTTCACTTACCATTGATGGTTTTGCACCCTGAGGCTGTGCCATTACTTACTAACTCTCCTGTTTCTTTAATGCTTTTTCTATTATTGCAAGCTGTGTTTCAATTGTTGCATCTATCAAACCGTTTGATGTTTGAACTATAACTCCGCCATCTTTTATTTCTTTTTCCGGTATCACTGAAATTTTGGCTTCAAAAGAATTACCTTCAAATATTTCTGCTACTTTATCTCTTACAATTTCGACATCTTTAGGCATTACTTTTAAAATAATAGTATTTTCTACTTTATTAATTTCTTCTACAACACCTTTTATAATCGGAATTATATATTCTTTATCTGTTTCAATTTCTTTTTTAATTATTTTTTCTGCAATTTCAACTGCTATATCTAAAATACAGCCTGATACTTTATCAAAAACTTCATCTTTGTATGTAAAAAATTCAGATAATTTATCTTTTAATTCTTGCAAATCTTTTTGAGAATTCTCAATACCCTCGTTATATCCCTCTTTTCTCGCCACATCCTTAATTGATATAGCATCCTTTTGAGCTCTTGTAACAATATTTCTATCTTGAGTTCTTCTATATCCTCTGCGTCTTGTGCCTTCTCTTCGTTCGGCACGTGGTTCAAAATGAATGTTTTCTAACTTTAAATCTAAATCATCAATCTTTGTTTTTTCTTGTGGGGTCTCTTTTTTTTCTACAGCTTTTTCTTCTGTATTCTCCTTTTCTTGTTCAGGAGTTGATTTCTCTTGAATACTTTCATTTTTTTCAGATTTAGTATCTTCTTTAACATTTTTTTCTACAGGAATATCAACAGCAAGAGGTTTTGCCTCTTCAAGTTCAAAAGGCGTTTCTATTGTTTTTTTTACTGTTGTATATTTCTTTTTAATAATCATTTATTTTTTCTTCTATTGTTTTTGTTAAAGATTGTATAACATAAGGTGAAAATGTATCTGCAGAAGGAAAAGTTAAATCCAAAATAAAATCTTTTACCGCTTCACGCTCATTTATAGCTATAGTACTTAAAATATCAGGGGAGGTGTTTTGTATGCACTTATGATATGTTTTTAACATTTTAGGTACATTTAAGATATCCTCATTTGGGATTAAGCGTTTAATTTCTTCCAATGTTTTTATTATAACTTGATGATCAATCTTATCTTCAATATTACTCATTCGCATATAATTAATAACATGCTGTACATCAGCCTTGCTCAAATTATTTAATATTTCATTTGCTTTTTGTTCCGGTAATTTTTTCAAAATAATAGCAAGCGCTGCAAGCTTTAATACCTTTTTATCGTTTGGAGAGCTGCTTTGAGATTCTGTATTTACAGCGGCATTCGCCAAATTTGATTCATCTTCAGTTTTTTGAACCATATCATTCAAATTAGAAGTATTAACAGCTAATTCATATTGTTTTGGGGACAATTGTCCTTTTTTTACCAATTTTTGAAGTTCATCTCTATATACTTGCTTAACTTTTTCTTCAATTAAAGTAATCAAATTATCTTGAGGCAATTTTTTTATTATTGCTAACTTAGCTGTATTAAAAATATTTGCAGCAATAACTTGCAAAACTGCTTCTCTGTTTGGAGGTGGAATTTTGCCTTTTATTAAGTCTATAGATTTATGAAAAGTCCATTCCCCGATAAATTGAGTTATCAAACTTGCTTGCTCGGCTGTAAGCTTTAGCTGTTGGTCATTACTTAAAGCTTCACCGGACATCAAACAAAATTTTCTTACAGTATCTATAATAATTTTTTTATCTTGGTCTGTTAACGAACTTGGAGCAGCATTAGAAGCAGGCTGCATTAAAACTTCCATTGCCTGCTTTGCTAAATCCATTGCAAATGCTTTATAATCAAACCCTTCTATAGGCATTACTTACTCCGTTATGTTTTTTCAATCCAACTCTTTAACTCTTTCATAGTTCTTTCACTGTCTGCATATGCAATATCTGAAGAAACTTCTTCAACCACTTCATTAAGAGATACTTCAGGCTCTTTTTTCTTTTCGATTTGCATTTGCTTTTGATGTTCTAAAAGCTCTTGAGTCAAAATTGTTTGTTTTTCAATCAACTCTGCTGCTTTCAAATTAACATCTACAATTTGTTTTTCCTGTTCCGTAGTTTTTTGCTGTAATTTTTTCAATTCTTCCTCTTGAACAGATGATGAATCTTTTAATTTTTTATGAACAAATACAAAACCTACAATTAAACCTGCAATTAAAAGCACAATAGCAAGCCACCAAGGATTTCCCGAAGCTTCCGGAACAGGAAGATTAACAGGTCTGTCAGAAGCCAAATAAGGGTCAATGGTTTCAGCAAAAGCTACAGATACATCATTCATTGAAACCTTTGAACCTGCTGCATTTGCAATAAACGCCTTTATCTCATCAATTGACATATTTGGCGGCATTGCATCAGAATTCATTGTTAAAGCTACAGATATTTTTTCAATTATTCCTGATTTGTAATATTCACTTATATGTTTTTTAGAAACACCATAAGTTTCCTCAGTTGCCACTCTTTCATATTTTTTATCTTGAGTTGATGTAGAAGATGAGTTTTGCAAACCATTAGGCAAATAAACACTAACTGCGTCCGAACCTTTACTTGAGTCTTGAGATGTATCACCAAGTCCTTCTCTAAAGGTTTGACTTGTTAATGAGGTTTTTTCATTAGGGTCATATTGGATATTTGTAACTTCTTTTGGAACTTGATTTAAAGTTGTACTTACAGTTACAACATAATTGCCGTGCCCAAGCAGCATATCTAATTGTGATGCAATTTTATTTTGTATATAGGAGTCATTTTCTTGTATTTTAGAAATTTGGTCATCTATTGATTTGACAAGACTGTTATAAACATTACCGTTTGAGTCGGTAATAGAAATATTTTCAGCAGCCAAATCAACAACACTACCCATTAATAAACTTTTTATAGCTTTAATTGTAGACAAATCAAGTTTTACATCACTTGCAACAGTTAACATAACAGTAGCACTTATTGGTTTTTTATCAGCTTTAAAGAATGTATTTTCGGGAATAGAAACTAAAACTGTTGCATTGTCTATATTTGGCATTTTTCTGATTAATCTTGCAAGCTCACCATTTACAGCTCTTGCAAGTTTAATTCTTTTATCATCTTTTGTTGACGTAAAATCGTTTTTATCAAAAATTTCCAAGCCGACATTTTGGTCAATAAGCCCGCTTTTAACTAATAGTAACAATGAAGCATCACGCTGAGTATTTGTATATTTACCGCCTTCTAAGAAAACAGTAACTTTAGAACCATCAGCCTTTCTTTTTGCAATAATACCTTGTCTTGCCAATAAACTTTGTATTTCTATTGCCTTACCCTGATTATCGGTAGTTACAATATCAAAAGCTTCTTTTTCTATTTTATCTACAACAGCAGCTGAATTTGATTTACCGCCAACAGATAAACATACAACTAAAATTATTATAAACACAAGAGCTGCAGCCCCGCCAATAACAGAGTACAGCACAGTTTTATTTTGTAACAGCTGTTTTATATCCATAAATCCCTAATCTTTATACTATTACTTACCAATATTATACTATCTTTTTTCAATATGGGTAACTACTTTACACTTATTTATTATATTGAAATATTCATAACTGTATTATATGCATTTACAACTTTAGATGTCATTTGAGTTGCCATACTCAAACCAATTTCAGCCTTTGCAACAGCTGTCATTACATCATGTATATCAACATCCGAATTACCCATCATTTGAGCTTGTAATAATTGATCAGGTTTTTCTATTTCAGAATTTAAATTACTAACAAGCCCTGAAAGCACATTTTTAAAACTTGCACCTTCTGTTTGGTTAATATTACTTATTCCAAAACCTTTTTGCGAAAATTCATCAATAGGCATTGAAGATGATACGCCTGAAAATATATTTACATTTGGAACTAATCTGTTTTCTATCATTTTTATGCCTTTCTATTACAAGTAATTTGCTAAAATATTTTTTACGTAGTTTTGCGTTTCTCTGAATGGAGGAACACCATCATATTTATCTACATTACCGGGTCCTGCATTATAAGCAGCTAATGCCAAAACTACATTTCCGTTATATCTGTCCATCATACTTTTTAAATAACGAACTCCGCCATCTACATTTTGAACAGGATTATAAGGATCTGTAACACCTAATGATTTTGCTGTAGAAGGCATTAATTGCATTAATCCTTGAGCACCTGCTGAGGATTTTGCCTTAGGATTATAGCCTGATTCTTGTTTTATAACTGCATTTACAAGTTTTTCATCAACTCCGTGTTTTTTTGAAATTTTGGATATCAAATCTTTAATTTGAGATTTTGTTGTTGTTTGAGAAACAGGCGAATAAGGCAAAACATTTTCAATTTTATTGGAAACTTGATTTTCAACTTTTTGTGCATCTACTCTTTTTGTTGTTAATGAACCAAATTTAACAGGATTTGTATTTTTATTTACGTTAAATCTTGTATGAACATTTAAAGATGAATTCATTACATCTTCAAATGTTTTAAATTCTACACCTTCTGCAAGTTCTTGTGTTCTTGATTGAGACTGAACATAATTACTTAACTGCTGTGCTCTTTGAAGTGCAGCCGTCTGCCCTGAAGAATTTAATAAATTTTGTATCATACCCGTAAACATAACTTACACACTACCCTGTTTTATACTAACTGCCTATTTGTGCTGCCCTGTCTGCCATTGCTTTTGTCATTGTAATTATAGCTAAACTTGCTTCATAAGCTCTTTGCGCCATAATTGCATCTGTAATTTCTACCAATGGATCTACATTTGAAGCTCTTATATAACCGTTTTCATCAGCATCGGGATGTCCGGGTTTGTATATTCTGTCTCCAAGAGTAGGATCTTCAACGACACCTGCCATTGACACACTGCCTGTTGCATAAGGTAAAGTGCCTGAACCAAATGTTGATTCTTTCATTTGATTCATCACACTTAAAAAAGAACTTCTGTCAGTTGAAACAACTAACGGAATTTTTCTTGTATAGTTTGGAGTATCAATATTAGCAATATTTTTTGAATTGATATCCAATCTCATTCCATGTACTTTTAGGCCGTCACAGCCTACATTCATTGCACTAAATATTCCCATTAGCCGTTACCCATATTTATAACTGTTTTCATTTCCGTAATTAAAGAATTCATTCTTCTTGTTGCAACTGTAAATAAAATTGAATTTTTTTGCATTTCTGATAGCTCAGTTGCAGGGTTTACTTTTTCATCACTTGTTTGAACAGTAACAGGAGAAGGACCCATTTTAGCAGATAAAGCGGTTTCCAATGAACCTGCACTGCCGCCCAAATATTGAGAAAAGGAAACATCTTTTCTTTTATAATTAGGAGTATCCATATTTGCAAGATTACAAGAAAGAGCCTTTTGTTTCTCTCCTATTAAATCAAGTATATGAAGTGTTTTTCCTATCGGATTATTTGGTATTATCATCTACTCACCTTCTTATTGGTTCAATTGTAATGATTTTGAATACATATCATTTATTGTTTGCATAACTTTAAAACTTGCAAGCATTGAAGCGTTTAATCTCAAAATAGCATTAACCTCGCCTAATATATCTATATTTGTTACCTCAATACTTCCTTGTTTAAATTTATTATGATTTTTTACAAGCAAAGGTTCACCTGATTCAGCAGTTAAAAAGTATTTATTGTTATCTGACTTTTTTAATCCCTCAGGATTTTGAAAATTAACCAAAGGAATTGTACCTAAAAATTCATGTTCGGTTCCATCGTTTGAAAAAACTTCAACATCACCTTCTGCTGTAATTTTTAAATTATCATAGTTTACGGGAATTTGAATTCCGTCACCTACAAGATAGCCGTCATTTGTAATTAAATAACCATTTTTATCTACTTTAAAAGAACCTTCTCTTGTATATGTAACCTCACCTGTAGGCGATGTCACGGGTATAAACCCTGTTCCATCTATTGCGACATCAAAATCACGTGCTGTTCTTTGTATTGAACCTTGCGAAAAATCTGTTCTTTCTACACCTGACAAATAACCGTTTTCATTAAGCATTTGTTCAAAACGAACACTTTTGTATCCGTTTGTATTGTAATTTGACACATTTGTAGAGATATATCCCATTCTTTCGAATTGGATTTCCGCGTTAACTACACCTCTGTTAATTATGCCTTGTAATGTTGTCATTGATTACCTTTCTAGCTGCCTAATGATGAAATTACTCTTTGTAAGTTTGAATTTTGAATTTGATATAACTGTCTGTTTGCCTCAAAAGTTTTTGGATACATCATTGCTTGCATAAATTCAGTTTGCAAATCCACATTTGAATGTTCATTATAACCTTGCCGCACATTCGGAGCTAAAACAGCTATTCCGTCTTGACTCACAACTCCAAGCGTTCCTGCTGTTTCAAACTTTCTTGTTTTTGTATTCAAAACCCTTACAACACCGTTTAAATCAACTGTTATATCTTCAAGTTTTTCAGGTACTAAAGGTAAAACTAAAGGAGTACCCATATTTGTTAAAACAGTATCACCTTCAAGAGATAATATTTCGCCGTTTTTATTCATTTTAAATCTGCCATCTCTTGTTAGTTTTATTCCGTCTTTTGTTTTGATTTGAAAATAGCCTTTTTCAGCTAAAGCTATATCTAAAGGATTTTCAGTTAAAACAAGTCTTCCGACTCTGTCATCAGTTGTAGTTGAGATGGCATCTTCACCGATATACTCCGCAAAAGAAGAAACAACAGGAAGTTTTCTTTGATAACCGATTTTATCAAAGCCTACAACATTCTCATTTGTTATGCCCATAAGAACTGTTTGCATTCTCATAGCACGAATGTTTTGAACTATTCCTCTTTCTGTAAAATGTACACCGCCATTTATCATACAACTTACCCTTTTTATCTCTATTTAATGATATAATATTGAAAGTCAAAAGAGGTCGTTTTTATAGTTGAAATATACGATTTTATTTTAAACTTTCTCCTCTATTCGTATGAATTTTTGGAAGTACATTTTTTGATGTGATATTATGTTGTAAGTTAGAACCATATTGGATAAAGCTTATGCTTTTCAAAAAATTCTTTTTTATTATTTGTTTAATATTTTTAATTACTCCTAAAGCAGAAGCCATCAAAATAGGCTTACAAACTAACATGAAAGAAGTAAAAATTGCTTCTTCGGTTCCTGCTGAGATTTATGATGTATTTCAAAATAAAGTTCTATATGAAATAAGACCAATGAAAGTATACACATTTAAGTCAAAAGGAAATGAACTTGCTGTTGAATCAAACCGCAAAGACGTAGGCTTAAGTACAAATCAAATTATGATAAGAACAAAAACCCCGGGGTTTCTTTGCGCAAAAAAAGCTTGGTATAGAGGCGACTTCATAATTACAAACTGGGGTGCAGCGGGTGCAACATTAATCAATCAATTACCGTTAGAGGATTACTTAAAAGGAGTAGTACCCTCTGAAATGCCATCAAAATGGAATACAGAAGCATTGCGTGCTCAAGCCATAGCAGCAAGAAGTTACGCAGTTGCAACAAAAGAAGCAGGGAAACATGGTTCAAAAGGCTTCGATTTAGTTGATTCAACTGCAGACCAAGCTTATGGCGGAGCAAGTGTAGAAAAAGCAACAACATCAAAAGCCGTTGATGATACAAAAGGAATTGTGCTTGTTCAAAACAAGAAAATTCTGCCAACATATTACCATGCCAGTTCAGGCGGGCAAACAAAGGTTTGGAGCAGCGGCGATTCATTTTTACAGTCTGTTCCTGCATTTGATGAAGGTACAAAGAAAAATGGTCACGGTGTAGGCATGAGCCAGCATGGAGCAAATAACATGGCAGCCCAAGGCTATAATGCATATCAAATATTAAATTATTTTTATAAGGATTTTAAATTCGCTAAGTTAAGTGATAATTGGGACATATAAAGCAAGAAACATATAGAAAATATTTTTTCTATTTTTTATCTTATTTTAATCATTTATTTCTAATTTCATTCCCAAAATAAAATCATAATTTTCAGGTTCAAATTTAATATCACCTGAAAATGGAGTAAATGTCATTTCTGCAAAATATAATTTTCCATTGACTTCAAAAAAGTCGACTCTTACAAATTTAAATCCTTCTGACATTTTTTTTGAATACTCCAGTACTTTTAGTTTATTATTATCATTAGGACTATATTCAGAATTGTATTTAGCCCCAATACAAAAACCGGTTTCTTCCCAATTTTTATTATAATATTTACGATAAATTAAACCATCATCAGTATGAACACAATAATGTATAAATTCAATATTTCCATTAAAACAATATACTTCAAACTCACAAAACAAACTTCCATTTTCAGGCTCTAATAATTCCTCAGCATATATCTTTGGACTTATATCTTTATATTGTAGTTCTAATGTTCCCCAAAATGCATAATTTATTCCCAATACTTTTTTATAATAATTTTTATATTTTTGTTCATTTATTTTTAAATCATTTTCCTTATCATAAATAACAATACCTGATTTACAGGCATGATTAGTTTTTATAATAAATTTGTTTGGACATTTAGAAAAATCAAGATTTTCATAAGTTTTTCCTACAGTATAAACCTTAGCTATTCTCAGTCCTGAGAAATTCTTTTTAACATATTCTTTTGATAAAAGCCTGTCTGATAATAATTTCTTTTCTAATGTTACATCAAATATTTTCAAATAATTTAATTTTTCAGAAAATGTAACCGGATAATCCAGATCAAGATTTTTTTTCAAATGTTTTTTATAAAAATACTTTGTAATAAAAGGGTAAAATATTTTAGGAAGCATAAGTAAAAAATAATATCTAAACCAGATTTTAAAACCATTATAATCATTTAATGTAACATTCATTTATAAACCTTGCATTGCGGCTTTCATTCGTATTTTTGCATCATCACAAAAACGTTCAAACTTCTGTAAATATTTACCATTCATCAATGCCATTCCAGGGCAATAAATACAATATTTACAATATTCTTCTTTATAACATCCTTTTAAATTTCTTTTTCTTAATGCTTTAAATTTCACATATACAGATTGTTTATTCTTTTCATTCCATATTTTACTTATAGAATCTTTCTTAGCATTACCAAGCACTACATCTTCCATAGTCGCACAAATATTTATATTTAGATTTGGGTCTAATGCCATATCAAATAAACCGCCTCTGCATATTCTTTGGCTTAGAAAATCTTCATCAATTTCAAATTTTTCTTTTCTTATTTTTAATGGAGAATTTTTATCTGAATAAATTTGAAAAAGCTGCTCTTCTGTTGCTCTGAGTAATGACTTATCATCGTTAGGACAATCTATCAGTTTGCAATCTAGCTCAATTGTAGCGCCTATTTCTTTTGCAAAATTAGTAACATAAATATATGAATCTGCATTTAATTTTGTTAAAAAGCACTTGATTGAAACATGAATATTATTCTCTATTAATTTTTTTATGACACTAATTGTCTTTTTTTGAGAACCATTTACACCCGTAATAGAATCATGAATATTTTCATTCATACTATATAAACTTAATGATACTTTATATGGATATAGTTTAACAAGTTCAGAAAATAAATCTTTATTATCATAAAGAAATTGCCCATTTGTATATATATCCAATTGTATTTTCTTTTCTCGTATATACTTTGCAATCTTTAAAAAATCTTTTGCTATTGTACATTCCCCACCAGAAAGTGTTATACGAAAAAGTCCAAGTTTATAGCACTCATCAATGACTGGTTTTAAATCGTCAAAATTAATCTGTTTTTTAATATTATCTTTTTTGTTAAAACAATGAACACATTTCAAATTACAATTATATGTTAACTGAAGAAATAATCTGTAAATATAACCTTGTTTATAAAACCAGTTATGCATCTCTTCTTCAAAATTTTCAACTTCTTTTTCATCATCAGCATTAACAGTCTGTGCATTATTAATTTCAAAATTTACATTCTTTTCAGTTGAAATAAGCCCGCAAATTTCAAGCTCATTCATAAAACTTTCTATTTCATCTTCTATATTTTTTTCTTTTGAAAATTTTATTATTTCAAGAATATTACGTTGATTATTCTTCCCTTCGTATATATATTGCCATAATTTTGCAGCTAAATCATCCAACATTACATATGAATGTGCTTTTTCATTTGAAATATATGACCTGCAATATTTTTCATCAATATTATAAATTCTTGTGGAAATCCAACTGGGAATTCTAATAATTCCATTCATTATTTAACTCCAGAAAATTTTAACTAATATTTTAAAATCTAAAACAATGTGCATCACAATAAGCGCCTGAACTTATACAACTTGAACCTTGTAAAATAAAAGAATGTTTTACTTTTTTGGAAAAAAATAATTTGTTTCTAATTTGCATAATTTATCCTTACTTTTTTATATTTACGTCATGAATTATAACATATTTTATTGTATTTTGCACTTGTTTTTTAAAGTGCAAAAATAAAGTATTTAATTATGTAAAAATTACACATAAAATATAAGAAAGAATGTGTAATATGTTTAAAGTTGATAAACCGGAAATGATAAATAAAACTTTCAGATTGCCACTAAAATTAGTGCAGCAATTACAAACTGTTGCACAAAACAAAAAAGTATCTTTAAATAATCTAGTTCAGCAATGCTGTGAATATGCTTTAGCCAACTTAGATGAAGACTAAATTTTTAATAATATTTATTTATACTATATATTTTTCAATTCATCAGGGATATATTTTGTCCAGTCTTTTTCCAACTTATCAATAAAATGATGAGCGTCTAAAACATCATCATAATTTATAGGAAGCGGACAATCCTGAAAAACAAGCGCATTGTCTTCTTTCTCTTCTTTTACATCTACAGCTCCTGTTCCTAAAAAGGCAAGACCAAAGCTTTTACCGCACTCAGGACAAACTATCTGTAATACAAGTAAATTCTTTTCTTCACGCTTTACAGTTATTGCACTCATATCAAAATCGTGCTTGCAAACACTGCAGCATAAGCCTGAAAACAACTTTTCTATTTTTTTCTTATCCATATTCACCTCAATATTATATAATAATGTTTAAGAAAAAGTAATTACGGGTATTATATATATGTGTAGTTATTAAATAAAAGGAGCTGTGTTATGGATGGTCTTTGCTTATTATTATTCGGAGCTGTAATGTACTTTTTATTGATTGCTGTACCCTCTATGTTTGAAAGACGCAGCAGCGCTCACTAAGATTTAAACAAGCTTTTTAAACAAAAACACGACAGAAATGTCGTGTTTTTTGTATTTACATACTCCCACCCTTACTCTTTCTTAATTGAATAGACAATGGAGGAAGTAAAAAGTTCCGTTATTTTTCTTCCCAAACAGTAGCTTCTTTTGTATCTTTCAATACAATAGAAATACTATCAAAAGAATTTCTTACTTTATCTGCAATAGCCCAGTTTTTTTCTTTTCTTGCAGCATTTCTATATTCAATAATTTTTTCTATCAAAGCATATCCTGTAAGAGCTTTATCTTCTTCCGAAAGAAAATCCATATCATCAATAATTGTTGCTAATTTAGATTGTAATTCTTCTTCGGACATTTTTTCTTTTTCAATATTAAAGCCCATAACATCTGTAAGTTTTAATAAAATAGCTGCGTATTTTTTAGCATTATCAATATTTTTTTCGGCAACTGCTTTATTTGCATTAGTTGCGGCATCAAAAATAACTGCAAGCGCTTTTGATGTATTCAAATCATTATCCATTGATTCTTTAAACAGCTTTAATTCTTCTGTTTCAGAAACATCAGGAAGATTTTCTTTGCCTGTAAATTTAACCACCGCATTAGCTGCAGTTTGAATTCTTTTCCAGCCTGCTTTTGCACCATCTAAAGCAGAATCACAAAATTCTACAGGCATTCTATAGTGGTTTGTAAGAATGAATAATCTAAGTGTATTAGCGTCATAACTTTCAAGAAGATTGCCTATAGTTACAAAATTCTTCAAAGATTTAGACATTTTTTCCTTATTGATAGTTACAAAACCATTATGAAGCCAATAATTAACGAACTTACAACCGTTTGCACATTCACTTTGAGCAATTTCATTTTCGTGGTGAGGGAAAATTAAATCTGCACCACCTGCATGGATATCAATAGTTTTGCCTAAATGTTTTCTTGACATTGCACTGCATTCAATATGCCAACCGGGGCGTCCTTTACTCCAAGGGCTTGGATAACCGAATTCTTCATCTTTTTTCCATAATGCAAAATCTAATACATCTTCTTTTATAGATGAAGCTTCAACTCTGGCACCTGCAACCAAGTCTTCAATAGGCTGTTTACTTAGCATACCGTAATCTTTGAATTTTTTAACTCTAAAATAAACATCGCCTTCCGCTTCATAAGCATAACCATTTTTAATTAAATCTTTAATTATAGATATCATTTCACAAAGTGTTTTTGTTGCAAATGGTTCAATATCAGGTTTTAATACATTCAATTTTTTCATTGAATCGGCAAAGATATCATAATATCTTCTTGAAATAACTTCTGCTGTTGTATTTTCTTCTCTTGCTTTTTTCAAGATTTTATCATCAACGTCAGTGATATTTCTGCAATATGTCACATCATAACCTAAAAATTTAAGGTATCTGTATAACATATCCCAAGTTATATAACATCTTGCATGTCCTAAATGAGGGTAATCATAAACAGTAGGTCCGCAAACATACATACTTACTTTGTTGCCGTCAATAGGCTTAAATTCTTCAATTGTATTTGAAAATGTATTGTGTAATTTCATAGTAAAAATCCTTTTTCTTTATATTACTACAAAAGAGTATCAAGATAAAATATCAAAAACGAAAAATAATTGCCTTCTCATCCTGTGTTTTTAGTTACACAAAAACAATGGATTTCGAAGACAATTATTTTTCGCTTCTGATATTTTATCTTGTTTCTATACCTTATACAGAATTAAAGTATTTAAGTCTTCAGGTTTAATTGTAATTGGCAACTCTTGACCTTTTGAATCTTCACGTTTCAAGTAATAATATACTTTACCGTCTTTTTGCATAGTTGCTATTTTGTATATTGAATTATCACCGGCACGTTCATTTTTAAACTTAGTACCAACTTCTAAACCGTGTTTTAAGCCTTGTTTTGCGTTAGCAGTTTCAGAACAAAGTACTACTCTGTTATATAATGAACCTTTTTGAGTATCAGTTTTTGTTTCGCCTCTTTTCATTTTTTCATTAAACGGAGTTTCTGAACCTGATGAATCATGAAGAGTTATAACAACAGAACCCTTATCATTATATCTTAGCATTGCTTGAAGTTTTTCACTTGTACGAACTTCAACTTTACCGTCTCCGTTTTTAGTTGCAGTTGAAATAGGAAGAGTAACTGTAGCTCCATCATTCAATGCACTCAATTCTTTTTTACTTCTTAATGCAGAGATTTTATTTGTTTGATTATAGAATTCTTTAACTTTTTTGTACATATTATCACCATCATCAGAAAGCCATTCCCAGTGAATAACATTTCTATTTTGTTGATGATAGTTTTTAGCCTTTGTTTCAGAACCTGTAGCACCAACTCTATCCCCTGCAAAATCAGTAGGACTTCCCGGTAATACTGTTAACAATTTATAAATTGAACAATATCTGTCAAATGCAGGAAGTAAAATATCTTGGAATACTTTTGCTTCAAGTTCTTTTCTGTTTGGTATTTCTGTACCGTTATATTCAACTTGGTCAAGAACTGTTCTTATTGCAACAGGTAAGTCTCTTGTACCGAAAGCTTCTGCAGCAAATTCTTTTCCTTTGTGAGTACCTGAAGCTAATTCACTTACAGCTTTATCAATCTCTTTTGATAATGCAGGGTCTTTGACAATTTTATCAAATGATTCGTTTAATCGTGAACCCATTGCTATAGCCATTGAACTTACTTTATCAAAATCAATTGCACTTTCGTTTTGCATTAATACTTTTGCTGCAGTTGCTTTATGTTCAGGTTTTAAAAAATCACAATGGAATAAGTTCATATCTAAAGCCAAGCAGTGTAACGGACGCGGTTTATCGTGGTTCCCAACGAATGTATATGAATTAACAACACCGTCTTCAGGGCTTTGGAATAAGAATCCGGGGTTAGTACCTGACCAACCTGCATCAAGTTTATTTCTCAATTCAAAGTTTTTATTTTGTTCTGCCATCCAGCTTGGATTACCATTTTCAAATGAGCTGTTTGAGAATAAATCAGGAATTAATGAGAATAAATAGTTATAGTTAGCTACTGCTGTAATACCTGTTTCTTCAATAAATTTTCTTTCAGCATCTGCATCACTTGAGAAAATAGGACTATCTGCATCTTTAAACAGGTCAAATAAATCTGTAATTTCAGCTGTTGTATATGCGTGTTGGTTTTCATTAACAACCGCACCATTATATAACTTCCAGAAACTTGTTACATTTTTCCAAGCTTGAGTCATACTGTCAGAATCAGAACGAACTGCATCTATAGACGCAACGTCTTTTGCAGCATCTATTCTCCAACCGAGTCCTGATTCAGTTCTATCCATAATCAGTTCTGCAACTTTGAAGTCATTTAAAGTACGATTAGCAAATCTTGAACCAATTTTTCCTTTAACAGCCGCAAAATCTTCAACTGTTAAATTTGCCATACCTTTATATAGTAAATCTACAACAGTTTGAGCTTCCTCTTCTTCTGTTTTACCACTGTATGGAATACCCAATGATTGCATTGTAATATCTTCTGAATTTACTTTTGAAAAATCAATTTCACCTTTATTTGTAACTTTAATATCTGCTGTAGGAGCTAAAGCTTTTACCATAATAAATTTTGTTAATTCAGGAACTATTTCTGATATTACATATTTACCGTATTCAGATACCATTCCATCTTCAGAAATACCGGGGATATCTTTTATTACAGCATTAATAATTGGAACAATGCCATTTTCATAAATGCTATCCATTTGTGAATATACATCTGAATATTTTTCAGGTAAATTAGGATTTCCAGCTTTTGTTATATCATATCTTGATACAGCAAGTTCATCTTCTGTATTTGCTTTTTTCTCAATATATGGTGATGTAATTATACCCAATAGGTTTGTTGCAACAGGAAGTGTTTCTAAAGGTACATCCATTGCTTTTCTTAAGATATAATCCGAAACAGAATAATCATTACCATATCCTTCAGGATTAATATCTGCACGCATATCGGCATCATCAAGCCTTGGTAAATGATAATTATCTGTTAAAACATTTTGAATCATTTCTTCATCAACTGTTTCAAGAGTACTTTCAGGCAATTTGCCTTCTTTTACTAATTTTGTAATTTCAGCCATATAATCAGACGATGTTTTTGAACTGTTTCCATCACCAATTACATTTGTTGTATATTCTAAAATAGTATCAGCAGTTGATCTTGTCCAATAAATACCTGAATTTACTGCATAATCTCTAACAGCTAAAGCACCTCTGTCAAAATCTGCAATTGCTTCTGCTCTCTGGTCTGCAGGTAACTTAGAAAAACGAGCATCGTCTTTATCACATCTAAAGAAGTTTAATTTTGCAATATCAACGTTACCGTCCCATACTTCTAATCCGCCTGCTTCTGATTTAGGAACAACATTGAAGTTTGTAAAATCAGTTACTTTTCTAATTGTATCGTAGTCTGATAAATCAAAAGTACCTTTTTCCTGCAATACAATTTTTACGTTTCGTTCCAATTCTTCCGGGCTTACTTCTAATGGGAAAGGATAAACAGCATCATCATGCTTTGTTACATCATAGATATTATCTGTATTTTTATTATCATAAGTAGTCATTCTTGACGGAGAATCAGAAGCCTTTTGTTCATCACTTGCTAATTTATCATCATAGAATTGTACATAAGTCGGTTTTGCAGGATTATAATCAGGATTATTTTTATTTAATGTTCCATCAGCACTTACAGTAAATGGAGCATTAATAATCTTCATTCTTGTATTACCAGGTTTATCAGGTAAAATTCCTAAAGAAACACGTTCTTCCGCCCTAAACATATTTTTAGAAGAAGACTCAGCACCTTTTCTTAAAAGTCCCGACAAATGAACTCCGCCAAAACCTTCGTTTACAAGAGCAGCATCAGATATCCAGTTCATTCCGTTTTTGAATAATTCTTGCTGCAAAGTTTTAAAATCATTTTCTGTTCCAAAATCAGGCGATACTTGGAATGCATTTTCTGTCCAATATTTATGAGAAGAAATAGAATCTTTAGTAAATGGAGTACCAACTATTCTTTTTACGCCTTCTTCTTTTAATTGAGGTAATCTTTCTATAATACCGAAGAAATTTCCGCCTAATTTATTTGCATGGTTTCTTACACTTGTTAACGCTTTGGCTCTTAAACTTTCATTTAAAACAGGTTTCCCGTCTACATTTTCAATACCGGGATAATAACCGTCCGGCATAATTAATTGCATAGGTCCGTTTTTGTTAATAATTGCGCGGTTGCTTAAAACAACATTGTATTTATTATCTGTATTTTCAGTATCAAAAATACCTATAACTTGTCCGTTATCAAATGCATAAGATTCGCTGCCGTCTTTCTTATCTGTCAATTTAAATCTATATGCAAATCCTTCAGTTGTATCTAATTCCGGATACTCTGAAATATCAGCACTTATTCCGCCATCAATCATTGGTAACGAAACAGCGGGTGCATCTTCTTCTGCTATTGAAAAATTGCCTTTTGAGTCCTTTGAAATATTATATAACTCTACTTCGCACTTATATTTATTAGGGTCAAACAGATAAAAGAAATCATGTTTCACATAACCTGTTTTATCTAATGTCTTTTTATGTCCTGAAAACGATGTATTATGTGCTTTTAAATTACTTGTTTGAATATTCACATTCGACTCCTTATCATGCAGAAAACCATACTATATTAATTCTCGTAAATTGATTTTCTTGCTTTAATTATACACATGTCGTAACAAAAGTTTACACACTATTTGTATTAATTTTTGTAAATATTTTCATTCCGAATTATGTATTTTAACAATTAAACATATTTTCCTGTATTAAGTATATGCGGAGAAAAACATGTCTTATATATTAAATTCCCAAAACATGAATATCAATAACACTATTGCGGCAAGAAAAATAGGCAATAATTCAAGTGCTGAAAACACTATTTTAGCACCCTCAAGCCTGCCAAAATATTCTATTGATAAGGTACTACAAGAACAAGATGAGTTTAGAAGAAACATAAGAACCGCACAAAATGCACAATTATATCCTCAAAAAAAGAAACATCCGTTTATAAAACTTGCTATAGTTTTAACCGCGGTTGGCAGTGCATTACTTTTAAAAGGTAAAAAATAAATTAATAAAAATTAAAGTTTATTCCTTATAATAACAAATTTTTTCTTTTTTCTTTTTTACCTAAAAGAAATTAATTTCCTTAAACGGAGCAGAAATGAATATACAAGTTTCTCAAAATATTCCCTTAAACAATTACAATGTTAAACAAAACAACGCATCATATAAAAATAATGCGGTTATTTTTGATTCGTTTTTATCAACAACAAAGACTAATAACAAACAAGTATCTTTTCAAGGCAATTTCTTTAAATCTTTATTTCATAAAACACCTGATATAAAATCTCATTTTGAACAAAACGAAATTCCTAAAGAATTTGCAGCAGATTTATCAAAAGGTATAAAAAAAGTTATGGGATGTAATATTCCTGCAAAAAACTTTAACAATGTAATGACACCAAACGAACTACGCGAAATTTTACCCACTTTAAAAACAGAAAATTTCATTTGTTCAGAAAAAAATCAAAATTCAGGTGTCTATAATATAGACTTAGATTATCAAACAAGTTTTTCTACAGGTGTAGAAAATGTATTTGATATTTTAGATAATGTTGCTGGATATGCAGATTCTTACTATGAAAAAACAGGTAAAGACTTTATTTTTGCATTGACAGACAGAGACTCACTTGAAGGATTACAACACGCACTAAGAATAGTTGGTTCAAATCCTGAACAATTTAAACATGTCAAATTAATTCCGGGAATTAAAATGTCTTTTGCTCATATGGCACCAACATCAAGTATCGGATATGAAAATAGTGATATGCTGATATACGGTATTAATCCGTTTTCTGACAATATTATTGATTTTGTTGAAACAACAATAAAAAACAGAAAAGAAATGACCGTTAATTTTATTAAGAAAGTTAATAACTTATATCCTGAATTTGCTTATAGCGTTATTGAGTTTTCAAAACAAAATAATCTTAAATACAAAAAAGGTTACGGTGTTGCAAACCTATACTGGAGAGCAAGAGAATATGCCGAAACAAAAGGTGATACAGAAATAAAAAGTATTTCTATGGTGCCGAAAGATATTATGGCGCAAGCAGAGGAAATTTTAAATGAATTAGACCAAGTATATTTGGGTTCCGACAATGATGGATATTCAGCATTAGGTTCTGAAATTATTACAGATGAAGATGTAAACAAAAGTATTAAAGAAGTTTTTGACGAATATTCAACACACTATGATGAAAGAAAAGGCAGAGTAGTTTCTGCTGCCGAAAACTTATATGATGAAATGATTAGCTGTTTAAGTAAGGAAAAAGAAAAACCTGTACTTGCGTTATCTTCACCATTCTATTTCTCACATTATTATGAAGATAAAACATCTGATACTTTTGATAATGTTGTTCGTTTCTTCAAAGATTTACGAGATGATTCTAACGGAATGTTGATGGCATTTGAATCAGTTGCACCAAGTTATGACTTGGATGTTAATTTAACTCCCGATAAAATCAAAAAGTTCAATAATTATATGAGAGAAAATCTTGATTTATATGAAGTAGGCGGAAGTTTTGCAAAATTAAAAATGCAATAACTTCTATCTGTTTGAAGATAAATTATATGTTAAAACAACATCATTGCCCTGTTCTGAAATATAAAGGACATCATCTTTTATATATAAGAAGTAAGGTTTTGAAACATTGTCCATAAAAACACTTACGTTACCGCCTTTGGTTATTCTTAAAATATTATTTGCATCAAAGTTAGCAACATAAATATTATCATATACGTCTATAGCAATACCTACAGGTCCATCCAATAAAAATCCTTTTGCAAAATTAGTACGATTTTTATTTTTATCAATTTTTACTATTGCATTATCTGAATAACTTGCAACATACATATTGCCCTCAGAATCAACAACCATACCGGCAGGAGAATTAAATTTATCTATTAAAACTCTTTTATTTTTATTTGCAGTTGTTACTTTTGCACGTTCTGTTTTATTTTTTTGCAAATTAAATAATTCCATTGAATCTGCATATAATTGCTGAACTAATCCGTAATATTCATAATCATCAGGTATATATTTCAGATATTTCATTGCTAATGAATAATTTTTTCTGTTATAAGAAATTTTAGCAGCTTGAAGAATGGAATCATAATCATAAGGATTTAATGCAATTATTTTTACATAAGTATTATAAGCTTCATCATATTTTTGCTGTGACACATAAATGGAAGCAATATTATAATAAGCATCTGTCATTTTAGGATAATATTTTATTGCATTTTCAAAAGAAGCAATAGCATTATCATAAGCTTTCATACGCACCATTTCTATTCCGCGTTTATATGAAGCAATTGCATATTGCATATCTTCATCAGATATTTCTTCATCAACTGCAAAAGCTGCAGAATTAAATAAAACTGCAGTCTGCAATATTAACATACACAATAAAAATATTTTCTTCTTCATTACACCAACGTCATTGAGGGAGTACTATAATTAAATTGTACTGCTTCTTCTAACTTAAAGGCAACATTTAACAATTTTGTTTCATTTAAACAATTTGCTTGAAGTTGTACGCCAATTGGCATTCCTGAATTATCAAGTCCGACAGGAATATTCATCGCAGGGATACCTGCTAAATTGGCTGTAATAGTTGCAATGTCTGTTAAATACATGCTCAATGGATCTTCTACCTTTGAACCGATATCAAATGCTGTATGCGGGCATGTTGGTGATAATAATACATCTACTTTGCTGAATGCATTATCAAAATCATTTTTAACAAGTCTTCTTAATTGCTGTGCTTTTTTGTAATAAGCATCATAATAACCTGAACTTAAAGCATAAGTTCCAAGCATTATTCTACGTTTTACTTCATCGCCAAAACCTTGAGCTCTTGTTTTTACATACATATCATATAATGTATCAACATCTTTAGCTCTGTAGCCGTATTTTACACCGTCAAATCTTGCAAGGTTTGAGCTTGCCTCAGCTGTTGCTACAACATAATAAACAGCAATTGAATATTTAATTAAAGGCAATGAAATTTCAACAATTTCTGCCCCCATTGATTTATATGTATTTAAAGCATTTTGCACAGCTGCAGAAACTTCAGGAATTAAGCCTTCAGAACATAATTCTTTAACATAACCGATTTTTACACCCTTTAAATCATTTCTTAAATCCTTGGTGAAGTCAGGCGCAACTTGATTTAAAGAAGTTGAATCTTTTTCATCATGACCTGAAATAACATTTAATAATAAAGCAGCATCTTCAACTGTTCTTGTAATTGGTCCAATTTGGTCTAATGATGAAGCAAACGCAATTAAACCATATCTTGAAACACGGCCGTAAGTAGGTTTTAAACCAACTAGCCCGCAATAACTTGCAGGTAATCTGATACTACCGCCTGTATCTGAACCTAAAGCAACAGTAGCTTCACCTGCTGCAACAGCAGCAGCACTGCCGCCTGAACTACCTCCGGGAACTTTATTTAAATTCCAAGGGTTATGAACAACTTTTGTTGCAGAGTTTTCGTTGCTTGAACCCATTGCAAACTCGTCCATATTTGCTTTACCTATAATTGGTATTAAATTAGATTTTAATTTTTGAGTAATAGTTGCATCATAAGGTGATACAAAATTTGCTAAAATTTTGCTTGATGCAGTTGTATGGTATGATTTTAAATTAATATTATCTTTTAATGCTAGCGGAATACCTGCAAGAGGTGTTATTTCTTCACCTTTTTGTATTTTTTCATCAACTTTTTTAGCAGTTTCAATAGCATAATCTTTTGTTAATGAATTATATGCCCCGATTTTTTCGTCAACTGCTTCAACTTGATTATAAACAGCCTCTGTTAATTCTACCGCACTAACTTCTTTATTTAATAAAGCCTCTCTTTGTTCTTTTGAAGACTTTGTGATTAATTCACGAATATCCAATTTTAATACCTCTTCATGCTTATCTTTCTATATTATAAATTAAACTTAAGATATTTGTTAAATTTTTCTAATTTTTAATTTCTCACCATAAAATAAATCATATTCATCAGGAATAAATTCAATAAATCCAGAATAAGGAGAAAACGTAAACTCACCAAAATAAAGAACATCATCAACTTCAAAGATATCTATTCGAACAAAATCAAAACCCGTAGCAAGTATTTCAGCATAATATAAAACAAGATTTTTATTTATAGAATTACAATCGGCTAAATCATTAGAAAAACGTATTTTAAAATCCGACTTTTTCCAATCGATATTATAAAATTTTACTTTCATAATATCTTCTTCTTTGTAATTAGCATTATCATAATCAGTATAAAATCCTGTATAAGTAACAAAATAGCCTAAGAACTCCGGTTTTCCATTAAAGCAATATATTTGATATTCGCCTATAAAAGATTCTCTATTTTTAGAACAAAGATATTCTTCTAAAAAAACTTTTGGTTTTATATTTTTATATTGAGGTTCAGGTGTTCCCCAATGTGCATAATTTATATTTAAAACATTTCTATAATATTTGTTTAAACTATTATAATAATCTACAGTTATTTTATTTCTATCTTCTATCAAAACATTTGATTTCCAAGCGTGATTTGTTTTTATGACAAATGTTTTCGGAGCAAGATTAAAATCTATATTTTTAAAATTAGAAGCAACCTGATACACTTTTGCAAATTTAAGATTTGGAAGAATCTTAGCAACATATTCTTTTGCCTTTAGTTTATCACTTAAAAGTGTTTTCATAGGATTTTTATCATATAAAATAGACCAAAGAATTTTTTCAGAAAGTCTTTGTGGATTATCTAAATTTAAATCTCTACCAAATTTTTCTTTATAAAAATAATTAAGAATATATGCATAAAAATATTCAGGAAGATATTTTATAAGCAAATATCTAAATTTATATTTCCCCTCATTATAATCATTATTTGCTATCATTTTACAAAATTTTTATACAATTCTTTTAAATCATTTTGATTTGGTATATTATTGTTATATGCTGTTGAAAGCTTTTTTATAAACTTTTTATTTGAAAATATTTTTAATTTTTCTTTTTTAACAACTATATCCATTACCATTTCGAAGGTTAGTTCATTAATGACTTCTAATGCATAATTTACTTCCTCTTTTGGGTACTTTTCTTTTAATTTACTAATAATAGAATTAGTATTTTCATTATGTTTTATAGAAGTATAATATTCTTTTATAATTTTTAAAGTTAATAATTGCTCATTTGTAAAGTATGGAACAAATCTATGTTGAGCAAATATAATATTTGTATACTTAATTATTTTATTTGTCTTTTTTAATACAATTGAACACAATAAGGCAATATATTCGGAAGGTACATTAAAAATTATCCTACTATTCAAATCATTCAGAAAAGAATATATTTCAGAATGTTTTAATAAATTTTCAATATTATAATATTTCTTATCCGAATTTATTGAATATCTTAGCCAAAAAAATTCTAGCAATTTTGTAGATAAAAATTTTCTTGTATAATCATATACATCAGACATATTTGGTACAAAAATATAAACAGAAGGAAAACCTAAAAAAGATACATCCCTTATATATATGTCATCTGAAATATTTAATACTTTATTTGTTAAAAATTCTAATAATATTTTATTATCAGCGAATTCATCTTCTTGTATAAAAGCATCTTTATAGAATGAAGATGTAGTATCATTATTAAAAAATATTTTATCTAATTTTGCTGTTCGCTCATAAAATGTTCTTCTATGAACTGAAGAATGGTAAATATTTTCCAATGAAGTATATCTTAATTTTGTTGAAGAATAACATTCATATTGCAAGTTTTGCAGTTGATTGTTATCTTTCAGAATAATTCCTTGTAAAAATTCAGTCAAAGTTCTTTCTATTGCAATAGGAAGGCTTGGATGTGAACCAAAAGAAATAGAATATATATTATTTGTTGTATCTTCAAATACAGTACAAACAACAGGTAACTTACCGTTTAAAGAAGCATCTTTTATATATACTTTAAATCCTTTTTTATTATAATAATTAATAATTCTTTTGATATTATCATATTTTAAATATATATTTTCAGAAATTTCTGCCATTGGATGTTTATTCAATATAATTTCACGCATTGCATATCTTTCACAAATTTCAGATAGTCCCTGAACAATTGCTTCTTGCAATGTATTACCTGAAGCCATGCCGTTCGAGCCATTAACACGTGAAATTATGTTATAAGGCAAATTATATACTTTTTGTTTTTTTACACTAAAAAACGGACAACAAAAAAAATTATCAAAATTCTTATTTGTACTTTTAATATTTTTATAAACAGATATTTTATTTTTAAAATATTTATTTAGATTATCATTATCAAATTTAATATTTTTTCCGTCATTTATTCTATCAGGAATTATATCCATATATTTTTCAAAAGAAAAAAGAATTAAATTTTGTAATCTTTCCATGAATTCAGCATAAGCACTTGCTAATGCATTTTCTTTACTAGTACCTTTTCCATTTGTACCAATGTATAAATTATCTTTTAATATAACTCGTACTGATTCTGGTGCAGATATATCATTATTAATATAAAATTGTTCTTGTAACTCTATATTTAAATCATCAAGAATTTTTTTTATTCTTTTTACTGTATTTTCAGGCTTATCATCCTTTAATATGCTATAGTTCATATATTTAATCCCTATTAGCCCATCCTAGAAGAATAACAAGTTGTATTCATACTACAAGCTCCAAACTGAATATCATATTTAATACTAGACTCTTTAATAAACTTTAATTTTTTGTAATTTAATTTTTTATCTTCTTTCTTTTCTTTTTTCATATAACTTCTCCTTATTATTGTTATTTAGCCAATAAAAATTTATTATAATTTTTTAGAGTACATACCTTTACTTTTTAATATAGCCACACGAATTTTAGTAATGTTGCAACATATATCCGATTTTCTTAAAAATCCGTTCTCATACATTCCCATACAAGGCTCATACATACAATATTGTGAATCTTTGCAATCTTTACAGTCTTTTAAATTTTTTACTTTAAATGTATCCATAAATTTTTCATGCTCATTATTCCAAATACTTTTCAATGTTGTTTCTTTTAAATTTCCAAGTTTATACTTTAATGAAATACAAGGAAAAACATCCAATAATGGCGATATTGCAATAGAACCACAGACTCCATAGCATATTGGTGATTCCTTACTGTTTAAAACATTATCCTTTATATCCAACAAATAATAATATGGAGATTTTTCATCTTCTAAAGCTTTATATATTTCTTTATTATCAACCATTACAAAAGCATTATTATTTTTTTTATTATTAATAAAAGAAAAATTTGTTACAGTTAAATCAACATTAATTTCTTCTCTAAACTTTAATACATCTTCTAAACTATTCGTGTTTAAGCTCATTTGTAAGAAATTAATTCTTACAATTATATTTCTTTTTTTCAATTTTTTTATAACACTAATAGTTTTTTTATGAGAGCCTTTAACACCAGTTATGTAATCATGTATTTCAGGATTCATAGAGTATAAGCTTATTCTAATTTCACGAGGATATAAATCAACTAAATTTTCAAACAAACTATCATCATCATACAATGCTTGACCATTTGTGATAATAGTAAAAGTTTTTCTTTTTTCACGTATATAACTCAAAATTCTTATAAAATCAGGGTGTAACGTACATTCCCCACCTGTGAAACAAAAATTATAAGCACCTAATTTAATTGATTCATCAATAATTTTTTTTGCAGAATCAAAATCAATTCTATATTCAGGGATGTCTTTATCATTAAAACAATGTTTACAGTTCAAATTACATTTATATGATAATTCAATTTCAACAGTATATATAAAACCATTTTTATATATCCAATTTCTTTTATCAAAAACCATTTTCCCATATTCTTTAGCCAAAATATGATTTTCTTCTTTTGTTAAAAGAGGAATTTCATTTTCAATTAAATGGGTATTATCTTTAATTAAACCTGTAATTTTTAATTCTTCTAAAAACTCATCTAAATCAACAACTATATTTTTTATTCTTATATATTTTTCAACTTCCTCATAATTCTGTGTTTCTAAAATAACAAACCACAAATCCGCAAAAACACCCTCTAAAGTTAATTCAGTATGTTTTTTCTCATTTGTTATATAGCAGCGGGAATTTTCTTGTTCAAAAAAATAACTGCTGCTTGAAATATAAGGCTCAACTTCAATTTTATTTATCATAAATATTAACTTATATTTATTAATTTAAACTACATTATTTATAATTACATTATATCATTTAATTGTCAATCCCAAACTAAATTAATTTATTGAATTTTAAATTAATTAATATCATTTTAAATGAATATATGGAGTTTATTATGATAATTAATGATTTAAAGAAAATCCTGCTGGATGTAAATATTAGCCTTACAGAACTGGCTCAAGCACTTGCCAAAAGGCTAAATAAACCTTATTCAATGCAAAATCTTTCAAATAAACTAAGAAATGAAACAATTACTCACAGAGAAATGATTATTATTGCAGATATTTTAGGATATGAGCTTAAATTTGTTCCTAAAAGAGAAGAAAAATAAAGAAATCTCCTCAATTCTTATGATATGATATGAGAAAAAGTGAGGTTATAAATGGCAATTATATCTGATGATGACAATATAAAATTTGAACATAAGAAGAGTGAAGACACCACAGCTGAAGAAACTTCTTATGATATGTCATTTGAAGCAAATATCAGACCTAAACTTTTTGATGATTATGTCGGGCAAAGTGCTTTAAAATCAACTTTAAAAATTTCTATTGAAGCTGCAAAAAAAAGAGAAATCCCATTAGACCATATTCTATTTTATGGTCCTCCGGGGCTTGGCAAAACCACGCTTGCTTCAATAATTGCAAATGAAATGAATACTAATATAAAAATAACTTCAGCTCCATCATTAGAACGTCCAAGGGATATTATCGGTATTTTAATGTCTTTAAAAGCCGGAGATGTTTTATTTATAGATGAAATTCACCGTTTAAATAAAATATCGGAAGAAATTCTATATCCTGCAATGGAAGATTATTATCTTGATATGACAACAGGAAAATCCCAAACTTTAAAATCTATAAGAATTCCTATTCCTAAATTTACACTTGTTGGCGCAACAACAAAAGCAGGTTCTCTATCAAGTCCGTTAAGAGACCGTTTCGGAATAATTCACCGACTTGAGTTTTATACAGAAGACGAACTTACACAAGTAATTATTAGAACAGCCAAAATTCTTGATATTGAAATAGATACAAAAGGTGCAAATGCAATTGCAAAACGTTCAAGAGGCACACCAAGAATTGCAAACAGACTTGTTAAACGTGTAAGAGATTATGCAATTGTAAAATCTGACGGAAAAATTGATGAAAAAACAGCAGATAAAGCACTTGATATTTTGCAAATAGATAAATATGGTTTAGACAATACCGACCGAGCTTTACTAAATTTAATAGCAGAAAAATATAATGGCGGGCCTGTCGGAATAGAAACACTTGCAACTGCACTTGGTGAAGACTCTAAAACAATTGAAGATGTTTATGAACCTTATTTATTACAAAAAGGCTTTATTCAACGAACTCCAAGAGGCAGAAAATTAACACCATACGCTTGCAAATGCTTTGATATCCACGGGATAGATACACAACAGTCTTTATTTTAATAAAAACCCTTACAAATTATAGCCACATGGTTATAGACAATCGGGGGATGTTTATTCTAATATTATGTGTATTGAAAATCATTTGAAAATACATTATTAAAATAATGTAATTAATTCCAACAATAATATAAACTTTATAGAGTAATCTATAAAGATTTTTTTGTTGATTATTATTCTTTAGAACATTATAATAATTTAGTTATGAAAAAGTTTTATTTTATATTAATAGCTATTACATTTGTTTTATCCTCTACTTTTGCTCAAGCAAAAGTGGTTTCTAATGAAAAAATAGATATACAAAAAGTAAAAAAAGCTCAAATTATTTTAAAAGAATTACAAAAAGATGCTGCAATACAAATAGAAAAAGGATATGGTCCGTTTGTTGCTGCGGTATATGATGAAAATGGAAACTTGCTTATCAAAACAGCAAATTCTGTTCTAACGGAACAATGCAGTAACAACCATGCAGAAATGAATGCTATTAAAGAAATTGAAAAAAAATTAAGCACATTTGATTTGGCTCCTCATAATTTAAGCTTATATGTTACATCTGAACCTTGTTTAATGTGTCTTGGCGGAATTATGTGGTCAGGCATTAAAAATATATATTTTAGTGTTCCATCAAATAAAGTTGAAGAAATTACAGGATTTGATGAAGGTTACAAACCTAATTGGCTTAGAGAGTTCAAAAAACGCGGAATTACCGTATACGGTAATATTGACCCAGAATTAGGCGAAGAAGTTTTAAGCCAATATGTAAAAACAGGCAAAAAAGTTTATATGCCTTCACGGAATTAAGAATATAAATAACAAGCAACCTGTGAAGTATCAGATTTTGTATAATTTGGAAATTTAGAAGTACAAATATCCATTCTTTTAGCACATCTGGCTTCAAACGGACAGCCTGAAATTTTATCCTTTATAGATGGTGGATACCCTTCAATTGCTTCTAATTTTATAGAATTAAAATTCGGCAAAGCTTTTAACAAAGCTTGTGTATACGGGTGTTTAGGATTTTTAAATAATTCAGAAGCAGAAGCCGTTTCTACAACATGCCCGCCATACATAACCGCAACTTTATCTGCTGCTTCATTCACCAAACCAAAATCGTGCGAAATAAATATAAAAGAAGTACCTAAATTTGCTTGAATTTCTTTTAAAAGTTCCATAACTTGCGCCTGAACAGTAACATCAAGAGCAGTTGTTGGTTCATCGGCAATAATTATTTTTGATTTACAAGCAATCGCCATAGCAATTACTACCCTTTGCCGCATACCACCTGAAAATTCATGAGGATATGATTTCAAACGTTCTTTTGCATTTGGTATTTTTACTTGTTCTAAAACGTCAACAGCTACTTTTTCAGCTTCTTTTCCTTTTAAATACTGATGGGTTTCAATAACCTCTAATAGCTGAGAACCTATTGTATATAATGGGTTTAAAGATGTCATAGGATCTTGAGGAATTAAAGAAATTTCTTTTCCTCTAATATGCTGCATTTCTTTCTCACTACAGCATAAAATATTTTTGTCCTGATATATAATCTCGCCTGAAGTTATTTTTGCATTTGGAGCTAACAATTTTAGTACAGACATTGCGGTTATTGTTTTTCCGCAACCTGATTCTCCCACAATTGCAAGCATTTCACCTTTTTCAAGCTTCAAATTTATATTATGCAAAGCTTGATAATCTTCGTCATTTGAATGAAATGATAAATTAAGGTTTTTAATTTCTAAAATAGGCATAAATAAATATTAATGTATGTTCAAAGTAAAATCAATTAACTAAATATCTATACTTCCTTTAAATGAATAATTTGCAGGGCCTGACATATAAATATTATGATTAACATTTTCTTTACTGCCGTCCCATTCAATTACAAGCTGACCTCCGGGTAAATTTACTTTTACCTTATTGTCACATAATCCGTTTAATATTGCTGATGTTACACTTGCACAAGCACCTGTACCGCAAGCTAACGTGATTGCACATCCTCTTTCCCAAACATCTAAATTAATTTCATCACGAGAAAGTATTTTTATAAATTCAACATTGGTTTTTTCAGGGAATAATTCATGTGTTTCAATTTCTCTGCCGTATTTTAAAGCAAGTTCTTTTGTATCTTCATCTGTAATAATTACACAATGCGGATTTCCCATACTTACTGCATTAGCAATAAAAGTTCTATCAGAAACTTTAACTTCAAAGTTTAAATTATTTTCAACATTAGCAGGAATTTTCTTTGGTTCTAAAATAGGTTTAGACATATTAACTTTAACTCTGCCATCTTCCAAAAGTTTTGGAATTATTGTGCCTGCTTTTGTTTCAACCGAAAACTCGTTTTTATCAACATATCCGTTATCATAAACATATTTAGAAAAACATCTTATACCGTTTCCGCACATTTGAGCGATTGACCCATCTGCATTATAGAAAATCCAGCCAATATCAGTTTCTTTTGTATTAGGTTTTACAATAATAAGTCCGTCTGCACCAATGCCAAAATGTCTGTCGCATAATTTTACAGCAAGTTCTTCAGGAGTTTTTTTTGATTTTATATATTCTTCATAATCCAATACTACAAAATCATTACCTAAACCCTGCATTTTTGTAAAATTAATTGTTGTCATTTTTTCTTCTCCGGCTTTTCTTTTTTTGTTTTGTTTTATCTTTACATTTAACCTCAGGCTGATAATTTTGAGGTGTTTTTAACTTAAATTCTCTTGTATCGTAAGACTTATTAAATACTCTTGTTTTTAACGCATCAATATAAACATCATCTAAATGTGCATAATCAAATAAAATAGCACCTTTTGTTTTAAACTCTCTTGTTTTATGAATTTGGATAAGTAAGTCTTCATAAGGTCCGCCCATAAAAGTAACAAATAACCCGGGATATATTTTTGTAACAGGTGATGTATTTTTGACGATATCATTTAACAATAAAACAGCAGTATTTTTATCTCCTGTCAATATTAACGGAGTAAAACCATCTACATAATTATTCATTGACCAAACTTTCCAGTTTTGCATTTTTGTTGCTTTACTTTTTTGCAAATCAGGAAATATAACAGTCGTAAGCATAGTGTGATTATTCTTAGTTAAAACGCTTACTTTCTTTATAAATTCTGCAATTTGATTTTGTCTGTAATTTGCCCATAATTCCCATTCATTTGTTCCATAAGAAATATTAATCGGGTCAACTCCATACATTGTTTTAAAGTTTTTACGGGCTGTTTCTGTATAACCCCAATTTGATAAAGTATAATTTGAATAAGAAGGCTCTACACACTGCGGGTATCTTACATAATCAAGATTTATTCCGTCAGGCTTATATTTCGTAATAATTTCATTTAAAATACCCAACAAATATGTCTGCACTTGAATATTTGCAGGGTCTAAGAAATAGCCGTTATGTTCTGATAAAGACGGAACAGGTTCAATTGAATCATAATTAGATAAACGTTTATTTGCCCAAGACGGATAAATTCTTAAAACATGATTTGGAGTAGTTTGCGGATTATCATTTCCAACATAAAAACTTTCAAACCAAATATGAACTTTCATATTACGTTGATGAGCTTCTTTTATCCAAACAGCCAACGGATCAAAGCCTACAAATTCTTGTCTTTGATAAATTACACCGTTTTCACGCAAATATTTACTCGGGTATATCGTTTTTCCGTGGAAATAAGTCTCTAAGAAAATATCTGTTATACCTGCCGAATTTATTCTTTCTATAGTTTTTACTATTTGCTCAGGAGTTTTTTCTGTCGGTCTTATCCAAACACCTTTTAATTCATTACTAAAATAAGGAATAGCATTTTTTATGGCATCATCCAGTGAACTCATTGCTTCTGTAATATAAGCTTGTGTTTTTTCAGGTTTCTTTTCGGCTTTTCTTAATGATGTTTTTGACGCGTCAAGACTTTCGTTTGCTTTTTTATCGTTATACAAAATATCAAGTTGTCTGTAATATTCAACTAAACCGCTTACTTCACGAAGTTTTTCTTTAGCTGCGTATACAAGGCTTTCAGGTGTTAAGAATACTTTTAAAGAATTATTTTGGTAATCTATATAGACTTTAGAACCCACCTGAATATTTTTAGTAATCCAAGTTTTAGCTCTTCCGTGACCTGAAATTACAAATCCGTTTTTTGGAATAATTGAATCGGCACCGTTTAAACGCACTACCATATTATTTTCAACTATAGCTTCAGTTCCAAATTCATTTGTACCTGTTCGTACACCATAAGCAGGAGTATAAACAACAAGTTGGTTTGGACCACGTAATCCGGGGTAATATGAATTTGCATTGCCTTGTTTTAGAGGATTAATAGCATTTATATAACTTTGCGCTTCTTGATAAATAATACTTTCTGAAAGATACGAGTTAGTTTGCTTATACAATGAATTTTTATTATTTACGGTATTCAAATTTAAATCTAAATTTTGTTTATTTTGAACTTTAGTTTCAACCTTCGGAACAATTACAGTCTGCCCAATTTTGGCGTCAGGCTTGTTTTTGTTTAAAGAAACATTTAACGGTGTATATTGTGTATAAGCATGAACCTGTACACTAAATACCAACAATAAAACTAAAATCCCTAATAATCTTCTCATAGCATATATGATAGTAAAAAACTAATGATTTGTTAATAGCTAAATATAAAGATTTTATAAAAAAACATAATTAAAAAATTATTAATTATTCTTTGTATCAAAATTTTTTATATTATCATTAAAAATAAGGAGATTTAAAAAATGGAATATAAAGACTATTATAAAATTTTAGGTGTAGATAGAGATGCTAATGAAGCGAAGATAAAATCTGCATACAGAAAACTGGCAAGACAATATCACCCTGATGTAAATAAATCTCCGGATGCAGTAAATAAATTTAAAGACATAAATGAAGCTTATGAAGTTTTATCTGACAAAGACAAGAAAAGCAGATATGACAGCCTAGGTGCAAACTGGCAGCAAGGTGCTAATTTTACCCCGCCTCCCGGGTTTGAAGGTTTTAATTTTAACCAAGGCGGGTTTAGTCAAGGTTTTTCAGGCGGCGGAGATTTTTCTGATTTCTTTAGCTCTATTTTTGGCGATTTTATGGGAGGCGGAAAGTCTCAGCGTTCTTCAAGGAAATCTCAAAGTTTTTCTTATGAAGATTTATTTGGCGGAGCATCTCATGCAAGACAACAAGGCGGATGCCACGGAGGAAATTGCGGCGGAGCTCAGCAGCAAGAAAATCTTGATGTAACTCAAGATTTAAATATTACTGCGAAAGATTTAATGAGCGATAAACCAATAAGCGTTAAAATGAATACTGTTGAAAAATGTATGAAATGTTCAGGTGCAGGAAGTGTTTGCAGTGACTGCGGAGGAACAGGAATTGTAAGTAAATCCAGAAATTTAACAGTAAAAATTCCAAAAGGGGTAAAAGAAGGTCAAAAAATAAGACTAAAAGGTGAAGGTAAAATAGATAACTACGGCAGAAAAGGTGACCTTTACTTTATAATAAAATTTAAAGATGCAGAATATGCAATTGACGGTGAAAATGTAACAAAAAATATTGAAATAACACCGGCTGAAGCTGTAATGGGATGTAAAAAAGATATTTCTACTTTGCACGGAATTATCGGAATTAAAATCCCACCCGAAACACGAAGCGGAAAAACATTAAGATTAAAAGATTTAGGATTGCCGAAAAAATCAGGTGGTTACGGAAATTTAAATGCCAAAATTGTTATAAATATTCCTGCTTCAATTTCTACAAAACAAAAAGAATTGTATAAACAATTGCTTGAACTTGAATAAGAACGATTATACAAATAATTTATTTTAATACCCACCATTGTTTTTGAGTAGCTAAAAACACCGGTGGGTATTAAAGTAAATTATTTAGTATAATCGTTATAAATAAAACATGTTATACTAATCAAAAAAAAGGATAAATTATGCAATTAGAAATTAAACATACAGGCCCATTAGATGTTAATACATATATATTAAAAGACGAAGACTCAAAAGAAGCTGTATTAATAGATGTTGGCGGTAACTTTGAAGAAATAAAATCTAATTTAGAAAAAGAAGGCTATAATCTTAAATTTATCCTTAACACTCATGGTCACTTTGACCACGTATTAGGTGAAAGCATAATACAAGAAAAATATCCGGATATTCCTATATACATGAACGAAAATGACATCTCTCACTTTATAAGATTAAAAGAAGAAATGTCATATTTTGGAATTCCCTTTACAGGTAAAGACCCGTTAGTCCTTAAAGACTTTATAGATGAAAAATCCGAACTATACATTGGGAAACATAAAATTCAAATTTTTTATACACCAGGTCACTCAAAAGGAAGCCTTTGTTATTATGTTGACGGCAAACTTTTTTCAGGTGATGCGTTATTTTTCCGTTCAATAGGTAGAACCGATTTCTATGATGGTGATTATGATACATTGATAACATCAATTAAAACAAAGCTACTTCCATTGCCGGAAGATACTATTGTCTACCCGGGACACGGGCCTAAAACAACCATCAAACACGAAAAAACTTATAACACATATTTACAATAAAGAAAAGAGAGCATTTAAACAATAAAAAACTGTTTGAATTAAATCAAACAGTTTCTATTGATAAATTACCATTTAATTGAATGTATTCTTGCATTCCTTTTACAACTTCATCACGAAATCCCATTAAAAATGCGCCAAGATTTTCAGCTAAATTTTGATTTAATTCGTTCATAATTTTCCTTTTCATTTCCTGATATTATACTTAACGGCATATTTTTTTATTATCTTTAATTTTTTAGAAAATTTGTTTAACATTTGTTACAAAAAAAAGAAAAAAATACTCCTATGAAAAGAGTATTTAATTTGTATATATTTTAAAACTTGAAACATTATTTACATCAAAAGAATGATATCCTGAAAAAGCAAATATGATAACCTTATTGTACAAAATAAACTAAGAAAGAAATAGAAAGGACTATTGATATGCAGATTGGGAAGTTAAGTTTACATACAGCCAAAACATTACAGCGAAACGAAACACAAAAAAGTACACAAACAAACAGACTAAGCACAAATCCATTTGGAGTCAGCTTCAAAGGAAATGTTATACAAGCAGATGTATTTGAAAGCACAAACAAAACAACTAATAACATTGCAGAAAAAAGTAAATTATTCGCAAGTGCTGTTGTTAGCGGAATAAATAATTTTAATGAATCATTTAAATCAAGAATGAATGCAATTGTTTCTTTTGGTAAAAAAGTAACATCAAATGTATTTGATAAACTTGAAGAAATTGGAAATACAGAAATTTCTTTTGATATGAATGGTATAAAAAACAGATTATTCCCTGATAGAGAATATAGTGTAAAAAACCTTTCAAATCGTTCTGTTGATGATTTACGAACTATGTGGACTAATTTAACACCTGAAGTAGCATAAAATAAGGATTTAGAGATATGGAAAACAATCAAAAAATAAGAAATATTATTCAAGCACTTGGCGAACATCAGGATAACGAAGCAGCAATTGAACTTTTAACAGAAATGGGAACAAATTCTGCTGATGATGAAATCAGAGAATTAACAGCTCAAACCTTAATAAGAAAAAACACTCACGAATCATTAAGAGTTGTACTTATTTCTCAAGGAAAAGGTATCAACGACTTAAGTGCACGAGTTGCAATGGCTTCTATCAATGAACTTTTAGCTTTAAAAGATAAAACAGAAGCAATTAAGATTCTTGATGACACAATTAAAATGCATTCAGAAGAAGATGTTAGAAATACAGCACGTTCTGTAAGAGCTTTAATGACTTTTTCTGCATAAGAAATAAAATATAAAATAAAAAGCAGACTCTAAACAGAGTCTGTTTTTTGTTGAAAGTTTAAATTTCTAAATTTATATAAAAAGAATAGGGCAACAACCGCCAATATAAATCCGAATAAAATCATAGTATAAGATATTCCAATATGTTCAGCAATTGTACCTGCTACAAAATTACTTATTGAAGTTGTCCCCATATAACAAATTGCGTGGAAACTCATAACTCTTCCACGTTTTTCATCACTAACAACAGCTTGAATTAATGTATTCATTGATGTTAGTCCGGTTGTCATTCCAAAACCGAGTATAAACATTGCAAACATAGACAATACAATGTTATGAGAAAATCCAAGAACAAAAAAACCAAGTCCAAAGAAAAATACACCTGCACATACAATATATTTAAAACCTCTAAAAGTTTGTTTTGAAGCAATTAATAATGAAGCAATTAATGCACCTATTCCCGCTATTGCCATTAGATAGCCTAAAATATCGGCATTAGCAGCAAATACATCTTTTGTATAAACAGGCATTAACATAGGATACGTCAAACCTATAAAGCTAAAAAAGCTAAGAAGAATTAAAACTAAAATTATTCGCTTATCATCTTTTATATATACAAATCCCTCTTTTAAACCCTCAATCATTGTTTCATTTTTAACATGCTCATCCTTTTTCTCATTTACTTTCATCATTGATACAAGAAAAATAGAAGGAAGGAAGCATAAAAAGTTAATTAAAAAACAAATACCTTCACCCACAGCTGCAATAAGCACACCCGCAATAGCAGGACCAGCAAGCCTTGCAAGATTAAAACAAGTTGAATTTAATGAAATTGCATTACCTAAATCTTTTTTATCATCAACTAAGTTTACAAAGATTGATTGCCTTAACGGTGTATCAACTGCAGCAACGATATTTAAAAACAACCCTAACAAAACAATATTCCATAATTTTAATACTCCTAAAAGAGTAGAAACAGCAAGTAAAAAAGCCTGTAAGGCAAATAATATTTGTATAATCATCAATAACTTATGTTTTGAAAATTTATCAATGATAACACCTGCAAACGGAGTCAAAATAAATAAAGGGATAGCATTAAAAAACATAATTGTCCCCATCATAAACGGGGAATTTGTCATATTATAAACAAGCCACCCCATAGCAATATTTTGTATCCACATTCCTATTTGCGAACTTACCAACCCGGGAAAAAACAATCTAAAATTTCTATACTGTAATGACCTAAATGTGGATAAAAATCTATTCATATATAGCTTCTTTATTATCAATGTTTCAACAATTAAATGTTAGCACAAAATCAAGTTTTTATTGATATTTGAGTAAAAAAGATATGGATTTTAATTTTGAAGACCATTGTTTTTAGGTATCGCAAAAACACAGGTCTTCAAAATTAAAATCCATATCTTTTTTACTCAAAGAAAATTTGCTTAATAGAAAAATCTGCGAGAGCGTTACTTCTCGTCCTGTGATTTCGCGGTTCCTAAAATCAATGGACTTCGAAGTAACGCTCCCGCAGATTTTTCTATTAAGCAAATTTTGTGCTACTATAAAAACATTCGGAGGTACACAAAATGAAAACATATAATATCGCACTATTAGCAGGTGATGGAACAGGTAAAGAAGTAACGGATGAAGCAGTAAAAGTTTTAAAAGCAATCGGTGAAAAATACTCATACGATTTTAACTTTGAACCTGCATTAATCGGTGGCTGCGCTTATGATGAATATAAAACACCGCTTCCTGATGTAACACTTGATATAGCAAAAAAATCAGATGCGGTATTATTAGGTGCCGTAGGTGATTGGAAATATGACACACTTTCACCTGAAGTTCGCCCTGAACGCGCACTTTTAGGCATAAGAAAAGAATTAAATTTATTCGCAAATTTAAGACCAGCCACCGTATACCCTGAACTAACATCACTTTCACCATTAAAAGAAGAATTTGTTTCAGGCACTGATATTATGATAATTAGAGAACTTACCGGTGATGTATATTTTGGTACACCAAAAGGCATTGAAACAAAAAAAGGTGAAAAATTCGGCTACAACAATATGTGTTATTTTGAAAGTGAAATAAGAAGAATTGCACACGTTGCATTTAAAGTAGCAATGCAAAGAAATAAAAAATTATGCTCTGTTGATAAAGCTAATGTTCTTGATGTTTCAAGACTTTGGAGAGAAATTGTAATTGAAACATCGAAAGAATATCCAGAAGTTGAATTATCACACATGTATGTAGACAATGCAGCAATGCAACTAATAAGAAATCCTAAACAATTTGATGTTGTTTTAACAGGCAATATTTTTGGTGATATTCTATCAGATGAAGCATCAATGTTATCCGGTTCATTAGGATTATTGCCAAGTGCTTCATTATCAGATTCAAAACTTGCTATGTATGAGCCAATTCACGGCAGCGCCCCCGATTTAAAAGGTCAAAATATTGTTAATCCGATAGCTACCATTCTTTCAGCAGCAATGATGCTAAAATATTCATTCAATATGAACGAAGAACATGACACAATAGTAAATGCAGTAAGAAAAGCTTTAAAAGACGGTTACAGAACAAAAGATATAGCTCAGGACAAAATGACAATATTAGGAACAAAAGAAATAGGCGATATCATAAAAAATAATATTTTAGGTTAATAATACAAAAGTATTAATTTTACGGCACTAAACAAATAATAAAAAATTACACTATAGAGCAGTGAAAACACCTAAAAAATCAGTTATATTAAAAATGTAGATTGAAACGAGCGAACACTTTCTTTCGGGGTTGCGAAAAAGTATTACAAAAATAGTTCGTCAAAACTGTTTCAGTCTACACTTTTTTATGCACATTTACTCCGTTTGGATATAATATTTTTTATAAAATGTGTTAAAATATAATGTGGGTAAGATAAACCTGCATAATTATTACTTATTTTTCGAGGTTATATTATGAAAAGAATACTAAAAAGCTTGTTTTATACATTAATTACAATTTCTGTAATTACACTGAATGCAAATGTTAACATAGCAAATGCCACACCGACTACAGCACCGGTAAAACAAACAAAAACTGCAGTTGCAGCTTTAAATGTTTCACCTGTTGATGTTGTAAACTGTCCAAGTAAATATTTAAATAAAACAATTACGTTTGATGCTGAATTTATTACATTTTCATCTTTAGGACTTGATTATAAACCGGCATACAGAGATCCTGCAAAATATATCGGCATTCTTATCAAAAGACCTGATGTAAAAGACCATACAATTCCATTATCGGAAATGAAAATCTTTTTAACAAGAGAACTTGCAGAAAAACATATTGATCTTGAATCAGGCGACAAAGTAAAAATAACAGGTAATGTATTTTCTACAGCACTTGGCGACCCTTGGGTTGATGTAAAAACATTTACAGTTTTAACTCAAAACAAAAAAACAGATAAAAAATAATAATTGATACACTCAGGAGATAGTTGTGAAGGATAATAAAAAAGCTTATTTAACAATACACGGTCACTTTTACCAACCGCCAAGAGAAAACCCCTGGTTGGAAACAATAGAAGTACAAGACAGTGCAAAACCATTCCATGATTGGAATGAAAGAGTAACAGCAGAATGTTATACGCCAAATTCTGTTTCAAAAATAGTTACTCAAGATAATAAAATTATGGATATTGTAAATAACTATTCATATATAAGCTTTAACTTTGGACCAACACTATTATCCTGGATGGAACAACATTCTCCATATACATATAAAAGAATAATAAAAGCTGATATAGAAAGTGCAGAAAAAAATAACGGTCACGGAAACGCAATTTCGCAAGTATATAATCACATAATACTTCCTTTAGCAAATAAAAATGATAAATATACCCAAATTAAGTGGGGTATTGCCGATTTTCAACACAGATTCGGCAGAAAACCTGAAGGAATGTGGCTTGCAGAAACAGCTTGTGACGACGCGACAATGGAAGCACTTATCGATTGCGGTATAAAATTCACAATATTATCACCATATCAGGCAAAAGCTGTTCGAAAACTAAATTCTAACGAAAATTGGACTGATGTAAGCTGGGGAAATATTGACCCTGCAAGAGCCTACAGATATTATGCAAAATCAGATAAATCAAAATATATTGATTTATTCTTTTACGATGGTTCAATCTCAAAATCTGTAGCATTTGATGAACTATGCACAGACGGTAATAAATTTGTTTCAAGATTAAAAGACGGAATTTCTTCTATAAGAAATTATCATCAGCTTGTTCATATAGGAACTGACGGCGAAAGCTACGGACACCATACTAAATTCGGTGATATGGCTTTAGCTTATGTTTTAAAAATCCGTGCAGAAGACGAAGGTTTTGTAATTACAAATTATGCTAATTATTTAGAACAGGAACCTCCACAATATGAAGTTGATATAAAAGATGTTTCTTCATGGAGCTGTGCCCACGGAGTAGGTAGATGGTGCGATGATTGCGGATGTTCTACGGGCGGCGGATACGGTTGGAACCAAAAATGGAGAAAGCCGTTAAGAGAAGCTTTGGATTATGTTCGTGATGAACTTATAAAAGTTTTTGAAGAATACGGCAGCAAATATTTTAATGATATTTGGACAGCTAGAAATGAATATATTAATGTTATTTTAGATAGAAATAAAGATACCATAGCTGCATTCTTTGAAAAAAATCAAAAATATAAACTTGGACATAATGATATTGTGCAAGCTTTGAAATTAATGGAAATTCAACGCCAAGCTATGCTTATGTATACAAGCTGCGGTTGGTTCTTCTCTGAAATTTCAGGCTTAGAAACAACTCAAATTATGAAATATGCAGCAAGAGCAATGCAATTAGCAGCTTCATTTACAAATAAAAATATTGAAGCAGGGTTCTTAACTATCTTAGAAAAAGCTCAAAGTAATATAAAAGGATTTGGAACCGGAAAAGATGTTTATGAAAAATTCGTAAAACCTTCTGTTGTTTCAATAAAACAAATTGCAGCACTATGGGCAATAACATCAGCAAATACAATATTTGAAAGAAATTCCTCCTTATATTGCTATAATATTAAAAAACATTTCTATAAATATGCTTCAAAAGGAACAACTGTATTTTCTGCGGGTAGAATTGAAATAGAATCAACAATAACTTTAGAAAAATCTGATTTCTTCTTTGCGTCACTTCAATTCCCTGAAGGTGATTTTCACTGTTCAATAAAGAAATATGATGAATCAGAAAATATTGCAGAACTTGCAAAAGAATTAAAAGATACTTATTTAAATCAACCAACAACTGAAATTATAAGACTTTTAGATAAAATTTTCGGAAATAAATATTACACCTTAAAAGATATCTTGATTGAAGACAGAAGTAAAATCCTTGTAAATTCAATAAAAGATAAATTAAGCAAATTTGCAAATAATTACAAAGATGTGTTTAATGACGGCAAAAACTCTATTCTTCAACTAATTGCACTTGGTATGAATGTTCCAAACGAATATAAACTTGCTGCTCAATATACTTTAACTGATGATTTTACTAAATTATTTAGAAACAGCGAAGATATTATTGATGAAAACATTATACAAAGAGCAATAGAACTAAATGAAGAAGCATCACTATTTCAGACAGAAATAAACAAAACAGAAACAAGTGATATTTTCTCGAAAACAATTCAAAGTTCAATATATAATTTTATTAAAAATTTTGAAATGCACAGATTGGATAAAATACTTAAACTTTTTGCCTGTGCAGGAAAACTAGGTTTAAAAGTTGATATTGCAGAAGCACAAAATATGTATTTCAATAAAATATATATGCAATTTACTCAATTATTAGAAAAAGTGCTACAGGAAAATGAAAATCTTGAAGAAGTTCGTGATTTTTTATTCTCACTGCTTGTTTTAGGTGAATACTTAAATATCAATACCGATTTCTATAAATCGTCTATTCTGCGATTAACGTCACAAAAAATAGAAATGAATAATTAGTACATTATTTAATATTGCTTTGCTTATTTTCATTATAAGCATTAAGTATTCTGTAAAAAAACTGCAAATCACTCACACTTGAATTTTTTAAGATAGAATTAATATTTAGTATTAATTCTTCTTTTGTTTGAATATGTTCAAAATAAAATAAATTGTTTATATCGGTATCTAAAGCTACTAAAATTTTATTAATTGTTTCTTCTTTGGGTAAATGAATACCTTTTTCAATTTTACTCAAATTAGTAGGTTCAATATCTATCATATTTGCAAGACTAACCTGCTTAATATTTTTTGATTCCCTAATTTCTTTTATTCTTTTTCCTAAAAGTACGCTTATTGATTTCATATATACACCACTTTATAAGTATACTTCATGCTAAATTTTCTAAAAGATTAAGATAGATAGATAAAATAGCTTCTTCTTGTTGACAAATAACCATTTATAGTTCTATAATGACTATAAATCAATAAAAACTTTATCTAACAAATATATAATTTGAATTTAAGGACAAATTTAAAATGGTATGCAATGTTATTGAAAATGCATTAGAGACTATTAAAACTTTATTTAGTTTAAGCAAAAATAATTCAAAATGTGATATAACATGCCTGCGTTTTAATGGTTCAAGTGTTTTTGATTATTCTTTTATGATGTCATTGAATGAAAAAGAATATCCAAAATATTTATCGTTAGCATATCAACACAAGTTTATGCAAAAACTAAACCTAAAACATCCCAAAACTATTAATGAAAAAATTCAATGGTTGAAAATATATGATAATCTACCTATTAAAACTCAATTGACAGATAAAGTTCTTGTACGAGACTGGATAAAAGATAAAATTGGAGAAGAATATCTAAAACCAAGCCTTTGGATTGGAAATTCATTTAGTACAATACCATTTGATATATTACCTGAAAAGATCATTTTAAAATGTAATCATGGATGTAAATGGCATTGTATTATTAAAAATAAGAATAATTTTTTAAAAAACGAAAAATTATTTAATTTTACAAAACAGCAAATTAATGGATGGTTAAGTGAAACTTTTTTTGGATGGAGTGATTTCGAAACACAATACAAAAATATAAAACCACAATTAATGATTGAACCCTATTTTACGGAAGAAATAAAACAACTGCAGATATGGTGTTTTAATGGAAAACCTCAAATAATTCAAAAAATATGGACTAATGACAATATAACATCTAATGTTAGTACTTTTGATGAAAATTATAATTTTATCAATCTTAATTTTACGCGTTCAAAGTTAATAAATTCTGAAGTCGAAGAGAATATAAGAAAAGCAGTTGAATTAAGTAAAATTTTATCTAAAGAATTTAAATTCGTACGCATAGATTGGATGACAACAAATAATAAACTTTACTTTGAAGAAATGACTTTTACTCCATTTTCCGGATTTATTATATTTGATGACAAATATCAAGATTGGAACTATAAATTAGGTAAAATGCTAAATTTGAAAGGAATATAAGATGAATAATAATGAAGATTTAAATGAATTATCAATAGAAGAAATTAATGAAATGTTTAAAGATATTATTGAAATACAAGATAGTTCAATGTTTGTGGCCGTAAAATGTAAACAAGGTTCAGGAGACAATTGCAGTTCTAATTATCGTTAGGAATTAATTATGGATATTATTATTCCCAAATATATTAGTACAAGAACGTATACATTAACTAACGGTATTTCTTTTACTTATATATGTAATACAAAAAATAATACATATTATATTTTAAAAGGAAAAATATCAGAACTATGGAATAATATTGTATTAAACCAAAATTATAACAAGGCACTACTTTTTGCAAATAAAAATAATATTTTAGATAATTTAGACGATTTTCTTTATGAACTGATTCAAGAAAATCTTATTTTATATAATTTAGAACCTAAGAAATTATATAAAAACTATTTAACATTAAAAATAAATGAAAAATCAAATAACTATAAATATTTTAAAGACTTGTTTTCTTATGTACAAGAGAGTAACGGTTTTTTAGGGACTTTATATATTGAAGTTACTCATAAATGTAATTTAAAATGTAAACATTGTTGTAATAATAAAAAAAATAATAATTCTGAAATAAATTTTGAAACTGCAAAAAAACTAATAGATGATGCATATAATAATTTAGGCATATATAAAGTTGTATTAACCGGCGGAGAATGTACAACAAATAAAGACTTCTTTAAAATCGTACAATATATAAAAGAAAAACATTTAGATATAAAAATTCTTACGAATGCAACAACATTATATGATAATAAAGAATTACTCAATAAAATTATAAGCTTATACCCATCAGAAGTACAAATTAGTTTATATAGTATGAATTCTACAATACATGATAATATGACAGGTGTTGAAGGATCGCATAATAAAACATTATCAGTTATAAATGAATTAAGAGAAAAATTTATCAATGTATGTATAACCTGTTTTCAATCATCATATAATATAGACAGTTATCAAGATGTAAGTAAATTTGCAAAATCAATTGGAGCTGAAATGCTCCAAAATTGCCAATTTATATATAATAAAAATAATAGAAATTTAGAAGCAAAACTTAACTATAAAAATACAAAAAACTTTTATATTCAAACACTTAATAAAGGACAAATCAGAAATTTTAGGAAAGATGATACATTAATTTGTAAAGCAGGAACAGAACGAATAAGTATAACGCCCAATTTAGATATAATTCCTTGTCCATATTTTGAACATATTTTGGGAAATTATAATAATATAAACTTTATAGAATTAAAAAATAAAATACTTCCTGAATTTAGAAACCTCTTCATCAGAAACAACTTAAAAGAATGTTTTAAACATGATTATTGCAATTATTGCTTTTATTGTGCAACTATAGCTAATTTTGATACAGGATTTTTAAAAAAGTCTAAATTGTTATGTGAAGACGCAAAAGCATATTATGAAGCATCTTTAAATTATGATGATTTAACAAAATAATATTAATTAATAATATATTTTATAATTTTTTCCACTTGCTTTTTTAACCCATCTAAATCCGAATTATTGTAAACAACATAATCAGATTTTAGTATTTTTTCATCTTCTTTTTCTTGAGAATTAATACGAATTCTGGCATATTCTTCACTGTAATTATTTCGTTTCATCAAACGTTTCAATCGAGTTTCTTCATCTGCAGAAATAAAGATAATTTTATCAAATAATTTTTCTTTTTTTGATTCAAACAGCAAAGGAATTGAAACAAAAACAACTTTTTCATTATTATTTTCTAGAAAAAAATCATTAACTTTATCAAAAATTCTTTTGTGTAAAATCTCTTCTAACTGAACTTTTTTCTCCATTGAAGAAAATACAACTTTTCCAAGTTTTTCACGTGATATATTAGCATTTTCATCAAGAATATCATCCGTTTTAAAAGTTTGTTTTATTTCATTTATTGCACTGCTATCATTATTTAAAATATAATGATTTACTTTGTCAGTATCAATAACTTTATAGCCAAAATCTAATATTATTTGTTCGACAGTAGATTTACCGCAAGCAATATTACCGGCTATTGCAACTTTAATCATAATTACCTCATTTACGAATATACTATATTAATCAAAATTAAACAAATAATTTTTTGTAAGGCAAGCTTGACAAAATGTTAGGTTTGCCTTACGATTTTGAACATAAAAGGAATTTATATATGACTAACAATTTAAGTGCAAGTTTAGAAGATTATTTAGAATTAATTTGTAATTTGCTTGAAACAAGTGAAAGCGTTAAAGCTGTTGAGATAGCAAGGAAATTGAACATTTCAAGAGCTTCTGTTTCCGAAGCATTAACAAAACTTGCAGATAAAAAATTGATTAATTATGAAGGTCATAAAGGAATTACTATTACGCCCGAGGGACTGGAAAAAGCAAGAAATGTTATTTTAAAACATAATACATTTACTTCGTTTTTTGAATCAACCCTTGGACTGGACATAAAAAGTTCAGAAGAAAATGCTTGCAAAATAGAGCACGTTATTAGTGATGATGTTTTTAACAGAATAAAAGATTTTCAAAATTATTGCGTAAGTAATCCTGATTTTATTCAAAATTTCAAGGAAGGATATAAAGTACACTAATTATGAATAATATACAAGTTTTAGGTAAATTTTTAGACCAGCCGATGTTAGTATCAAAATTTCAAAAAGCAGTACCTGCAATTTTAACAGCAGGAGCTGCAGCTTATACTATAAATGATGTTAGAAAAGCAAAACCTGAAGAAAGAAAGAAAACAGCTCTAAAAACAGGGATAACAATGGGAGTAACAGTTGCATCAGCTTTAGCAGCACCTCATATTGCTTCTGCAATAAGCAAAAGAGCACTTCCATCAGGTCTTGCGACTATAAAACAAAATAACAAAGAACTTGTGGACAGATTTGTAAAATCAACAAATATTGATGAAAATACAAAAAATATTTTAAATAAAAGTAAAGATAAAATTTTGAGTTTTAAAGAAGTAAAAACGACTTTTGAAACTTTAAAAGACAAAGCAAACGGAAAAGAATTTTTAGAAAAACTTATCCCATCTCCACAAAATATAAGTGCAAAAGATATTTTTTCAGAAATAGGCTATCTATCTGTATATGGTGCTGTTCCCGTGGTAGGAGGTATTGCAGGCGGAATTGCAGCTGATAGAGTTACAGACAAGAATAATTGGAAACAAAAAGTTCCTGATAAAATAAAAGAAGGCTCTTATCAATATCTTGCAAATATATTTATGTGTAATGTAGGTGCAGGCATCGCCCTTGGTATACTTGAAAAACTTGGCATAACATCAAAAGGTGCACGTGCATTAGGTATGACCGCAGGAATTGTTGCAACAGGTATAATTGGCGGAAGTAAAATTGCAAATTTAATCAGCAGCAAATTAATTGACCCATTATTCAATAAAAAAGAAACAAAAAAAGAAGAAATATATTCTGATATTTTAAATATTAATTTTACAGAAAATAAAGCTCCAAATTATTTAGAATTCAATGCGCAAAGACCAAAAGAAGAAAAAAAGGAAAGAACACCTGAAGTTTTAGATATCGGATTACACACAGATGATATAGCAACCGTATCTTTATTATCAGGATTAAAATGGATAGAACCTGCCCTGCCGATAATGTATACATTATCAGGATACAGAGCAGGCATAGGCTACCGTAATTAATTATTGAAGATAAGCTAATAATCTGTTTAAAAGTTCATATTTGGGTTGATAACCTGCAAATTGAGCAATTAATTTACCGTTTTTAAATAATAAAAAGGATGGAAAACCGTTAATTTCATAACGCTGAACTAAAGCAGGATTTTTATCGGGGTCAACTTCGCCAATCCAGATATTTTGTTCTGCAATTTCTTTTAATATCGGTTTTTGCCTTTGACAATAACCACACCATTCAGCAGTAAAAGCAACAAATTTTATTCCGTCTTTTATATTTTCGTCAAAATTTTTTTCGTTTAATTCTTGTATCATAATAAGCTCCTTTTTTAGAAGTTTATTGTAATTTATTATTTTTGATATCCGATAAATTACTATTTTATTTTCTGATTACAAGTCTTTCGAGATATCGAACAATTCGTGTTGGTTTATTTTCTGTTTCACGTGTAATAGAATCAACCAAAATAGTTTTAGAGCCCATTAATTTGCCTGCAAAAATATCAGTTAAAGGTCTATCACCAATCATTACAGCGTCTTTAGGTTCTACACTAACAGATTTAAGAAAATTCAAAGCAACCTTAGGTGAAGGCTTGTTCGCATTTCCAATTACGGAAAAGTCAGACTGGGCTTGAACTTTATCAATATACGCTTTATTTTTATTGTTGCTGATAATTGCAACGACAAAATTTTGTTTTAAATTATTTAAAAGTTCTCGCACATTTTCAGGATATTCACCTGATTTTGATGGCATAACAGTACTATCTAAATCAAACAAAACAGCTTTTATACCTTGTTTTTTCAATTCTACAAAATCTATATCAAATAAAGATACTACGTTATAATCAGGTTTTAATATCATCTTATGTTTTTAACTCCAATAGTTCTTGCTAAAGCATATTTATAATCTTTAGGTTCTTGCGACAGTTCAAGCCAACTAACATCATTTGTATTTGAAAGTTCTTTTTCTTCACGTAATTTTTCATCAATAATTTTAACTACTTTTGCTTTAAAGCATTCTGAAGGAGTAATTATTTCTATTTCATCATTCAATAAGAATTTATTTTTAGTAAGAACTTTAAATCTATTCTCTTGTTTATCAAGGAAAACACATAAACAATCAGAACCTGCAAGACCTTTTGAAATATCATAGCTGTAACCTTCACTATCAGGTCTATGCAAGTAAAAACCGGTTGTATATCCGCGGTTTCCAATCTTTCTGATTTCTTCATAATTAGCTTCTTCATTAATTTTACCTGTTGTAAGATAATCATCAATTGCTTTTCTATATGCTTTAGCAACTGCTGAAACGTAATAAAGGCTTTTTGTTCTTCCTTCAATTTTGAAAGAATCTACACCAACATCTATTAATTGAGGTAAATAATTTATTAAAGCTAAATCTTTCGGACTTAAAATATGTGTGCCTTGCCCGTTTTCCTCTATATCAAAATATTCACCATCACGAGTTTCTTCAACAAGCTTATAGCTCCAACGGCAAGATTGAGAACAATTGCCATGGTTAGCTTTTCTTTCGCCTTTTGTCATATAATCACTTATTAAACAGCGACCTGAAAAAGATACGCATTGAGCGCCATGAACGAAAACTTCAAGTTCCATATCAGGAACTTTATTTTTTATTTCTTCTATTTGTTTTAAGGATAAATCACGAGAAAGAACAACTCTTTCAGCACCCATATCCTGCCAAAACTTAACAGCTTCATAGTTCAAAATATTTGTTTGTGTACTTACGTGAAGCGGAATTTCGCTCATATATTTTCTAATGACATTATAGACACCAAAATCTGAAAATAAAATAGCATCAGGTTTCGCATCTTTAATGCGTTCTGCTGCTTCTATCATTTGTTCAATATCATTGCTATATGCAAAAATATTTAAGGTTAAATAAACTTTTTTATTCATTGAATGAGCAAGAGAAATACAATCTTTTAAATTTTCTAAAGTAATTAATTCACCTTTTCTCATCGCTCTAAGACTAAAATCAACCATTCCCAAATAAACAGCATCAGCTCCGTAGTGAATAGCGTAGTCTAATTTTTCTTTACTGCCCGCAGGTAATAACAATTCGGGTCTTTTTAAAATCTTTTCCATAATTCGATTTTACTACAAACTTAAACAAAAATACAAAACCGGTTTTTATTAAGTTTTGTAAAGCATCCTAACCCAATAACGACAGTATTTTTGATTTTTTCAAAAAAATAATTAAATAAAAAACTAAAGTTTATTAAAAGAAATGCCGATACATAATATTGTCAAGGGCATTAAGCCCATAATAACCTCCCTCCCCAAAGTCTAGTAGCCGCCTTAGTTGGTCGGCTTTTTTTTTGCAAAAAATCAAATATTAAAAAAGAGAGGTTTTTCATCTCTTTTTTAATATTTCTTAACATTTTTGATGTTTTTCGTAGTTTTAAATGTTGTTTTATTAAGTTTTGTTAATTTTGATATATACCGCTCTTTTCCTTTATTTTCGCTATTGTTCGGGCATTTTTATATATTTGTATATACTTTTTCTATACTTTTTATAGCAATTTTTTATCACGTTTTGTTTTTATTTATATACAGA
>JAAGKN010000599.1_pt1 | contig 120052 bp, 105 predicted proteins | sample 6206371 | NCBI WGS metagenome assembly JAAGKN01 (sample SAMN11533720, study PRJNA540317) | gut metagenome | isolation source: fecal pellets from male and female animal of same cohort | host: Peromyscus leucopus | place: USA:CA | collected 2017
TCGTAGAGTAAACCACTCTACGAAAGGTGTAATACCGAAAAAGGAGACTAAGATGAGCACTTTGTATATTGTGATGCCGGCATACAATGAGGCAGATAACATCAAGGACGTGGTTTCTTCCTGGTATCCTGTATTGAGCGGAAAGAATGAAAATTCTCGTCTAGTCATTGCAGATAGCGGAAGTACCGATGGAACCCATGAAATATTGCTGGAGTTAACCAATCAATATCCAAAACTTCAAATCCTTTCCAACACTGGAAAATACCATGGCGAAAAACTCATTGCATTATATGATCACGCAATTCACAGTGGTGCCGATTATATCTTTCAAACTGATTCTGACGGGCAGACAATGCCAGAGGAATTTGCGCCATTTTGGGAACTGAGAAAGAATTATGATGGAATATTTGGGCATCGTCAGACACGTCAGGACGGAAAAACAAGGGCTTTTGTTGAGCATGTTGTATGCTTTTTAATAAATCTTTTCTTTGGAGTTCGTATTCCGGACGCCAATGCGCCTTTTCGCTTAATGAGCGCAGAAATACTAAAAAAATATTTATACCGATTGCCCAGCGATTACAATCTGCCCAACATTATGATATCCACCTATTTTGTTTATTATGGTGAAAAAACTATCTTCCAAAAAGTAACTTTCAGGCCCCGGCAAGGAGGGAAGAATTCCATTAATCTTCCTAAAATTATTAAAATAGGCTGGAATGCTTTAGGTGATTTCTATCGTCTAAGGAAAGAGATGAAAAATGAGAATTAAAAATTTATATAAGAATTACAAAAATGTAATTCCTTATCTGTTTTTTGGAGTTTGCACAACAGCGGTAAATGTTATTGTATATGGAGTATTTTCCCATATATTAGGTTTCGGAATTATGTTTAGTACTATTGCGGCATGGGTAGTCGCAGTAGTATTTGCGTATTTAACCAACCGAAAATGGGTATTTAACAGCACTGCCAATAAAGCCATTTCACAATTAAAAGAGATTTTTTCTTTTTTTCTATGCAGAGCTGCTACAGGAATTGCAGATTGGGGATGCATGTTCCTATTTGTAAACGTACTTTCCTGTAACGATCTGGTTGTCAAAGTGTTTTCAAACGTAATCGTGATTGTCCTTAACTATGTTTTAAGTAAATGCATTGTTTTTAAAAAGAGAAGGAGCTAGAATGAATCGAAAAATTGCCAGCGTATTAAAAATGATATTTTGGATATTATTCATCGCTTTCTTATGCGATGTTATGTATGAAGCAATATGCGATATTGCGTCCGGGTTTAAAGGAAATTATCCAGAGGGGTATACCTATGGGGTCTATTCCTCTAATACAACAACATTGGCATTTGCCATCATCCTCCCTGCTTTGTCATTCATCCTATTAATTGGTCACTTGAAGATTCAGAAGGATTCTACCGATAATGTTGAAAACTCCCGTTTGTTGTTTCCGATTCTCTTAATACTTTCTGCTTTTGTTCTACGATTAACGGTCATTTGGGCACTGGGCCTTCATACGACATACAATTCTGATATAAAAGAATCTGTTGAATTGGCAAATGGCTTATTCCCGTATGATTTTGAAAAATTTTCAAGCGTTTCATCGTGGGCGGTATGGCCTGTCTATCTAAGAGTCGTACGGAAAATTTTTGGAAGCGTGATAGTTCCGGGCTTAATACTAAACGCTTTATACACTTCTCTTTCCGCAGGACTTATTTACTGGATTATTTTGACTACTACTAAAAACAGACGCTGGGCGGTTGCCAGCGCTGAAATATATGCCATATGGCCAATGAATGTTCTATTTGCTGCATCTCTCAGGCCTGAAAATGTTAATATTTTTCTATCATTAGTTAGTCTGGCATTATTGATCTGCGCCCGGGAAAAATATAGAGACAGTCGATATAAAGTTTTCTGGGTATTAATTGTTCTTTCATCGGCGTCAATTGCGGTTTCTGGCTTTTTTAAAAAAATGGACTTAATCTTTTTATGCGCTATTGGAATAATTGGTATCCTGTTCCTAATTGAGCATTTCAGATCTGTCTTCAAAAAAAATGGCGATACAAAAAAGTTAATTATTGCCTGCAGCAGTGTCCTGGTTTTTTTAGTCTCCTATAAGATATTTGTCAGCGCCGGATATCTCATATTAGACCAGGCATATGTCCAAAAAGTTAATCGTAACCCCACCGCACATTACATTGAAATTGGACTATCCCCATGGTCCGATGGAACTAATCATGGTAAAACAGACGACTCAAAATCAATGGGAATATACCGTTATTATGCCAGACAGGCGGAATATGACTACAAGATTGCCACTAAAAGAACATTTGAAAAGTTATTTTCTGAAATAAAGCAAGAAAAGAATCTGGATATTGCCTTTTTTCAGAATAAACTGCGAATCACTTGGGCTAATCAGGCATACTTTAATTCGATCGTTTCCGAGGCCTCCGAAAACAGCATAATCAATAGAAAGCTATTTGCAGAAATGACGTACCCACTTGTACAGATCTGGTACACAATATTACTGGGTTTTATATTGCTGGGAACATCTCTTTCAATTGCCAGAAAAGAGTTGCCAGAGATATGTTTTTTCAGCGCGCTATTCCTGTTCGGTTTCATGTTACTTATGTTAATATGTGAAACACAACCTCGATATAAATATGCTGTGTATCCTTACATGTCTGTTTTAGCAGGCCGGGGCATTGAAATCACATCCAGAATTAGCAGGAGCACTGTAATCAGGAAAAAAGAACACACTCTGACGGGAGCGGCACAATGACCGCTCCCGTCAGAGTATGTTCCTTTACATCAAGGCCCTATTAATCAATGCTTTTATCTGTGTGGAACTTGTTGTTTTCGTGTATGGCAAAAAAACAATATCCGACCCCACATTCCTAAGTTGCTGCTGATCATAAAGCCATCCATCATCTTTCGCATAATCATCACCAGAAAACTGGCAGTCAAAATGATACTTATTCCACGCATCCATTCTGGCAATATTTTCCGATGTTACCTTTACCACCTCGTCTACATATCGTATAGCTTGTACGATTCTGATTCGCTCCTCAAAAGGGATAAAAGGTCTACTGGATTTCCAACGCATAACCTCCTCATCTGTTAACACGCCTACCATCAGATATTCACATTGCTCTTTGGCTTTCATCATCAGATTTAAATGTCCCACATGGTATAGGTCATAAACACCGGCCATGTAACCTATCTTATATTTCCTCATCATCTGTTCCTCCCATCATACAACAATTTCCCCGATGCGTTCTCCTCTTTTGGCTATAACCCATCTGTTGGAATCAGCCCATGCATTAAATTGCCTGTATAACTCGTCTTGACGATTGTATGCTATAAATTCCTTCTCCATTTTTTCATAGGAATCCCATGTCTCGTCCAATCCGTAACACTTTTTCATCTCTTCCAGAGAGACCGTTGTCTCTATCTCCCCCAGTGCCATGTAAGTATACTTGATTCCGCGATAAAGCACATATTTCGCAGGACAGTTCTCCCATACAAACTCCTGGTCATACACATAGAACTCGTCATCCAAAACAAATATATTGGAGGGCACAATGTCAATATAACCTTCCCGCAATATCTCTTCTTTTGCGTCCGGCACCAGTTCAGACGACTTCAGAATCAATTGATAGAGTCTGTCCCACAAACGCATAAACTCTTCCCTTTCTCGGGCTGCCGCATTCACAAGTACGCTTGACAGCGTTGGGGCATTTATATAGGGCATTATGATCTGTTCATCAATTAATTCATGCGGTATGGTTTTAATGCCACGCTCCGCTATATTCCCAATATTGCGGCACAAGCCCTGCAGCTTTTCTTTTCCTTCTGGAAATAAATTCCGTTTACTGACACTTCCGTCCTCTCTCAGGCAAGTTGCATAACTATCCGTTTTAGCCCGGTCTGTTGAAAGCGCCACACTGATTATGTTACATGTATTATTTTGTCTTCCGCACTCAACCAAAAAAGAATTGGAAAAAAATTTTAGTACCCCGTTTGAGATGATGTCTCTATATAATATCCTTTCGCAGGCAATCAATGTACTCTGATCTACATTATACGGATTAAGTCTCTCTGACACCAGCACGGAACTGTCTCTCGCATCCGTAAAGATAATCTGCGGAGCAATATAATCCGGAAGGGGATAATAGAATTTATGATATTTCATCACTGAATTGTTCAATATCTGCTCCAGCTCCTGTCTATGGAACAAATGACCATTTTGTTCATTAAAATATTGATTTATTCCAAAAAAAGGAAACTGGGAATATTTTTCCTTCGCTCCGCAAAAGTACCGTAACCCATATCGATTATCTGCTATCAGTAAAATCTTTCCGTTATCTGTCAGATAGTTCGCCAACAGATTCAAATAGCTCTCATATGCTTTCTCACCCTGCCCACTTACTCCAGCCCGTTCGATGCCGCAGATATCCACTATAAAATCAAACCGATGCGGAAACTCGGTGACACCCAATTCTCCCACATAGATTATAAGGTTCTCTCTCTTCTTATATCTCCTTTGCAGACTCTCAGCCACCCTGCGATTCGGTGCCAGAGTAATAACCTCTTTACAATGGTCGCATAATACACCCGTCAGGGCACCATACTCGCCATTTACTTCCAGCACAACAGAATCTTTTCCGAAATCATACCAATTCAGCAGAGACTGCCTCATCGTAGAAAAATGATAAAAAACATTCCATGCGCACTCCCCCCGCAGAACGGAAGAATAATCTTCCCCATCGTTTGATTTGATAATCTCTTCAATTATCTCATCATGCGCAAACTCTCCTTGCTTAACGCCATTCCTTTCAACAATCATGTTTCCCCCTCTATGAGGACATAAATGCCTCATATTCATTCAATACGGTCTGGGGTTCTCCCAACATTTTTATCTTCCCATCATGCATCCACAGAACTCGATTACACAATTCTTTCAGAGTCGGTGTAGAATGGGAAACGATCATGACTGTTCGCTCACTGTCCAAAATTAATTCTTTCATCTTGTCGTAGCTTTTCTTTTTAAATCGTGCATCGCCGACACTTAACACCTCGTCCACCAGAAGAATATCTGTATCCATCACGGCAGTAATTGCAAAGGATAGTTTGGAATACATTCCGCTGGAATAGGTACGCACCGGTTTATCAATAAATTCCCCCAGCTCCGCAAACTCGATGATCTCATCCATTTTTTCTCTTGCATACTCCGGCGAAAAACCCAGCAGCATCCCCGATGTCATGATATTTTCCCGCCCAGTTATTTCATTATTAAATCCCACACCGATAGACATAAGCGAAACCCTGTTACCCTTAGTGTCTATTGTTCCCCGATCCGGCTGGAAAATATTCGCCACCGCTTTTAACAGGGTTGATTTACCGGAACCGTTTTTTCCTATAACGCCCAGAATTTCACCTTTTTTTACCTCAAAAGATATCCCATTTACCGCGTGAACAACATCTTCATTCTTTCTGTCCTTTTTTCCCCGGATACTTTGGTGTATGGACATATGCGTCAGATTCCTGTATTCAATCTCCAGATCCTGTATACTTATTGCAACCTCATCTCTCATATTTCCTATACCACCTTCACATAACTGTTCTCATATTTATATATTATTTTGACTCCCACACAACACAATCCCACTGAGATTGCCGCCCATATTCCCAAAAGCAGGAAGTTTGGATTTTCTCCATAGATCAATACATTCCTCATGGAAGTAATGCATAGCGCCACTGGATTTACAGTAAGCAAAATCTGTCCGAAAGGCGCCTCTATTCTGGTGGAAACATCATAAAATATACCGGTCAAAAAGAACAGAATATTCATTAAAATTGTCACCGCATGGGTCAGATCATCCACAAAAACACCAAAATGCAGAAGTATGGTTCCACAGGCAAATGTCCATAGAAGAAGAATCACATATATCGGGATCACATATAACAGCTTAGGCGTCACAGGCACCCTCTGCATAATCATTAATACTACTAATACCCCGCAGGAAATAACCATTTTAATAAAATTCAATATCATATTCGATATTAGCAGAATATATTTTGGTATATAAACGCGCGTCACAATTCCTTTATTCGATCTCACCGCCTTCACACTATACATAACTACCCGGTTATAAAAATTCCACATGAGCAGTCCGGAATAAATAAAGACGATATAATATTCTCTGGTATCGCCCAGCAGATTGCCAAACACAAAATAATACACCAGCATATTACACAGTGGTTCAAGTATCCACCATATCCAATTCAGATAGGAATTTGCCACCTCGGCTTTTAAATTTGTCACTGCGGCATACTTACAGTAATACATATATTTCTTCATATCATTAAAAAATCGTTTCATTTTTACTCCAGTCTATCCCTGCAATGTCAGAATATCGGTTGCATACACATAATCTGTTCCATACTGTAGATTCAAGCGGTTTAACTGTGCCTCAATCTCGTTGTGCGCCACAGTGGTTATTATGATAAATACCCCCTCCCATTCTTTGATATGGGATGGATGTACAACCGGAATTCCCTTTACCTCGCTGCCATCCTTGCTGTAGTCACTATCAATGCAGAAAGCAATGTTGAGATTGTCATACTCTTCCAAAAAACGCCAGGCACGACGTCCCGCCCCCCAGAAAACAGTCTTTCGCGTCAGCAGTGACTCTACAGCCCCTTGCAGAATTCCACCATTTTTATTTTTTGCGGCCCTCTGCGCACCCACTTCATAGAAATCTATCAACGTATTAAACATCAGCAAATTCTCCCGATCTACGTCTCCATGCCTCTGTTCCAGAGACTTAAAAATTTGCTGCCATTTATCCTCCAGGTTTATTTTTTTTAACTCCTGTACATACGCATATGCATATCTTCCCATCTCCTTTCGCTTTATCGCATCACCCATAATATCCAAGATTTCCGTAGCAGCGGCATCTGTGTCCTTATATTTCACTGACACAATGCTCTTGTTATCTTTCACCAGTGTCAGATAGGGCAGTTCATACATGACACAAGGCAGGCTATATGCCATTCCTTCTAACAATGCCAATGACCACCCTTCATATTCTGAAGTTATCAGTTGGAGAGAGGCCTGCCGCAGATAGGGAGAGACATCAGTGACATAGCCCACCAGTTCCACATTATTCGCCAGCCCCATCTCCAACAGGATATTTGTATAAGTCTGCCTTTGCAGTTCCGTCAGTTCTCCAAGCATAAACAGCTTTATCTCCGGATCAGCCGCTACCACTTTCTTCATGATTGTCAATGCGTCCTGGGGATGCTTTTCTATGCTGAACCGTCCGATCCAGACAATATTCTTGTTCTGCAAATCAGATGGAACAATTGCGTCCGGATCAAAGAACAGCGGATTTTTAACTTCAAATACATTAGCGTTGAAATTCCCCCAGAAACGACGATCCGTTTCGCTCAGCGTTGCAACAGCATCACATAATTGGTAGATTTTGGTCATCCGCGCAAAATAAACAAAAAAATTTCGCATCAGCAGCGGAAATATATTGTGGCAGTGTACCGCAAATGCCGCCCCCGATAATTTGCATACCAGCATATCCCACAACAGAATATTAGATGTCCAAGAGTGATATACCATGGCATCAATATTACGGTTTCTTATCTCTTCCTGAAGTAGTTTGGCGCGTTTTCCATAGTCCTGCCTGTTCATGGATTCACTCTTGGGAAGAGTCACTCGCTCTATTCCAGGAATAAGATAATAATCATTCTCATTCTCCCCGCAATCCGTAAACAGTACTATACGATATCCCATAGAATGCCACATATTGGCTAACATGGCCATTACCCTTTGGGCACCACCGCCATAGAGCCGCATATAATATGCACCTATGGTTTTAATTTGCCCTGCTCTGGGACAGCTTTTTATGGATTGGGCGCCTTTTACACTCTGGGCAATTATTCCCTGATTAAACCAATACTTATCGGCCAGCCCGGCAACCACCTCGTCCCCATGCCAATATTGCAAAATACAGTCAAACGCCTCTGCCCGCTGCTCTTTGACCCGCATCCAGTTTGCCAGCACATCTTCCAACAACTGTTTTCTTGAAAGCGCAAGAGTTTCTGCATATTGAGTTGCTCCTTCTCTGCGAATAAAATTCTCCATCGCATCGGCAACCTTCCCCATGGTGCAATAGCGTTGAAACATCTTCAGATTTAAAGTAATATGTCCTGTTATACCGCTGCCAAAACGGTAGGTATAATACTCTTTGCTAATTCCTCTGTAACTCTGCGCAAAATAGGAAATCACAAAAAATGCATACTTATCCTGCGCCTTCGGAAATACACCATCCTCAATATGGCTCATTGCTTTTCTGCAGACAGTTCCCTCATACAGCTTATTCCATAGATTAAAACCATACTTATTCTCACAAAAACAGCTCTCAAAAACCTGTTGCCCCTCTAATCGTTTCTCATACGGTACCAGCAGCCGATTCATAGCCGCAATCCTTGCCTCTTCCATACCGGACCAGTTCAAGATATTCGTTCCAAAATGCAGGATATCCACGGGGTCCTTTTGCATCTCCTGATACAATTCTTCACATGCCTGGGGTGCCAGCAGATCGTCACCGTCTACAAACAGAATATATTCCCCGCGGCTTAATAAAGTTCCATCCTTTCTTCCCTGGGATGCGCTCTTGTTTGCCTCATAAAAGATTGGGCGTATACGGCAATCTCCTTGTGCATATCTCTTTATAATATCCGCGGAATTATCTGTAGAAGCATCATCAATGCATATTATTTCGATTTCCTTCATGGTTTGGTTTAAAACGCTCTCCAAGCATTCTGCCAGATATTCTCCATCATTAAACACCGGTATGATAATTGAAATTTTCACCATTTCATCCGTCATGTCTCTCTATCCTCCTCATAATCCAGCTATTACCGCGTGAACTTACTCATTTGCTGCATTGCCAGAGCCTTCACACTAATTTCTTTATGTCCCCCATACACTTCGTCTTCAAAAAAACTTTCGTCAAAAATTTTCATATCCTCATTGCTCGCATGCCGGAGAAATCCTTCAAACGGCAGGCTGACTTCAAGAGACTTAAAAGGCAAATCCCGCAGACTGCCGCCATAGAGTTTATAAAAATCCTCCGCAAACTGTATGGCTCCTTTCTGAAGCAGACGCAGCTTATTGGATGATGTCCTTTCCTCACAAAAAGTTTCAAACACTGGCTCTATTTTACCATTCTTTTCCTCATATCCAATGCTTGAGGAGCCTATCTCCGAAAGCATATACTCCCTCAGGAAATCCGACATACAGGGTGTCATATCGTAATAGCTGTAAATGTGGAAATTTCCTGCGCCGCTCAGTTCAAAACTCCTTCTGGCATCCTGATGAATAAAAGCAACATCTACGCCACAGCCTGTACTATCACACACAGCCTTTTGAATACGCCCGCTGTAACCCATGTCAAAAAACAAATCTTCGTTTGTGATGCCAGAAAAGTATCTTTTGATATCATCCTGTTTCTTCATATGAGTCGTTTCATCATAAAGGTTTTTAATAAACCATTGAATATACACCTGATATTCCTTTTCATCAGAGAAAAGACGATCAATTTCAATTCCCGCATCATCAAGAGCAGATTCATATTCCTCATCTTCCACTTGTCTGCTGCAGAAGGCCAACAGTTTTCGCATACTTAATGGCGAATATGCTCTAAATTGAATAGGCAAATCAAACAAGTCCATTTTGCTTTTCGCAATCATAGGCATCAACGCTTTCCTGGACAAGTAAAAATAAGCGCTATCAATTTGACTTTCATAATATTCTTTGGAAATATCATAAACCTTTTTATAGAGATACCCATCTCTTGCAGTAAATACAACCCTTCCATATTTCCTCTTCCTGAGAAGATTCTGCAGCCATGTATTCACTCCCACCAAATGCATCCCCACTAAATAATAGCCGATAAAATAAGGATCTTTATTAAAATCACTTGCTTCACATACGGCACGAAATGGATTTGAAAAATATTTGTTTGCAATCACGGACAGCATAGCGCCATAACCTGCCGACTCTTTCACCTTTGTATAATCAATCCACGTCCCACAGGCCCATCTGGCAATAGAGCCACACCGATTCGTTTTGTAATTCCCCGACACATTTTCAAATACATTTATCGATTTGGGGGCAAAAAATGTCTGAAGGCCCTTACCCTGCGCAATAAGCTTATCAGAGTTCCAGTTGTCGCCGATATGTAATATTTCTCCCGGTGCTACATCCAATTCCTTAACCACCCGGTCAAAGAGACTTCCATCACTTTTCAGGCATCGCTCTTTTGAGGAGAGAAACAGTTTTTCATATCCCTGATAACCATTTCTCTCCAGTATTTTTTCCACAGTATCCGTATCCAAATACATATCCGAAATCAATATCACCGGTTTTCCTACGGCAATAGTAAATTCAAAAATCTGTTTAGCCCAAATCCTGGGGACGGAATATTCCACCTCCAGTCTCCTTTCCTCTTCTTTCAATTGCCTGCATAATTCTCCATCCAAGCCATAGAATTCACCTATGTAGTCATATATTTCATCTAACGTTATATCCTTATCTTTCGGAGCTATTACTCCATAATAGCTCCGAGCCAGTTTCTCGCCCTGCACACGTATCTCATAAAAATTTATATTAGTATCCGTCCGTTTTTTAAATTCCTGATCCAAAAGCCAAAACAGATCTGTTGGACGATAAAAGGGTCTCTGCACCAATGTATCAAATATATCAAAACTGATATATTTATATTTACCATACCTGATTTGTTTCTTCAAATATGGTGTTTTGTCCTCCGATCTGGCCATTATATTGTTCGTGGAAAAATCTGTTTTTATATCCTCTGTGTCACGCGCATCAAACCAAGCAGCCAGATCCCTCATCCGTTTCTGTACAACCTCCGCCCTTGAAGAGGTGATCTGCGCTTCCCACATTTTCTTATAACGCAGCCGAAACTTCGACATGTGTTCTCTCGTTTCCTCATCCGCACCAACTTCTTCAAGAAATCTTTCAGTAAAATCAAAAACGAAACGCATATCCTTCAAATTTTTTTCATATTTAGCTATGGAAATATGCGAACTATCTGTTGAACTGCCCGCATATCTGCAATAGTAATAGATGCTGCCTGTTGAAACCGCAATTCTTTTTGAAAAATAGAAAAGCGGAACAGAAAATGCAACATCCTCCGTCATAATAATATGTTCATTCACTTGTTCATAATAAGGGATGCAACGGTCAAACAACTCTTTCGTATAAAGTTTATTCCATATAGTATGTAATCCATAACAGGAACCCTCATACGCGAAGAATTGCTTACACACGTTGCCATGACTGTCAAATCCATTTTCAATGATTTCGCGATGCATTACCCGTTCATACATACCTTTATTTTCAATATCTTCTATTGTCATAGCAAAAGTAATATCCGCCGAGCATTCCCTGGCTGTCATAAGCAGTTGGCGATAATAGTCCTGATCAATATAATCGTCGCTATCCACAAACCCTATGTAATCTCCAGTTGCCACTCTTGCTCCCGCAATACGCGCCAAAAATAGACCTTTGTTACAGAAATTATCAACATAGATAAAACGGCGATCCGCAATTTTGTCAAATATCTCTTTCACATTACCTTTTGAACCATCATTAACTACAATAACTTCCAGGTTCGTATATGTCTGTAATTTTATGCTTTTCAGACACGTTTCCAAATATTTTTCCGTATTGTAAACCGTAACTACAACAGATATCTTATCTTGCATACTTTACCTCTGTTTTTCTAAAATATACTTAGGCTGTAGATCAATTGCCAAAATCCACTCTCGATTCACTCCAAGCGTTTCTAATTCCGCCTGACATTTTATTAACTGTTCTTTCTCTTTTATCGCCAGTACAATCTGGCTTTCTACCTTGGCATACTTTTTTATATCCATTGTCTGTGTCAATTTGGTAATTTGTCTGCCTCTCTTGCGAGCCATATTACAGATATTTTCTCCAAATTGATCCAAACATAGCATGAATGCCTCTTCTTGTATAAATTCCACAGGATATTCTTCTTCCGGCTTCTCTTCACTCAATGTATTTCCATTGTTATTATACTGTTCCTTACACAATGGAAATTTTTGTTGCGTCCGTAATAACGAATATTCCCAATGCATCCCGCAATAGTCTCTTTGAACATTTTTCCCCCCACTATAATACTCTACTAACTGAGATTCTGTCAATATGGGGGCATATTCCAACACTTTTTTTTCTCTTCCAGTTACACCGAATGGCATATCTGATATAAATCGCAGCAATTCAACGCCCGGAACGTTTATCACTGTATTCATATATAAATCAATCGAGACAATGCTCCAGCGCCGTCTCAAAAAGTTTTTAAGATATCTGTTGTATTTTTGGACATACAAGAGAATACCCTTCACGTAATCTCCATAGCCATATTCTTTTAATGCCTGCCCCTCGTCCTCATCCAGCACAGGTACTATATTGCCATTGTGCTCCCTGTAACCAAGCGTCTGGCCTTCCGGAGCATGGCATAAAGTTTCAATAATGGAGCTATTTGTCATTGCGTTAGGCCAGAAAATATAATTTTTACAACGGCTGCTTTGATACATACTATCCATCTTAAAATACAAATTTGTAATCTGTGATACTCCTGATTCCGCCAGAATATTTGCCAGACATTCCTGCGTGTATCCTCCACCCGCCAATTCGACGAATACAATATTTTCTTTCTGGTTTCCTATTTCCTGCGCTAAATAGCGTTTTAACAATTCCCGGGCGGTGGCATTTCTTTTAATCAGATAATCTCGAAATCTCCGATTTTCTTTCAGTTTTCCAATACTATAAGCCAATGCCGCCTTAGATATTGTCGTTTCGTTCTGCACATCCTGCAGCGAAAGGAATTCTGACAATTCCTTTACCGTCAAACCAAAGATATCCGAAAAAGCGCCATAGGTTCTAACTTTATTCACATGAGACCACTTGAGTAATTCCAATATATCACTGTGTTCCCTGGTAAAGGAGGGGATTCTCCATGCCTTTCTTGATCCGTATATATATTTTGTTCTTATATTAAGCTGCCGCTCCTTAATAAGAATATCTGCGATTTTTTTCAAAATAAATCCATCTCTTGCCACAAAATACAGCTTTGAAACATTCAATTTATTCGCACATTCCAATACCCACTCCACATATTGTAAAAGTATAGGCGCACCCACACAGCATCCGACTCGTTGTTTCTCGTTCAGGCACTCCAAAAGAACCACTTGAGAGAGTTTTTCCAGCATGCCAGATACATAGTCCCCCGCAGTTCCTGAATCCGCCGTTTCCAGACTTTCCATATCCCCGGATTTACCTGATATCATGCCCACCCGTTCTGCCTGTTTCTGATTTTCGGCTAAAGTGCTATAATAAATCCAGTTTACCCGTTCTATCCCAGTAATCTGGTTGGCTTTCCAAAAAAGTGAACCCGTTTTTTGAGTTTTTCCCAATTCAGAGGAGCAAAAACACATACATTGTCCAAAAACGGAGCTGCACTTCTGCAATATTTTCTTAATCACACTTTCGCTATAAATCGTATCCGCAAAAAAGCTTACTTCCTCTCCATTTCTTATCAGATTCTCCACATGCTCTATATTTTTATCAATTCCCACCGCTGTCTCAATTAATAATTGGCATTCCAGCCTCTCCATAATATCCACTACTTTGTCATCTACTACCGCCGTCAAAGCAATAATTTGATAGATCTCTCTAAGGTTTATACACTCTCTTCCATTCTTCTTATAAAGACGTTCCGCCATTTGCTCCGCATTCATCCTCATTTCCGCATAATTTCTGCGTATGGAGAACGGTATATTTATATATTTTTCTTCTTGCAATCTCTCTTGAATATATGCAAAAATTATTGAGTTGTCTTCGTGCTCTAACGTCGTCACAATGCAAGAAAAATCAAAACTATACATTTGCTATCCCTTCTATATACACCGGCATATCAATAAATTGCGAATAACCGGCCGTAAAAAACATTTCTTTAATTTTCTCATCATCAGTCGCCAGCCATACCGCATTCCCATATCCAATGACCTGATCCAGAGAATCAATATGCTTGTCCCAAATCATTCCGCTTGTTCTGCCGTTTTCCAAGACGACTCCTGCTATGATGATTTTCTCATCATTATATTGATCCAGTCTCTTGCAGATATCCCTTACCTTATCTTCCTGACCGTAAAGAATTATTTTTCCCACATTTCGCAATGTCTCTATAAGTTCCCGGTCAAAAAACATATCTTCGTATATTTTTTCTGTTGTGCCCTCCACTACATTCTGTAAAAATTCCCAATCTTCTCCAAAGCGCTCCGGCTCCACTTCCCCATGCTCTATTCCGTATAAAAAATCCTTACGAAAACGCTCCAGAAATTCATCCTTATATTCTGAGGAGATTCGTTTTAAAGTTCCTACATATCCTTTGAAACGCCAATACCATTGAATAGATAAATAACCATTCTCACCCCATTCCAGCAATTTTCGACGTATAAAATTATATTCGTCACAAATACAGTACACTTTTTCCTTGCTCTTGATCGATGAATTAGGATTATCCCTTCTCAAATAATAATAAGCTTTATCTACAAAATAGATGGATTGCGCTTTTACAAAAACCTGAAACCAAAAACCATTATCCTGGTAAGAAGCCCCAGGGGATTCATTGTGCCAGATATCATTTTTCCAAAGAAACTCTCTTCTATAAAGCCCAGCCCACGTATAAAGTGATGCCCGGAAAACATTCTCATTTTCACTGGCATTTGTTACCTGATGGTATAAATCATAGTTCTTACAGATCTTCTGTCGAGAATATACCCTTTTTCCAGGTTCACCACGTACTATGTTAAAATCTGCCTTGATAACATCTAAATTCATCCGGGAAGCAGTATTATACAATTCTTCCATCATGTTAAGTTCAAGGTAATCGTCTGGCTCCACTATGCCGATGTACTCGCCGCTTGCCACCCGTATCCCCATATTGACAGCATGACCATAACCAGCATTCTTCTTATTGATCACAATAATCCGATCATCCCGTTCGGCATACCCGGCCAATATTTCCCCCGATCTGTCCGTGGAACCATCATTCACGCATATAATTTCTATATCATAAAGAGTTTGGTTCACAACACAGTCAAGGCATTCATCAAGATACTTCTCCACATTATAAATTGGAATAACAATTGATACCTGCACTCAAGTCACCTCCAATTGTTTTGACAGAATTATAAAATATTTTCTTACTCCCATGTTTTCTAATCGCTTTGCATATTCTCGGTATTTATCCGAGCAAATGATAACATTTATATCTGCTGCGTTCAGATCCGTGCCTTTCCCGCTGCTCTCCAATTTCAATACAGTTCTTCTAAAACCGTATCTGTTTATAAACGCCTCAACCAACACCTCATCACCGATGACATACAGTGTTCCTTTTCCTTCCATCCATTTTGTCGAGAAATGACAACATGGTAGTTCCACGTCATATATACCATTATGTTTTGGCATTCTTTTTGAGGCTTGAGGATAATGCATGTAATATTTCCCCATGGTTGTCTTTAAAATATGATCGTACTCCTCAGGTACCGGGATAACTAAATGCTCAAACTTCCAATCCAATTTCGTTTGAAAATCCGCCTTATAATACCATCTGATTTTCTCGGCATTCCACTGCCTGTTAAATACACGGTACAAGTTTGTGCTTTCATCCGGGCATGATTTAAAAGCCCTTTCCGCACATACCAGAATAAAATTGCGCGGCAAAAGAAAACACAGCTTTTCCGGCAACGCTTTAAGCTCTATTCCCTGCGTCAAAACATTCTCCTGTCCATACGTTTTCAGAAGCGCCAGTTTCGTCCAAAAACCTGCTCTTCTGCTCTGCCGCTTTTGTTTATGCGCATCAACATAAAAATTATCCAGCACCAGAATATCTATCCATATTCCTCCTTTATCCGTTTTGCCGATTTCTTCCTCGCTGATTCCTGTGGTGTTTAAATCTCTTATACGGCACATGCTCCCCCAAAAAAATGTTCTATCCGTATTACTGCTCTGAAAAAAAAACCGCTCATTCAATTCATCCCCAACGATTTTCTTAAATTTTTCAAAATCTTTTCGAGGCATCGCTACGTCGATGTCATCGTCCCAGGGAATAAATCCCTTATGCCGCACGGCCCCTATTAGAGTACCCTGAATGGCCCAAAAAGTAAATTTATACTTATCGCAAATTCGCATAAATTCCTGTAGGATATTCAATTGTACCTTTTTGATCTCTACCAGTCTATCCAGCTCTTCCTTACTCATGGGCAAAGTCTCTTGATCCACACATTCAGGTAATTTGTCAAATTTCCTGACGTTGCAAATTCTTGCCATGGCATTCGCTTTTGCTGCAAAATTCCCCTGCTGTAATATGGGCACCTCCCTCAGTGGCCCACATGGGTATTGCCATGCCCTTTCTATATGTGAACACTCGGCAAAAAAAACAGGCGCAACAAAGGGAAACGCCTCATTCCTCAGCGCATCCCTATAGAGATTATTTTCATTCCCTTTCATGGTATCGTAGCCCCAATAGGCTGTTTGCATATTCTCATAGATATCCGGTAAAGGCAGCGTTTCATCCGAGTAAACCTTTTGCGTAAGATATAAATCCGGCAGCGGATAGTACATCTTCACATGAGAAAAGCCGCTATTATTTAATAGTTTCAGCAACTCCTGTCTGTCTAAAGACCGTCCGGTCGCTCCAAAAGGATACCCGTTCACACCGTCGTAAGCAGTGCCGGTATGGCATTCTCTTGCACCACATAAATAACGTATTCCATACCGATTGTCCACTGCGCATAGCAGACTGCCATCCTCTTTCAACATTTTATTCAATGTTTTAAGATATTGTTGTCTTTTCTCTTCTTGTATATTCTCAAGACTGTTTACTACGATAATATAATCAAATTCTTGTGTGAACTTCATGGCACCTACAGCGCCCACATAGATATCCAGATTCTCTCTGTCGCTATATCGCTTTCCTATTATTTCGGCCCGGTAAGGTGAAAACACTGTCACTGTCACACGAGCACATCGCTCACATAATATCCCTGTCAGAGCACCGTTACATGCATCCACTTCCAAAACGGATGCATCTTCCTTAAACCGATACCAGGCCAATACATTCTCTCGTATGGGAGACAAGTGAAAAAACAAATCCCAACGTTCGGTGGTTTTCATCATTTTCTCTATTTCCGCTGGGGAATATTTATCTATTATTCCTGCGACTTCAATATCTGTTGCCGTCGCAAGTGCTTTTCCACTTACATTTCCCATGTATTCTTTATGAATCTTCATATTTCCGGCTTACCTTTCTCGGATTGCGAGCCTGAATATACAACTATTTTATAAATGCTCAATTTACTTGAAAATTATACAAAACTTTTGGGGCACTTTTTTATTGCTCTGAACAGACATTTGTAATTGCCAGAACACTCATGATGCAGGACACCTTAGAATATCTGGACTACATCGAGTTCAAGGAACTTGGCAGGCTCCGACAGAAGAACCTTAAGCAGCGTACCCGCTTAAAAATATAGCTGACTTCCTATGTGGATCAGGTCTTCCCGAAACTCCAGTACTTCTTTAAGTCCGGTCTACACCCTCTTAAAAGAGACTCCCCTGCAAAAGACATCGTTTCCATGCATATGACTCATCTCTCCAATCTGCTGGTGAAATCCTCCCACGGACACTTCACCCTTGCATTTGTCGGGCTGGATCCTGTTGTTTACCAGTCTGGGAACTTTTAGGCCAAAAAGATCAGGATGTCCAAACGGGGAGCCAATATCCTCCGTTATACGCTCATGAACGCAGCTCACAATGTTGTAAAGAACAATGCCACTTTCAAGGCGTACTACGATGCCAAGAGAGCGGAAGGCCGGTCACACTACAATGCCCTTGGGCACTGTCGTCCGGCAAGCTTGTCAGAGGCATCTGGAAGATGCTCACTGACAATGTAGAATTTAACCTCGAATAGGAGGTCTGTATACCAATATCGATAGGCTTTGAAAAATGCACCCTTGGGGAGCTTTATTAAAGTTACCTTGCTAATTTAGGCTTGACTTTTCATAGCTGGTCTCCTGCCCTAGCCGTTGTCAAGGATAATTTCTATCTTTCCGCTTAATGCGGGATAATGGAATAAGAAATCTTCAAAGTACTTCCCATCTCCGAACGCGATTATTTTCTTTGCCTGTGTTTCCTCCAACAGGCTTTCATACGTGTTATTTTGCATATCCGCAAAGCCTGCTCTACAAAATGTAATAACAATCAAAACGCATACAATACAGTCTCCGCCTGTGCAATTGAATAATGTCTTAAATATAACCTATATCCTGGCCAGAGATTCAATATTAATTCCGGCAATTCCCAAATATCTTCTGCTTTATGGTATATACTGATTGCTAGTTTCGGATGACATCTTTTTATAATTTGCTCTGCTCCCTTGAGCGCCCTGTATTCTGCCCCTTCTATATCCATTTTAATAAAACTGACATCATCCTTTATCAGTTTGTCCAATGTACTAACCGGAATAGATGCGGAATTTGTTTCTTCTTTGTCAGAATTTTCAGAAATATGGGATGCTCCACTTGCGGCCTCTGTAAACTGCAAAACACATTCTTTATCCCATAATCCCTGAGGGATCATCTCACATTTCATCTCCCACGCTTTAATATTGTGCTGGCACACGGTTATGTTGCTTTTTTCCGACTCCATCATATAAATCTTTTTGTAATGTCCCTCACACCATTGCGTAAAAAGTTTCGATGTCCTGCCATCAAAACCGCCGGCATCTACAAATACTTCTTCCTCTATATGGGGCATACAGGGCAAGTCAAAATACTGCCGCACACTCATATCATCTATCATTTTTCCCACATTCACAATTTTCTCCTGAGGAATTCCGTGTGCCAGCAGTTGTTCCAAAAGTTCATTATAATACAGCCTACTGCCCAAAAATACTGTAGCATCTTTATATTTCTCCAAATACTCATTAAAAGAAATGACCGGAAACCCTTCCTTTATCTTCCATGGATATGTGGCCTTATTATCAACAAAACATTCAAATCTAAATTTACGGTATTGCCGCGCCAATTCCTGCCCCCAAAATCCCGCTGCAAAAATAACCTTTTTGTTGTCAGTTTGTTCCAGTTGCTGATAGAATTCCCGTCCCTCTACGGTGGTCTTTATCACTCGTTCAATATATCTTTCATCCCCTGTTAGACTAAAAAGCAAACGATTTGCGAATATGTCTCTGGATTCCTCATCTGCTAGCGCATTGTATATTTTCTTAATGTCCATAGCCATCCTCCCATGATTTTATGCGTTTCAGCGCATACCCCAACTCGAAAAGTCAATGCTTTACTTCCCCAATAAACAAATGAAGTTTTTCCAGTGGTAGAATATAGACTCTTTCAAATTCTTTATTCCGCAATGTATTCTTAATCTCCTCATGCAGATAGGGAAATGTGGCAACTATAACCATACATTCATCTTTCTTGTCCCTGTATTCATCAATACACCTAACTTGCATACCATCCAATAACATTGCATTTTGCCCTGGATCTGACACAACAAATGCCTCAATTTTGATTCCCTGTTCATCCAGATATGCTCGCACTGCTTTTCCAACGGTTCCTGCCCCAAAAATCAATATCCTCTTTTCGTTATGCAGCTTATCCAAAAATAACTGTATGTCCCTTTTGGCTTCCCGAATATATTTTGATATTTCTTCTCCCTCTTTCAAAAACTGAATTCCCGTTGCCCGCCCAACATCATCATAAATAACCTCATTTATCTGGTGAATAATATCGCGCATCTCGCCACTTTTCTCTGCATGAAGATACATTAATGCAGAAAGAGTTCCTTGCAGTTCTCTCGCAATTTGACAATATATGTTTAACATGTTTTCTTTCTTTGAAATATACAAACTGTCACGCACTCCTTTAGCGCAATCAACGGCCTTTCTTTGGGTATATACTACTTGCTTATGTTCTTTTCGATACACATATGTTACATCCTTTATACAATATACACGCCCCGCACTTGCAATAGCCTGTAATAAAAAAGGAGGATCCTGATAACGCAAGTAATCCGGAAAATAAATACTATGTTTTTTTATAAAATTTTTTTTATAAATTAATCTCCAATATGCACCCATAGTGGGGAAATTTTCTTTCTCGATCCACCCGTCTTTTTCAAAGACATAGCCCTTTCTCAGTTTCGTATACGTATAAACCCCATTGCGATAAACACACACAGAACCACCACAGATTTCCGCACCTTCTTCCCTTGCAGTATGATAAATCTTTTCCAGTGTATTCTCAGACGGATAAAAGTCGTCCGCATCCATAAATGCTATGAATTCACCTGACGCAATATCTATGCCTCGATTTCGTGCGCTGCCAGCTCCCCGGTTTTCCTGTTTTAGAACCTTTAAATTTTCTGCTTTCATTAGATACTTTTCAATCACATCCAGGGTCCTGTCCGTGCTGCCATCATCAATGCAAATTACTTCTATCCCCCGCAATGTTTGTGAGAAAACACTTTCCAAGCATTCTTTTATATAGTCTTCTACATTATGACAAGGAATTATCACACTTATTTTGCACATATGTCTGCCGGTATGCCTGATCCATACCATCCTTTCATTTTCTATCCACTTCACTTAGTGGACTCTATATCGAGTCAACAAGCTTTCTCTCGCCCTTTATGGTATCACACTTGATCTGCACAATTTTTTCGGCATCCACTCCTCCTGCGACAAGCTCCGCTTTAATCTTTTCCGAAACATCCGCCAACAAAACAGCAATTACCACTTTATCGTATGAACATTTTAACGCATCCTCTATGGAAACAATGTCTTCCCTTATAGATTTATCAGCCCAGGCTGTTATTTTACATACCTTACTTTCTTCTATATATTTATATACTATTTTGCCAAAGCGTCCCGCTCCATAAAGCAAAATCGAATCCCCTTTCTTTAAACCGCTAAAGGGATATACGTCATTTTTTTCGCACCTTAAAATGCTCTTTGCGCCACTAAGCAAACATACATAAAGAAAAAGCAGATCAAATTGCAACTTTATATTGGGAACCTTATTAGAATGCTTTTCAACTGCTCTGGCAAGCGCATATTCGACTGCCTTCAAAGACTTTTCCTCTTCTGTCAGGCTATCCATAACCGATCCTGGGCGCATCACATAATGGTAGTAGTTTTGGCCTAATACCGCAATACAATTTGCGGCTAAAAAGCATGGATATACCACTGCCGCGTCATCCCCGATTCTGGCATCTACCGAGAGTTGCATCTGGAGATCCTTTATTAACCCTGTTTTATATATCTTAGTGGTAATATGTCCGTTGATTCTGCTGCGGAAAAAGCATTCCACATCAATCATCTGTGTCCATAATTCTTCCAGTTTCTTTCCTCTATATATCCCTGCCCCAATCTTTTCTGAATTTGTGACTGAATGGCCCGCATAATCCCTTACTAAACCTGTTGTAACTATATCCGCATCGCAGGAAAGGGCCATTTTCAACATATCCTCATACATTTCTTTCTCTATCCAGTCATCCCCGTCCACTTGCGCAAGATAATCCCCGGTTGCCGTTTCTACTCCTGCCTGCCTCGCACTGACTAATCCGCCATTTTTCTTGTGAATGACTCGAATTCGGGCATCTTTCTGAGTCCACAAATCGCATTTCCTATCACTTCCATCTGTTGATCCATCATCCACCAATATTATTTCCATATTATAGTATGTTTGATTGACAATACTCTCCACACAGCGATCTATACAGGAAACAATATTATATACCGGAACTATTACAGACAATTTCACACATTCTTTATTGATTTCCATAATACACTCCCGTAAAATTTATTTCAAATCATCCCTTAAAGTCCCGCTTGATCTGAGAGGAACTGATCTCTGGTGTTCTACGAAGATATACCACCTCACATCCTTCCTCCTGAAGAAAGTCAAATTTCCCGGCCCAGTCATCTCCCATCACAAAGGTATCTATATGATATTCCCTGATATCTTTCGCCTTTTGCTCCCAGTTTTCCTCAGGTATCACCAAATCCACATATCGAACTGCCTCCAGCAATTGTTTCCTTTGCTCATAGGAAAAATAGCATTTCTTATGCTTTTCTTTCCAGTTAAACTCGTCCGTTGACAGCGCAACTATCAGATAATCTCCCAGTTCCCTAGCTCTTCTCAGCAGATTAATATGCCCATAATGCAGCAAATCAAACGTCCCATAGGTAATAACTCTTTTCATCTGATCCACCTCTCCACCTGATCCGCCGCCCGCTGCGAAGCCCTGCCATCATTCACCAGTCCTATTGTTTCCGCAAATTTCTTCACCTGTTCCCGGTACACCTCATCATCAAAGCCCTGAATATTGGTCTCCAACTCATCATTATTTCTTGCCAGGGGGTAGGGCAGTGTAGCTTCTAGTTCAGGGGTGATCATCTTATTACTAATAATAGGCCCCGGCCCTTTCTCAGGAAATGTCCAAAACATTCCCCCTCTGTCCTTGATATATTGTTCCAGATCATCAGCATATAAGAATACAGGAATATTGACAAAGCCCGCATCCATGGCCGCACTGGAGTAGTCCGTTATCAGTACATCCACCGCCGCCATGACCTCACACATATCGTCCGCCCGGCTCACATCGACCGTTCGTTTTTCCAATCCCTCCAAGGGATATTTTTCCATCCGACTGGCCAACTGGGGATGTAGCCGCAAAAACAGATACCACTCTCCCCCAAAGCGTCTGCCAAGATTTTCTAACATTCTCGGGAAATCCAGCGTATTTTCTTCTACAAATACACCTCTCTGCCCCCTTTGGCCCGTCTCCCGAAATGTAGGCGCAAACATCACGATCCTTGCATCCTTCGGCAGATGATAGGATTCCCGAACCTTATCATATTGTTCCTGCCTGGAATTAACCAAGATATCACAGCGGGCAGAACCATATTTCAGATACTCCCCATCATAGACCAGCCCTTTCGGAAACACCTGCCGTCCCCATTCGGAATCACAGATCACATAATCCGTCATATTTGCATCGTTCTTGCTGACAAGATAGGCGATCTTTGAAAAGCCTTCTCCTCTCCACAGTCCCAGCGTCTTAAAGGCCAAAGCGCCATGCCAAGTCTGTAAGTAATATTGGCCACTCCGTTTCCTTGTCCCATAGGGTTTTCTGTAATTGTCAATCCATACCTTGGATGTAGACAAGTGGTAAGCCCTGTTCCACAGTGTATTCTTTACCGGTTTTATATAGTCCGGAAAATGTTTTGACAGATCATTCACCAGCCAAATAAAGCGGTATTTTCTCTCCCTTTTGCTTAACTCCTCCACAATATATCTGGGATTGCAGCAGAATCCACCCTTTCCTTCAAAAGCGCAAACCGTGATTTTGTTCCGCCGAATAGGTATGACCCGAAAGAAAATATATAATAAACTCTCCATAAAAGCTTTTCTTTTCCTCTTTCGGATATATACTTGCTCAGATGTGCAAACTGTCTTTCCCATTATATCCCTTCCTGATATCTGCCATAATCACCCTCTCATCATACCCTATTTCATTGGAAATAGCAACTGTTTTTGGACAGACGTCATATCCCAAGAAACCGTTAATCTTTTCCATACAAATCCCTTGTATACACCTTCCCACGCACATCCTCCAGCTCCTGTGTCATCCTGTTTGCCACGATAATGTCTGCCGTTTCATGATCCCTCTTATGGCCGACTGCCGGAAATTATCAGAATTCGTTTTCACGGTCAGACGATAAATCCCTACCACCTGAGGTTCCCTCTCCAGAATCATCTCCGCAATATGATCCTTTCACGTCCGATTGGATTCCACAATAGCGCTCATCATATTCTGGGGAACCTTCTCATAATTTGCCAGCAGCTGCTTTGTATCCTTGGGAAGGCAATATCCGCCATAGCCAAAGGATGGATTATTATAGTGTGTTCCAATTCTGGGGTCCAAACACACGCCGTTAATAATCTGTCTGGTGTTCAGGCCCTTAACCTCCGCATAGGAATCAAGTTCATTAAAATATGCCACCCGCAGCGCCAGATAAATATTGGCAAGCAGCTTGATGGCTTCTGCCTCCGTAGGACCTGTAAAAAGGACCGACATGTCTTTCCTGATAGTTCCTTCCCGAAACAGCTCCGCAAATGCATGTGCCTTTTCACCTTAGTCGCCTACCACTATGCGGGAAGGATACAGGTTGTCATACAACGCTCGGCCCCCTCACAAAAACTCCGGAGAAAATATAATATTTTCGGCATGAAACTGCTCCCGGGTTTCCATAACATAACCTACCGGAATTGTGGATTTAATGACGATCGTTGCCGGACATCAGAATTCTATCACTTTACTGATCACATATTCAACAGAACTGGTATCAAAAAAATTCTTCTTGGTATCATAGTTGATGGGAGTAGCGATAATCACATAGTCAGCATCCTGCAAGGCCTTTTCATAATCTGTTGTAGCAGACAGTTTCAGCGGCCTGTTTCTCAGATATTCCTGTATGTCCTTGTCTGCGATCGGTGATTCATGCCGGTTGATCATGTTGGCTTTTTCCGGTACAATCTCCACCGCTGCGACATCATTATGCTGTGCCAGCAAGACTGCATTTGATAAGCCCACATAACCTGTACCGATAACCGCAATCTTCACCGCTGATTCCTCTATTCACTGCATAATTTGATGATTTCCACTATTGTCTTCGCTCCGTAGTCCTGCACCTCTTCCGATTGCAGCGATTTTCTAAATTAACTTAATATCGCTCACCAGATGCACTTTTCGCTGCTCTACGGGGGCAGTTCTCTGTATTCTCCAAACTTAAATGTCAAATACTTTTCGTAATCCGCTGTTCCTGCAAAATTGATTCTCTCAAACGGGATTTCCGCAGAATGCTCATACCATTTCACCTTATATCCGTATTCCCTGTTCGGCGTCGGAAAGGTCAGTATCCTCACCCACTCCGTTTTCCTGCGGTCAGTTCTGCGAATAAAACGATTGAAACTGTCCTTAAGCCTGTTCTCTGGCACCTTGATCATAGGGCATATGTTCCTGATGCTCCCGCAAAAATAAAATGTCCTTCCGGCGCAGCTTGCCGTATCCCCAGCGATATCCGGGGGTATTGCGATGATCCTGAAAATAAAATCTCTCCTGATCAAGTTCTGTCTCACAGGCCTTGCAAAACTTCTCGTACTCAGGCCGCAGCAATGCCACATCCGCATCATCATCCCAAGGAATAAATCCGCCGTGTCTGACTGCCCCCAGCAGTGTCCCTGCTATTATATTGTAATGTATTTCACATTTTTTGCAGATGCGGTCCACTTCCTGCAGCAGTTCCAATTCCGTCAACTGCAGTTTCCGCAAAGTTTTTTGATCCAATGTTATCATTTTTCCACCAATATGCAGTGAACTTTAATTTCAAATCGCATGAACCAGACTATCTATACATTACCTTATGATACCCTATTTAACCGGAAATAGCAACTCTTTTAAGACCGATCGGCAGCGCCGATCAGCACCCTCTTCCCGCAAAAGGCAAACCCATACTTCCGTACGCGCTGTGCCGAAATCCCCTTGGCCGTCAAAGCTGCCTGATAGTCCCGCTCTTCGATCTGCCGCAGTGCGCTCGCTACCGTGTCGGACAACTCCGGCTCCTTCGCGCTTTGCACCTTGAACTCCAGGATGATGGCGTCGTCCCGGGAACTGTTCCGGGGTTCCAACATCACGTCATATCGGCCGAAACCACTCTCCCGATTAGATGTGACTATATATCGCTCAGATAGCTCCACCATCAGTCCTAGTACAAAACCATGGTAAAACCTCTCCGGCTCACTCTCCGGACCCTTCCCAGTGTCAAAATAGCTGAAGATTTCCCCCGTCACCCGGTTCATATAGACGTTCATCGCCTCCACATCCCCCAGCAACAGCGCTTTGATGAAATCACTATAGTTAGCGGAGGGACCATCAAACCAGCCTCGTACCATCTCGCGAAACATCACACGCACCTCAAAATTCGTCAGCTCCAATGTATAGTCCTGTCTCCACTCGCCATATTCCGTGGTATATGCCTTATAGCTTTTCACTTTCAGATACCCGCTGGCCAGCAGCAGACTCCACAGGGCATTCTTTTGGGTGGAAAGCTGGTTGTAAACGATCTGCTCATCGAGCTGCGTCTCCAGGACGCCGCCTTCCAACAGGTCTTCAAAGGTTTTCTTGGTGTCCGCGCTGCTCTCCATAAGCAGCTTGCTGGCCAATCTGTTGGAACTGGTATTGACCCAGTAGGCTCCCACTTTTTTCTCATCCAGGAAATTGATAATGGACCAGGGATTATAAATGTCCTTTCTGCTACCAAAGGTAAAACCATCATACCAATCCTTGACCTGCTGTTTTTGCTGCGCAAGGCCGTACTCCTCCAGCGCCGCGAGCACTTCTCCTTCTGTAAAGCCAAAACTGTCCGCATATTTCTCTGAAGTCGTTGTCACCACTTTGAGATTGTTCAGATCCGAGAACATCGACTCCTTGCTCACCCGGGTGATACCCGTCATAAGGGCGCGCTCCAAGTAGGGATTCGTCTTGAAGGTCGCATTGAACAGTCCCCTGGTAAAAGCCGCCAGTTCGTCCCAGTATCCCTCCACATAGGCCTCCTGCATGGGGGTGTCATATTCATCCAGCAGGATGATCACTTTTTTGCCATAGTGACGCGTCAGAAAACCAGACAACGTCTTAAGCATGCCCGACTCAAGCGTTTCCCCGATTCCGGCTGCAATCTGACGGAATAGGGTTTTCTCGTTTTCATTCAGCATTTCACTTTCTGATAGAAAATCAAATTGATTATACAGATTTCGGATCAATTCGCTTATCTTTTTTCTGGTATCCTGATAAGTCGTTTCCTTGACCTCCGCAAAACTGAGCGCAATCACCGGATACGTTCCCTGCAGCTTACGATACTTCTCCTCCTGCCAGACGGATAACCCCTCGAACAGATCACCGCGTCCGGCGTAATTCACCGAAAAAAACTGCTCCAGCATGCTCATGTTCAATGTCTTGCCAAATCGCCGGGGACGGGTAATCAGCGTCACATCATCTCCTGATTCCCACCACTGTCTGATAAAATCCGTTTTATCCACATAGAAATTGTCATTTATTCTGATTTTTTCAAAGTCCTGCCGTCCTATGGCTATAGTTCTTGGCATAACACACCTCCCTTTGGGCCGCACTCTCCTGCGCATGCCCTCCCCATAGTTCTACTATATCTTTTTTAGGCTATTAAATCAATCAAATTTTATGGTCGGGCAGTGTTCAGGAAAAATGCATCAATCCATTGTTGTGATGTATTACGCAAACAGCATCACAATACCAAGCGCAGCAGACAACACCGCTGCAAGCATCACCAAAAGGGCCACAACCCAATAAATCCCTTTCTCAGTACTTTTATCCTCATCTATTTCCCCAATTTTCCAATTAGTTATATCATTTTGCCCCCGCTGGTTCTGCTTATGTTTCTTTCCCCCTGCCATCTGCTGCTTAGCCTTAAGATATTGATGCAACATAGCAAGCGGGTCTGACTGGCTTAAGACCCGTCTATGAAACTCCTTGAGCCAATCAATATCTTTCTCTATACACATTTCTTCCTGAAACGCGCCTTCTGTATGCGCCAGATTATTTCTGATATGCCGGAGCCGAACCAGTTGTTCCAAGTCCGCATCCCACCCAGAAATATTCCTACAGTCGTATCTTGGTACATTCCTCATGTCATCAATATATTTGGAAATGCCGCGCTGTTCTCCATAAAGCTCTCCGCACAGTCTGTCCAGGCGCTTAAACTCCTCAAAAAAGACATAATTCAAGTTGTCCATCACACACCCCACCGTCAATCCTTAGTATCCTGTAACAACTTATCTGACATCAGTATTTTGTAATTTATAGTTGACCCTATCTCTAATAAACTTGCGAGAAATACTTGGTGAAATGATCTTCACCCGTCAGATCGGTCTGCAGCGCCGATCAGCACCTTCTTCCCGCAAAAGGCAAACCCATACCGCTGTGCCGAAATCCCCTTGGCCGTCAAAGCTGCCTGATAGTCCCGCTCTTCGATCTGCCGCAGCGCGTTCGCTACCGTGTCAGACAGCTCCGGCTCCTTCGTGCTTTGCACCTTAAACTCCAGGATGATGGCGTCGTCCCGGGAACTGTTCCGGGTTTCCAGCATCACGTCATATCGGCCGAAACCACTCTCCCGGTTAGATGTGACTGTATATCGCTCAGACAACTCCACCATCAGTCCCAGTATAAAACCATGGTAAAACCTCTCCGGCTCACTCTCCAGGCTTTTCCCGGTGTCAAAATAGCTGAAGATTTCCCCCGTCACCCGGTTCATATAGACGTTCATCGCCTCCACATCACCCGACAGAAATGCTTTGATGAAATCGCTGCAGTTAGCGGAGGGACCGTCAAACCAGTCCCTCACCATATCCTCAAACATAATGCGAACTTCCTTATTGGTCAGCGTCAGCTTATAATAGGTGCGGCCTGTGCGCTCTACGAAATCGGTATCGACCACCTTCAGATACCCGCTGGCCAGCAACAGGCTCCACCGGGCATTTTTTTGGTGGAAAGCTGGTTGTAAACGTTCTGCTCGTCGAGCTGCGTCTTAAGAACGCCGCCTTCCAACAGGTCTTCAAAGGGTTTCTTGGTATCCTCGCTGCTCTCCATAAGCAATCTGCTGGCCAATCTGTTGGAGCGGGTATTGGCCCAATAGGCTCTCACTTTTTTCTTATCCAGGAAATTGATAATGGACCAGGGATTATAGATGTCCCTTTTGCTGCCAAAGGTAAAACCGTCGTACCAATCCCTGATCTGCTGTTTCTGCGGCGCAAGGCCATACTCGTCCAGCGCCGCAAGCACTTCTCCTTCTGTAAAACCGAAACTGTCCGCGTACTTTTCAGAGGTTGTCGTCACTACCTCCAAATTATTCAAATCAGAAAACATCTTAAGCGTGCCCGACTCAAGTGTTTCCCCGGTTCCGGCTGCAATCTGACGGAATAAGGTTTTCTCGTTTTCATTTAGCATCCCGCTTTCTGACAGAAAATCAAATTGATTATACAGATTCCGGATCAATTCGCTTATTTTTTTCTGGTATCCTGATAAGTCGTTTCCTTGACCTCTGCAAAACTGAGCGCAATCACTGGATACGTTCCCTGCAGCTTCCGGTACTTCTCCTCCTGCCAGACGGATAACCCCTCGAACAAATCACCGCGTCCGGCGTAATTCACCGAAAAAAACTACTCCAACATACTCATGTTCAGCGTCTTGCCAAACCGCCGGGGACGAGTGAGCAGCGTCACATCATCTCCTGATTCCCACCACTGCCTGATAAAATCTGTTTTATCCACATAGAAATTGTCATCCATTCTAAATTCTTTCAAAATCCTGCCGTCCTATGGCTATAGTTCTTGGCATAACCCACCTCCCTTTTGGCTGCACTCTCCTGCACATGCCTTTTCCATAGTTTTACTATATCTTTTTTCAGCTATTAAATCAATCAAATTTTATTGCCACGTTTGCATAACAGGAAAAATGTATCATTGATTTTATTTATCGGCATTGCATTTGACGTATTGCAAAGTCGTCATATAGATTTCGTCATGCTCTATAATAAAGACCTCATTTTTGTATTTTTATATTAAAAAGTATTATTGCCTAATATATAATTGGGATGAGAACAGGTAATATGTAGTTATTCAAGTGTCAGGGATAATTAGAAGTTATCTATCTTTTACACCTGTCAAAACCTCCTTTCCATTTTTCTACCGAAATACAAAAAGGCATCTGTTTCAGGAGCAATATTTTTTGCTCTAACATCTTGGAAGAAATCGGGTTTTCCTCTACAATGGGATTCATCATACAGTCTCCTTTATCTGTTTGTGTCGCAACTAACATCATAAAGAAAATCTGTATGATTGGGAAGTAGGGATTTGTTCTCTGTTTCCTTTTTTGCCACCTCTAACTATACACTAACTTTGGACAGGCCCCTCAATGAACTTTAATGAAAGGGAAATAACAAAATATCATTGCCGCTCCAGGGACAAACATACTTGATTTTATCTCCTGTTTACTCCATACTGAAAGTATCAACAGATAGAAAACACACAATGGATCCCTCAAGATTGAGGTGCTGGAGAGGTAAATAGACAAAACCTATTTTATCAGCCAAAATTACAAGTTATAGTTTTATTTTTAGTTTTAAGTTGATGTGTGTGTATGAACTTACGTTTTATTATATAGATATAGATTAATTGAGTAGGGAGTGATTGTTTTGAAAATCAAAGTTAAAGATTATGACTATGAACCGATAGGCGCAAGAATAAAAACTGCAAGAAGAAATAAAAGATATACGCAGGAATATGTGGCCGAAAAACTGAACGTCAGTTGTCAGCATATAAGTGATATAGAACGCGGATTAAACGGAATATCCACTCCTTCTTTGATGAAAGTTTGCCGCATTCTTGAGGTAAGTTCTGATTATATCTTGTTTGGAACTATATACGACGTGTCATCGTCGAACCCAATCAATGATATTCTAAATAAAATGACACCACAGCAAAGTATGTATGCGGAAGAAATCTTGATGACCTATGCTAAATCATGTGGGATAAAATAATTGGGGCTGATCTCTGAGACACAATAATGACATAAAGGAATGAACGTTATTATGAAAATTATACAGATTTCAGATTTACATATTGATGAGACCACTGATGAAATCAAAGTCAGAAAAAAAATCGATTTAATGTGTAAGACAATAAAAGATAAGGTGTCCAAAACAGAGCTGCTGGTTTTTTGTTTTCTGGGCGATTTGATCAATAAGGGGAATCCCCGAAATTTTGACAGGTTATCACCCATCTTAGAATATATTTGTGATGCTTTTACGGGATATACATTTTCTTTTGAATTTATCCCAGGCAATCACGACATTTGCCCTGAATTTGATGGTTCTCTATCCACCTGTAAATTTAATAACTATATTAAAAAATATGTAGTTTACGATTTTACCCCAACAAATACCGTGCACATAAAAGAATATGATGATATAGCACTTGTATTGTTAAGCTCTGTATGCCATTTTGATCACAAATACGGCTCTATAAGTATAGAGCAGTTGAAAAGCAAAATAGAACATTTCCATAAACCATATTTGGTTATGACACATCACGCTTTACTGGGAGATAACGAAAAAGACATCTCGCCCATCAGAAATTCAAACGCGCTGGCGACCCTAATGAAATCAAATTATTTTATCGGGTTTTTACATGGGCATACCCATGGATATAAAAATATAAAAGTTGAGCAGTGCCTAATCATTGGAGTAGGCCCGTTTTTGAAAGATGTACCTAACATAAATAATCAATTCAACTTTATTGATGTACATAACGGACAAATATTTCAAGTTGACAATTTTTTTTATCGTGAAGATCTTGAAGAGTATAATTACGTGACAGTTTATAAGAATAACTGTAATTACTATTTTGCCAACTCTGTAAGCGAGTTGCATTGCCGCGTCACAAATGATTTGTCATATAAAAAATACACATTTAACTTATGTATGCAACTGGAATCTCCCCTCAGTACATTAAAAAAAGACATAGAAACATACTGTGGCAGCCATATAAAGAATGCACAGGAGTTAATTAATCCGTTTCCGCCGAAATATATGAAATATAACCACGGCCAATATTGGAATCTGAATACAGAAGTATCCGGTATTGATTATGTCGTGAATCAATTGAAAACATCGCCTAACAGCACAAGAGCCATTTTGCCGCTTGTAAATGTCGATGAGGTGATTAAAACCTCGTGGCAGGGCAAAAAAGAGGATCTTCCTGCACTCAATGTCATTCAGTTTTCGTTGGATAATACTACATCAACATTAAATGTCAGTATGTATTTTCGTTCGCTAGAAGTAAATAATTTTTTGAAAACTAACTTATGTGAGGCATTTTTATGCGCCGAAAAAATATCGGAAGAGATACCTTTTATTAAATCAATTAACTTATCTATTTATGCCGCTATTGCACAGTACTACGAAGGTTATAAGTCAGGGAACAAAGTAAGCACTATTGACAACATGTCCTCCGAAAAACTGACATATTATTTATCTAGACAAGAGTTTGATGAAATAGCTGTTCTCTTGGAGGAGAAAAAAAATATCAGAAATTATAGTGATACCACAGTGATTGAAAATATATCAAAAGCTTTGGCTGTTGTTTCTGATATGCCTAATCTACCAGATGGTGTTATAAGTGCCTTTGAAGAAACCAAAAGGTATATAGGTGAATACAACAATTTGAAAATATCAAAGACAATGTTTTCTGCTTTAAAAGAATTGGAAAACAATATTGACCAGGCAATGTCAAAACTTATTGAACAATTTAGGGGTGATTCCAAATGAATAAAGAATATACGGTAAAGGCTACCCGCAAAAATAATCATGGCATAAATATGATCGTTCTGTATACAAAACCCATTCCCTGTGGAGGCCAATGTCTGTATTGCTTTTCTGAGACTGGTATGAATAGCAGCATGATACACTCTCAAACTCAAATGTTTGCGCAAGAAGTTAATTGGTCTCCTGCTGCACAGTTGAAAAATGGAATTGATATATTGAACTTAAAAAACACAACTGGAGAAAAGTTCTCTTTAGCGATTAAGGGGGATTCATTTACTAACTACACATTTGAATATTTAGAATCCTTTTTTAAGGAAATATACGAATTCTTTAACGGAAAAGTATCTTCCTGTTTTGACGAGGCGAGAGAAGAACATAAAAAGGCAAAAAATAAATGTGTTTTTATTTCTGTCCAAACCAGGCCAGATTTAGTTAATGAATCATGGTGCAATGAGTTAATAAAGTTAGGGGTATCTTCTGTAGAATTAGGTGTCCAAAATTTGGTTGACTCTGTATTGTCTTTTAATAAAAGAGGACATAGTTGCGAACAGGTTGATTACGCAACGAGATTATTAAGAAAATATGGCTTTGAAATAGGATACCATATGATGCCAGGATTGCCCTCTTCGACATCAGAAATTGATTTTTCAAACTTTGCCGAATTGTTATGGAGAGACCGGTTTTACCCCGATTATATTAAGCTGTACCCCTGCGTTCTATTAAAGGACCCTGCCCTACAGCCAAGATTATATGAGACTTTAAATGCCGGACAATGGATCCCACTAAAGGATGACGAATATCTAAAGTGGCTTTACTCGGTCTTGCCTTATATCCCACGGAATATATATATCAGCAGGTTTCAGAGAATAATACCGGAAGATCAAATTGCCTATGGCCCTAAAAAAAGAATTGACAGAAAAATATTTAATGGCATTAATAAATGTCTGGTGCAAAGAGCAATTCAACATACAGAATACATACATATGGCATTTGAACAGTTAGATTATATATTTGAAAAAACACTATATGGAAACAATATATTTATTCAAGTTGTATTGAAGGATGATACTGTGATAGCTTATTTGCGCGGGACATTTGTTGACAACTGGCTGCTGCTTAGAGATGTTAGAGTGTTTGGATATCCTGGTAACATCCTTGATCAAAAAAATTCTTCTACAGGTTGCTTTCAACATCACGGCATCGGAAAAAAATTAGTGAATAATGCTGAAACCATCGCTCGAGACAGATTGTGTATAGGTATCAGACTGTATCCAACTCCAGGTATCGAGGAATATTTTATTAATTTAGGATATTCTGTATATAAAAATTATATGGTATTTAAAAAATTTTGACGAGGTAATTATAATGAATACAAGGAATATGGTGTGCGCCTTTTTGGAGCAGGACGACAATATATTATGTTTACGCCGGAGTGAAACCAAGCAATTGGAACCAGGAAAGTGGACTGGAGTTGGAGGGCATATGGAGCATTTTGAAATCAATTGCCCATATACAGCCTGTGTTCGGGAAATAAGAGAAGAGACTGGGATTACGGAAGAGGATATACTGTATTTAGAGCCGAGATATATTACGATAAATCGCAAAGATAACGAAGTAAGAATAGCTTTTTATTTTTTTGGAAAAATGGCCAGGAAGGTCTCTTTATCCGAAACGGATGAAGGAATATTGCAATGGATTCCAAAATCGGATATACTTTCATATGATCTTTCAAATAATGTAAAATATATTTTAGAACATTGGCTGACACATGATGAGCGGGGCATTTATGTGTGTACTATAAACAGCAATAAACATGATTATATAATACATCCAATTTAGTACTCTGAAGAGCATGAAACCTTTTCTGTAAATAGCTATTAGCAACAGGTCTTCTATGATAAAATCTAAATCATAGGAGGCCTATTATTATGGCAAGAGAAAAGAAACCCGTACATAAAGTAGTCATGACCGATGGAAAACGTAACATCATCCAACAGCTCCTGTAGAAGTACGATATCCAAACAGCAGAGAATATCCAAAATGCCTTCAATGATTTTCTGTGAGGAACCATCAAAGAGATGATGGAAACTGCGATGGATGAGCCTCTCTGCTACGACAGCATGGAGTTATCCGTCCCCCAGGACCATAAGTCCTTTGAGCCACAGGTGGTGAAGAAACGCCAAAAGGACATCTCCGATATCGATCAGAAGATCATCAAATAGAACCGTTATTTCATGTATGTACGTCTTTCTTTTCTTCTTGCCCCCTTAACTCCTACTTCATTCTCTCATATTCCTGCAAGGCATATCCGTCCGTCATTCCCGCAATGCAATCTACAATGTTTCGGATAAGAATTCTTCGTTTTTCATATCGAATAACGCCTGTAGATGCAGATGCCTCCTCATTCTGTTCCATTTGCTTAAGGATATCTTCCTCAGGTATCTCCGTCTGTGTCATATCCTCTATCTCTTCGTTTGCCAGTTCAATGCCGCAATCATTTAAGCATACTGCACTATTGGAAACATTTGTGTTTGTGTGTGTCAGAGTATCAATAAATATTTTATGCAGCCGTCCGGTATTTAACAGCCTGGGATTTTCATAATACTTCCGAAACAGCGTCTTAATGACTACCTCCGCATTATAGTCGGCTCTTGCCACCAGCATTCCCCACTTATTCGGTATAATACGATGGGATTCTTCTACGCTCCTGATCTCTTTTTCTAATTCTGTTTTTAATTCATTGCACTTTCCGATAGAAAGCAGATCAATAAATTCATCCACCGTCATCACTCCCGACGTTAATGCATCATCCACATCATGCCCTCTTTGCGCTATTTCATCCGCAATAGCCACTACCTGTCCTTCCAAGGTTGAAATAGGGCATTCTTTCCTCCGAAAATTCGGAGGCATTTTTTCCATATACTCTTTATTCAGAAAATCCTCAAACCGGATATCATCTTTGATCCTGGTATGTTTAAGTACTCCCTCCACTACCTGAACACTCACATTCAGGCCTTTAAAATCTACATGTTTATTTTCAAGCTGCGTCAAAACTTTCGCGCTCTGGTAATTATGCTTAAAGCCGCCGTAACACCTCTTCTTCAGCAGCTCGTCGGGGGTCACTATTCCCACTTTTATTTTTCCGCACAAAATATTATCAAGCGTGCGTTCCCCCTGATGTCCAAAGGGAGTGTGCCCAAGGTCATGTCCAAGCGCAATAGCCTCTGTAAGATCAAGATTTAAACCCAGCGCATACGCGATAGCTTTTGCGATCTGATTTACCTCCAAAGTATGAGTCATCCGAGTCCTGAAATAGTCCCCTTTCTCCGCGCTGAAAATCTGTGCCTTATCAACCATTCTCCGAAAAGATGTGGAATTAACAATTCTCTCGCGATCTATCTGAAACTCTGTCCTGTCGATCTGTACCGATTCAGCATATACTCTCATCGCCTGGCAGTCATTCTGGGACAAGTCATGCAATTCATAGTCAGCCGATTTAAACCTTATTTTTTCATCATGTTCACAGACATTGGTCAGGGAATTAATTCTTTCCTTTAATTCCTCATACAGGCTGAGCATGTCACTTACAAGCACATACGTTTTGTCCGTAAAGTCTTCCTCTATGTTTAGATCCATTTTATCGATGATACTTCTGATTGCTCTGGCATCATTTTCCCCTTGAAGATGTCTACGCATTGTATATTTGATTGCGCCATTCCTCTCTACTCTTGCATTATCTCCTATAAAAAGGTCATTTACGCTGTTCCCATTTGCATGTGTCAATATAAGAATCAATCCCGTATCGCCTTCTTGGGTTTGACCATCTAAGCATTCCTTATTTTGATTTTGTGTATAATATTCTCTCTCCTCCGTATTATCAAAACTATCCATGGCATTTCTGTAAATGTTCGTTCTGGTTGAATTGTTCTTTACAACGAAAACCCGTTTATCTCGTTTTATCATTTCTTCCTTTTTCCCCTCAGTACACATATACATTCTCCTTTTTATACACTATCTGTTGTTTTAAAACAAACGCTTTATGTGCAAATGTCAAATCATATATTTGCTAAAAATTTAAGCGCCGCATTCATTGCGGCGCTTACTGTATCAATTAATATCCCCCACATAGGCGGTGCCGAATATCACTGCCGATTCCTCATCCCCAGCTCATCCGTATTCTGTATCCTCGGCGGCGTAGATCGGCAGACCACTCGTCCAAACACTCTCCGCTGGCTATCCCACAGCAGCTGCAGTTCCTTTTGATTTCTTGCCCGCTGAAACATCAGAATCTCTGATCAGCACAACATAATCACATTCGTTGACAGTGCTTGCCTCTGGTTCCGCTATATTTCTCTACTTGGTCCAAATCGCTTTATTGTAACATGACGCATCGTCCGTGTATCCTTTCTTCAATGTATTAAACCCTCTTATCCTCTCCAGCCCCAAATCTCACAAAATCAATCCCACTATGGTCGGCATGCACAATCATCACATCCCACAGATCCTCCGTGACCGTGCCCTGCTGCCTGCTGTATGTCCAGGAGCCTTCCGGTTTTTCACGCTGAAAATCCTCCATCTTGTTGCATCCCAGAGATACGATGGGAAACAGCCGCCGTGCGTATATCTGCTCTCCATGGTTGTGCCCATGCACATATGCCAGAATCTTCCTGCCCGCTCTATGATGCTCTTCCAATATTTGCAGCAGCTCCTCGCCGTTTCGTATCTGGTCGCTCCAGTAATGAATCTCTGGCAGGGGCGGCACATGGGCACAGACCAGCGCTGCCCATTCCTCCGCCATGGAATCCAGTGCCATCCGCACCCAGTCCAGCTCCTCTACAGGAAAACCGTACCGGACCGACTCCCGGTAATCAAAGGAATGCAGATAAAAGATACGGAGTTTCTGTACCGGATAATCCACATAGTACCAGGGCTTTTCGCGTCCCAAATAATAAGCGCTCATCTCCTCCTCTGTCATCTTCTCCGGGTTATTGCGAAAGTAATTTGAGTCGTGGTTCCCACAGCACAGCCACACCGGTCTCCCTGTCTGCCGCATATCCGCCATCACACGCTCCACTGACTCTTTTGTTTGATCCAGAGGTAATATACCGTCCGTCAGATCACCCAAGTGAATAATACCCTCCAGCGGCAGTCTTGACACAACCTGCTGCAGGTTGAAAGCAGACCGTTCCCAGGTACCGTTGTTGACATAGTGCGTATCTGTAATTACTGCAAACGCCAGATCGTTTTCATCCAGCAGTTCCCAGACTCTCTCTACCGTCAGCAGAGCCTCCGCCTGAAAATAGTCCGGCCATTCCACCGTCTGTTCATGCGCAGACTCCAATATCACCGCGGGTTTCCACACAAAATCAGCACTCCTCCCTGCCCTGCCCGCATCAGTCGCCTGCTCCGCTCCTTCTGCCACATTCACGCCAGCCGCTACATTCGCTCCCTCCATGATGTCCGCAGCAGCTGTTGCATCCGACTCAGGCATATTCCTTGCGGCTATACGAATATAGCCTTCTTCTTCAAAGGCATAGTCCCCGCGTCTCCACACTTCCGGCTCCCTGGCATAGCTTGCCCAGTTCTGTTCCGGCTCATAGCAATAAGTATGGATCAGTCTCTCCTCTATCTCCATCGAATACCGGTAAATCCGATATTCCGTCCCCTGATCTCCCCGCAGCGTATCTCCGGGAAAGACATGATAAAACCGCCCGGAGGCCCAGCACTCTTCATTCGCATTTTGAAGGTAGCCTGTATCCTCACAGACTGCCTTGCCCCTGTCCAGACGGATTTCCCGGCGAGGCGTCTTCTTCAGAGGCACATAGGATTCCGGCGTGTTGGTAAAGATATCCGTGATCCCCATCCTTTCCAGTTTCTCCGTATCCTGTATCTCAATCTCTCTGTTCTCCGGGAAAAAAGGCTCCCATGACCTTACATTCCATGCGCGTACCCGGATTCCCTGACCCAGGACATCCGCAGACTCCCCCTGTGTAAGCCAACCTATATCCTCCGCCTTGAGAAAGGGATGTATTGCCTCTACCTGTACCTCACCCGCAAACTTCAGGCAATCCTCAACGTTCTGAGCCAGAATCCCCACTTTCACATGGGGATTAAGTTCCTTCAACAGCCTGACGGAATCCGGATTAAAAGAACTGTATACAATATAGGGTTCCACCCCATACTCCGCGACCAGCTCCAAAATCTTCTGCTCCATGCCCTCATAGCGAACCACTCTGTTTTTCAGCTCTATATTGATGAGCAGTCCGTCCCTGCGGCACACGGGAGCCAAAAGGGCTAACACTTCCCGCATAGTCGGTATGGTTTCATAGACTCTGCTACTTTGCATATTGGGCTGTATCTTCAGCCGCTTTAGCTCACGCAGCGTCATATCATGTACCCGGCCGCTGCCATCCGTGGTGCGGTCCACCCTCTCGTCGTGGATCACCACCATCTCCCCGTCCTTGGACATCTGAATATCCAGCTCAATACCTGTAATCTCATACCTACAGGCCTCCCGAAAGGAGGAGAGCGTATTTTCCGGATATCTATAGCTGCAGCCCCTATGTGCCCAAATTTCCATTTTTACCTCTTTCCTTTATGTCTTTCCTCCAAAAACTTTTCCATCACGCCGGCGATGGCGATAGAATCCTCCGCCGTAAACTTGTAGGAGCGGCCCTGATGTCCGTGGATCATGTAGGCGAAATCGCTGATCTCATAGCGCAGCCCCTGCCCCAGAAACTTGGAAAAATAGCGGTCCTTCTTGTTAGGGTCCTCATAACGTACCTCAAAGTACTGAGTCAGCCACCAGGGAGATTCCGCGAGAATATATCCCTTGGTGCCCGAGATCAGCAACTGTCCCTCTGACTTCACGCCCACGCCGCTCTTGGACATGGCCATACCATTCTCATATCGAAAAGACGCCTTAGTGTATAAGTCAATTCCATTCTCATCCAGAATGCTGTCAAACTGCACGCTCTTATAGTTCGGTCCCATGAGCTTGATGATCGGCAATAGCGTATGACTGCCAAACTCTGTAAAAGCTCCTCCATAGTTCCGATCCGTCCTCTCTCGCAGGCCCGGGGGCGTCAGCCGGGTAAAACATGCCTCCACATCGCAGATTTTTCCAATGGTCCCCGTTTTAGCAATCCCTATCATCTGTACAAAGCCTGGGCAATACGCCGTTTTGATGGCCTCCAGGAGGATTTTTCCGCGCTGCCCGGCAATAGCAAACAGTTCCTCGGCCTCACGCCTGGAAAAGGCCAGCGGCTTTTCACAGAGCACATGCTTGTCCTGTTCCAGTGCCGCCTTGGCGTATTCATAATGGGTTTCGTGTGGGGAGGCAATGTACACGGCATCCACCTCGTCCCACAGCTCCTCCAGCGTATCTGTAGCAAAGCCCAGCTCAAATTGATTGGCAAATTCCTGGGCGCTGGCCAGATGGGGATTGTACACACTGTTGACCAGCACGCCGCTGACAAATTTCGCCTCCGGCACAAAGCGCACGGCAATTCGGCCGCAGCCAATGACACCAATGCGAATAATATTATGTCCCCGCTCACGCATCTGCGTGGAGGAAATGTTTTTCGTTCTCTCCAGATAGACCACCTGGCAATAAGGCTCCAGAAACTCAAAAGCCCCCTGCCAGTCAGAACCTACAGTAAAGATGTCCACCCCATATTTCTGCACATCCTCCACCTTCTGTCCCGGGTGGTCCTCCACGATGACCTCATCAGCAAAGCCGCTGCCGCGCACATTCTCGATACGCTTGTCCAGAGAATCCACGATATTCAGCTTTCCCCGAGACTCGTCGTACTGCTCCGTGGTCACGCCCACGATCAGATAATCTCCCAGCGCTTTCGCCCGTTTTAATAGATTGTAATGCCCCTCATGGAACAGGTCAAAAGACCCGTATGTGATTACTTTTTTCATTTATTCTGTTTCCTCATCGTCAAAATTCAGCCGTTTCTCCTCCACCACCAGCGGCCTGTGGATCACACGGGTATTGATATTTAATATATATTCCCCTAACAGTCCAATAAAAAACAACTGTACAGAACCCAAAAAAAAGATACCTATAACCATAGGAGCGTTTCCTGCCTGAAAGCTATACCAATGGGTCAGCTTGTAAATCAGATAAAACAGAGCAATACACAGGCTGATAGCCGAAGCGATAAACCCGCCGAACGTCGCCAGACGCAGTCCCACCTTGGTATAGGAGGTAAAGCTTAACATGGCGGCGTCATACAGGCTGTAAAAGTTGTTGTGGGTTTTGCCTGCCCGGCGCTTGGCCTGCTCGTATTCTATCTCCACCCGGTTAAAGCCATGACCGTACTCCGCCACAATGCCCCGGATAAAGGGAATGGGGTCGTCCAACTGGCGCAGAATCGCGATAAAAGTCTTGTCATACAAGCCAAACCCGGTAAAATGCTCTATCATCTGGGTAGTGGACATATTTTTAATCACCTTGTAGTAGATGCTCCTCAATAGATAGATAAATTTATTCTCCTTGCTGCTGGTCTTAATGCCGCTGACAATCTTGTGCCCTTTCTCCCACTCATGCACAAAGGTGGGAATCAGCTCCACCGGGTCCTGGAAATCGCAGCACATGCAGATCACGCAGTCCCCCGTGGCCTGACACATAGCGTAAAACGGCGAGTTGAACTGCCCAAAGTTTGTCACATTAAATATGGCCTTAACTTTTCTGTTCTCTCCACAGAGACGTTCCAGGATATCCCGGGTGCCGTCCGTGGAACAGTTGTCGATAAACAATACCTCATAATCGTATTCGGGCAGCGTCTCCTCCAGCACATTGGTCACCGCAAAGCACATCGGATCTACATTTTCCACTTCGTTAAAACAAGGAATCACCACGCTTATCTTTTTCATATTTACCTCACCATGCATATCGCAAGCCTGCTTGCGATACTGCGCAAATCCGTATATGAAAATCTTTGATTTTCATACTTGCTCAGCTTTCTTCTCTGTACATATTATATTTCTTTATAGTATTCCGCTGCGACTCCATGCGCATTGGTACACATTCCACATTATATCTTATATATACAGAAACGTCAATCACGCTGCATTCCCCTCCTGTATCGTCTCCCATACCAAAATGATCCACTTTCATCACAGGCTTTCCAGCAGTGACCGTATTCCCTCCTCAAAGGAAAACCGGGGAACAAATCCTGTATCCTGGCTGAGCTCCGTAATATCTCCCGCCAGATACATCAGTTGGCCTTCCCCGTAGGGCAGCTCACCCAGACCGATGGTTCCTGCCCTGAGCCCCCTGTGTTCCATCTCCTCATGCACCACTCTATACAAGATCTCCAGATACTCTCTGAGCGGACGGGACTGCCCGCCTCCCAGCACATATGTCTTTCCATCTGTTCCTCTCTCCGCCAGCAGCCGCAGCGCCCGCGCCGCATCCTCACTGTAGAGATAGTCCCAGATCTGTTCCCCGGCGGTCAGGCTCATATGCTCTCCCCGCACCAGCTTTTGCAACACAGCGGTAATCATATCATTTCCGCCATGGGGACCGTAGACGCTGAGCACTCTGGCCCAAATGTGCCGGATTCCCTTGTCTCTGCATTTGCGGCGGCTCATCTGACCGGCGCACAGTTTCGCCATTCCGTAACCCGTCTCAGGAAAAGCGGGCGTATCCGGGCGCAGCGGCACCTTGCTGCGGCCATACTCCGCCTGGGAACCCACTCCTACAAAGACGCGGCACCCCATATGCTCCGCCAGCTCCACAGCGTCCAGCGTCCAGCGTATATTAGCTGTCTGCAAAGCCATATCGTTACGGGCGTTTCCCGTAGTTCCCGCCCAAGCCAGGTGAAAAAACACATCAAAGCGTTCCTGGCATCTCCTCTGGGCCATCAGGGCATACTGTCCCATATCCGCCTCCAGCACTTCCACGCCAGGCATTTCCCGCAGGATAGCATTGCGCCTGGAGCCTCTGCGGCATATGGCCAGCACTTCCCGGCCCTGCGCTGCGCACTGCGCGGCCAGCGCCGTTCCGATCATTCCTGTGGCTCCTGTAATCACAACCCTCTCACTCATATGCATCTCCTTGACTTTGACTCCGACCGTCACATTGCAGCGCTGTCTCTGCGCATCTCTTTCCTGAAACGCCCAAAATCACCCAGCGCTTTGCAGCCGATCTTAAATATCTGGACCAAATCAATGGAATTCTCGCCGCCCTGTCTTGGCTTGAAGGTTATCTTTTTGAAGGCCGTTTTCTCCTTATAGAAAGTGAAATAGGCGGCTATCATGATGTTGGGCAGATTATAGTCGTCCGGCAGTTTATACAGGTATTTTTTCAGTATGCCTGTTTTCATTAAACGAAACGGAGCGTTGGCATCTGGAAGGTTCACTCCAAAATAGTATTTCAGCAAACGGCAGACAACAAACTCAATAAAGACCCGCATTTTTCCGTCCTGACGTACCTGACGATGTCCGAATATGCCGTCATACTCCGTTCTCATCTCCCAAAATGTCTCAAATTCGTCCGGGTCTGTCTGTCCGTCCGAATCCGTTTGGAAAATATAATCGGCCCCTTTATCGATGGCATAGCGATACAGGGCCATCAATTTTTCGCCATGAAACCTTCCCGTGTCAGAAAGTATCCAGAGTTTGTCATATTTAGCTGACAGCCGCAGCAATATCTCATGGGTTTCATCCGTACTTCCGCTGTCCGCAACGATCAGCCGCGAGTCCTCCCCCTTCCCATCCAGCATGGGATACCAGGCAGAAACCACGGATTCTATGTTTTCCGCTTCGTTATATGCCGGCATGACAATATATAATGAGTCCATATCCTATATCTCCTCGTATAAGTTCCGCAGATCGAACGATCCCTGTTTTCAATAAGCCACCTTCAGTGTCGAAAGACCCAACCCCAGTTCCCGTAGATCATCGATATCCATGATCTCAGAGGGAGACACTGCGTTCGGGATCAGAAACGTCAGTTCTATGATGTCTGTTCCCGGATTCTCAAATGTAAATTCAATATCCGTCTCACCCTCTATGGTATTTTGATAGACTGGCGTTCCATTCACGAGGACTGTCACCGGCTGTGGACGCCCAAATGTACAATAGACATCCATATCTATAGTAATGGTGGAAACGGCGTCGTCCGCCAGTGCGAAACATAAGACACATTCTTTCCCATCTGTCCATGAACCCCAGTCTTCTTTTATAGATAGTCCCTTTTCAACGAATAAATCAGCATTATAATGATCTGAATAAAAACATATCGTATCTACTGTATCTCCCAGTTCAAATTCTTCTATACCATTTTTAAACCATCTTGTCCTCCCGCTAAAATTATAATAAGTGAATTCTCCCTCATCCACAACATGTCCTTTCAGAACGCTTTTGTCAATTTGATTGCATTCCTCATCGATTAGCACAAAGCTCGCGTCAAAAAACGGAGTTTCTGCCTCCTTGCTTAAAAGTATTTTCCGCACATATCCCTGTTCATTTTCATATACTACCGGAATCGGTGAATCGTATGTTTCAATACCCAATGTTCGCGAATAAAAGATAGAATGTGTTGGATTATAAATCTGTGGAACTGCATCTATAAGGACTTTTGTCCAATTAGAAAACCGGAGTCCATTATATGCTCCTCCGAACCATACACAATAACTTATCAGTGCCGCAGTAAATATACCTTCGACGGCCGTCGCAATAAGAAGACCATGATATTTCCCATTGGACGACTGCCAGTGTAATACTACAAAAAAAATCATTATGGGAATGATCCAGACACAGTACCTCATGATCCCCTGCATCCCGGAATTAATCTGTTTTTGACGGGTAATAATAAAGAAGATGCCTATCAGTCCGAGCACGTATAGAATTGCGTCTTTAGGGTATCTTTTGATTCCCCATATGACTAATACCGCAAACGCAATTAATATAACCGGTTCATACGGAAAAATCCCTAAATTGGGATCAAAAAAATAGCCTGCTGCTTTATGCAGCAAATACTTATCTTCCATAGCAAACTCTGTGACACGGTTAAATACTCCAAACCGCAGATATGTCGTTATGAGGGGACAAAATGCTGGAAGATACAGCAGGCCATATGGGATGATCTTCTTCCAATATGCCTTAAAAAACCGGATTGCGTTCCTATCCTGATTTTCGTATACATATGTGCCATAACGATCCAAAATATAAGCTATTCCCACTACAGCCGCCATTGGCAGTATACCCACATTCTGCATGGCCGCTATCGAAAATGCCAAAATGGAGGGAACATATTGTTTATTATGTAAAAAGACAAGCCCTATAACTACAAAGGCAAAAATATACATTTCCGCATGAACCCAGTCCAGATAAAAAAAGACAGGGTTCAGCATTATCAATATCAAAATACAAAATTTTCTTTTATCATCTGCTTTCAGGAAAAAAAAGACAGTCAAAACCGCTGCCAGCCACAAGATCAAATTGGTTATACTAAACGCCCAAAGAGGATAAATATCCATTTTTAACAAAATAAGTTTTACAACTGTCACTATTGCCGAATATGCACCAAAATGATTGCTGTAGGCCCAGCCATGTTCATCAAAAGCTATACATTTAGGATTCGTATACGTTTCATATAGCCCTTCCTGATTATTATAGAACTGTGATTTCGCCTCTTCAAAATCTTCCGGACTGATGCCAAAGGAAAAATGATTTTGAAATGCTACTGTCTGCATGATATATTCATTTCCATCGCCTTGGACGGCCGGCGTTATTGTTGTCAAATAAACAACTAAGCCAATAAAAAAAACAATAATCATAGATAACGCTATCCAGTATGACATTGTCCTTTTATTAGCTTTTGTTTGCATCGATTCTTCCCCATCTCCCTTATGAAATGAACTACGGCATTCATCATTATATCTTATCCGGAATAAAACGTCAATCATTAACAATCATGTCGAATCTTTGCCGAATCTTTGTACTGTTCCAGGAAATCACATATCTGCGCTGATGTATATGCATACATATCCCCGCCCGTCTGATAGGCCGCATACCACTGAGCCGTCCTGCGGATCGCTTCCTCCACATTCCACACCGGTCTCCACCCGAAAGCATTCTTCAGTTTCGCGCAGTCCAGTTTCAGATAATTTGCCTCATGAGGCCCCTTTTCCTGCCCTGTATGCCAAGTGAGTACCTCTCCCGTCTGCTCCTGCCAGCAGCGGCTGAAACACTCCGTCACCTGCCGAGTAGTCCAGCAGTCGCTCTCGTCCGGTCCCACATTGTAGCTGCCCGCCAGTTCCGGGTCCTCCCACTGTCTCTGTAGGATCATGAGATAGACCGACAGCGGCTCCAGCACATGTTGATAGGGCCGAACCGAATGGGGGCTGCGCAGTTCAATCTCCCTATGGCTCGCCGCCGCCCGATAACAGTCCGGGATAAGGCGGTCCGCCGCAAAATCCCCGCCGCCGATCACATTACCGGCTCTGGCCGTAGATATCCCAACCTTTCTTCCCTCTCCTGAGAAAAAGGAATTTCGATAGGAGCAAGTGACCAGCTCCGAACAGGACTTGGAATTAGAGTACGGATCATACCCGTTCAGCTCCTCATTCTCCCGATATCCCCAGTCCCACTCCCGGTTCAGATATACCTTATCCGTAGTCACATTCAGAAATGACCGGACGCTGTCGCTCTCCCTGACACACTCCAAAATGTTTACCGTCCCCATCACATTTACATCATAGGTATACGCCGGTCTGCGATAACTCTCCCGGACCAGAGGCTGCGCCGCCATATGCAGGACCAATTCCGGTTTCGCCTGCTGCATTATCTCTCGCAGATGCTCCAGATCCCGGATATCGCCGTATTCCGAACGGATCCTGCTCTCCAGGTCACAGATCCGGTACATGGAGGGAGTCGTGGGCGGCTCCAGACTGTACCCTGTCACCTCTGCGCCCAGCTGCTGCAATAGCTCGCAGAGCCAACTGCCCTTGAATCCGGTATGGCCCGTCACCAGTATTTTTTTGCCCTTGAAAAATGTTTGTTTTAACATTTATACAAACCTCATTGTTTCGTATTCATCACGCTCAAGAAACGGAGCCATGTCATCCAGCGACGGCGAGATGATTTGTCCATCCGGTAACACTCTGGATGCGGACTTCGGAGCAAAATTCTGTGTGGGATCCACCACCGTTTCACAGATACAGGGACCTTCACAATTTAGCGCCTCTTCCAACACTGCGTCACAGTCCTTTTCGCTGTCCAGAACAAAATATCTGACTCCAAACGCCTCCGCCAGTTTACCAAAATCAGGAAAACCGACTCCGCTGGCGTAGTCAATGCCGATATAAGGCGGCTTAAACAGATTGCTCTGGGTCTGACGTATAGAATGGTAACCATTATTGTTGAGCAGAATCAGTTTGACATTTAATTGATTGTACGCCACTGTAGCCAGCTCCTGAATATTCATCATCACGCTGCCGTCGCCGTCTATGCACACCGTCCTTTTGCTGTTGTCCGATACTGCCACGCCCACCGCCGCAGGAAAACCGTAGCCCATTGCGGCACAGCCTGAATTGGTAAACATGCGCTGTCCCTGCCGGACTTTGCCGGCCTGAAAGGTGATTACGCAGGCGCTGCCGTTTCCGCAGACCACCCGATCATCCTCTTTCAAGTGACAGAATAAACGATCTATAAAAACATAGGGATTGATGGGAGATGTCTGGCTATGATACGACTCTGGTACCGCCGGATACCTTTCAACCAGATTTCTGCACCATCTGACCCACTTGTCATGTTTTTCCTCTGGAACATAATCCTGCTCCATCAATCTATCTATAAAATCTTTTACATCCGCATTCACCGGCATGTCCGGTCTGACCGTAGGCTTGCACAATTCCTGCGGATCAATATCCACGATGATCTTGTATGCGTTTTTTGCAAAATCAAAATGATTGTACCCAATCATGCGAATGTTCAGTCTGCATCCCAGACTCAAGAGCAGATCACAGTTTTGAACGGCGAAATTGCCCGGCCTTGTACCCACGGTCCCGGGCATTCCGGCAAAATAGGGATTGTCATACGCGACCACATCATTTGCGTTCCATGCAGTGACAACGGGAATGCACAATTTATCCACCAGTTCGAGAACCTTTTCCTGCGCCCCGCTCAAACGGACCCCGGTTCCCACAAGCAAAAGAGGCGCTTTCGCCTTCCGGATTCTGTTCAGCACGGTCTGCGCCGTCTCTTTCGTGACATTCGGCGTCTGCCATAGGCTTTCCACGCCGGAGTTAAAATGAATCAGACTTTCTGTCTCTATCATCGCTCCCTGCACGTCGAGAGGAATATCGATCCACACAGGGCCCCCTCTCCCGTTCATCGCCAGATAGAGCGCTTTTTCCAGGTGATAGGCCAATTCTTCCGGATTGGTAATCATAACGCAGTATTTCGTCATATGTTTCACTGCGGCAACAATATCTACCTCTTGGTCTCCTAACTGGCGCAGATTCAGGTCGGGACATGACCAAAGGGTGGTTTCCCTCTTCACCTGTCCAGATAGGACAAACATGGGGATGGAGTCCACCCAGCCGCCCATGACGCCAGTGATCGCGTTCGTACCGCCCGGTCCGCTGGTGACGCACACTGCCGCAAGCCTTCCTGTCATCCGGGTATATCCCTCCGCCGCAATAGCACATGCCTGCTCATGATGGTTAAACACGCAGTGCAGTCCCTCCTGATGTCCCAACGCATCGTTAAGATGCATGGCGCCGCCACCGGTAATCATAAAACAATCTGTGATCCCATGCGCGACCAAAAATTCCGATACATATTTTGCCGCTTTGATCCTCATACTTTCTCTTTACTCCTTAATTTATTATCAGCTGCACTATCTCCTGTGTCGTCCTGGCCGTCCCGATATGAGAAAATTTTTCCACATCCGCCGCCGTATGAAATCCAAACCCGTAAGTGACGCCTATAAACTTCACGCCCAATAGCTCCGCCCCAACAGCGTCATTGTCGCTGTCTCCCACCATGACCGCATCCCCGGGACACTCCACTCCCGCGTCATGCATGGCCTTTTGGATAATATCATTCTTCTTCAGCCTGTTCTCATGGTCCACGCCATACATGATATTCGTGTATCTGTCGAAACCGAAATGCACCAAAATCTCCGTGGCATAATCCTGCCGCTTATAGGTGGCTATGGCAGGCTTTATGCCATATTCAATCAGGGTTTCAAAGACCTCATAGATTCCTTTGTAGGGGACTGCTTTCAACAGATCCTTCTCCTTGTACCGATTTCGGAATACAGTCGCAATTTCCTGTAAAATATCTCCGTCCAATCCATACATTTTCGCAAAGGAATCCTGAATGGGGGGGCCGATAAAACTTTTTAGCTGTTCTTCCCGTGGCATCATAAGTCCAAAATGCGTGATGGTATACCTGACGGAGGACAGCACCCCTGCAGAGGTATCCAGCAAAGTGCCGTCCAGGTCAAATACTGCCGCCTTAAATCGCTGCTCCATTGATATCCTCCTCTACATCGTATGCGGAATAGGTGATAAAGCATATCTCCATCCGTTCCCGAAACTCCGCAATCTTTTTTTTCATGTGGTAATTCAAATGAGAGGCTTCCTGCTTTACAAAACCGTATTCCATGGCTGGATTGCAGTAATTATCCTCCTTGTCAGAGTAGCCGTCAAAACCGGCGCAGAATACTTCTTTCACGCCGATGCCGCCAAGAAATTTCACAAGCATCAGGAAAGAATTGTCAATGATTTTCTCCTCCGTCTCCAAAAGTGAAGCGCGGTTCACTACGAAATCAAAAGTTCCGTTCCTCGCTTCCACATTGGAGGTAGCCAGTATTTTCACATTATAGCTCTTCAAATCCAGCGTCATGTCGTGGTAACGTTTCCCGTTGGTGACAAAAATGCAATCAACATTTATCCCTGCAGGCACATAATTGATAGAAATAATAAAGGGATTCTCCCCTGCAATAAATTTCTGTACAGCAGTCTGCTGGAGCCGGATATTTTTTCCTGGTCCCACCAACAGCAGTTTTCTGCCCTTGATCGTGTGCATGAATTTCTCTTTGTCCCTCCGGTCAGAGCCGCCAGAGGCCAGATAATCCTCGTATATTTTCTCCGCAACCAGCTTGTCATACAGGAGTTTTTTCTCCTCAGGCCCAATTTGCTCCAGCAATGCGTTGATCTTGGACATGGACAAGTTTTTCTTTTCCTCAAAATATGACACATAATTCGGGTGGCATCTATTCAGACCGCTCAGATAGAAAAATGTTTTATATCCCCAGGGACTTTTCGCGTAAAAGTCCATCACACTTTCGCCTATGGCTTCCAGCATGGGGGCGATCTCATAATGCTTGCCAAATCTATCGTTCAGGCGCATCCCCAACAGTTCAAGCGGGGCGTTCCCAGCGCTCTTTCCCATTCCGTAGAGCGTGCCGTCTATAATTACATCGCGCTTGGTATCCTTCTCCAAAAAAGCCAGAGAATTGGCATAAGCAAGTTGAAAATTGTTGTGGGCGTGGAATCCGATCCGCACATCCACGTCCACTGATTCGTCCAATATCTCATAATAGCGCAGCATATCCCCAGGATGGAGCAATCCATAAGTATCCACCATGGAAACCGCATAAGGTTTGACATCATTCACCAGTCCTGCCAGTTCTCTGAGTTCCTCCTCCTCATAAGAGGTGATGGATACCATCTGTGAGAACACCCTATAGCCCAGGGCTTTCACCTGGCGGCAAAAATCCATGGCCTGATGCATGAGATGTTTTTTAAAAATTACCCTTATTCCGTCAAGACAGCTCTCCTTGCAAGGCAGTAGATTCTCAATGCCGCAGGTCCCGTAGTCGATCATTCCCACCACCATTGCCTGCTTTTTGTCCAGATTTCCATAGATTTTCCCGGCAGATGCCACGTCCGGCATAATACTGCGATCCACATCGAGCGGGCGGCGCTGGTCCAGAAAACCAATTTCAATGATATCGACGCCCGCGTCCACAAGGCGTTCAAAAATGCTTACCAGATTTTCCTGTCCAAATTTCCAGTCATTCACATAACCGCCATCCCTTAGGGTGCAGTCCAGCAAACTTATGTCGCCCATAATCTCCTCCACATAACTGGCATTTATCTGCCGGTCTTACACGGTTATCCCTTCCCTGATGACTCTCGCCATATACTCGATCCGCTCCTTCGTCATGCCGGGATATACGCCGACCCAGAAGGAATCACGCATGATCCGGTCCGTCACCTCCAGCGTCCCCGCGATTCGGTAGCCCTGGCCCTCGCTGCGCATCTGGTCAAAACAGGGGTGTCTGGTCAGGTTGCCCGCGAACAGCATCCGGGTCTGTATCCCCTTCTCCTCCATATAAGGAACCAGTTTTTCTCTCTCCACACCTTCCCTACAGGTGAGCAAAAAGCCAAACCAACTGGGAGTGGAACCGACGGTTGCCTGCGGCAATATCAATTTGTCGGACAGCGGTTCCAACGCCCGGTATAACCGTTCAAAATTTTCCCGCCTTCTGGCCGTAAAATCCGGCAGTTTCTTAAGCTGCGCACAGCCGATGGCCGCCTGCATATCCGTGGCTTTCAGATTGTACCCAAAGTGAGAGTACACATATTTGTGGTCATAGCCCCGGGGCAGCTCCCCGTACTGGCCGTCAAAGCGGCGGCCGCACACGCCGTCCTGGCCGGAAGGGCACATACAGTCTCTGCCCCAGTCCCGCAGGGAACGGATGACCTTGTGGAGCAGGGGATCATCGGTGTACACGGCTCCTCCCTCGCCCATGGTCATATGATGCGGCGGATAGAAACTGGAGGTCCCGATGTCGCCGATGGTTCCTGTATACCGCTCCTCGTCTTCCAGCCTGTATCTGCTCCCCAGAGCGTCGCAGTTGTCCTCGATGAGCCATAGTCCGTGTCTGTCGCAGAATTCTTTTACCTGTTTAAGAGGGAACGGGTTCCCCAGCGAGTGAGCCAGCATGACCGCTTTCGTCCGCTCCGAGTACGCCGCCTCCAGCAAGGCCGGGTCTATGTTGTACTCCGGGATCGTCACATCCACGAACACCGGGACCGCCCCATACTGAATGATGGGGGTCACTGTAGTGGGAAATCCCGCCGCCACGGTGATGACCTCGTCACCCCGGCGCACCTGGCGGTCCCCCAAAAGAGGGGATGTCAGGGCCATAAACGCCAGCAGATTGGCCGAAGAACCGGAGTTGACCAGAGAGCAAAACTGGATGCCCAGATAAGCCGCCAGCTCCTGTTCAAACTGCTGCGCGTACCGCCCGGCTGTCAGCCAGAATTCCAGCGCGCTGTCCACCAGATTGCGCATCTCCTCCCCGTCATAGACCCGGGAGGCGTAGGGAATGCGCTGTCCCTCTATATAGTCCTCGCTCCTCTTATGATATCTGTCATAATATTCCTGTACAGCCTGCAAGATTTCTTCCCTCGCCTGCTCCTGCGTTCTGCCCTCAAACATTCTCATTCCCGTCACTTTCTCCAATTTGTTGTCCGCCGCTGCGCTTACTCCCACACCTTCCAGGGAGCCTGACCAGACGCCCACAGCTCGTTCAGCTTGTCCATCTCCCGCTTTGTATCCATGCACTGCCAGTATCCGTCGTGGCGGTAAGCCGCGATCTGTCCCTCTCCGGCAAGCCGCTCTAAGGGCGCTTTCTCAAACACCGTGGCGTCCCCCTCGATATAGTCAAATATAGCCGGTTCCAGCACCATATATCCCACATTGATACGGTTGCTGTCCCTGCGTTTCTTCTCCCGGAAAGAGGAGATCGTGTCGTCCTGGGCAATATCCAGCACCCCAAAGCGCTGTTCCAGGGACACCGCCGTCAGCGTGGCGATCTTGCCGTGAGACCGATGGAACTCCAGCAGCTCATTCATGTTGATGTCGGCCACACCGTCCCCGTAGGTCATCATAAATGTCTCGTCGCCGATGTAACGCTGTACCCGCCTGATCCTGCCTCCGGTCATGGTGTTGAGTCCCGTGTCCACCAGCGTGACCTTCCACGGCTCCGACACATTGTTGTGAATGGTCATCTTATTTTCCTGTGAAAAGTCAAAGGTCACATCGCTGTTATGAAGATAATAGTCCGCGAACCACTCCTTGATCACATGCTGCTTGTACCCGCAGCAAATGACAAATTCATAAAAGCCATAGTGCGAATACTCTTTCATGATGTGCCACAATATGGGCTTTTCCCCGATCTCGATCATGGGCTTGGGCTTTAGGTGGCTCTCCTCGCTGATCCGGGTCCCGTATCCCCCGGCTAAAATTACTACTTTCATCGTTCCCTGCTTTCCTTATTTTTCTTCTTTTCCGGCAATGTAATACCAGAAAAAAGTATCCAGACTGCCCGAAAAATTAGCGGCATTCCATATCCCTTCCTCCTCGACCGTCTCGATCGCATACTCGCCCTGGCTGCCTATCAATGCACGCTTGAACTCATGGATCGGCGATACTGCTCCGATCACCAGGCATATCACCAGCGCGACGGTTCGGAGCCCCTTGCGTTTCTTTTCCAGTGTCTCGATGCACCAAAGCATCACGATAAACAGACTGGGAATAGACGCACGCATACAGAAATCACCAGTGACGCCTATCCTCATAAAAGGGATCGCAGCCAAACTGAGCGCAACCACACTGAACAACCCCTTGTCCTCGACGTCTCTGAACAATAAATACAGATATATGCCTGCCTCAAACAGCACAAACACAATTGTGTAAATCAATCGGTAAACCTCATTCCCGCTGTCCTTCCCGGCTCCCAAAGCCCTGAAAAACAGAACAGCCAAAGTGAGGAACACCGCTGCATATAATATATTCCGCAGAGCATACCCTTTCCCTTTTTTGCATGCCCATATCACCAATGTACCCAGCAGCACAATCAATACCACAGCAACTAAAAGAATAAACCAGGGAACCCATACCGACAGACGCAAGCTGGACTCGGCGCCGCTGTCCGCACCCGCTGCGGAGAGGAGCGTAAAGTTGTCATTCCCCATCAGATACAGAAAAGAAATGATCAGAACCGTTCCCCCGCCCAGCAGATTCTGGAGACTGCCCATGTTATGCAGCGCCATTTTCCAGCCCTGCCCCACGCTCTCTGGTCTGTGCCATTCAGATCGCCGAAACATGTAGTACAGCAGGATCGGAACCAGCCCAATAAGCGGAAAAGTAGATGTGATGGCGATCAGGGAACTCACCCAGATCATGTTCTGGGGCGGCTCATCCGTAAACAACAGCAGCGTAGCCAGCCAGGCAGGAACCGACTGATTAAAGACCCAGAAAAGCTGTGTGGTGTTGGACGAGTATTGAAGCTCATAGGGATACCTGGGAGTCCACCATTCCAAATGTTCAGCACCAAAGATACTTACAGTACCCTCGGCGAAAATGCAGGAGCCGATCATATCAAGTCCGCCAAAAAAGAGCAGTATGACCAGCGGCCAAAGATCGATCTTCCTTCTCCATATGCAGATCAGCGCATAGATCAAAAATATACCCAGCAAGACCCACAGAAACAAAGCGGTATGCGCTGTTTCCACACCCCATATCTTGCCTGCCAAAGCTGCCGGCAGCCAGGTCCCAATATAATAGGTCAGACCTCTTTCCCCGGCAGTCGATGGCCATTCATATTCTACCAGGATACGAAGTATGCTGTTCCTCCAGGCATGATCCCCATTCTGCCAGACATACCCGCCAACCCCCGACAGCGCCACCCAAGCAAAGATGACCGCTGCTATCACGACGAGTTTCCACTTGACCGCCGAAGTCCTCTCGCAGTCCCATTCAATATAATTCCCTCTTATGAGAAAGCTCCGAACCAACGCCCATATACACACCCCTGCAAGAGGCACCCCTACCAGGGGACGGCACCATCCCAGCAGAAAAATAATCACTGGCAATGCCAGATAAATATAGGACAGCAGCACCACTGTGCGGTGAATACCTGTATGATGCGCTGCCGTTGCTTTTGTCTTACTTCTCGTCCTGCTGCTCACGATCCTGATTCCTCCTGGTTTTCATCATTGCCTTTCCTCTCCTTGCTTTTTATAAACTTTCCCAACCCTTCAGCGCCAGAAAATAAATCGACAAAACGACTACGATTATGACCAGGGACTGTATGAACTTTCTCCTGTTCTCTTCCGGCTGTCTGCCATTTACCCAGGCATCTATTTTTCCACAAAAATTAATGCAGTATTTTCTCTTCTCAATTAACAGCGCCGCAATTTTTATCCGTATCAGTTCTATTATAGTTCCAACAATCCAGACAACAAAGATACTGCAAATTGTATAAAGCATCCTCCTCACGCCATGTAAGGTTTGACTGTATACCATCGAATGAAATCCATGTTCCCAAAGATATGTATACCATACGGGAACCTGGTGAAAGCAGTACACTCCAAGCGTTGCCGACGCAAGAGTATTTATCACTCTGGAATATTTCACCTTTATACCGTAAAAAGCGAAAAATATAGAAAATGCCATCAATAAATTGGGGATTGTCTGCAGTCTTGCTCTATAAACTTCGCAATAATTCGCCAGTGTACCCATACCATAGTTAGCTGATATGGCTCTCAAAAGCGTATGACAAAGCCAGATCAATCCGAAAAGGCCAAATGCCCTATTGGCTTTTGGCAGTTCAGTCTTATATTTTTTTATGTATCCTGTCAGGATATACAAAAATATAAGTACCCACATGTCATTGGAAAAGAATCCCAGTTCTGCAGTAATCGTAGTATATAAACTCGATCCGCAGAATAGTATGACAAGAAAAAATTCAAGAACGCTTTGAGGTACATTATGAATCAGCCGATTCAAAAACGGCGCCAGGAATACAAGAAAGATGTAATAGCCCGCAAACCATAAGGGCTCTTGCTCCACCGGCAGGAATGCCGCAACAATATTTCTTCTTGAGGAAACACCGATCATATAAAGATAAATCGTAATCGGAACCGTATACATGACCACCGTCAGCCAGACATGTATAATTCTCTTAAGCTTAAACTCTCTGTCAACCAAAAACCAGGAGCTTATTATAATGAATACGCTGCAGGCAACTCTTGATAAACCTGTAGCCGCGCAATAGAAAAAATGAACCAACACGTTTCCGCCTTCATAGATTCCGCTCTGACTGGTGAAATGATCTCCAATAATAAACAGGATACAAAATATCCTCAATAATTCCAGATTTGAATTTCTTGCCTTTTTTTCGGAAAAATATTCCGCCATCCACCAACACTCCTTTATTTATCCCCAATTACCTTTGTTTCTCTTCTTCCAGGCACGCATCCAAAAACTTTAAATATTTCTCCGCGATCATTTCATGGGTGAAGTGTTCCATCACATACATGAATCCATTTTCCCCCATCTGGTCAGCCACCTGCGGATGATCCAGCAAATAGTCCACCGTCCCGGCAAATTCGGGATAATCCTTAAAGTAGAGCCCGCCGTCCGCCTCCAGGCAGAAATTTTTCGTGACTGCGCAGTGTGCCGATACCAGGACCGGGCGTTTTGCCAGCCAGCTCTCCATCACTACCAATGAAAAACTCTCGCCCCAAGAGGGATTACAGAGAAATGCAGCCGCCGCAAAAGCGTCATGCTTATCATCGACGGAAACAAATCCCAAATCATAAATTCTATCTTTGCAGTGATCCGGTATGTCCAGATGGCCGCCGCCAATAAACACAAGCTTAAGCTTTCTATTGGGATAATTTCCCGTATACCTGTCAAAAAATCTCAGCAATTCATCCGCCTTTTTACCGGCATCTTTTCTTCCGGCATACAGGATAAAATCTCCCTCAATACCATATTTATCTCTGAATCTCTCCGCATTGCACGCTGCATGCCACTTCGTGTCAATACCCTCTCCCAGAACATCCGCCGCGACATGCTCCAGATTATACAGACTTTTCGCAAGAAGATATTCCGGTTTCGCATGAAAAATTATTCCTTTCATGCGCTCGGCCATCTCCTTCGTCAACCGCATACGCGCATATCCTTCATCATGAAGACAGGGAATCAGGATACAGTTATCAGGGCATTCCTTAGAGCCGTTATAAGTCGTCCCATACATATAAGGGATGAATATAAAACATCTGTACTGATCCTTATTTTCCCTGATATATTGATACATCTCCGGGCTGTTGATATCTTCTTCAAAATACGCTTTCTCTTCTTCCAAATCAACAGGTTCCCCATGATAAAGCTTTAAATTGGCCGGTGTAAAACGCTCTGTATCCCTTGCGCGAACCCTGAATCTCCTCACCAGAATCCCCGACTCCACATGCGCTCCATCCTCCAGCGTATTTAGTCCCCTGTCAGCCGAGGCCTCCTTCACGCATGTCGTAAATACTTCTACCTTCGCTCCCGCATTCTGCAGACTGTGTGCCAGATAATTGCACTCCTGCTCCGCGCCGCCTTTTATGTCGTCTCCGTACCATGGAACTACCAACGCAATTGGTTTCATTCCCTATTCCTCCATGATCAGCCGGGCATATAGCCGGGCGATATTTTCACTGTTCAATATTCGGTCAGCATATGCCTTTGCATTCTTTGCCATGGTTTCCCGCACCTCCTCATGCTCCAGCAGATACGTTAGCATGGCTGTCAAAGTCGGCACTTCCATCCGTCCCAGAGGTACTTTCCAGCATACGTCATCCGGGAATTCCAGATATTGGTTAATGGCCGTCACTATAGACGGTTTTCCAGCCTTCATGGTTTCACACAACGTTCCCGAGGACTCTCCCATGGTTGGAAAACGCAGATTTAAAATAATATCACTTAATTCCACCCCTGCGAGATATTCCTCCCTTTCCAGATATCCCGTTATAATCACATCCTCCTGCAGCCCTTCCCGCTCTATTAAGGCATTGCATTCTTCGGTTCCTTTATCCCCCCAGAATACCAGTTTCACCGCATATCCCTGCCGCCGCAGTCTGGCCAGGCTTTGAATCATCACCTGCGGACGTTTATTGCTGTTCATCCATCCCAGACAGCCTATCACGACCTCTCCGCCCTGACAATGCAGCCTTTCCCGCAGACTGTTACAGACATCCTGATGGTTGACGCATGTATTTTCTGTTTCAAAGCAGGCATGGGGCACTAAATATTTATGAATATCCTTTCCCAACTGCCGATAGGACCATTCATTATGCACGATCACTTTGTCAGCCTGTCGGGCAATGCCATGGCTCATGGGAAATCTGATGCCGTCAGGACTTTCAAGTTTTTCCTCCAATCTCTGAAAATGCAGTTCCCCGGTTTCTCCATACCCGATCTTCAAAATCCGCTGATAGATCTCTTTCTGTCCCAGAACATAGAAACCCTGATAAAAAAAAGCATTTAAATCAAAATCATGAATTTCCAGAGTCCCCCCCAGCCGCTCAAACAGCTTATAGGTATTGGCGTGAAACTGCACGCTATTCCCTATATGATATATGATCTCATCATAGCCGTCATGCATCTGTTCAAGCCGGTCAATGGTATAGCGCTCTCCATATTCATAAGGCAGCAATTCGCAATCCCTGTCCATGGAGTTATCCACAAAAATATCTATATCAACATATCGAGACATGTAGGGAACGATATGATATACATAGTTTGCAATACCCGTCCGCTGCTTTGGCCACGGTGTCACCAGAGCGACCTTTCTGTGCGGAAGGGTTTCCGTCTCTCCTCTGCCTTCCAGGATAGTCAGTGTCTCTTTTGCCGTTTTCTCCCAGGTAAACTGCCTTGCATATTCCTGTCTGGCACGCTTGGAATCCATACTTTCCTCAAGCGACTCATAGACTGCCTCTCTGAGATGCCTGGCCATATCTCTGATGTCATGGGCGTCGCACAGCATAGCATGTCCCGCACACACTTCCGGCAGAGAGGAATTATCCGCCGACAATATATAGGCGCCTCCCAGCATCGCCTCCAGCAAGGGCAATCCGAATCCCTCATAGAGAGATGGGAAGAAAAACACATCCGCCGTCCGATACAGGCTGGCCAGCTCCGCATCCGGCAAATATCCGGTCAGAATCACACTGTCCCTTACGCCCAGTTCATCCAGATATTGCAGCATTTTTTCTCTGTTTTCGGCATTGTACTTTCCCACGATATAGAATGTCACATCCAGATCGGGCATTGCTTTTTTTGCCTCCGCAAAAGCCTCCGCCGCTCCGTACATATTTTTTCGATAGTCAAATCCTCCCGTATACACAATGCTTGCTTTACCGTCCGGCGCATGCTCCTGACGCTCTCCGTAAAACAGATTGCTGTCCGCCGCAAGCATTGTTACATCCGCCACTGTATTTTCTCCCACTACATGACGCATATCCGCCCTGGTGGCCTCCGAGATGCAGATCAGATGCGCCTTGTCCAGATATGCCAGCCTTCGGTGATATTCCCGGGTAATCCGTTCTTCCCATTCTTTAACGGGCATCAGATACGGGATCAGATCATAGATCGTTGCATAGAAAGAACAGCCAACAGGTTTATTAGGAAACAGCACATTCACCATCAGCGGATTGGGGCACCAGAAACAGTCGATATGATACTCTTCAACCACCTGATTAATCCGGTCGGAAAAGGCATCCTCCCTTGTATAATCCGTTCCCGGAGCAAAAACCCTGTCCACTATGGGATTCAGTCTGCCGGCAGTCCATCGATCCAGCTTTGATAAGGCGTTCTCGCCGCTCACCATAATATACCAGACATTTCCCACAGACTGCTTTATCATATTTGCTATGACATTTTTAAAATATACTCCTATTCCTCTGTTAATCTCTTCTGTCTCCAGAGTCTGTCCGTCTATTAAAATATTCATTACATGCTACTCCTATTTTTTTGCCACTATCGCATAATCGGCCGATGACCATATCGTGCGTTTCAACTCATTTACAACGGCGCGAAAGCATACAGAGTCCTGAATATCCGTGGTTTCTTCCTGTATTAAGCTGTTCCACCACTGCTCTGCCTTATCCTCTTCGGGATATGCTATTTCAATCTGGCTGAATCCGTTTCTGGATGTCAGGAACTGAACAAATTCCGGGTGCAGCTGCCGCACATGAGTAGGATCCAGATAAAAGGAAGCAGCGCCGACCTGCAGATTGCAGGGATTGGGAGTCTCCATTATGATAAGTCCCCCTTTTTTCACCACACGCCCCAGCTCATAAAACAAATTTATCAGCTGCGGCAGTTCCAGATGCTCAATAAGCTGAAAGGATGTGAGCAACCGAACGCTTTCATCCGGCAGAGACTTTAAATACGCGATCGCATCCGCACATACCACCTTCAGATGCTTTTTCCGGCACTCCTCGAGAGATTTCTTATTTAAATCGATTCCCACAGCCTGATAGCCGTTCTCCCGAAGAATATCCAGCCATTCACCCCTGCCGCATCCCAAATCCAGAATATCCCCCCGCATATCCTCTTCCAGCCATGTCTTTACATATCTGTCCACATAAAACTGCTGACGCCGCCGAATCTCCTCCTGTTTTCCCCTGTGTTCTTCCTCAAAGGCCAGATAAGTTGCCTCGTCAAAAGTTTCTCTGGCGCCAGCCTGTTCCGTCCCGCCATTGCCTCCTGCTCCGGCGCCGCGCTCCAGCATAGCCAGACGCGCTTCAATCATATTGCTCCAGAGGGCAATCTCTTCCGTACTCTCCTGTATAATATCCAATGAAGTAGCCACCTTATTGTTTACTTCATTTTGCTGGAAATTAATAAACCGGGTCAGCTTGGAGGTTACACGGCTAATGCTCTTCATCAATTTCGCAGCCAGTGGTTTTTTATCCGCGTAGGGAGGAATCCTTAAGTGGATACCATCCAAAGCGTGCACACGTTTAACCAGCGGAACCAGCTCCTCATTCTTTTTTTCCAGCGTCTGTGATAGTGAACCCTCATACCCGGTTCCATATTGCTGCTCCACTTTCTGGAGAATCTCCTCCATGATCTTTGCTACATCAACATTATTCTTCACACGTTTCTCCTCCATTCAGATTCCACTCCAGATCAGGTCGTATAACGCCATAATCCGTCAGTGTATTATACACCTCAAAAGTAAACGCATTCAATATACCATGATAAGTCGGTCCATAATCTTTATTAAAAGAAACATCAATCCTGTATTCCCCCTGCATAAGAGGCTGACGGCGCAGCAGGAGTTCAACGACTCCCCTGTCCTGCAAAGACACATTTTTGCCGGTGTTGATAAAACAATTCGTAGAGTAGCAGTTCAACCCATCGCTTCGATAGATACTGAAACTGCACATACTCTCTGTCAGACTTGACTCCATCCTTTTATAATGGATGCGTATCAGCATGGAATCCCCTATCGCGAACCTTTTTTTCGGTGTGCGCCCGTCCGCGTCCAGCACCTCCAGTTCCGTAATGCGCAGCTGCCCGTTCCCGATTTCGGTCCTTTTGCCCTGACTCTTCAGTTCCTGAATCTGCTCTGCTGTATACTGATAATCTTCAACGCTCTCCGCATTCTCGGATTCTCTTGTGTCCTCTATAGTTTCCTCTGTTGTCTCTGAATCCTGATCCGCATCCTCCTGCGCGGCATCCGCACCGGACGGTTTCTGCACATCCTGATTCATGATCCAGCCCATATAGCTCTGGATGACCTCTCTGGGTTGTCCTTCCTGCGCAATCAGTCCATCCCTGATCCAGATCGCCCGGTCACAGATCTGCTCCACCTGGCTCAAGGAATGGGAAACGATCACGATGGTGGTTCCCTCCGCCTTGATCTCTCTTAAACGGTTAAAGCACTTGGCCTGATAAGCTGCGTCTCCCACTGCCAGAATCTCGTCTATCAGCAGAATATCTGCATCCACATTAATAGCCACCGAGAATGCCAGACGCATATACATGCCTGAGGAATAGGTTCTCACCGGCACATCGATATAATCCCCCAACTCCGAAAAACTTATGATAGCCTCCAGTCTTTCGTCTATTTCCGGTCTGGTAAGCCCAAAGATCGCCGCATTGGTATAGATATTCTCCCGCCCGCTCATATCAGGGTGAAAACCGGCTCCCAGCTCGATCAGACTGGATATCCGCCCCTTCATCTCGATGCTGCCGCTGCTGGGATACATGATCCTGGTAAGCAGTTTCAGAGTGGTACTTTTGCCGCAGCCGTTATTTCCTATCAGGCCGATAGCCTCCCCCTTTTTCACCGAAAAACTGATGCCCTTCAGCACTTCCCGCTCCTCGTATCGGTTGCGGCTCTTAAACAACACTCTCTCCTTGAGTTGCTTTCCCTTATCGTAATATACTTTGAATTTTTTACATAACCGGTTGACTTCTATCACATTATCCTGCTGCATAACGGCGCAACCTCCACATCTTTGTTCATTGTGAGCTACCATTGTGAGCTACATTTCCTCGGCAAATCCCCTCTGCAGCCTGCGAAAGGCCAGTTCCCCCACGACCAGAAACAGCAGGCCCAGCACAAATGCAGCACCCAGAGTACCTATATCGGGTATCTGCTTATAGTACAGGATCGCACGATAGGCCTCCACCACCGGGGTCATGGGATTCAGCCGCCAGATTGCCTGAAGCTTTCCCGGCAGCATGGAAGAAGCGTACATCACCGGTGTCAAAAACTGCCAGGCCATAGTGACAATGCTGAGTATATACGCCAAATCTCTGAAATAGACTGTCAGCGCACAGGCTAACAGCACCATTCCCAACGCCAGCAGATACTCTATGGCCATGATCAGAGGCATAAACAAAAGCGCCAGCGGATTAAAGCCGTAGCCGGTCACCAGCAGCACGCCAAACACCACGACAAAGCTCAGCAGCATATTGATAAAACAGCTGGAGACAAAAGAAATGGGCATAACCTCCCTGGGAAAATAGATCTTTTTCACCATCTCCGCATTGGACAGGATACAGGTACAGCCGCCATTGAGCGAGGTGCTGAAAAATATCCAGGGAACCAACGCCACAAACAGAAAAAGATAATACTGCTGTATATTGGATCTCATGATAATCGAAAAGACCATGGTATAAACAGCCAGCTGCAGCAGCGGGTTTAAAAAAGTCCACAGAAAGCCAAGCATGGAACCTTTATAACGCCCTCTGAGATCCCGGCGAACCAGACTGAATATCATCTCCCTGTACTCATATATCTCTTTCAAAAGCCTCATACTTTGTATCCTTCCCGCAGCTATCGCACAATGATCCGAACCGTGTCACAGTCCGCTCCCTTTTCGGAGAACCATGCCTCTCCCTCTTTGACCACATCCAGCGATACCTCATAGACCCCGCTTTCCAGTCCGGAGATCCTGATCTCCTGCTGTGCGGTCTCCCCCGAAAAAATCCTGTTTGTAAATTCTGTTCTTATATTGTCATATTCCAGCAGAGTGCCTTTCTCATCATACAGATGATAGCTCAAAAAGCACCTCTGATCATCCGTAGAGGTAAGCATCCTGTTCGCTCTGTTGTCCACGGAAACCGGGATTATATACTCGGCATCCGCCGCCGAAAACTGATACTCCGACTGCCCGGCTGTGACGCTTACCGCATAATCCTGCTGCGCCAGACTGATAAAGATCATGGAGCAAATATATACCAATACAACTGCGCCGCCAATCGCCAAACGCCATCGCACTCTCATATTAAGCCTCTTTCCCGGCAAAATATCCTTGCCATATACATACAAATTAACTTTATCATACTTGGGCCGCAAGTTCAAGAAAAAGGTGACATTCGCCCTGAGGGGCAATGCCACCTTTTCACATAAAACTCTGTTATAGACCGTAAGAGGATATAATTCTTTTAAATTCCGGACTTTCGACAAAACAGGAGAACACACTTTCACGAGTCATGCCGCCTCTCATCAGTTCCTGATAGTAGCTTATTTCCGCATCTCCGCCGTCCCGGTCCATCATTGCCCGATACATGATTCTGCAAAAGTCCGCGTCACCCAGATTCTTGTTGACAAACTCAGGTGAAAACACAAAATCATGGGCTACCGCCTGAGGAGTTCCGGTCTTCTTTACCAGAATATTTACCCAGTAATTTATTCCGGATCCGTCGTCATCGCGCTCCAGTGTCAGCTTATATAATCTGTTGACAAAGCCGGCAACCTGCGGATACAGATCCCGCATTTCACTCAAGGCAAACGTGCCCTGCACTATGCCGTACTCAGCGCACAGATTTCCAAATTCCGGCGAGTCCACAAACCCTTTCAGCACAAAATTTCTGGAGATTCCTCTATCCATGACCTGCAGCCAGTATTCCAATTCGGAATCGCCGGCCTCTCTGTTAAAGATCGCTCTGTACAGCACCTGCAGATATTCTCTGTTGGAGGTATGTCGGTTTACAAATTCAGGACTGTTTACAAATCCGTAAATCATATCGGCTCCGGTTATGCGCCCGTTAAACAGGTTCTCTCCCCAGTAGGTCAGCTCATTATCACTTGCGGAACGTCCCATCACAAGACTGTACATCCGCGCCGCAAAAGCCCTGTCCAGAACCATCCTGTAGTCCTCCAGCTTTATTTCCAGCGAATCCACATCGGAGACAGCCTTCCCCTGATCGGAGTAGTAGTACGATGTGACAACTATCGTGTAATTTCCTGCCGGATACCTGTTTACATCCTTCGTATTCCACCGATAAGTATACCTGCTACCGCCGGGCGTGTCGCTGAAATTGTCAACCTTGGTGCACACAACCCCTTGCAGAGCATCCTGAGTGCCGTAATAAATCACTATCTCAAAAGAATCTGTCGGATCTCCAAAGCTATTGACGAGAAAGTTCAATTCAACCATAGAGTTATTGGTGGCCCACAGAGACAGCATACTGCCGTCGATGCTTACCCTGCCATGGCCATTGGCCATAACCAGTTCGTCCGCATCCCCCGTCTCACTTACGGAAACCCGCGTCAAATCCTCCTCTTCCGCGCAGACCGACATACCCATCATTAAGCTCGTCACCAGGACGAGAAAAAGTATCTTCCAGAAAAAATTTCTTTTCATCTTTCTATCCTTCCTTGCAAGTGTTTATCGGATGCCGTAGCTTTTCATAATATCCTTGAATTCGTCCGAGGCAGCAAACCGCTCCAGAACCATCTCTCTGGTCAGACCACTCCTGATCTGGGCAACCCAGTAACTCGTCTCGGAAACCGCGGGGCCGCGATTCATAAAGGTTGCATACAATCTTCCAATATACTCCTCATCGCTGTTTCCCTGCGCTTTAAACTCATCTGAGAAGAAGAAATTCTTGGCAGCCTGCTCCGCAGTCATGGTTCTGTTCGCAATTGCTGTGGCATAATACTGCTTTTCCGCCTCCGAAGGCCTGGTAGGTCTCTTAAGCGCGCATACATACAAACGCTCCGCAAACTCTTCCAGTTTCTCGTGATTGATCTCGTATTCCTCTCCCTCAGCCAACACCATCAGTCCTCTGGTAATGCCTGCCTGCTGACAAAGCGTATCAAACTCATTGGAATTGACAAAGCCTCTCAGCACATATTTTCGTGACAGGCCGGACGCCATCTCATTCTTCCAGTATTGTATCTCCTGAGCTGCCGCGCCGCGGCCAAAGAATGCCTCATACATGGCGGCCACATAATCCTCGGCGCTGAGATTTCTTCCCTGAAACTCCGGGCTGCCCACAAAATTCTGGGCAACGGTGGCGCCATCGATAGCACCGCTTCGCAAAAGATCCGCATAATACTTCAATTCCTCGGCACTGGCACTGCGGCCCAATGTGGTGGTATACATTCTCCCGACAAAATCCTCCACCAGCTGCGCCTCTCCGCTCTGCATCTTATTCAGATCAAACTCCGGCGGAGCCTGGAGAATGGTGGCGTTGCCCTGGTCATCCCTGACATATACCACAACCTTGCTGCTGTCGGTCTGGGGATAGCTGACAGTAAACTGAGCGCTGACACCGCCTGCGCCAACTCTTGTTCCATATTTCACACCGTTTACCACGGCGCCGCATTCAAAATCATTCCAATAGGACAACCCGGTCACACTCCCACCGCTGATATTCAGAATGCGCAGCGTATTGTTTTTAATCTCGGAGGCCCCTCCGTTGGGATTGTAAATGGAATTAGACCCAAATTGACTGGCGTTTACCATAATCTGATTATTGGATCCGCTTACGACGCACCCGGGATTATTTATGATTCCGCTGTTGCCAAAATTGCAGATACGGTTTCCCTGCAGAGTAACTCTGGCAGCTTGATTCGTCACAATTCCGTTTGCTGTCGCATCCACCTCATCCTGCCTGATCACATTATTGGAGAGTGTGGCTGTGGCATTGTTATGCACCAAAACGCCAGTGCCAGTGCTGTTTTTCACGATGGAATTCTTTACTATGGCCTGCGCCATCTCAATATGTATGCCAGGCCCTGTACTGCCGTCTATCTCGCAGCCATCCACCGTTCCGGATACCCCCGTCCTGCCCCCGTATGCCTCATGACCGTCGTATACAATGGCGGATCCCGTGGTATTATTTATGACGCCGCCCGTAATGTCCGCGGTGCTGGCCCTGGATACAGATATTCCATGATTGCCGGAATTGTCCACCGTATTGTTGTTTAAATATACATGTTCCGAGCCATAGGTCACCTGTATGCCATGGTTCCCTGCATCCTCAACGCTGTTCCCCTGCACCGAAATATCCTTGCTGGCGGCTATTATTATGCCGTTTCCCCAATTCTTTATGTGGCTCCGCACATCCGTAACCTTGTTGTTTTCCACCCGGGTTCCCTCAGCGTTTCGTACCACCAGACCCTCGCCATGGCCTGCGCGGTTCGGATCCAGCGCGCTGGCGTTCACGGTATTGCCGCTGATGACAGAGGACTTATCCCAGTCCACGAACATACCGTATCTTCCGCTTTGCCAAATCCAATTGTCACTTATCACAAGATTTTTTACATTCATCGCCTGTAAACCGGTCTCTTTTGAGTTAATGATTGTGTTTTTACTGACCTCGATCTGTTCACACCACGATATATCAATGCCCATCACCGTACTCTCAACATTACAATCAATTACTTTTCCGCCTGTGACAGCTTTCAGATATATACCCGCCATAGGCGCATCAGAAGACGAAAGAACCGCGTCAATCACGCGTATATTTTCCAATACAATATTTGATCCTGATCTCTTTCCCGGAAAATAAATAACACTCTCCCCTCCAAATGAAGCCCAGATGCCGTCAACCACTCTGATATTAGTCGGCTCGATATACTCAGAAACAGTCAGTGCCGCCCCGCCATTATAGTTTGCAATCGTTGCTCCTGTCGCTTTGATCGTGGTATTGGAATATACCAACAACGGTTTATCCAAATCATATCTTCCGGGTGAAATCATGACTGTTATCTCTTCCGTTGCATTTTGCGCCTGATCCAGCGCCGCCTGAATATCCTGCCCGGTGCTCCCGCTGACAGTGATCGTTTTGGCCTCCGCGGATCCCCTGCACACAAAAGCCGCAACAAAAATACTCGCTGCCATCAGACATATTCGTTTGATCATTCTTGACATGTCTACCTCTCCTCCTGAATTTTCTGTATTATCAGACATATTATAGCATCTGCATGATTCCGTTTCAAGTGCGGAAACATTTTATTCTTCGTTAATTTTTATATCTTCATTTTTTATTCCACTGTTTTCCGCAGTTCAGCATACTCCGGCGAGAGATAAAAACACTTTTCCATCTCCTCGATCGACACGCCTTCCGCCTGCCGCTCCAGATAATACAGTAAGCCGGGCAGGTCGCATTCCCTGTGGAGAATGTTCTGATACAACTGGCAGATTTCTCCCACTGCCCTGCCTGTCTCTATTTCCACACACAGGGCAAGCTGTGTGCCCGAGGCCGTCTCCGGGTGCTTTTGCCTGTACTCCATTGACCACAGGAATCCCGCCATCACCATAATCGGGTCATTAATCTGCCTGTATGTCTGCCAGTAGGAAATCCCCTGCTCCTCCCCCTTCCTCTGCAGGAGCTGTCTATACAGATATTCCACCGCCTGTCGTCCGTCCTCGATCCCCAGATAGGTATCATAGATCGCCGGTATGGATAAAGCCTCCCCGGCAACCGGATCTGTCAGCAGTTTAATGCGGAAGTTTCGGTTGGTCCGCGCGCCATAGTCCTCCCACTGACCCGACTGCGCCCTGTAGCTGACTCCGGTTCCGCCCTCTGCGGTACAGACTGTTTTACCCTGCCCTCCCGAGGCATCCGTGTAAATACCCACAGTGTCCCCATAGAATGTCAGCGCGATCCCTACTCTGGAGCCATAGGCCATGACCACGGAATTCGGCAGTTCTATCGTAGCGTTTCCCGGCCAGGCGATCTGCCCTGTCACCGGTTCCGGCAGCAATGCCTGCTCTCCAATGCGTTTTCCGTCCGTCAGATCAAAAAGCTCCAGCCGGTAACCCATTCCCCCCACGGGCACCGTAACGTTTACCGCCTTCAGAATCTCGTCGCATCCCCAGGCACCCTGCAGCGTGTAACAATTTGCTACCTGTAATTCCCCCTCGTCCATCTCCCGGTTGTCCAGGATCGTATTATCGCACTGATAGACATATTCACCCATGTCTGCGCATGCTTCCAGTACATAAGCGTTTTCTCCCACGGAAACATCCTCATAAGAGAGCCAGAAAAAGCCCTCGTCGCCAAAGACGGTTCCCCACGAATTTTGTACCAGCCAAGCCCCGTCAGACTCCGGCGGCTCCTTAAAATTCTCCCTGCCGTAATCATCGTCCCAGCCGATCACCGTCACCGCGTGATCCGCCCGCATGTCATACGGGCAATACTGCGCCGCCGTGCTGTATTCATAATAATTCAGGCTGCTGCAATAAGTAATGCCTGCCGCGCCGTATTGCAGGATCATTCTCTTTAATAATTCCCCGTCCGCAGCAGGAAAAGCATATGCCGATCTGAGCCGGATGCAGGCCCCAAAATAAGCATCCGCGCTGTCCGCCAACGGCACCGCCGCCTCCGGGTACGGCGCCATGTACTCGGGCACAGCGCCAAGATAACTGCTGAGGCTGCGCACGGCATAGTCATACTTGCCCCCGTTCCAAAAGCATTGTGTACTCTGTCCATTATCCCTGAAAGCAGTGCCCTCCCCGGGCTGCTGCCCCGGAGTACCGCATACGGAATGATAGGTATAATATACCAGATGTCTTTCCGACAGATCAGGCATGCCGACCATGCCCTGTTTCCACGCATTGATCTGCAGCAAATCCAGTGCGGCAAACGCCCAGCAGTCTCCATAACGCTGCGACTCTATCACGATATTGGCCCCCTCGCGGCGTACATCATAGCGGCGGGGAATATCTGCGTTTATTGGCATCGGCACATTTTCCCCAGCATACACATATGCCGTATCTTCCTCCTGATATCCCCCCATTCCCGCATAAGGCGCTATGGCCGCCTCTATCTCCGCTATTTCTTCCTCCGTCATGGGTCTGCCCAGCACATAATCCCTGTCGTCGGACGCTTCCTCCCGCAGCTCAGCCGCCTGCAGCTCTCCCACGCGGCAGAAAAGCGCCCCCATCAGCATCGCCAGCGCAAACTTCGCCATATATTTTCGTCTCATGTATCTCTCCTGCCTCCGGAATACTTGCCCGCTAGTATGGCGTAATGCCATATGCCCGCATAATCCCGCCAAACTCCGAGCTTCTGGCAAAGCCCCGGAACGCTTCCTCCCTGGACATCCCTATATCCAGTTTGTTCACCCAATATAGTAATTCTGATAAACCGCATTCCCGATCCATAAAGGTACGATACAGAACCTTGATATACTCCTCATTGTCATAGCGTTTATTCAAAAATTCCGCTGAGAAGATAAACCCGAAAGCGACATCCTCGACCGTCTTTTCCTTACGCAGAATAATTCCTGCCCAATATTCCAGGCCGTCATCTTCCCCCCTGCGGTTCAGCGCTTTGCTGTACAGTCTGTTCACAAATGCCGTCACGCCCTCGTTCTGATCCCTGTATGCCGACCAGCTTATGGTTCCCCGGTTGACGCCATAGCCGTTGCACACCTGCATGAATTCATTGGAATTGGCAAAACCTACATAAACAAACTCGCGGCTCATCCCGATTTCCAGCTTATCCGTCCAATACTTTCTTTCATCTGTACCCGCATTTCTGTCGAACATTACGCGATATAATATATCCACATATTCTTCATCGGGTAAACCTTTTTCCTTAAATTCATTGCTGAAGAAAAATCCCATGGCCGCATCCGCTCCGGTGCTTTCCCTGCTCACCAGTTTCTGATACCAGTAGTCCACCTCTGAATCCGAATACGACTTCCTGCCAAGCACATTTACATACAGCCTGACAATGAACGCTTTCAGCTGCGTCTCCTGCTCCGGCGTGATGCCGGGAGGCTGGACCGTTTGGGACGTGCCCGGCTCCGGGCAGGCCAAAGCAGGCATGTTTCGATATACAGGTATCTTAAAAACAAATCTGTTATTTAACGCGCCGACACGCTCATAAGCATTCCGGGTGGTGGAGCCCTCCGTCATAGGGGCTGTGATATTCTGCATATACTGATGGTAAAACATCCCATTATACGAATTGTCCACATCAAATTTCTGTAAATACAGCGTATCCTGCCCCTTTAAAATATAATTTTTGGATATAAATTCCGCCCCGCCCTCTATGGACCGGCGGCGGGTATTCCAGCCCTTGCTCCGTGCATACTCCAGTCCTGATTCGATTACCTGTTTATTGGTTGTCCCCGAGGCCTTCACATTGTAGTAATTATAATATCCTGTGTATCCCGGATATGTGCCGGAGATCAGAGCTGAGGTTCCATTCGTTCCCTGCTCCTGGTAAACCCGGGAGGCCAGATGGAAAGGACTTACTCCCAATTTCTGCCCCAGATCAAAGAAGTATTGGGAATAGGATATGCCCTCGCCGGGAATCCCTCCGCGCATAAAAGTATTTTGCACAATATTTTGCACACCCTGCACAGTATGATAATCGTCGTTATAGGTCAACTGCTCAAACATAAATATATACTTCTCGTTCAAAAAATTGCGGGGATCAACGCAATATTCCACAGCCTGCCGGGTGGCCAGATACCAGTTCTGATCGCGCTGCTCCCCCTTCCATGCCGCAGGCTTGGAGGAATGCACCCAGCTGCGGTCCCCCTTCATCTCCTCTGCGATGACAATATTCCAGTCTATGTTGGTATTCATCGGGACAAATACCCAGTTGGGATGCTTACTTTGCAACTGCGACAGATAAGCGCGATACGATTCAGGAAACGCCGACAGATCATTGCCCGCCCGTACAAGAGGTTCCTCCTCATTCATGCCAGCGCTCATCGGGATGTCCGCAAGATATTCCTGCTGCCATTCCAGGAAACGTCCGTCGGTACTGATCAGATAATCTCCCTGCACATACCCCCTATAGCACTTTTCATCCTGCGCATAGCACACCAGATACCATATCGCGCTGTCCTCCCACATTGCACTCTCTATCATCACCTGGCTGCCGGAAGGGATCTGTACGACGCCGCTTTCCGTATGCCCCGCGGCGGCTGACAGGGAATATTCGTCCGTGCGATACACGGTGGCCACGATCTCCCTGTCTGCTGCCAACCGTTCCAGGGCCTGAGCCGCCTGTCTGATCTGTGTCCGAAACAGGCTCTCGTCCTCCGGAGATTCCTCTCCCTCCCGCTCCGACAGGGGTGCCGTTTCCCTCTCCTCCATCGCATGCAGGACAGGCTGCGGGATGCAGCATAACAGCATTATCCAAGCCAGTCCCATAGTTATAAATCGTACATGATTTCTCTTCACCCGCTATTCCTCCTGATTCTGTGTCTCCACTGCCCTGTAGGCAGTCGTATCTTTTATCTCAAGCTCCATCTGACGCATAAGGCATTTTGATCCCATATAGAGATTCCACTCTAATCGGTATGTTCCGGCTTCCTCCGGCGCCATCAGCAGCACCTGAAACTCCCGGTCCGTACCCTGAAATCTGGAAGAGCCTACGCCCGCCGCCTCGCCGCTTTCACTCCAGATCGTCCAGGTCAGCTGCCATTGGCAGTCCTGACGCAGGGGACTGCAAAGCATCACCTGAAAATCCATGCGGAGAAAATCTCCTTTCAGCATAGGCATGACCGCCGGAGTTCGCAGCATCGGTTCTCCCTCCCGGTCATAGACGGCAAACACCGGTTCTGCTCCATACTGCCCGCGGTAGCTTTGCCTCCATTGGCTATCCAGTGACAATTCCTCTTCATGGCGCTGTTCCTCGTTTCTGCATATATCCTCCTTGCGCCGGTTCTCTTCGGGAATACCAGGCGTATATTCTCTGGAAAAGCCCATAAAATGCCCTTTCCTACGATATGTCCCGCACTCCCCGTAGACCAGGTCATAGAAGTTTTCATAGAGATACTCGGGCCTTTTCACTTCCGTATTCCAGTCCTCCAGAAAACCTGGCCAATCCATGGTTACATAGGGACATATATCCAGAATATCCGGATATTCGCTGGTCAGATAATTAAAGTATCCGCTCCATTCGCTGGCTGCTCCATTCGCTATCTGCGGATACCGCCCCATCATCTCCAGAAACAGGTGTTTATTGATGATTTGGGGCATATGGGCGTCAAACATATAGGTAGAATAGCCCTGTTCCATCAGAAAGTCACGGCACTTCCACATACTGACATCAAAGGAAGTGGGATTTCCCTGAGTACCTTTCCAGTTTCTGAGATTACCCACATGGTAGGCCTGATATCTCCCGTTTTTAAAATAATTTTCGGTTGAAATCTGTCTGAGCGGTCTATAGTCATCATCGCTCATGAGAAATACCGGGTCTATTATATCACTCTGAATTGCTCGCGCGCGCAGGAAAATATTGCGAGCGGCGTGATCTGCCGGAAGACGGCATCCATCCAGAAGAACGCTGTCCGTCAGATAACGCAGCCGAAGTCTCCCCCGGTATCTGCGATTCACTTCCTCCTCCATGGCATCGGGGCAGCACAGCACAAGCTCCGAGATGAAAGGCATAAACTGTTCTATAAAAGGCAGCGTGCGCAAGAGGTCCTCCGCCCTGGCTGACAGCATGACCATCTGCTTTACTTTGGCCGATGCAGATATCTCCGGTATTTCCTTCATCCTGTGCAAATCTTTCAGCGCCGTCCCCATCCGCTCCGCCACCTGGTCCCAGCCAATCGCTTTATATTCCCGCAGAGTTCCCTGTATCTCTTCGTACGTCTGCTCCTTATCCGCCTGTTCCAGCGCGTCGATCAGTGACTTTGGATCTTCGGGAGAAAAATATACGCAATACTCCCCCCCTACCTCCTTGAGAATCGGATGCTCCGAGCACAGCACGGGAATTCCTCTTCCCAGAGCCTCCACCACTGGCAGACCAAATCCCTCTGTCAGACTGGGGAAGACCACAAACCGGCTGTGGGTGTATAGATATTCCATATCCGCGTCTGTGGCATCCTCAACCCAGTATAATTGTTTACCAAGCAGCGCATGACTGCGGATGCGCTCTGCCGTCTCCTGTATATCCCATCCCTGACGCCCCGCTATAACCAGCTGCCATCCCCGGGCAAACAGTCCCTGTTCCATTGCATCCAGCACTACCCTATGATTCTTGCGCGGTTCTACTGTGCCCACCATCAGCAGATATTTCCCTCTGCCTGCTATCTCTTCCAGTCCCCTTCCCGGGCGGCCTTCATGACATTTCTTCTTAAAGTCCGTTCCAAGCCAGGATACCACACAGGGAGCAGGATTCTTCACATCAATCCGACGCATAAAGTCCTGAAGATACTCAATATTTGTCCTGGTGGATGAGATAAACATATCCCCGTATGTCACACAGGCCGTCATATATCCCAAAAAGGAACAGATTGTTTCGGACGCCGCATACTGCGGCCACATGATGGGAATCAAATCCTGATAGCACACCGCGATTTTAACGCCTCTCGCCTTTAACTCCGGATAAAGCGCCATACGTTTGCAGCGCGAATGCCAGACACTGTCCAGTTCAAAAAAAATGCTGCCGTGAGGGAATTCATTAAGGCCCATTTCCTGCCTGGTGCGAATATCCTCTTTCTTACCGTTTCCGTCTCTGAAAAAAGCCTGAAAAGCTGACAGGGAAAGCAAACCAAAGCAATTTCTCCGCTCCTGATACTCCAATAAAACCAGCTCCAGCTGCGGGTCCTGCGCCAGTCTGGTGACTACCTCTCGCACTACTCGCTGTATACCGCTCAGAAAATTTACAAACATCAGGTTGCTGACATCGATAAATACTTTCATACCTGCCTCCACAATAATTTCATTACAACTTTTTTCAGTGGCGCCTTGATACCAAGCGGAAGTCTGCGGCCCAATCGAAAACCCGCAGCTACTATTCGCTGCCTGATACTCCTTCTGGCAGATACCTTTTCCGCATCATCTTCCATATAGATGTTGTTCTTTATCACCCTGTCCCCTGCAAGCACCCTCGGATCATTCATCAGAAAATCCATTACCGCCCTGCGGTATGCCCATTCGGACAGATCCGTCCGGGACTGCCACTTTTGCATAAATGTCTGATCCGGCAGCTCCCCCCGCAAACCGTAGCAGGCCATCTGAAGAAACTCCATGCGGTCAGCGTCCGCCAAATCCCGCAGATCCAGGACGCCAGGCGTGCAGGTGTTTATATACCTTGACACCTTGACACCCGGCAGCCGCGCCCGGCTGCCGGACGCCTCTATATTCCGCGATACCAGCTCATATGCCTTTTCAAAGCTGTGTGATATTTCTGTCATTGGCCGATTACCCCCTTCAACATGATATCGCAGCACTGCGCCCAGCTGACAGGCTGACATTCCTTCAGACTTTCCTTCCTGCGCTTATACTTCTCTTCGTCCTCAAACTCTCTGACTATGCGGCACATATCCTGCGGGTCATCCTGTCGAAACCAGTCGCAGTACTCTCCCGCCACTTCTCTGGAAACGGGAATATCCGCCGCGATCACCGGGGTTCCTCTCTGAACAGACTCCAAAAGAGGCAGCCCGAAACCCTCGGTATAGCTGCAAAAGGCCAGGAAACGGGCATGCTGATATAAATAATTGATGCAATCGTCCTGCAGACCATCAAAATGATAAATTCCCCGCCCATAATCCGGATGCTCCTGTAGCTTTTGCTGCAATTCCTCCATATGCCATCCCATATATCCGGCCATAATAATATGGTATCCAGCCTGTTTTAATCCCTCGTCATAGGCCTGCAAAAGCAGTTTGTGATTTTTACGCGGCTCTATAGTACCCACCATCAGGATATAAGGCCCGCTGCCTGCCGCCTGTCTCACGTTCTCTGGTATCCGTTCCTCAGGCGCCTCCTGCCGCTGTCTGAAGTCCGCGCCCAGCGGTGCCACATGACAGGGCGGCAGCGGAAGGCTCAGCCGATTCGCCAGTTTCTCCAGTTCCTGGACTGTAGCACCGGCATTGACGATCAGCTGATCGGCGTATTGCAGATGCGCACCCAGGTAATCCATGAACTGATACACTCCCCTTTCCAGACAATACTGAGGATGGGTGATCGAAATGATATCATAAATATGCGCTACAATACGCACGCCCCGCTCTTTCAATATGGGCAATAAGTAACTGCGTTTCATCCGGCTCATCCAGACCGCATCCAGATCAAAAAATATATCTCCCTGTCCCATATCACGGATGATTTGTCTTCTCCTGGTGATCATCCGGTTTTTTATACCCCTGTGTTCTCTGTAATATCGGACAAATCCTTGATTATCAATGATATGGTAGGCATCCTCCCTGGCATTGTAATGGAGCAGTATGACTTCCGGCTCTTTTTTATCCAGCAGTTGCAGAATAATCTCCCTGCACACCCGCTGTATCCCGGTTATGAAAGTGGCAAGCGTTAACACGCTGACATCAATAAATATTCTCATATAAATACCTTTCTGATAATGTTTTGAACTGGCATGGGAAGTTTCTTACCAAACTCTCTCAGAAAGGCTTTGTCTGTAAGGTTGTATAAAATACCCATGCAGCGGTACTTGATTCCCCTTTTCTGCTCAAAATAGGGATTGCGGATCAGGCGAATCTGATTGATAGCCACCACGCTGGATGAAGCCACACTTCTAAGTACCTCTTCCTGAAACTGCTCCCTTGATTCCCCATATCGCTGTTTCCAAAACGCTGTTGTTCTCTCATCAGGCAAACGTTTCAATGCCGCGGCATGTACCGCCTGCATAAAGATCGGATTAGGCAGCTCCAGATATCGTGAGACATCAATCTCCTGTGGCGGAGCACCCGTCTCACACAACAGGGTTTCCTTCTCATAGGGAAATGTTTCACCCGCTGCTTCCATGTTATGCTGCACTATATCATATAATCTGCCATATACGGATTCTCCCTCTTGGGTAATCTCCTCCATACAATCGCCGCCTCTCTTCGTTACACACAAAGCGCCGTTCAATCTCTGTGTGCCCTGTTCTGAATTTCACCCGGCTGTTTCTCACCCGGTCGTTCCGCAATTTCCCGCCACAACCGCCGGTATTGCCGCACAATATTCTCCGGATCATACTCCGGAAAATCTTCCTGCCGCTCCGACATCCCTCTGGCCAGCAGAATCTGTTGCTGCCAACAGGACGGCGCATAAGGCTCATTCACATAAACCGCATGTCCCCGGGTTATCTCCTCCAGACAGGAACATCTGGTCATGACCACTCTCTTCCCTCTTCTCATGGCTTCTATGGGAGGCATACCGAACCCCTCAAAAACACTGGGAAACAAAAACAGATCACAGTGATCATACAGATAGTCCCTCTCTGCGTTCGATACATATCCTGTCAGTATCACCTGTCCGGCTATGCCATATTGTTCCAGTTTCTTCTCCAAAGGCATATGATTGTCGCCCACACCACTGATTATAAGACGGCGGTTCCCCCATGTTCCATTAGAACACATCAACTGCACAGTCCGCAGGAGAGTATCCAAATTTTTATGAGGCAGCATTGAACTGACGCAATAGTCGTATGCCTGCTGCGCCAATGCCAGAATCCGTGGGGCGCATTTTCCATTCTCCTTTTTTTCCCGCAAGCCGTTGTTTAAGACCGGAACATACATTACCTGTATTTTGGAAACTGCGGCAGGGTAATACTGCTCCAAATCCCGGCGGCAAAATTCTGAATCCGTGAGAATCCTGCACGCCTGTCTACAGGCATGCCGCCATTCACAGTGTAAAAATATTCTGCGGGGAAGAGAAAAAAAACGGGGATAGTGTAAGGCCTGCAGATCGTGGATCACACACACATAGGGAATCGTACTTCCCCATTTCCATGGCATACTATATACGGGGATAAACATTATATCAATCCGATGTCTCCGAGCCAGACGAGCCAGATGCATATTTTCCCACAAAATGCGCCGGGGCTGACTCGCGCTGTCCACAGGACAGACACACAGCTGCATATTTCCGCCCTGTGTCTCATAAAATGCGAAACTTTCCCCGTTGTCTCTGGAAACAAACAGAACATATTCATTTTCTGTATCATATTGCCCAAAGCCATCCAGCAGATTGCGGATAAAGGACTCTGTCCCCCCGCACACGCCCACTCTCACCCAGAGCAAATCAATTCCAATACGCATCCTGTTCTACCCCAATAGCATCTTGGCCGCCTCTATCGCCACACATTCCAATATATACAGCCTGCTGTAACCGTTTATCCGGTAACAATAAAGATAACGGTCCCTGATCCGTTTCCCTGCCGCTTTAATATCCTTACGGTTGCTGGCCCCCCCCATGACAAAGTCCGCCAGCACTTTATCTACCGTCACAATATGCCGCCCCTGCCGCCGCATCTGCAAAAAAAACCCGTAATCGTCATGAATGCCCAGGCAGCGGAACGGGTACTGCTGATAGAGCTGTGCCCGCACAAAGGTAGTGGGATGGTTCCAGTCTCTGGAAGTTTGGAACCAGCGCTGTCTGGCCCTTTTTATAAAAGTATTCCCGTCTGCTGTGTGCATACGGATATTGGCATACATCAGATCGCAGCCTGTGCCTGTAAAGGTGTCTGCTGCCACCTGCGCGGCAATGGGCTCGTACCAGTCTCCGCTGTTCAGGATTCCGATGATGTCTCCTGTGGCACGGGCAATCCCCTTGTTCATGGCGTCATAGATGCCGCTGTCCGGCTCGCTGCTGATCCGATACTCTATCCCTCTGCTCTCCATAGCCGGGATATAGCTCTCGGCGACTGCCACCGTATCGTCGCTGCTGGCTCCGTCTATGATCAGATATTCCAGTGTATAGAGGGCGTCTCCCTGTTTCTGAGCCAGCACCGACTCAATTGTGCGCCCTATGTACTCTGCACTGTTATACGCGATCGTGATAACCGTAAGTTTCATGCAAATACCCCTTATCCTTCGGTGCGGCGAATACTCTCCCGCAGATCATACAAGCAATAGCTCTCCATATCTCCGCTCATCTCCATATCTATGGTCAGACTGCCGAAGGCTTTGTTTGTCATGTTTCCGATCTTGCCCGGCATATGTGAGGCCAAAGCCACCAGCGGATTCATGATCTTCAGCAAACGCAGCTTTTTTCCCCGGACGACGGCAATCTCCTGCACCATTCGGGAAGTTGTGGTATATTCCGCATTCTGAGGGAAGTACAGTCCGCCCTTCCCCTCCTCAATCCTCTGCCGGATAAACTCACATAAATTTTCAATATATATCATGCTGCGCCGATTTCTGACATCCGGAAAAAAGGGCATTCTGCCCGCCAGGCGCGCCAACAGCGGATAGTTGCCCTTACTTCCTCTGCCGTAAACCATGGGTAGACGCAGGACAGCCACCTGCATTCCCTTCAAGCCCTGGCCCTTTCCGTCTGTTCGGGCATACGCCCCGTCCGACTGAGCGTCTCTTCCCGTGACTCTCTCGTCCACCAATCCCCAGAGTTCTTTCTCAGCCCGTATCTTACTGTCCCCGTAAAAATGCGTACACTCCGCCGGAGTCTGCGATGTGATCATGCGCTCTTTCCCATAAGGGGCGCTGTCACCGTACACAATGACACTGCTGGGATAGATAAACAGCCCCACCCTCGCCGCCTGGGCTTTTCGAGCCGTATGTACCGCCAGATCGCAATTTACCTGATAGTACAATTCCTGCTGCTTACTGCTCACCGCCCCCGTATCCGCATGAGCGATACCGCTGGCCTGAAACACTGCGTCATATCCGTGAAAATCATAGCTCTCCCATGCAGAATCACGCTGAGAAATGGTATCCACCCGATAAAACTCCTGTCCATGAATGGCATTATACTCCAAAAGGTATTGTTTTAAACTTGTACCTATATAGCTATTGGCTCCCGCTATCAAAATTCGTTTCATTGATTCTACTCTTCTCTTATTTTATATCAACTCAACCCCAATGGCAACGATGATTTCGCATTGGTCTGGTACATACATTCAAACATCCTGACTATCTTTTTCGTGCATGGCCCCTGTACCGCCCTCCACCACGCCGTCTCCACGCAGCACGCTGATAAAGGTGCCGAAAAAGCACCGCAAATCCATTTTAAATCCCATTTTCTCCACATATTCCCCGTCAAACCGCGCCTTCACGGGAATCTCCAGCTCGTCCCGCCCATTGATCTGCGCCCAGCCGGTAAGTCCGGGACGAATATCGTTGGCGCCGTATTTATCCCTCTCTTCAATCAGATCATACTGGTTCCACAGAGCGGGCCGTGGCCCCACCACCGCCATATCTCCCTTCAATATATTGAGGATCTGGGGCAGCTCGTCCAGACTGGTCCTGCGCAAAAATCTCCCGACTCCGGTGATATACTGTTCGGGGTTGGACAGCAGATGCGTGGGCACATCCTTGGGAGTGTCAATCCGCATGGTTCTGAATTTCAATATAGCAAAATGGGTCTTATGAATCCCCACCCGTTTCTGCCGAAACAGGATCGGGCCGGGAGAATCCACTTTAATGGCGATAATCAGCGCCAAAAACACCGGCGACAGCACAATCAGCCCCACCAGCGACAGCACAAAATCCATTCCCCTCTTCCAATACGCATACATAGCCTTTACTCCTTCACAACCGACAATCACTCCTCATACTGATAGCCCGGCACAATCTCCCGCACCAGCTCCCGGATATTTGGTTCCTCATTCAAGGACGCTTTCTGCAGGCGCTCCAGCTGCTCCTCAAACAGTTCGTCGTCATATTCTATGGGCTTGCCGATGTAGATCATTCTGTTGGCCGTCTCCTTCAGGCCCTCCTCCCGCATCAGCAGCTCCTCGTACATTTTCTCACCGGGACGCAGGCCGGTAAACTCGATCCTGATATCCTCGTCAACCCGGTAGCCTGACAGCTTGATCATATTCTTAGCCAAATCCAGGATTTTCACAGGCTCCCCCATATCCAGCACAAAGATTTCTCCGCCTCTGGCATAGGCTCCCGCCTGCAGCACCAGAGACACCGCCTCGGGTATGGTCATAAAATATCGTATGATATCGGGATGGGTCACCGTCACAGGTCCGCCCTGCTCAATCTGCTTTTTAAACAGAGGAACCACACTGCCGTTGCTCCCCAGCACATTGCCGAAACGCACCGCCACATACTCGGTTTTAGATTTGCGGTTCATATTCTGAATCACCATCTCGCAGATTCTCTTAGAGGCCCCCATAATATTGGTGGGGTTCACCGCCTTGTCCGTGGAAATCATAACAAAACGTCCGGTGCCGTAGCGGTCCGCCGCCATTGCCACCTTGAGCGTACCAAACACATTATTCTTAATGGCCTCGTTGGGACTGTCCTCCATCAACGGCACATGCTTGTGGGCCGCCGCATGATACACAATGTCCGGCCGGTACTCCCGGAAAATCTCGTCCACCCGCAGGGTGTTGCGTACGGAGGCGATCAGCACTGCCAAATCCAGCTCCGGATAGTTCTGTTTCAGCTCCTGTTGTATCTCATAGGCATTGTTCTCATAAATATCCACAATAATCAAACGTTTCGGGTTGTGCCCGGCAATCTGCCTGCACAGCTCGCTGCCGATGGAACCGCCGCCGCCAGTCACCAGCACGGTCTTGTTCTGTACATAGCCTATAATCTCGTCCACATTGACCTCAATGGGGTCTCTGCCGAGCAAGTCCTCGATCTGCACCTCCCGCAGATTGGATACATTCACATCCCCCTTGATAATCTGGTACATGCCCGGCAGTATCTGTATCCGGCAGCCCGTCTCCTTACATATCTCAATCAAGGGCTTTAACGCGGAACGGCTGGCGGAGGGAATGGCTATGATAATCTCGTCAATATCATATTTTTCCACGTTCTCCGCGATTTTTTCCCGGCCCCCCACGATGGGAACGCCCCGCAGATATTTGCCCTGGCAGCCCGGATTGTCGTCAATGAAACAGGCCACATGCATACTCAGGTATTTGCTGGACTGTATCTCCTGGAGGATAGCGTTGCCTGAGGCTCCCGCTCCCACAATCATATAGTTCTGCCGCTCCGGCGCCCTGTAATGACTGAGCCGCCGGTTCTGCACCATACGCAGAAAGCGGTAGCTGAATCTCACTCCGCCGGTAAATATGGCCATGAAGAACGCGTAAAAGAAGGGGAAACTCCTGGGCACACGGGTGTCCAGCAGCCAGAAGATCACCGGCTGCATGATGGCGCAGATGGTCACAGCGATGACCACATTCACCAGCTCCGTGTCCGAGGCATACCGCCACACGCTGTTATACAACCGGAAAATATAAAATATGAGCAGCGTTACCAGTACATTGACCACATAGGCCTTCTGGATGGCATCCCAAAACAGCGGGTCAATATCTCTGAAACTGAACTCATACCGCACATACAGACTCAGCACGGAGGCGGCCATCACCGAGAACATATCCGTCACCACCAGCAGGATAATTCTGGTGATTGGTATTTTTAATATCCCAACTCTAATATCGTTTAATTTCTTCACCACAGCTCCTATCCGCACCTCTTGGGCACCGCGTTTTGCATCTATCCTATCATTGCACGTGTTTTATTGAAAAATTTTCCAGATGATTCTGCAATTTTTCCTGCATTATTTTTCCATATCTTAATGTGGACTCACTGGCGTCCCGGCCGTTCATCCCTGTAATATTCCATATTCTCATACGATATTCACAGCTGTTTGTATTGCATATCGCATGTTATTAAAATTATCAGTTGAAAATCCAGTTCAAATAGGGCAGCAGACGAATATTTACATCATATGCCGACCGCAGGAACATGGCGAAATGGATCACGAACACCAGAGCCGTTCCCGCCGTAAGCAGCCGTCTCAGACCATTGTTCCCAATACTTCGCAGCGCATTCGGTATCAGGAATATCTGGGGCAGGATCAGGTAATACGCCACCCGGGACACCTCCGGAATAAAAGCTCCGCAGGTATACAGCGCCAGTCCTCCCAGATTCAGGAAAAAGTAAAACCGCCCCCGCTGATTATCCCTGAGAACGGAACCATAGCTGAGCAGAGAAAGTGCCAGAGTACCCACGCATTTGCCGATGTTGGTCAGAGAGTAGTCCACTGTGTCGAACATGGAATTTTCATAATAGGGATAAATCTTAAAAATAATAATACGGTAGATATCCCTGCCAAACAAAAGGCTCAGAACCAGCAGCGCTCCCACCACATAGTGCCAGGGTTTCAGCCGGATTTTGGCCAGCCAGTTGGCCCCCAGATACAGGGGAATCACCACCAGCACAGACTTGTGAAAGGTGGCGGCCGCCAGAATCCACAGGACAAATTTCAGGTACTCTCCCCGCAGCACATATTTGATGCTGTACAGCGCAATAGCAAGCACCAGAAAATAACGGACGGAATTGAAACTGGAAAAATAATATCCATTCATCAGAAACAGGAACATCGAACCCAAAAACCAGTCTCCCTGCTCGTATATGGCGCGCAGAAAAAAATATACCGTCAGCAGGGAAAACAAGCCAAATACAGGCAGATAGCTATACCCTTCTGTCCCGAAGAAAAACTGCATGACTCGCACCAGCGCGTTAAATCCAAATTCCGACGACACATGTCTTCCCTGAGAGATCAGGTCAAACATGCTGGTGTAGACCCAGTAGTCGTTGCCGCTGGCAATCCGGCAGGCGGACAGCGCCGCTAAAACCACATATATCCCGCCGCAGGCCCACAGTTTCAGAGCCTGCTCTCTGGTCATGCCGCCCCGGCGTGCCAAAGCCCATTCCCCCGCCCCGGCTCTCCCGCTCTCCCGGGTGTCGCAGAAACATGCCATCAGCAGCACCAGAACGGTCACACCTACAAATAGAATCATGTTGAGGCCCTCCGGTACAATCGCTTTTTACATTTGTTATAGAATCCCGACCAGGCCGGGCTTTCTGCCATCCTGGTGCGCAGGGGGGCCAGCGTTGCCAGCAAAATCACCCGGTATTTCAGCCGCTGTCCTCCGCTCATATATAAAGCTGTGATCTCCCGGTGTTCTCTGGCGGAACGCTTGCGGTTCTCGGGAGTCTCCGAGAATCCGCCTCCCTCATAGGCGGCAAGAGTCACAGGAATATAGCGGGGACTGGCGTCCCCGCGGAAATAGCACCACAAAAAATGCTCGTAATCCGCCCGCACCCGGTAGGCAGGGTTATACCCACGCTCCTCAAACAGGCTGCGATGATAGATGCAGGCCTGGTGGCAGGGCACATTGCGGTAGCAGGCAAAGGCGTCCATACGCGGATTGGAGGTCACCACCTGACCTCGCAGGGCGTCCAAAATATCCCCATAAAAAATTCTGGGCACGCCGACCTGCTCCGCCCCGGAGGACTGCGCCGCCTCTCTGATCTCCCGGGCTGCCTGGGCCAGCGCCTCCTCAGACGCAAAGAGGTCGCCGCAGTTCAAAAAATACAGATATTCTCCCCGGGCCGCCTGGGTGGCCTGGTTCATTCCGTCATAGATACCGGTGTCGGACTGCTCCACAATCCTCACCCGGTCAGAAACCTCGCTGCCCTGCATATATGCCCGCAGAGCCTCCAAAGAGCCGTCCCTGGAACCGCCGTCCTTGACAACGATCTCATAGTCCCTGTAAGTCTGTTTCGCCACACTCCTCACGGTCTCCAGCAGCTTGTCCCCCGGATTTAAAGCCACCACGAGAATGCTGAACATAGGTGTTGTCATAGCTACCTCTTCCTGCATAACGCGCATATTTAATCTCCTGCCTCCCTGATACCCCGGCGCATAATTCCGTATGCCTCTCTCCAGGGTATTTCCTGGCACATAACCTCTCTGTGGGACAGCAGAAACCGCAAGGCCATAGGTCTGGCCAGCGCCCCATACAGATAGCGGTACAACACTCCTCTGTCATAAAAAAAGGTAGTGTTATACCCTTTGAACCAGGTGGATTCCCGCACTCTCTCATGTCCGATGGTCACAGGCACCCTGTAGGCCTTCAGTCCCGCCCTCAGGCAATCTCTTATAAACAGGCTGTCCTCCCCATTGCTATATTTGGCTCCGCCGCCGAACAGCAGGGAAAAAGTAATATTCTTCTGGTGTATCCGCCAGGTGCGCACAGCCAGGCTATATGTTGGATAACGACCGCTATTGTACCATCGCACTCTGCCGAAATCTGTATTGTGATAGGTTTCCCGGCCCGGCATGGCCTGCACATTGAAAAACAGCATGTCCGCCTGAGGATGTGCCTCGAAAGCCGCCAGCACCGCCTTCTCATACCCCGGCTCATAGATGATATCCTCGTCCGCGAACAGACTGATGTCCGCGTCAGCGCGCAGCAGACTGTGGTTGCGGCTCAGTCCCACCCCGCGCTCTGCCATTGAATAATAACGTATGTTATTTCCCTTGTAGTCCAGCTCCTCGTAGGCGTACTGCTCTCCCTGGCTGACAATGATAGCGTCACTGTCAATTTCCATCTCCTCCGCCAGTTCGCAAGGTTTTCTGTTCATAGCCGCTACCAACAATTGCAGTGTCATCTATCCTCTTTCCGCACAGCCGTTCTCTCTGTGCCCTATCCCCTGATATTGTCTGATCAATCTTCTGTCCGCCTCTGTCAGAATCATGGCGTCCACCTTTACATCCAGCTGTCCAAGCCGACGCAGAATCTCCTCGATGGCCTTTCCCCTGTCACAGTCCGCCTGCACCAGCAGCAGAACAGCCCCCCGGCTGCGCAGTGCCTCCCCCGCCTCAGGGGTTTGATACAGGCTGGGAATGGCTGTATACTCCCGCTGTCCTTTCAAAGCCTCCAGCGCTTTCGTAATACGGCTTACATCCAACTCCCCATTTACCGCAGTGACGCCGATCTCTCTTTTATCCCGCAGCAGATAGTCCAGCTGTGTCTCCAGCTCTTCCGACAGTTCTCCGCCATCGCTCACATAACCCGCCACCGGTATGCCATAGCGCCTTACCAGTGTCCCCGGCACCTGTACCCGCTCCTCCAGCATCACCTGCAGTCCCAGTCCAAACAGGGTGAAAAAAAATCCCAGCACTGCCCCCAGTATGCAGGCCCGCAAAGTTCGCAGATCCGGCGTCGCCAGCTGAGGCTCACCTCTGTCCAGAAGGCTTACCTCACTAAGTTCCCACTGCCGCTCTCCCACGGCTATGATAGCCTCTCCGGCCACTCTGTCGATCTCTCTGGCTTTCTCCGCGTCCTCCGCTGTGGTGTGGATATAGCAGATGCGCAGGTCCGACACCAGTTCCGCCTCAAAGCTGGCCGTCAACTCCTCCGCCGTCATGGGAATCTCCAGGCTTTCCAGCATCTGCCTGGTCATATCGCCGCTCTTGAGAAAATCATTCCAGGTGTAGGAGGCGAAGTAGGAAGCAGTCTGCTGATCGCTGGGATCGACAGCGTACTCCAGATAGTATTTGCTGTCCATAGTGTAGGGAATTACCCCTCCGAAGGTTACATTTTTCACATAGTAAATACCGCCTGCCAGTGCCAGTCCGGCCAGAGTGCCCGCCAGGACTACCCAAATCCGCCTTAAGCACAGCAGTACAAAGAGCCTCATGTCAAAGGGTTCTCTCCCATAGTCACACTGCCACATCCGCAGCCCTCCTGATTGCCGATTATCTTTCCTCGTTTTTCATGGATTCCTTCATGGCCGTGATCTGCTCACTCTCCACTCCCTCGGTGCTGTCCGGCCAGAACAGCACCTTCAGCGTCAGCAGCATCAGCTGCAGATCCAGCCATGTGGAATAATTCTCTATATAGGTCAAATCCAGTTTCAGCTTGTCATAAGGGGTGGTATTATACTTGCCATATACTTGGGCATAACCCGCCAGTCCCGCCTTCACCTTCATTCGATAGGCGAACTCCGGCATCATCTCCATGTACTGGGCAATAATCTCCGGACGCTCCGGCCGGGGTCCGATAAAGGACATGTCCCCTCTGATAATATTAATCAACTGGGGCAGCTCGTCAATGCGAACCTTTCGGATAAACTTACCGATAGGCGTTATGCGGTCATCGTTCTTGCAGGCCAGCCTGGCCACGCCATCCTTCTCCGCATCCACCCTCATGCTGCGGAACTTTAGTATATGGAACTGCCGCTGATTCTGGGTGCATCGCACCTGCTTATACAACACCGGACCTCCGTCGTAGCACTTGATCACTATGCCGGTGAGCAGCATAATCGGGGAGGTGATCACAAACAGCGCCAGGGCGAACACCAAATCAATGGTGCGCTTTATAAAACGCTGCTCCACCGTCAGGCTGTACTCTCTGGTCAGCAAAATCGGGGTGTCGAACAGATGAAGCTCCTCCGTCCCTCGTATAATAACATCTGTAATCTTTGGCATCATATACACGCGGATGGACCGGGCATAGCAGTACTTCATCAATTCATTCCGCTCCTGGGTGGGAATGTCCCAGATCACCACGGCGTTGAAGGCTCCCTGTTCATATCCCTGAAGGATGGCCTCACACACCGCATCCAGACCTTCGGACACATGCATGTAATTGACGATATCATATTTGTCCTTCCGGCTCTGGAATTTGGCTACAATACCCTCAATAGGCCTGTCCCCATGCACCAGCAGCATTTTGCGGGGGGGGAAAATGGTCTTGTATATCCAGTAGGCAATGTTGTTCCAGACCAGAATGATCACCAGCTGCAGCGCCAGTATATAGACAAAGCACTGGGGCACAAAAAACTGTTTCGCCATAATGGACAACTGGGCGTATAGCAGCACATCTGCCGCCAGACTGGCAAAGGCCTGGGAGAAAATAACCTCCGCGTTCTTCAAATAGCCTATCCGCATACCGCCGTACATATGCGAGAGAAAGAACAGCATCAGCGCGTAAAAGGCGATCTGCAGGGCGTCTGCCCTCCAATAGTACCGCACTCCGGTGCTGGCAGTGATGCTGGGACTGAAGTTCGTTTTCCAATAGTAGACGAACACCAGCGTCTCCAACGCCAGACATACCCCGGACAGAGCCAGCAAAATGATTCTTTTAGAGGTTTCCAGTTTTCGCATTCCCATTTCCTTCTTTATTTCAATGATATATCATATAAAAGGTTATTATAACATATTTTCCCATATACGTCCAGCATCCGCTACACTCTTCTCTTCACTGCCCGCCATGCCCAAAAGCAGAAATTGTATATGCTGCTGGGAACAGAAAGTCCCTCCGCTCTGCGATACAGATTCCAGATTCTCCGGACGGCCTCCAGCTTGTTGGAGGAAAGGGATCTGGCCGGTCTGCGGTACAGCACCAGATTTTGGTCCAGTCCATAGGCCGTGTAACCGTTTCTAAGTACCTTCCACCAGAGCGCTGTGTCCTCGCTCTTGATATCCGGCATCTCAAGCATCTGTCTGGGAATCCGTTGGGTGTCGAACATCACCGTGGAAGTAAAGATCGTGGTGTTTTTCAGTGCCTCCCTGTAGCTCAGCTGCGGCGGCACATGCACCACCTTACCGGTTCCCATGCCCTGTTCATCAGCAAATTCATATCCCGTGAACACAAAGGCCGCCTGTTTTTCCTTCATATACTGCAGCTGCCGGGCCAGTTTCTCCGGATGCCACAGATCGTCCGCGTCCACATAGGCGATATATCGTCCCTCGGCCGCTTCCAATCCCTTGTTCCTGGCTCTGGCCGCTCCCAGATTCTCCTCTCTCTCCAGGATTCGCAGACGCCCCTCCCCGTGAGATTGCTGATACTCCCGAATCACCCTGGCAGAAGCATCCTTACACCCGTCCACCACCAGCAGCAGCTCCCAATCCGTATAGGTCTGAGCCGCCACATGCTCTATGGTCTCTACAATATAATTTTCCGCATTGTACACCGGTACAATGATACTGACTGTCTCGTTCATACTCTTTTCCTGTTCCCGCATATCCTACTCGCAGTGCCAGACCATATAGTCTCCGATCTGTCCCAGCAGCTGCGCCCTCAGTCCATATTCCTCATACAGCCGGCCGCAGGCTGCTGTGACGCGTTCCTCAGCCATCTGGGGGAAAACCCACATGCGGGCGTTATATTCCGCTGCCAGATACAGCATATAGGCATCATCCAAAATCCGGTCGTCCTCCTCAGCATTTTCCGCCGGACGCTCCAGCGCCTCCATCCAGTCAAACATACGCTGCTGCTGTGGGAGATAGACGTCATAGGCGTAGGCCGCCGCCTCCGGTTCCCACATATTTCTGCCGTACAATAGTCGTATCTCTCCGGTCTGTCTCCGAACTGCCTCCAACACGGAGCGGGGCGCCCACAGCAGCGTCTCCTCCATCCCCGGCGTCTCCTCCAGATAGAGTGCCGTTTGCCGCAGCTCTCTCTGCCGGGCCTTCTCCTCCTGTGTCACGCCGCGTACATTCCCCATGTTGCCCGTGAGCAGCAAAAGCGCCAGCAGCACTGCCATGCCCGCCGCCAGCCGGAAACCCGCTCTGCCATCCCGGCGTTTTTGAGCGGTCAGCTCCCACAGCAGTTCTACGCTGCCCCAGGCGATGCACAGCGTCACCGGAGCCAGACTCCAAATCCAGTGGTAGGAGTAAAATCTGGTCTGATACAACATAAGAGCCGCGCCGCTCACAGGAAACAGCGCCAGCGCCATCACTACAGCCGTCAGTCCCAGCAGACGTCTTTCCAAAGCTTTGGTCTTTTTGTCCGCCACAAAGAAATACAGGAGTACGCCCAGCGCCAGCACTACCATGTGATTGCTCTGAAAGTAGCTCCCCGGTCCATAACATGCGTTTTGAAAAAGCTCCCTCATTGTCCAGCCTCCTCTCTCCCGGAAATTCGGGCGATCAGACGCCGGTATAAGCGGCTCCCGCAGATTTTATCCAGCACCGCCATAATGATCATCAATAGCAGACACATCCCCAGTCCATTGAAGGTCCAACAGATACAGGCCTCTGCCAGCACGCATAGAACCATGCCCGGCCAGGTGCGCCGCAAATTTTTCTCCAGCCCCAGCGACAGGGCGTAGGGCAGCAGAATCAGATTGCGTATAGCAGTTCCCTGCCATGCGCCATGCAGGGCGGCATATCCGTCCAGCCATGGGACTCCCTCCCCACACCAGAAAATCAGAGACACAATAATCAACATTAGGTATTTTTTTCTCAGATCGTCGCCAAAAAACAATCTGGCAAGCCGGTAATAGACCATGTAGGATGCGGCAAGCACCACCACTGGAATCAGATTCTGCACCAGCAGCGCGCCGTCTACGGAGAAAGAGACGCTCAAAATTGTATACAGAGTGGGCAGACCCAGAATCCGGTAACGCATGGACATTCCCAGGGTATAAGCCTGTCCCGTCAGCGGGTTCACCTGATAAACGCTGTCCGTGGTCTGAAAGCTGCGCAGAGTCTCCACAGTAATGTCCCCAGGGACGGTTATAGCCGGCATACAGTATATATACACGACCTGAATCAGCACCATCAGCAGAAATATCCCAGGCAACGCAAAATTTCCGCCCTTTTGAGGCAGAATCTGAAAGCGTTCCCTGTGTCCGCGCCAAGCCGCCAGCACCAACACCAGCGCCAGTGCGCACAGGATAACAAGGCTCACATGCCACAGCAAAGTCAGCCTGCTCAGAGCCATATGTCCGAAAGCGCCCAGCAGATGCAGCGCCTGGGCCACACCAACGCAGCAGATACCGCCAACAATCCAGGCATCCGTCATATGGACGACCCCCGCGGTTTTCCTACGCCATACCGTCAAAACCCCTGCTCCCAACAGCCAGGGAACGACGGCCAACAGCAGCCATAAAAGGATAATCACGAGCCGATCAGCCCCTTTCTCTAAGTATAACGCATTTTACTCATTATACCACATATTGCCTGTTTTCAACAACTAAAAAAGAGACCGCGTACAGTCTCTTTTTCTACATAAGGAGCAGTAACAGTTGTCAATAGTGATAAATCCCCTCAATTACCTATCTTGACTTCATATCTAACCGCATTTTGTCTGCGATTCTGGCTATGTACTCGCTGTTTGTCGGACGGCTTTTACCCTGCTGCGCAGAATATCCAAACAATTTTTCAAAGGTCTCGACGTTTCCCCTCGTCCAAGACACTTCGATGGCGTTGCGAATTGCCCGCTCGACTTTTTGGTCCGTGGTTTTGAAGTGTTTCGCAATCGTAGGGTACAGCAGTTTGGTCACACTGCTCACCACCTCCATATCCCTGCCAGAAAGCAGGATGGCATCACGCAGATAGTGATATCCCTTGAGATGTGCAGGAACGCCGATATCAAGCATAATCTCCGTGATATAGCACTCCAGTTCGTAATCCTTTACAGTAGAAATGTCCATAGTGAATTCCCCTTTCAATATGTCGAGTACTGCTCCTTACTGTAATTGATTGCACTAATCATATCATATCTGTCGAAAAATGTATAGCCATTTTTACCGCCGGAAATCTTGTATATCAACATAATACAGCAAAAACTAACAATATTATCTATAATTCCTCCTTCACAATATAGATCGGACGCCGCTTTACTTCCAAATAAGTTTTGGCCAGATATTGTCCTATAATGCCCATGCAGAACAGCTGTACGCCGCTGACCAGGGAAATAATGCATACCAGAGAAGGCCAGCCCGAGACGGGATCGCCAAAAATGCTGGTGCGCACCACAATAAAAATAATCAGCACAAAGGCAAACACACAGAACAGCACCCCCATAACCGAGGCAATGCTGAGAGGCACTGTAGAGAAAGCGGTGATGCCCTCAAGAGAATATATCAACAGTTTCCAGAAGTTCCACTTTGTCTCACCCTTGGCTCTCTCCACATTCTCATACTCTATCCATTTTGTCTGAAATCCCACCCAACCATAGATACCTTTGGTAAAGCGGTTGTACTCCTGCATCTGTAGGATGGCGTTCACCATCTGCCTGGTCATCAGCCGGTAATCTCTGGCGCCATCCATGATCTCCGTCCGGGAAATCCGTTTCATCACCCGGTAGAACATCCTGGCAAAAAAAGATCTGATCGGCGGCTCCCCCTTGCGGCTGACGCGCCTGGTAGCCACGGAGTCATAGCCCTGCTCTATATAGGAGTACATCTCCGGCAGCAGCGATGGCGGGTCCTGCAGATCTACATCCATCAACACTACATAATCACCGCGGGATTTCTCCAGGCCGGCATACATGCCCGCCTCCTTTCCAAAATTCCGGGAAAAAGAAATCAGACGCACTCTTTCGTCAGCCGCGTGCAGCTTTTTCACCTCCGCCGCCGTGTTGTCCCTGGACCCATCATCAACGTACAGAATCTCCACTTCCAGTTTCTTTTCCTTGAAAAACGGTTCATTTTTCATCAGCTCCGCATAGAAATCCGCCACTGATTCCTCCTCGTTATAGCAGGGTACAATCACGCTCAAAACCGACATCTCTGTTTCTCCTCTCTGTCAGGTAGACAGAAAAATGTTACCATATATTTCTCATGTTTTCAATACTTTTTACATTTCCGGAGATGGGACTGGATATCCTGATGGGAATCGTGTATAATGTACAGGGAAACCATACCGGGATGCCGCGCATCCAAATACGGATTGATGCAATATCATACAAGGAGAAGTATATATGGAATTCTTTACCGGCTTGTCAGAAAATAAGATTTTTCTGGCCGCCGCCTTGGGTTGGCTGGTGGCTCAGATTCTCAAAACACTGATACACCTGCTTTTTACCAAAAAATTCGTGGCGGAACGCCTGGTGGGAAGCGGCGGCATGCCCAGCTCTCACTCCGCTACTGTCTGTGCGCTGGTGACTGCCACATATCTGGAACACGGTTCCTCCAGTTTCGCTTTTGCCATAGCCCTGATCGTCGCCATCATCGTTATGTACGATGCCATAGGCGTCCGCCGTGAAACAGGTATCCAGGCTCAGCTGCTCAACAATATCATCAGGATTTTTGAGGACATGGGCCGCGATGAGTTGTCCGCCCAGGACAAACTGAAGGAATTTATCGGTCACACGCCTTTTCAGGTTTTGATGGGCGGTATTTTGGGCGTGTTCGTGGCTATCCTGTTCTATCAGTTCTGAGTCAGAAACGGCCCGTCCTCCGCAGAGGATGGGCCGCTCATTCTTCTTCCCGCACTACTCACCAAGTCCGCTTTCCACAGCGCCTATAAGGGTCTTCAGAGCCTCCTGCTCATCCTCTCCCTCACAGAAAAATTCAATCTCATCTCCACATTTTACACAGGCCCCCAACACGCTCAACACACTCTTGGCATTGGCCGTACTGTCCCGAAATGTAAAAGTAATCAACGATTTGAACTGCATTGCCTCCTTGCATAGTATTCCCGCCGGTCTAAGGTGCAGGCCCGTGGGATTCTTGATTGTAACTTTCTGGCTTACCATATGTTCTTACCTCCTATTAGAGTTCCGTCTCTTTGAGACTGTTTTAAAACATTCTGTCCTGGATTAATTTTGCCAGCGCTGTGGCTTCAGCCTGTATGGACTCGTAGTCCTTGCCCTCAATCATGACCCTTACCAACGGTTCTGTTCCGGAGGGACGGATCAGCACCCTGCCCTCTCCCGCAAACTTCTTCTCCAGCGCCGCAATGGACTCTGCGATCTCCGGATACTCCATGTAGTGGTCTTTCTTGTGATTTGCCACCTTGGCGCTGACCAGCGCCTGGGGGAGAACCTCCATAATTTGCGCCAATTCTGACAGGGGCTTACCCATCTCCACCATCACCTGAAGCAGATGCAGAGCGCTGAGCAGCCCATCTCCGGTGGTATTTTCATCCAGAAATATCACATGGCCTGACTGTTCCCCACCCAGGCTGGCGCCTATCTCCTTCATCCGCTCCAGCACATACCGGTCGCCTACCTTGGTCTGCTCCACATTCAGTTTCTGCTCCTGCGCCATCAGGAAAAAGCCCAGATTACTCATGACAGTGGCTACAATAGTATCTTTTTTCAGTTTGCCCTGCCCTTTCAGATAGTTTCCCACAATCGCCATGATCTGGTCGCCGTCAACAATTTTGCCGTTCTCGTCCACCGCCAGAAGACGATCCGCATCCCCGTCAAAGGCCAGCCCTATATCCGCCTTCTCATATACCACCCTCGCCTGTAGTTCCTCCATATGCGTGGAGCCACAGTTGGCATTGATATTGGTGCCGTCAGGATTGTTGTGAATGGCCACTACCTCGCCGCCCAACTCCTTCAGTGCCTCCACCGAGGTATAGTAGGCAGCGCCCTCCGCGCAGTCCACCACGATTTTCAGACGGCTTAAATCCACCCTCACCGACTGAATCGCGTGATTGATATATTCTTCCCTGGCATCGGTACGGTACTTGATCTTGCCCACACCTGGTCCTATGGGAAACTTCACTCCCTGCATCTGGGACTGAATCAGCGTCTCTATCTCATCCTCCAGCGCATCCGGCAGCTTATAGCCGTCCCCGTCGAAAAACTTGATCCCGTTGAACTCCACGGAATTATGGGAGGCAGAGATCACCACTCCTGCATCCACCTTGTACTTTTGGGTCAGGTACGCCACCGCCGGAGTGGGAATCACTCCCACATACACACAGTTGGCGCCCACCGAACAGGCTCCTGCCATCAGGGCATTGGCAAGCATGTCACCCGATATGCGGGTGTCGCATCCCACCATGATAGTAGGCTTGTGTTCCTTCTCCTTCGTCAGCACATATGCCCCCGCTTGCCCCAGCTGCATGGCAAGCAGGGGGGTAAGCTCCTCGTTGGCAATGCCTCTGACCCCATCCGTTCCAAATAATCTGGCCATAATTTACTGCTCCTCCAACACTCCCTTTATTCTCTCTCTTCGGAATTCTCTTCCTCGTTCTGAATCGGCGTAAAACGCAGGACGATCACGGGTGTGCTTATTTTCTCCTGCTGCGCCAGCAGAGAGACATCCACCGGCAGACTGTACTCTCCTTCCAATGGCTGAGGCGGATTGGAGCTCTCTATCCATGCCCCCACATCCACCACGCCTGGCAGAGTTGAGGATTGCAGCAGAGCCATATAGGCCGCCAGGCCCTTGGCTGTCAGCGGCGTGGAATTGGCGCTCACGATCTCGTAAGTCACATTCGCAGGCACATTGACCACCTGGATATTCTCAGCCCGCAGAGCCACTCTTTTCTCCTCCAGTTTCTCGATCAGAATCTTCACTGCCGCCTTACTGTCAAAGTTTTTCTCCGCAAAATAGATTCCCTTGGGCAAATATTTTTCCAAATCCACATCTGCCTCGTAGTCCCCGGCTGCCCCGGTAATATCAATGTCCTGCGGAGCAACCTCCAGCTGCGTCACATTGCTCAGCAGCTCGGAGGGACCGGCCACCTTCACAAAGTCCACCTCGGTCTCCACTCCCGTCACCTGACAATCCTCCGCCGGAGTGCCGGAATAGCTATAGACGATCGGTATCTCCTTGACTCTCCACACCTCAACCGTCACGCTGACGCTGTCCAGATTCTGAGACACTGAGGACCTGACCACCTCGTTGCCCTCCGCGTCCACCAGTCTGATCGCTCCGGAACCCTTGGCTGTGCCAGTGATTCCCGACACATCCACATCAACCTCCGCCCTGCTGATTTCCTCAATGGCAGATTCTGGTCCCTGTATCTCCAGACGTGTGCGATCCAGACTGACATTACCAACGATATAATTTTCTTCCATACTGCCTATGGTGTTATATACAATATTGATTGTCTTGCGGGTCTCTTTTTCAATATTCAGTTTCACATACTCTATGTTGCCTCTGATATTCTGCACCTGATCACTGTACTTGGGGCAGGAAAACTTGATTTCCACCGTGTTAGTCACGGTCAGATTGGTCAGGTCAGCCTCCGCGATAATATCGCTGCTCTGAATCTCTCTCCTGACACTGCTGGGGGCGTCAAAGGTCACGGTGCGCACGATGTCCGTGCTGTCCAAAATCTCGTACACCTGGCCATTCTCCGTCAGCAGTTCCGTGTTGAGCAGATCGACCTTTATATTCTGAAAGCGTTTTTCGTCCACCGGATCATTGGTACTGATTACCACAAACCAAAGACCAAAGGCCAGCAGCAGGGATACGATTTTCAGCAGCCAGTGGGAGAAAAATATAGATCGAATTTTGGAGCCTATCTTCCCTTTCATGCTTATCTCTGTCCGCCCTTTCCTTTCCTTTTCCGCTTGGCTTTTCCTGTGTCCTCTGTCAGATTAGTCAGATCCATCAGTCTTTTTTTCAGGCTGTCTCCGTCAAAACCCCGCTCCAGCTGTCCGCCCACGGTAATGCTGATCTTGCCGGTCTGTTCCGACACAATCACAGTCACAGAATCCGTGACCTCAGAGATACCCACGCCCGCTCTGTGCCTGGTCCCCACTTCCTTGCTGATATCCCCGTTGTCCGTCTGGGGCAGATAACAGGTGGCCGACGTGATCCGGTTTCCCCGGACTATAACAGCTCCGTCATGTAAGGGCGTATTATGTTCAAAAATATTGATCAGCAGCTGGCTGGTGACCAGTCCGTCCACATAGATACCCGTTCTCTCATATTCCGCCAGAGACTCCTTCTGCTCTATGACAATCAGCGCGCCCGTTTTTACTTTGCTCATCTCCACGCAGGCGCGGGTGATTTCATTCACCGTCTTCTCCGTAAAAGTATCGTCCCTGTTTCTGCCATTGTCAAAAGGCAGGGCATTGGCAATCAAATTCTTGTTACCCAATTCCTCCAGAGCCTTCCGCAGCTCCGGCTGCAGCACCACAATCACAGCCGTGACAGCAAAGCCAAACACATTCTGTCCCAGCCACAAAATAGTGTTCATTTTAAAATAGGAGGCCACAACCCAGAAAAACAGAATCACAAGCAGACCCTTGAGCAGTGTCCAGGCCCTGGTCTTCTGAATCCACAGCATGATATGGTAGAGGAGAAATGCAATAATCAAAATCTCCAGCACATCACCGATCTCAATACTGGGCACATACCGTCTTAAGTTTGCAATGATCTCTTTAACTGTCTCCATGCCAGCCTATCCTATGCTTTACAAGCCTTCCTCTATATTTCTTCGTAGCCGTCCGACCCGTCGTCCTCCGATTCCCTGCTGATCGTCACGCTTCTGCTGCCCGCCCGGCTCTGGGTGTGCCTGGCACGCCCGTCCCTGCCTCCGGTGCGCTCTGTCACCACGCTCCTGTTTACCCGCCGGGGCGGCGCTATCGTCACATCGTCCTCCTCATCCTCAACCTGCATGGACCGACGCTGGGTATTGATGCGCTTTACCGTCTTGGAGGCAGCCGGCATGCTCATCTTAGGCACAGCCTTCACATAATAATAATACTCATCGTCCTCATACTGCACCTTCTCCGTTCTGCTGTAATCCACACAGAACCTGAAAAACTCCAGAATCTTGGCGATAACCAGTGCCAGGATGCTGCCCAGGACCGCCATACCCAGGGACAGATGCGTGTCATATACCAAGTCTCCCACCAAAAGTACTACCAAATCTATTATTACGCCGGCAATCATGGCAATAGACCAGGAATAATCAATAGACATACGTCTGATCAGATATACGACCACAATCGTTATGGCAAAAGCCACGATCATCACTATCATGGCCCGGTTTCCCAGCACGCTGTCAATGACCATCCGCAGCTTGGCTGTGGCCTCGTCCGCCCCCATACTGCTGATCGTGGTGGCATTGTCCGAGATAAAGGTCAGCATATAATATACCACCGTCCCACAGGCCACAGAAACCGCCGCCATGGGCGTGGCCAGCAGACCCACTGCCACAGGAATTACATAGGGGATTTTCAGGCCCAGCAGCAGCACCGTAAAAATCAGGATTACCGAATCTTTAGAGCCCATTCGGAAGAACAGCAGGAACATAATCAGATAGATCGCCAGTCCTGCGATGGCCACTTCCAGAGACAATTCATACAGGTGCATCAGACTGAACATTGCTCCGAACAGTATGATACAGCCGTTGGGCAGGAAAGAGCAGAGCAGTGAAACAATCAGTACCAGTCCCAGATTATCCAGCTTGCCCATGTACCCCAGTTCCCCGTTCACCATGCAGATCGTCAAATACGCCAGCATAAATTTTAAAACAGGCACCAGGATAAATTCATTCCTGCTGTAAAGCAGTTTCAATTTTTCCCTAATTTCCAATAAATTACTCATGATATTTCCTCATATCCATTAGTTCTATTTTTTCCGTATCTGCAGCGTTCCCCTGAGGCAATCCCCTGAGCGGCTCACTGACGATACAAACTATCCAGCTTTTTCAGATTGTGATAATAGAGTTTCAAGCTCTTTTTCGCCTTGGCATAGCGGTACGCACAGACCACATAGGTGACAATGCAGTATCCGACCACAAAAATCGCATACCATTTGATAATATTCTGGGCAAAGACAAACAGGTCCATCTTGTAAATATCTGCAATCAGCGTCTCAAAATCATACAGCACATACAGGGCAAAGCCCAACAGATAGGCGATTGTACCACAGAAAAACGCGCGCAAAAGCTGCAGGGAAATATAATCTCCCCGGAAATACCGCCCCAGCGCCATGCTCTTTTTTCCCTCTCCCGCCTCATAGGAGGCCATCTTGGTCATCAATATAATTCGCTCTTCGTTTAACATAAACAGTCTGCCTTCTTCCGACTAAATTACTGCAGATAGCGCATCCTGGAGCCGTTGTCCTCTTTTTTCCGGAAACTGTCGGGGTTCTTGGGCGCATTGCTTTTGAGTATATCCTTAAACCCGTTGCTCACATTCGCCTTGCATTTATCACAGTATCTTCCGCTGCGGATCGGGGCGCCGCAGCCGTCACAACTCAACATAAGAGGAGAGCCTTCCGTCAGCTCCAGGCGTTCTTCCCGCAGCCACTGCCGTATCTGGGACGTCTCCACCTCACAGGCCGTCGCCACCTCCTGCATATGTACGCCAGGATTCTCCTGGATATAGGCTTTCACTACCTGGAATTTCTCCTCCAGCTTTTCTTTGCAGGCCGGACAATAGCTCTGTCCCGAAAAATAATTGAACAATCTCTTACAGCTCTTGCAAGGTCTGACATTCATTGACAATACCCTCCCTTTCTCAGACACCGGCTCCGATAGCCAGTGTGATAAAAAAAATCCTTTGGCAGACGCCGGACAAAAGTACGGCGGATACCTGGTCCATAGTACTCCCCGTGGTGTAAATGTCATCTATCAGTATAATTGTCTTTAATTTTACACCATTTTGCCCAAGATTAAAAGCCCTTTTCAAATTATTTAGTCTTTCTTCAGAATTTAATTCTTTCAAGGGCCTGGTATTTCTGTTTCTGACCACCAAATCAGGGTACACGGGAATATCCATTTCCCTCCCCAGAGCCTGTGCCAGCAGCGCCGCCTGATTGTAGCCCCTGCGGCGCTGTTTGCCGCGGTACATGGGAACAGGCACCAGACCGTCTGGCTCCAGAACGCGAATATGCTCTCCCAGCCGCTCGGCAAGCTCTCCCCCAAAAAACCGGGCATACTCCCGGTGTCCTCCGTATTTGAATCGGTACAGGGCCGGTGCGATATCCTCATACTCATATAGCGCTCTCCCCGCCGTGAACAGGTGTCTGCCTCTCTCGCAGTCCCCGCAAAACTCCGTCTCCGGGTCCGGGAGTTTCTTGCCGCACCGGCAGCAGAGCGGCTCTGCCAGATACTGTACCCGCCGCTTGCAGGCCAGACACATACGTTGAACCCCCGTCCCCAGCACCTCGTCGCAGACAGGACACCTGGCGGGGTACAGCAGGGACGCCGCGGTTTCCAGCCACTTGCCGCGCTTACTCATTCTCTCCAAAGATTCCTTCCTCTCTGTCCGCCGCCTCTCTGATCCGCTGGTCCAAAGAGGTGTAACGGCGATTCTCTCTGACATTGTCAATCATATCTCGCACCGTCTGGCTGCTGCCCAGAATGGTCACACAGTTTCTGGCCCTGGTAACGCCCGTATACAGCAGATTGCGGTTAAACAGCATCCTGGGGCCTCCCAGCAGCGGCATGATCACCGCAGGATATTCGCTGCCCTGAGATTTGTGTATAGTGATGGCATAGGACAGCTCCAGTTCCTCCAGCAGAGAAAAGGGATATGTCACTCTCCTCCCCTCGTCAAATTCCACCACCAGCTCAGAGCTGCTCTCACGAATCTCCGCTATTCTCCCCATGTCCCCGTTAAACACTCCCATTCCCTTATCCACGGGAATGCCATAGCGGCTGACAACTTCCCACTCCAATTGATAGTTGTTCCGGATCTGCATGACCTTGTCTCCCTCCCGGTAGACGGTCTCCCCCGCCGCATGCTCCCGCTTACTCTCATCCGGAGGATTCAGATACCGCTGCAGGATTCCGTTCAGAGTCTCCACACCCAGGCTTCCCTTCCGCATGGGAGTCAGCACCTGAATATCATAGGGGGTCGCATGTACATAGGGCGGCAGTTTTTCCCGAATCAGCTGAATCATATGCTTGTATATTACATTCACGTCATTTCTCTCCAGCAGGAAAAAATCGCGGCTTTTGTTGTCCAGGGAAATCTGCTCTCCCCTGTTGATATGGTGAGCATTGACAACAATGTCACTTTCTCCGGCCTGACGGAAAATCTTCTGCAGCACCACCATCGGAAAGACCTCTGAGCGCATGACATCCCGCAGCACCTGACCCGGTCCTACGCTGGGAAGCTGGTCCACGTCCCCAACCAGAATCAGCCGCGTGCCCGGCATGATAGCTTTCAGCAACGCCTGAAACAGCGGTAAGTCTACCATGGACATTTCGTCTATGATAATCACATCCGCCTCCAGCGGGTTCTCCTCATTCTTTTCAAAGCGAATGCGGCGCTTGTCCTCATCGGACACGGCTCCGTTCAGCTCCAGCATCCGGTGAATGGTTCTGGACTCGAAACCTGTGGCCTCGGTCATACGTTTGGCCGCCCGGCCCGTGGGAGCCGCCAGAAAGATATCATAGCCCTCCCTCTCAAAAAACCGGATAATAGTGTTGATTGTAGTGGTCTTGCCTGTGCCCGGGCCGCCTGACAGAATAAAGAGGCCGTTCTGAATCGCCCCCATCACCGCCCGGTACTGCAGTTCGTCCAGCTGTATGCCGATCTCCCCGGTGATTGCGTCCAGCGCCGAGCGCACATGCCCCTCCTCCTGTTTCATAGGAATGTCCAGTTGGCAGAGCATATGGGCGCAATTCAGTTCCGCGTAATAATAACTGGAAACATACACCATGTCTCCCTTGATCACCAGCTTTTTATCCATGACCAGATTGTCCAGCTGGGGGCGTATGTTTTCTCTGGATACACCCAGCAGTGCGGCAGCCCGCTCCAGCAGATGTTCCAGGGGCAGATAGCAGTGTCCTTCGCTCACGGACTGCTGCAGCGTATAGAACACGCCGCAGCGAATCCGATAGTCCGAATCCGCGTGAATGCCGATTTTGGACGCGATATCGTCCGCAATCTTAAATCCCACGCCGTGAATATCCTCAGCCAGGCGATAGGGGTTTTCTTTCATGACGCTGTAGAGTCCCATGCCGTAGGCGTCATAGATACGCAGCGCCAGCGCATTGGATATACCGAACTGCTGGAGAAAAATCAGAGCGTCCCGCAGCTCCCTTTTCTCCTCCATCTGCTGGGCAATCTCCCGGGCTTTGTTCTGGCTGATACCCTTGATCTCCGCCAGACGCTCCGGTTCCTCTTCTATAATGCGGAACGTGTCATCACCGAATTTTTTGACTATGCGGGCTGCCAGCGCCGCACCTATGCCCTTGATGGCTCCGGAGCCGAGATAGCGCTCCATGCTCACCCGGTCTCTGGGCGCCACTGTCTGATAGGAGGATATTTTGAATTGAGTGCCATACATGGGATGCTCCGTATATTCTCCCTGAGCCTCTATATTTTCTCCCTCCGACAGACCCCGGCAGTTTCCCACGCAGGTAATTGCCGCCTCTTCTCCCATCAGTTCCATAACAGTATAACCATTTTCCGGATTTTGATAGATAATATGTTCCACATATCCGCTGACTGTATCCATAAATCCCCCTGTATACCCTTCAAAAAGGGCTGCCTTTTCGTATCGGCAGCCCTTACTACTTTTAAATCATATTTCTCTTCATTTGTTCGTAAAGCATCTGAGCCAGTCCCAGGCTGCTCTGCTCCGTTGTGTCCGCCGCCACCTGCTGGATCATCTGTTCCTTGTAATAATCCATGAGACTGCTGCTGGAGCCTGTCATGCCCTCCGTGCTGTAATTGGGCACTGTCTTCTGCATAGCCTTGAACATCTGCTCCAGAAAATAAGCCTCAAACTGTTTGCAGGCGTCCATCAGCTCCTCGTCGGAGGCGTTTCCATACCCCGATTTTAACTGTTCCTCCAGTTGCGCAGCTTTCGTGTTGTTAGCTGTCATGCCGGCCATATCGGCCATACCACCGATGCCGCCAGCGTTCCACAAGTTACCAATATCCATTGTCATTGTCCCTTTCTTAATTTAGAATCCCGCTGCTTATCTTCTCAGGTTATTGGCTTGCTGCAGCATCTCGTCCGACGCCGTGATGGCCTTGGAGTTCATCTCATACGCCCTCTGTGCCACAATCATGTTCACCATTTCGTCCACGACCTGCACGTTGGAACCCTCCAGATAGTTCTGGAGTACTTTACTCTTCTCCACATTGGTGCTGGTAAACTCATTGATGGGCTGTCCGCTGGCGGCAGACTCTGCATACAGGCTGTCATCCAGGCGCTCCAGTCCGGGCGGATTGTTGAACTGTATAAGTCCAATCTGAATGCCTATGGGCTGGGGAACGTTCCTTTCATCCGGATAGCACACCTGGCCGTCCGATGTAACCGTTATTCTGCTCACCACATAATTGCTGTTTAAAATAATGGGCCGCCCCTGAGTATCCAGCACCGGCAGACCGTCGGAGGTCGCCAGAACATTACTGCCGTTCTCTCCCAGCGCCCAGTCGAAATTACCGTTTCTGGTATAGTATGTATTCCCGTCACTTCCCTGTACGGCAAAAAATCCCTTTCCGTCAATGGCAAAGGATGTCTCCTTCTCGGAGGAGAGCAGCGGTCCCTGCTTGCCATACAGAGCCGTGATGGAGGCATTGCGCACACCCAGACCCACCTGGGCGCCGGTGGGCTTGGCCGTTCCGTCCGCCGTTGTGGTCTTGCGCTGTATATTCTGATATAGGAGGGATTTGAACTCATTTACCTCCGTCTTATATCCCGTAGTGTTCACATTTGCCAGATTGTTGGCAATGGTGTCAATATTCGTCTGCTGCGCAATCATACCTGTTGCAGCCGTCCATAAACTCCGAACCATCTTCTTCTCTCCTATCCCTGTGTCCGGCCCCGGCGGGCCTTGCCACAGCACTTGTTATTTCCGCGTCCATTTGACTTTATGCCGCATCTACCTCTACTGTACTCTGCCCAGCTGCGTCACGGCGATATCCAGGCTTTCATCGTAGGTCTGTACGATCTTCTGGTTGGCCTCGTAGGCCCTGGTCACGCTGATCATGTTCACCATCTCCGAAATTACGGACATATTGGACATTTCCAACACTCCCGATTTTACCTCCGCAGTGCCTTCCATCAAAGTAGCGCCCTCCACGGGCTGGAAAAAGGTATCTCCGGCTTTCACCAGATAATCGTAGTCTTCAAAATCCGCCACCTGAATTTGAGCCACTTCCCTCTCATTCTGATAGATTCTGCCATCATCATCTATCCTGGCGTCCGTCAAAGTATCCAGTTGTATACGGCGGTTCTGGGCGTCCAGCACATACATGCCGTCATTGTTCACCAGATAGCCGTCCTGGGTCAGCGTGAAATTGCCTGCGCGGGTGTATCTTGTTGCAGTCTCTCCCTCGCTGTCGGTGTACTCCAACGCGAAGAAACCGCTGCCAGCCAGCGCCAGATCATAGGTATTATCCGTAATCCGAAAAGAACCCTGCGTATAATCCGTGTAATTCTCACCGATCTTCACTCCCAGACGACTGTGTCCGATAGGCTGAATCGCTCCCAATCCCACAGAGGAATCCTTGACCTTCACCGCCAGAACTTCCCGAAAGGGCTGGCTGGTGGAACCCTCCTTTTTAAAACCCACAGTGGATGCATTGGCAAGATTGTTGGTCAGAATGTCCATACGGTTCTGTTCGTTGCGAAGTCCCGTATGGGCGGTATAAAGTCCTCTCAGCATGCTCCCGTCTCCTTTTTTCTATAGTGTAATCCTTGTATATATCCTTATCAATCCTCGCGGTAACCAGCCAGAAACTCTACATACTTGCCGGTTCCTATGGCTACTGCCGTCATAGGATCCTCCGCAGTCATGGTATTGATACCGGTCTTGGCGGAAATCAGGTCTTCCAGTCCGCGCAGCAGGCTGCCGCCTCCCGTCAGCACAATCCCTCTGTCAGCAATATCTGCCGCAAGCTCGGGCGGCGTTTTTTCCAGTACGCTGTGTATAGTCTCTACGATCTGCGCTGTAGTTTCCCGAAGAGCTTCCTCGGTTTCCTCGGAGGATACCTTCACCGTCTTGGGCAGACCTGTCACCAGGTTCCGGCCCCTGACATCCATGTAATCAACTTCCGGTCTCTTGTACGCGGAACCGATTTTGATCTTCAAATCCTCCGCTGTCCGCTCACCAATCAGCAGATTATGTTTCTTACGCATATAACGGACAATTGCCTCGTCAAAATCGTCCCCCGCAATCTTAATGGAGGCGCTGACCACCGTGCCGCCCAGAGAAATCACCGCAATATCGGAAGTGCCGCCGCCGATATCCACGATCATATTGCCGCAGGGCTTGGAAATATCAATACCCGCGCCGATGGCCGCCGCAATCGGCTCTTCAATGATAGAAACCTCTCTTGCGCCCGCCTGATAGGTGGCATCCTCCACCGCCTTCTTTTCCACCTCCGTCACGCCGCTGGGAACGCATACGGCGATACGGGGCTTGCGGAACGTTCTCTTGCCCAGAGCCTTCTGAATAAAATACTTCATCATTTTCTCAGTGACGGTGTAATCCGAAATCACACCCTGGCGCAAAGGTCTAACGGCCACAATGTTGCCGGGAGTACGTCCCAGCATCAGCCGCGCGTCCTCACCGATGGCTTTAATCTTATTTGTGTCTCTATCAAAAGCTACAACAGACGGCTCTTTCAGGACAACTCCTTTTCCTCTGATGTAAACCAAAATGCTGGCTGTACCCAAATCAATTCCGATGTCAGTATACATATGTTACTACCCCTTTCATGGTATCTATGATAATGTTTCCACATTTTCTGAAAATAGTCAACGACTTCGCTACGGGCGCGCAATGTCAACCTACATTATACATGATAATTTTCTTTTTTCAAAGGGGTTTCATAAAAAATTCATAAATTTTAAATGCGAAAAGCGGACGGTTCCCTCCGTCCTCTTTCCGCATCCATGCTTTCCATACTCTATATCGGCTGATTTTAGAGTATCTTAACCCTTCTCCAGCATTTTTTTGATATAAATGCCTGTGTAGGAACCGGGCATCTGAGCAACCTCCTCCGGCGTGCCCTGGGCAATGACTGTGCCGCCTCTGTCGCCTCCCTCGGGTCCCATATCAATGATGTGATCCGCCGTCTTAATCACGTCCAGATTGTGCTCGATGACAATGACTGTGTTGCCGCCGTCCGCCAGCTTATGCAGGATTTCCACCAGCTTGTGCACATCCGCAAAATGCAGACCGGTGGTAGGCTCGTCCAGAATATAGACGGTCTTGCCCGTGCTGCGTCTGGACAGCTCCGTGGCCAGCTTGATCCGCTGGGCCTCGCCGCCGGAGAGAGTGGTGGAGGGCTGTCCCAGTTTCACATAGGACAGACCCACGTCGTACAGCGTCTGAATCTTATTCCGTATGGAGGGAACATTCTCAAAGAAGGGCAGCGCCTCTTCCACTGTCATGTCCAACACGTCATAGATGTTCTTGCCCTTGTATTTTACATCCAGCGTCTCTCTGTTGTAACGTTTGCCGCCGCACACTTCGCAGGGCACATATACGTCCGGCAGGAAATGCATCTCAATTTTAATGATACCGTCCCCGCTGCACGCCTCGCAGCGCCCTCCCTTTACATTGAAACTGAAACGTCCCTTGTTGTAGCCCCGGGCCTTGGCGTCCGGCGTGGAGGCAAACAAATCCCGTATCATGTCAAACACACCTGTGTAGGTGGCCGGATTGGAACGGGGAGTGCGCCCTATGGGGGACTGGTCGATGTCAATGACCTTGTCCAGCCGCTCAATACCTTCAATCCCTCTGTGCCTGCCCGGAATCACCCTGGCCCGATTCAGGTCCCGGGACAGATGCTTGTTCAGCACCTCGTTGACCAGGGAGCTTTTACCGGACCCGGACACGCCCGTCACGCAGGTCATTACGCCCAGCGGGAAAGTCACGTCCACATTTTTCAGATTGTTTTCCGCTGCCCCCAACACCCTGATATGGCCGGTAGGCTTGCGGCGTTTCTTCGGAACCGGAATGGATTTCTTGCCGCTCAGATACTGGCCGGTGATGCTCTCCTCCACCGCCATGATATCCTGAGCCGTCCCCACCGCCACCACCTCGCCGCCGTGGGAGCCTGCGCCTGGCCCGATGTCCACAATATAGTCCGCCGCCAGCATGGTATCCTCGTCATGCTCCACCACGATCAGAGTGTTGCCCAGGTCCCGCAGATGTTTCAGGGTTGCCAGCAGCTTGTCATTATCCCTCTGGTGCAGGCCGATACTCGGCTCGTCCAGAATATAACACACTCCCACCAGACCGGAACCGATCTGGGTAGCCAGGCGGATTCTCTGAGCCTCGCCGCCGGAAAGGCTGGCGGTGCCCCTTGCCAGAGACAGGTAATCCAGTCCCACATCCAGCAGGAATTTCACTCTGGCGCGTATCTCTTTAAGCAGCTGCTTGCCAATCAGCTCCTGCTGAGGCGTCAGCTGCAGGTTCATCACAAAGTCATACAGGTTAGTGATGGACATAGCCGTCACCTCATAAATATTTCTGTCCCCAACTGTCACCGCCAGGGATTCCTGTTTCAGACGCATGCCCTTGCACTCCTTGCAGGGCGTAATCCGCATAAAGGTCTCATACTCCGCCTTGGAGGATTCTGAGGCCGTCTCACGGTAACGGCGTTCCACATTGCGGATCAAGCCCTCGAAAGCGATGGGATACACGCCCTTGCCCCGCTGACCCTCGTAATATACCTGAATCTCCCTGCCGCCTGTGCCATGAATCAGAATCTCCTTTATCCCGGCGGGATAGTCCTGATAGGGCGTGTCCAGATCAAAGTCATACTCCTTGCACAGCGCCTGCAAAATCGCGTTGGTAAAGCTGCCCTTGGAATTGCAGGACTGCCAGCCCATAACCGCGATGGCCCCCTCGTTGATGGACAACCGCTGGTCGGGAATCATCAGTTCCTCATCAAACTCCATCTTGTACCCCAGCCCGAAACACACCGGGCAGGCGCCGAATGGATTGTTAAAAGAAAAGCTGCGCGGCTCTACTTCACTGATGCTGATGCCGCAGTCTGGACAGGAAAAACTCTGAGAAAAACTCAGCATTTCCCCTCCTATCACATCCACCTCCAACAATCCCTCCGCCAGCTCCAGCACATCCTCGATGGAACCCGCCAGACGTTTCTGGATTCCCTCTTTCACCACCAGACGGTCCACCACAATCTCAATGTTGTGCTTAATATTTTTTTCCATGGGGATTTCCTCGGAAAGCTCGTACAGATTGCCGTCCACCCGCACCCGCACATAGCCGCTCCTCTTGGCCCTGTCAAACACCTTCTCGTGCAGGCCCTTGCGCCCTCTGACCACCGGGGCCAGCAGCTGAATGCGCGTGCCCTCCCCCAGCTCCATGATCTGGTCCACCATCTGGTCCACGGTCTGGCGGGCTATGACCCTGCCGCACTTGGGACAATGGGGCGTTCCGATTCTGGCGTACAGCAGACGAAAATAGTCGTATATCTCCGTCACGGTTCCCACCGTGGAACGTGGGTTGCGGTTGGTGGATTTCTGGTCTATGGAGATGGCCGGAGACAGACCGTCGATGCGCTCCACATTGGGCTTCTCCATCTGCCCCAGAAACATGCGGGCATAGGAGGACAGCGACTCCATATATCGGCGCTGTCCCTCGGCATAGATGGTGTCAAAGGCCAGGGAAGACTTGCCGGAACCGGACATACCGGTCAGCACCACAAACTCATTTCTGGGGATATCCACGTCAATGTTTTTCAGATTGTGTTCGCCGGCTCCCCGTATCTTGATATACTCCTTCTTGGGGAGCATCTTCTTAACCTCTTCCATATCACATTCCCTCACTCTATTCATCCAATTCATTCAGTTTCGTCTTAAGCTCCAGCATCTTGTCGCGCAGCTCCGCAGCCGCCTCGAAGTTCAGTTCCGCAGCCGCCTTCTGCATCTTCTTCTGCACCTCGGAAATCAGTTTCTCCAGCTCCTTGCGGCTCATGGACTCAGGGTCTTTCTCAAAGCGCACCTCTTCCTCCGCAATCTCTCTGGAAATGCTGATCAGGTCACGGACCGCCTTCTTGATGGTCTGGGGCGTGATACCGTGGGCTTTGTTGTAGGTGGTCTGGATCGCCCGGCGGCGGTTGGTCTCATCAATGGCCGTGCGCATGGAATCCGTGATCACATCCGCGTACATAATCACATGCCCGTCCACATTGCGGGCCGCCCTGCCTATGGTCTGAATCAGGGAGGTGCCGCTGCGCAGGAAACCTTCCTTGTCCGCGTCCAGTATGGCCACCAAGGTGATCTCCGGGATATCCAGTCCCTCCCGCAGCAGATTGATACCCACCAGCACGTCGAACACGTCCAGCCGCATATCCCGGATAATCTCCGCCCGCTCCAGAGTGTCGATATCCGAGTGGAGATATTTCACCCGTATGCCGACTTCCTTCATATACTCTGTCAAATCCTCGGCCATGCGCTTGGTCAGGGTGGTGATCAGTACCTTGTTGTGTTTTTCCACTTCCCTGTTCACTTCCCCGATCAGATCGTCCACCTGGCCCTCCACCGGGCGCACGTCCACCTGGGGATCCAGCAGGCCCGTGGGACGGATGATCTGCTCCGCCCGCAGCAATTCATGCTCCTCCTCATACTTTGCCGGAGTGGCGGACACAAAAAGGATCTGGTCGATATGGGACTCAAACTCAGAGAAGTTCAGCGGCCTGTTATCCAGAGCCGAGGGCAGCCGGAACCCATAGTCCACCAGCGTGGTCTTGCGTGATCTGTCCCCGGCGTACATGGCTCCGATCTGAGGGATCGTCATGTGGGACTCGTCTATGATGATCAGGAAGTCGTCCCCAAAATAATCCATCAGGCACTTGGGCGGCTCCCCCGGCCGCATACCGCTCAAATGCCGGGAATAGTTCTCTATGCCGGAGCAAAAGCCTGTCTCCCGCAGCATCTCCACGTCAAAATTGGTGCGTTCCGCAATCCGCTGGGCCTCAATCAGCTTGTCCTCTCCCTTGAAAAAGCGCACCCGCTCCTCCAGCTCTGTCTCGATATTGTCACAGGCCTGCCTGATTTTCTCCGCCGCCACCACATAGTGGGAGGCCGGGAATATGGCAATATGATTCAGCGCCGCATGCACCTTGCCCGTGAGAGGCTCCACCTCCGCGATGCGGTCAATCTCATCTCCGAAAAATTCCACCCGAATCAGGTAGTCGCCGCCTTGGGCCGGATATATCTCCACCACGTCCCCCCGCACCCGGAAAGTACCTCTCTGCAAATCCAGATCGTTGCGGTCATACTGTATGTCAATCAGCTCCCTGAGTACCTGATCTCTGTCCTTGACCATGCCGGGCCGCAGGGACACAATCATGTCCTGATAGTCGTCCGGGCTGCCCAGGCCATAAATGCAGGATACGCTGGCCACCACAATCACATCCCTGCGCTCGGACAGGGAGGCCGTGGCGGACAGCCGCAGCTTGTCAATCTCATCATTGATAGAGGAATCCTTGGCAATATAGGTATCTGAGGAGGGCACATAGGCCTCCGGCTGGTAATAATCATAATAGGACACAAAATACTCCACCGCGTTCTCAGGGAAAAATTCCTTGAACTCGCCGTAGAGCTGGCCCGCCAGAGTCTTATTGTGCGCTATGACAAGAGTGGGCTTGTTCAGCGCCGCAATCACATTGGCCATAGTAAAGGTCTTGCCGGAACCGGTTACGCCCAGCAGCGTCTCGCACTGGTTGCCCTGCCTAAAGCCCTCCACCAGTGCCTCTATCGCCTGGGGCTGGTCGCCGGTGGGCTGATATTCCGAATGAAGCTTGAACGTTCTCTGTTCATTTTGCACCAAATAGCACCTCCATAACGCCATTGCAAACAACGAAATCATATTTTCAGTTTCAACATTATATCATACAGTATTTTGTTTGTATAGATGAAATCTTTATTTTTTAGAACATTTGTTCCGAAAATTTGTTCTGCCCGTTTGATGTACCAAATATTATTGTACACAAACAGAAAGCAGAGTACACCGGAAGGTCAACTCTGCTTTTCTATATTGCAAATCATTGCTCATCATCTTATCGGCCAAGTCTAAAAACCCAGATTAGGGTTTACTTGTACATTTATCTGTTTCATACGGATACTTCCCCATCCTTGTATGTCTCAAGCAATTTCGTCACCGAGCGCCGCGCGGCAAGTATACCGGTCAATCGTTTGGCATGATGATGTTCGTCGTACCAGTCAAAAGTGGGATGCTCCTCTTCCTCCCGCAAGCGCGACTCCAAAATCGGCTGCTCCTTGCGCAGGCAGCGCAGCAATTCCTCCGGTCCCTGTTCATCCAGGCGCCGTGAAAGGCTTTGCAGCTCCTCCAGCTCCGCATGGCGCACATTGGAGAAATAGGCGTCGTCCTTTTCTGTCTCATAGGCCGTTTCGCACTGCGCGATCAGCTCTTGTATGAATCGGTTTTCCACTGCCGCTTTACCTTCCTTATTTTGCTCCGCCCTGCCTCCCACAATACCGACACGGACTCCGCTGCCAGGGGAAACATCATGACGCAGTACATCATCACATATCTCGAAGCGCTCTCCCATATGAGTTCAAACAGAAAACCTCCGATAACCATTACCGTCAAGTACATTTTACCCGGACAAAACCCCTTTTTCTGACGCAGGTCTCTCAAAAGCAGCAGCATGGATATCATGAATGCCACATATAACACGCATTGATGCCAGTTCGCGATACGAACAAAATGTTTCCTGGCCGGACCCTCTATAATATTTCTGACCCAGGGAGATTTACTCTCTGTCTGATAGGTAGCGGCCAGCACCCTTATGCCATTATAACTGCCCTCCGTCCACTGATACGCTACCTTCGTGGTATAAAAGGACAACATATATCCGGGATCATTCAAAAACCTCTCCATAGATTTTTGAATATCACGCCTGGCCTGTTCCACCGTAGCCTCATGATCGTAGTTATTCCTCAGATACAGGTCCGCGTGATAACCATTCCAGGAACCAGGTCCCCCCAATCCTTCCTGCATACTCATGGCAATATAAGTGACCATGGGAACCCCGGAGCCGCTCTCCCGTCCTGCCCTCTCCTCATAGCACCTCTGAATGATCGGCACTGACGAAACAGCCAGAAAAAGGGTGAGCAACAGCCACAATACCTTTTTCATATCAAATCTTCTGAGCAGCATTACCGCGGAGACTAACAGCATAGCAATCAGACATATGCGTACATTCGTCTTAAAAATACACGCAAGGATAATCGCCGCAGATGCTGTAAACATATGCAGCGCACCGCGTCTGACGCCTTCATCAAACACCCGCAGCGTAAAATACACCGCCACTATCACCAGGCATATTCCCGGTACGTCTCCATAGGCCAACGTGATCTGAAAGAAAAAGGGAAAGAACGTCATCCACAGGAGACTGTAAGCCGTAATCGAGGACCTGCGGGGCGATATTCTCCACAACACACCATATCCGGCTAAAGTCCCCATCGTCATCAACGCCAGATTCATAAGCTGAATGAGCTTTCCGTTTATTATTCCCGTACACCTCATCAGCATCTCATATATAAAAATTATGCCATATTGATAGGGCCACAAGGCCAAATAGGAATCTTGTGCGGCTACTGCTGAATAGTCGCCCTGCCCAAACCGCACCGCAAGGTCATATACAGCTCCGGCGTCAGCCCCCCAGTATATACGCGATCCTATAATAAGCGTAAGGCAGAAAACCATTTCAAAAAGCAGAGTTATAGCTATATTGGCCGCGATAAATCTCCTGTCGGACCGAATCTTGCCAAGCAGCGCAAATAGCAAACAGAAGACCGCCCCATAGATCAGGCATCCCAATACCACATGGTGCAAATTAAAATAGTATTTTTCCGTTATCTCGTCAAATGAGTAACAAACCTTCTCAGCCAGAAGAATGGCGCCAATCAGCGTTCCGAACACCGCCACTACCCACTCTGCTATCGAAACAAGCCTTTTCATGATATCTGTTTCCTTTTCAATCTATCCATCACACCCCTCCGGGCCATTTTTCCTATTCCATCATCTCCGCCAGCACTTCCTTGGCCTTCTCCAGCTGGTTGTCATAGCCGTTGCTATAGTATGTCTCCCCGTCAAAGGGGCAAACCACATCCGGCTCAATGCCTATGCCGTGAATATTGCGGCCGTTTGGTGTGAAATAGCTGCTGATGGTGATTTTGACGGCGGAACCGTCCCGCAGAGTCAGCAACTGCTGTACAATGCCCTTTCCATAGGTAGTGGTGCCTACCAGAGTACCCTTCTTATAATCCTGTATGGCTCCGGACAAAACCTCCGAGGCGCTGGCGCTGTTGCCGTCCACCAGCACCACCATCGGCAGTTCCAACTCATTGCTGCCGTCGCATCTGTATTCCTCCCGCTTGTCATACTTATCCTCGGTGTAGACCACCAGGCCCTCCGGCAATAGCTGTCTCGCCACATCCACCACCGCGTCAAGGCTCCCTCCGGGATTTCCACGCAGGTCCAGCACAAGACCCTTCATGCCCCTGCTGCGGGACGTCTGCAGCGCCTCTATAAACTGTCCCGGCGTCACCTCGTCAAACTCAATGATGCGGATATAGGCCATGCCGTCCTCCAGCATTTCCTGCTCCACCGTGGGAATCTCCACCTGTCTTCGCTCTACCTCCATATCCAGATACTCACCGCTGCGATAGATGGTCATGTTCACGCTGGTGCCTTCCTCTCCCTTGATCAGGCTCACCACCTTATCCAAATCCATGCCGTAGGTGGACACACCGTCCACCTCATAGATGATATCGTTGGGCCGCAGTCCCACCTCCTCCGCCGGGGAGCCGGGTATGGGGCTGTTGATCTTGGGATAATTGCGCTCTACATCCTGGGCCACATAGGCTCCAATGCCGTAGTAGGCTCCGGTGGTCTGCTCCATAAATGTCTCAAATTCGCTGACGTTGAAGTAGCTTGTGTAAGGGTCTCCCACCGCGTCCATCAGGCCCTGATATATACCGTTCTCCAAATCCTCGCGGCTTATGTCATCCTGATAATAATAGCGATTGATCATGTACTCCAGTATGTCAATTTTTTCCGCCACCGCCTCGCCCAGCGTACCTTCCTGACCTGAGCCATTGGTGCTGAGCTGCTGGCTGCTCTCCTCCACCTTGTGCTGAATCTGAAATCCCAGATATCCTACGCACACCACCAGCAGAGCTGAGGCGATACCCACAACCATACCTGCTAAAAAATGCGCCCTCTCTTTGGGCTGACGCTCATTTTGCTGTTCGTATACTTCCATTTCGACTCCCATCCGCCCGCTCTGGCGGGCACCCAAATCAAGGGGAAATATAGTTCCAAGGAGATACATATTCTCCGTTCAGCCGCACACTGAAATGCAGATGGTTTCCAGTGGACCGACCAGTGGAACCCACCGCCGCAATGGTGTTGCCCCTCGCTACCACATCATCCTTTTTCACATACAATTTTGAGGCATGCATATAAATCGTATACAGGCCGCCTCCGTGATCGATCATCACATAATTTCCCATAGTGGAACTGTAATCCGCCGCCACTACAATTCCGTCATAGGCGGCATAGATGGCAGTTCCTTTTGGCGACGCGAAATCCACGCCGTTGTGGAACTGCTGCACAAAGAGGGTTGGATGCATTCGCATCCCATAGTCATCTGATACCCTGGTGTAGGAGGCCAGCGGGAATTTGAATGTGCCTCCATCATAGGTCAGCACCTTGCCGCTGCTGGCAAGAATTCGCTTTTTCTCGTCCTCCACCGCTTTTTCCAGCGCGGAAATCAACTCGTTTTGCGCCTTGATATCCGCCTCGTATTCCTCTATGGACTGTTCTCCGCTGCTGATTCTTTTGTCGTAGGCATTCAACTCCTGCTCCTTCTGGTTCATCAGCTCCTCCAGCGCTGTCTGCTCGTTCTCCACGCCCGCCTTGGCCTCGTCCAGATAGGCCTTATCCTGTTCCAGCTGGGCTTTGCACAGCTCCACATACTCTCTGGTCTGTATAAAGGCCTCCAGCATCTGGTTGTCGTAGTCCGCCACCTGCTCCATGTAATAGCTGCGGTTCAGAAAATCCGCAAAGCTGCTGGATCCCATAAGCATCTCCAGAAAATAGTTCTCGCCTCTCTCATAACTGAATTTTATGCGGCTGGACATCGTTTCATACTGATTGCTCTCCACCTCCAGAGCATGCTCCAGCTGCCTCTGCGCTTCCTCGATATCCGCCTCTTTATTGGCAATCTGTATTTTGAGGTCCGCAATCTTCTGCTCTATCTGCGCCATGTTCTCATCCAGTTTTGCAACATAGCCTTTCAGATCTTTTTTTTCACTCTCCAGCTGCTGAACCAGTTTTTTGATATCGGACAGGCTGTTCTTTAACTGATCCCTCTCACTCTGCGCATTGTCAATCTGGCTCTCCATGTCCTTGATAGAATCCGATGTGATATCGGACAGATTGGTTGCGCCGACCTGCGGTTTCCCTGCCGCGCACAGCAGCGCCGCCGTCAGTATCAGGCAGCCCGTAATCTTCCATTTTCTCATGTTAATACCCCATATCCGTTCCGGCGTCTACACATGCAAATGCTTTCTCACAGTGGAAAAGCTGCCCACAAAGCCAATGCCCACGCCCACTCCCAAACACACCGGAGTCAGGAAACCAAATATCGTCTGTGAGGGCAAAAACTGCAGCAGATGTGTCAGCATGGAGAATTTCTCCGTGGTGTATGCCAACACGCTGTCGTAGGCATAGTGAATTCCCCACAGCGGTATGGCGGCGCCGATCAAACCGATCAGAATTCCCTCCAGCACGAAGGGGGCCCGGACGAAAAAGTCCGTGGCGCCGATATATTTCATAATGTTGATCTCCTCCTTGCGCACCGATATACCGATGGTCACCGTATTGCTGATCAGGAATACGGACACTGCCAACAGCACGACGATAATGCCCAGCGACACATAACCGATCAGCAAATTCACACCACCTAAAGTATTGGCGGTCAGGGCGGAGTACCGTACCAGCCGTACTCCCTCGATGGAATACAGATAGGTCACCAGCGCGTCCTGCAGGGACACATCGCTCAGATACACCTCATAGTTCATATCCTTGTACAGCGGGTTGGTGGGATATCCGGCAATAAACTCCTCCACTCTGTCACCGAAATAAATCTTCTGGTAACCTTCCCACGCCTCCTCGGCGGAAATATAGACTAGGTCTGACACCTCCGCGCGACTGCTGATCATGCGTCCGATCTCCTCTATCCGGGCGTCGGTGATACCCTCCTCGAAGAAAACCGTCACGCACACATTCTCCTCCAGGCTCTGAACCATGTTTTGAAAATTCGCGACAATGGCGTAAAATACGCCAAACAAAAACAGGCAGGCCGAGATAGTGGCAATGGACGCCAGGGAGTACCACTTGTTGCGGAACAGGTTGCGGAACCCCTGCTGTATGGTATAAAAAAATGTACTAATCTTCATCGTCTATATATGCCCCTTCCTCTTCGTCGCTGATGATCACGCCCTTTTTCATGGTAACCACACGCTTCTGCATGGCATTGACGATCTCACGGTTATGAGTGACTACCACCACAGTGGTGCCGGTCTCGTTGATCTCCTCCAGCAGCTTCATGATCTCCCAGGAGTTCTTGGGGTCCAGATTGCCGGTAGGCTCATCCGCCAGCAGGATGGAAGGGTTGTTGATCAGCGCCCTGGCCAGCGCCACTCTCTGCTGCTCGCCGCCGGAGAGCTGTTTGGTCTTGGCCTTGTACTTGCCCGCAAGACCCACAGTGGCCAGAATGGCGGGAACGTTCCTCCGTATCTCCCGGCCCGGCACCTCCACAATGCGCTGGGCAAAGGCCACGTTCTCATATACGTTTCTGTCGTTCAGCAGACGGAAATCCTGAAACACCACGCCCAGGTTGCGCCGCAGCTTGGGGATTTCCCGGTTGCGCAGTTTCGCCATATCCTTTCCCATCACGCTGACCTGTCCGGAGCTGGCCACCAGCTCACGCAGGAGCAGCTTGATCAGTGTGGATTTGCCGGAGCCGCTGTCACCCACGATAAACACAAATTCACCCCTGTATATCTTCAGGGAAATACCGTTCAGCGCCGGTGAACCGGTGGAATAGGACTTACTCACATTGTCAAGACAGATCACACCGTTTTCCTCTATAAACTTTGCCTGCTGCTTTCTTTTTAGGTCTCTTCTCCTCATACGTTCCTCTCTTATTATGAGCTTTGCTTTTTAAAACTCAAAATTCTCCATATATTTCATATACTTCACCACCATCAGCGCAATCTTGAAGGTAATGGCATCCTCAAACACACGCAGATCCAGCCCAGTACTCTTCTGCAGCTTATCCAGACGGTACACCAGCGTATTGCGGTGAATGAACAGCTGCCTGGAGGTCTCGGACACATTCAGGCTGTTCTCAAAAAACTTGTATATCGTCGTCAGAGTCTCCTCGTCAAACTCATCCGGACTCTTCCGCCAAAAATTTCCTTGATAAACATTTTGCACAGCGGAATCGGCAGCTGATAAATCAGCCGTCCGATGCCCAGCTCGCTGTAGGCTATAATATCTCTGTCATCAAAGAAAATCTTACCCACATCCAGAGCCATCTTGGCCTCCTTGTAAGAGCGGCTGACCTCCTTGATCTCCTTGACCACCGTGCCGTATGCAATATGTACTCCCCGCAGTCCCTCCTTCTGCAAAGCGACGCAAAGCCCCTGGGCCGCCTTGTCAATCTCCTTGCTGCTGTCAGATTCCGACAAATCCTTGACAACTATGACATTGTTCTCGTCCACCGCAGTGATAAAATCCTTGCCATTGCTGCCGAAGTACGACCTGGCCAGCTCCAGCGCGTTGTTATCCTTGCCGTTCTCGGACTCCACAATCATCACCACGCGGCTCACGTCCATCTGAATATGCAGTTTTTTGGCGCGACTGTAGATGTCCACCAGCAGCAGATTGTCAAGCAACAGATTTTTAATAAAATTATCCTTGTCAAAACGCTCTTTATATGCCACCATCAAATTTTGTATCTGGAACGCGCTCATCTTACCGACAGTGTACACATCCTCTCCACTGCCCGCTATAACCAGCACATACTCCAGCTGCTGCTCGTCATACACCTTAAAAAACTGATATCCCTGAATCTCCTGTGAATCCGCCGGAGATTTGGCAAACTCCACCACAGCCCTGCTGCTGCCCGACATGTCAGCCGTATAGGCCACCGGCTTGCCGTCCACATCCATCACGCAGATATCGACCCGGGCAATCCCCTTAAGGCCGTCTATGGTACTCTGCAAGATCTGATTTGATATCATATTTTCTACTCCTTTTCCTGTGTGAGTCATTTCCCCATTGTGTTCAAATGAGCATTAGTAAAAATGCCGAAAATTCCATTTAATACAAATGTACAAAAAAATCCCAAAAAAAGCAATAGGTTTTTGTGAATTTTTAATGGAGAATTAGTCACAAAAAAGGTGGCAGGCCCATTTCTCATGCCTCACCACCCCTATAGTCGGTAAAAATAACCAATCCGTTACAGACGGATATCCACATTGCCGCCTACCGCCGGATTTACACTCAGCTCCATGGCCGCCGCATCCATCATCTGCACCATGTCCGCCCCCAAATCCTTGCCCAGATCAAGCGCCTTGCTCAGCATTTTGATACCCACCTGAGACTTCACATCCATCATCGCCATATCCATTGACAGTCCTGCAATATCCATATCTCTTTCCTCCCCGGTCTGTTCCCCGTTCTCTGTGTCTTTATCTTAACACACTTATCTCCTTTTGCCAAGTAAAAATTTACAAGAACATCTGCAGCGCAATCATCACCACACAGATCAGAATTCCCAGCGCCAGCGGAACACTCATAAGTCTGTCCCCCTTTACTTTCCGGCTGTGCCAGAGCTTACGCAGGTCCTCCTTATGTCCCTCGCGCCCCGCTATCCAGGCCAGCACACAGCCTGCCAGCGGGGTGCCGCAGGTGGCGATGACCAGATACACACAGATAACCAGCAGTAGCTGCTCTCCGCTCAGACTGCTTTCCGCCGCCTCCATCATCTCTTCCATTGTGCCTGACATACTATCCGCCGCATACATCAGCACAGCGGACAGACCATTCACACAGAAATGTGAGATAAACGCCGGGATCATACTGCCGGTGGCCTCCACCAGCAGCGCCAGCGCAATGCCCATCACAAACGCATAGCATGCCTGATTCAGGTTCATATGCATCAGCCCGAACAGCAGACTGCTGAGCAGCAGCGCGTTCCAACGGTTTCCCTGCTGTCGGTAGCTCCGATAAAGCACGCCCCGGAAGGCCAGTTCTTCCGAAAAAGGACCGTAAACCGCCAGACCCAGCAGCGTCCCCCACAGGGGCAGCTCTGTAATCCGGGAGCTGAGACCCGCAACCGTATTGTCCGTCACCAGCATGGAAATTGCATTCACCACCGTGACCAGAGGTTCCAACAGCAGCGTGAACAGTACCGTCATCAGCGCCGTGGATATATGAACTTTTTTCAGGCCGCAGGATGCCGCAGGCCGCGTCCCTCCCGCCGCCAGAAACAGCACCGCCGGCAGCCAGATTGTGATCTCAGACACGATGATATTCAGCGCCATGTTTCGCGCAATCACATCCGCCCCCGGGACAAATGACACCAGAAGACTCAATCCGGCGTGAGACGCGATAATGACCAGAAACATCCAGTTTGCTTTTTTCGTGTTCATGTTCTTCGTATTACCTTTTCTGTGATTTGTATTTTCCCTGCTTTGAGCAGACTGCCCACCGCGCGCTTAAACTCGTTTTTGCTCATGCCGGTCTCCCTCAGGATAATGGCCGGGGACACCTTATCGTTGAAGGGCAGTACTCCGTCATAGCTGTCTATGATTTCCAGCAGCTTTTTCGCGTCCTCCTGTATCTGCAAATAGGCCTTTTCCCGGATACTCAACACCAATCTGCCGTCAGGCTGCACACGGGTCACTCTGGCCCGCAGGTCCTCGCCCAGCTCCACCTGTCCGTAGAGCTCCTTCTTGGGCAGCAGCGCGGAATACAGATTGTCCACAGCCACAAAAACGCCAAACTCGTCGCTGGAGGCATAGGCCCTGCCCACCACCTGATCATCCACATGGTAAGGACTGTCGGAACGCAGATTGTGATATACGTTCATGGTGGCGCACAGCCGCTCGCTCTTGTCTATATAGAGGGACACCAGCACCTGGTCCCCCTCCTTTACCCTTTTCACCTGCTGGCGAAAGGGCAAAAGCAAATCCTTCTCCAGCCCCCAGTCCAGAAAGGCTCCTATCTTGCCGGTCTGGGCCACCGTGAGCTGGGCCACCTGACCCATCATAAGCTTCGGTGTGTTGGTGGTGGCGATCCACCTATCCTTGGAATCCTTGTACAAAAAGACCTCCAACTGCTCTCCCACGGCGGCTCCAGGCGGCACTTGCTTTAGCGGCAGCAGCACGCGGCTCTCCGTGTCATTGTGATGCTCTGCCAGATACACGCCGAAATCAACCTTCTTTACAATATACAGAGTCTGTTTCTCTCCTAATCTCATCTTTACCTCTTTCCTGCATATGGCAGGTTTTTATCTGCGATACTGCCACCAATAAATTCCACCACCGCATAGGGTTTCCCCTCCGGGCTTTGCAGCGACACAATGCAGCGATCCTCGCCGCACACTACATAGGGTACCAGCTCATCCCCCAGATGCGCCTGCATCTTGTACTCTGCCCGCATCTGCCAGATGGCAAAGTCCGCAGGCAGACTCTCCATCGCCATGTCTACAAATTGCACATTGTTCACATGATTGTTAGTATCCAGGTGATGCTTTCTCACCAGAAACGGCTCCCTGCGTATACCCTCTCCTGGCACGGCTATCTTTCTGTCAGCGTACTCCATGGGCAGCCGCTCCCCCAGCACATAGGCCTGTTTCATTTTCTCCGTGGGATGCGCCATGGTCTGCTCCTTCAGATTCAGCAGCGTCCACAGGGAGTTAGCCTGGGCAAGCGTCTCCCCCTCCACAGTTCTCATCAAAAAGTTGCGGTATCCAAAGCAGCCCTTAAAGCCGTAGGGCTGCGTGCCGATCTCCACTTCCTCACACAGAGCGGGGTAGCGGCTGACCACAATCTGCCAGGAGGACAGCACCCACACCAGATTATGTTCCGTCAAATATTCGCCGCCCACCCCCAGCGCCTCCGACTGAAAGGTGGAACTGTCCTGAAAATAATTCATCAGCGCCGCCAGAGTCAGCTTGGCCTGGCTGTCGCATTCGCTGTACCGTATTCGACTGGTAAATGTATACATAACGCCCTCTCTTCCATAGCTTTGCATCTAACTGATTATCGCACACCGAAACGGGCTTGTCAATCGCGCCCCCGGCATGCCGCAGCGGCGCAGTTCATTTCCGTGGACGCAAAAGCCTCCGAAGACTTCTCCTCGGAGGCTTTGAAACAGCGCTACCAGGATTCGAACCTGGAAAATGACGGAGTCAGAGTCCGTTGCCTTACCGTTTGGCGAT
>JAAGKN010000528.1_pt1 | contig 118913 bp, 117 predicted proteins | sample 6206371 | NCBI WGS metagenome assembly JAAGKN01 (sample SAMN11533720, study PRJNA540317) | gut metagenome | isolation source: fecal pellets from male and female animal of same cohort | host: Peromyscus leucopus | place: USA:CA | collected 2017
TTGGTGAACCTGGTACTCAGTTAACCATGCGTACATTCCACTCTGGTGGAGCTGCTCATGGTGGAGATGCCGATATCACACAAGGTCTTCCACGTGTTGAAGAGTTATTTGAAGCTCGTATACCAAAAGCTAAAGCAACAATTGCTGAAATCACTGGTAAAATTACGGATATTGAGAATGTTAATGGTAAATGGAAAGTTACAATTAAAAATGATGTTGAATCACGTGATCATATTACTACTTATGAAGCTAAGTTATTAGTTGAAGTAGATGATGAAGTAATTGCTGGACAAAAGTTAACTCAAGGTTCAATCAGTCCAAAAGAATTACTTGCTGTAACTGACCCAATCACAACTCAAGAATATATTCTTAAAGAAGTTCAAAATGTATATAAATCTCAAGGTGTTGATATCTCTGATAAACACGTTGAAATTATTGCTAGTAGAATGATTAATAAGATGAAAGTTGTTGAAGAAGGAGATTCTGATTTAGTTGCAGGTTTAACTGTATCTATGCGTGAATTTGCTGATCGTAACAAGCCAGTAATCTTAAGTGGTGGAGTTCCTGCAACAGGACGTCCAGTAATCTTAGGTATTACTAAATCATCACTTGAAACTGATTCATTCCTATCAGCTGCATCATTCCAAGAAACTACAAGAGTTTTAACAGATGCTGCTATTAAGGGTAAAGTAGACTACTTAAAAGGTTTAAAAGAAAATGTTATTCTTGGTAAGCTTATTCCTGCTGGAACAGGTGCTAAAGAATATTCTGATGTTGCTATTGCGTTAGAGAAGGAATACTTATCTGATGATGCCTCAGAAGTACTTGAAAACCAATTCATTGATGATGAAGAAGAAAAAGTAGAAGAAGAATTAGTTATCTTAGATGAGACAACTGAAACTACTGAAGAAGTAGAAGAAAATATCGAAATAAATGAAGAAGAAACCGAATAATCAGTTTCTTTTTTATGTGATAATTTATTCGTCGTATTATAATTATGTTATATAACAATATTACAATAATCATAAAACAACTGATTTTGTTTAAACTATACTATAGTAAGATGTTGACATATATTTAATCTAATAGTAAGATTAAATCAACAAAAGGGGCCAACAAGATGAATAATAAAGCACTAACAAAAGGAACAGACTTATCTTTAGTTAATACTCTCGAGAATACCGATATAGAATTAACTAGTGAAGGAAAAGAATTATTTAATGATGTACAAGATTTTTTTATCACCAATCATGTTACAAGAGAGAATATTGATGATTATGCCGAGGATTTTGAGCAATTTTTAAAAGTCTTGTCTCTAAAAAAATTAAAAAAATATTCTAAACCTCTATATAAAAAATATGATAAAGAATTAATAAATTCCTTTGAAATTAATAAAAAAGGTTGGGAATATGGAGTAATTATCAATAAAATAAAAGAAAATAAATTATATGAAGTATATATTTATATTCAATATGAAAATACAGTTGTAAGTAATTTATTAGAAAAATCTTTTGAAGAAAAGAAAAAGTCTACTAAATATTATAAATATCTATGTAGATTAGTTAAATGGTCAAGATTCAAACAAATCCAAAAAAAAATAAGAAAGACCAAATAATACCCAAAACATACTCAAAATATACCCAATAAAGTATATGTACTAGTTACAGTAAGACATGTATAATATAGTAAAATGAACAAATTCTGACATAGAACTGTTCATTTTTTTTATGGAGGAAATTATTATGAAACGACGGAAATGAAACATAAGAAAATAAAATTAGAAGGAGAGAAAAATATGAAAGAAGAATTATATTTTAAAGATTGTTTTACGGAAGTAGAAGAGGGGAAAATAAACGCTGAATTTAATAAAGCGACATTAAAATGTTTTGATTCCGAAAATCAAGCATTTAGTATGGATTGTGAAGGAAACCTAGTAGTAAATTCCATTATTACTAGAGAGGGAGGTAACAATGGATCTTTCTCTATTGACAATGTTTATCCTATTGGATCTATTTACTTAAATATAACTGATGTTAATCCAGGTACTTTATTTGGTGGATCTTGGGAACAAATTAAAGGACGATTCTTACTTGGTTGTGGAGACAACGGAGATGGTTATGACTATGAAGCTTTATCAACAGGTGGAGAAGCCTTACATCAATTAACTATTGATGAAATGCCAACTCATAATCATAATAAATGGAAAAGAACGGCCTCACAAGTTGACTTTGCATCTGGTTTTGATGTTATCCATTTTTCTGGAAGTATGTACGAAGAAAGATATCAAATTCATTGTGAAACAGCTGATACTGGAGGCAATATTCCTCATAATAATATGCCACCATATTTAGCAATATATATCTGGAAGAGAGTTGCTTAATATGAAAGAATTAATTAACTTACGTAAAAAACGTGAAAAACATTTTCTTAATGAAGATGGAACCATAACTGCGCAAATATATAATGAAGACATTCATTATTTAAAGAATGGTGAGTATTTAGAGATAGATAATACATTTATTACAAAAGAAAACTTTATTACTAATAAAGATAATGATTTTAAAATATATTTATCAAAAGATAAATACTTTATCAATATTAATATTGATAAAAACTATATGAATATTATTTTAAAGAATCATTTTGATAAACTAACCCCAACTTATACAAGTAATGAAGTAACATATCAAAATGCATTACCTAACATTGACTTTATTTATAAAATGATTGGTAAAGAATTAAAAGAAGTGATTTTATTGAATGAAATACCCCAAGATAAAATCACTTTTTTAATTGATACAAATTTAACATTAGAACTAGATAATGATAAAGTATTAGCAAAATCTAATAATGAAGTAATATATCAATTTTTGCCATTATTTATGAAAGATAATAATGATAATTATTATTATAATTGTCATTATAAATTAACTAAAACTGAATCCTACTATGAATTAGAATTAGTACTTGATGATGAATGGCTTAGTAATGCTACTTATCCAGTCATGATTGATCCAACAATCATAAATGGTACTGGTGAAAACGTATATGATACATATATTTCATCTAATGAACCAGATAAACAATTTAATTATTCAAAATATCTATCAATAGGGACTAGAGAATTTAATGATATTCATAGAAGTTTAATTAAGTTTGTCTTACCAAGTCTTGGAACTGGTGATAATATTATTAATGCTACTGCTTATATGCAAACATATAATGACAGTATTTATCCTGAAGATAATCGTGCGATAGGAGTTTACGAAATAACTTCATCATGGGATGAAAAAAAAGTAACTTGGAATAGTTTTGCTGATGCTTATAATCCTGAACCTGAAAATTATTTTTATCCAGTAAGACATGATCCCTTTAATGTCGGTGAAGAAGTTGTTAGTGAATTTGACATAACAGATTTAGTAAAAAGATGGTATTTAAATAAAGAGAATAATGGTGTTTTATTAAAAAATATTGACGAAACTTATAGTGATAAAGCACAAGCATATCTAGCATATTCGAAAACTAATGATGCAAATACAAACCTATTAACAAGACCTTATTTAATTATCCAATATCGAGATCAAAGCGGACTGTTGGATTATATGACTTATGAGACTATTTCAATGTCTAAAGGAACTACTTATATAAATAATTGTACAGGTAACTTAGTTACGCAAATATCTTTATCAGAAATACTTGAAAGTAATAGTTTAATTAGTCTTGCAATGGTTTACAATACTCATGATGTTTTATTAAATACCAATAATAAACTTGGTATTGGTTGGAATATAAGTTACAACGAATCAATAACCGGCTATTCTAAGGCTGAATTAGGACTATCATTAAAATATACAACCAGTGATGGAAGTGTCCATTACTTCTTTAAGGATTCAGAAACAAACTCTTATAAAGATGAAGATGGATATAACTTAACTATTGAAGTTACAAGTGATAACAATTATACTATGACCGATAAAACAGGCAACAAATATTATTTTACTAATAGCTATTTAACTAAATTAGAATTCGTTGATAGTGAATCAATAAATATTACCAGAGATAGTGAAAATAAAATCATCAAAATAACCGATAGTAAAGATAATGCAATAAACTTCGATTATCAAGATAATAAAGTCACAATTAGTGGGAAAAGAAGAAGTATTATCTTAAATATTGAAGATAATAAGTTAACAAGCATTACTTCCTATGATGGTACAACATCATTTATTTATAATGATAGTTCTATCATTAATAAAATAATTGATATTATGGGAATGAGTGTTGGTTTTGATTATTATGAAGTTGAGCCATATCGTGTAAAGAAGATTACCCAATATGGTTTAAATAATAAAGTAGGTAAATCAAAGACCTTTGAATATGGATTTAACACAACTACTGTAACGGATAATCAAAATCAAAAGTTCAAATATTTATTTAATAATCTAGGCAATACTAAAGCAACTATGTTAGTAAGCAGTGATAATACTCTAAAAAATACTTATGGATTCTCGCAAGAGTATGTTAGTGAATTAGGTACCCCAAATACTAATAAATTACAATCAGAAACTCTTCCTATATCCTATACTGAGAATCTAATAAGTAATAGTAGCTTTGAAAGTGATGATGTAAATAATACTTTGTTTTATGATTATCGAACAACTGAAGAAGCAAGAACAGGTGCTTATTCAGTAAAAATAACAAGTGATGTAACATCAAGTATACCATGTAACTTAAAAGAAAATGAAATGTATGTCTTTAGTGCATATATTAAATCTAAAGGATATTCCTACATTAAGATTAATATGATTTCTCAAAATGTAACATCAAGTGAGACAGACGAATACACGATTGTACCAAGTGATGAATTTAGCAGAATAGAAATACCTTTATTTCCTATTACTGATTGTCATGCAATAAGTGTTAGTGTTTCCCAAATGGATTCATCACCAGTATATATAGATGATGTTCAACTTGAAAAAGGAGACGTTGCTAATACTCATAATTTATTATCTAATTCTAACTTTGCCTCAGGTATCGATGAATGGAATGTATCTGGATATAATGAAGTTACTGAAGAAGAAACTCATAATGATTATGAAATAATAACTTTAGAATCTAATGAAACAGCTCTAAAACTTAATAGTAATATAAATGGATCAAATATTTTATCAAGAACAGTTATTATGGATGGTAAAAAAGGTGATGTTTATAATCTATCATTTATGTATAAAAACAATGGTGTTTTAGAAAATGATATGGGTATGGAAGGTAACTTTGCTTTTATTAGATTTTATTATAAAGAAGATACACTATTAGGTGAAGGTACATATAGTGTAAATTTAAATTACCATAGTAGTGAATGGCAATTATTTACGGAATCATATGTTGCTGAAGAAGACTATGATTCTATTGAAATCTATGTTATGAGTGTTCATGAGATAAAAGAGATATATGTAACTAATTTCACACTAACAAAGAATTTAGGTTCATATTATTATGTTTATGATGATGAAGGTAATATGGTTTCTACTTATGATTTAATGCAAAATAAGACGGAATTTAAATACGATAAAAATAATCAATTAACTAGTGCATTTAATGCTAAAGGAAATAACTTTAAATATGAATATGATAATGTTATAACTAATCGAGTATTAAAAGGTATTAGTCCAACTGGCATCTCTAATGAGATAAAATATGACAAATACGGTAATGCTGTTAAAACAATCATTAATAATGTTAATCCTAAGGGAAAAATAACAGATGATGCATATTATATTCGTAGTAAAGGAACAAATAAATATGTTACTCCAAATTTAAGCACTGGAGAATTCTCATTAAAAGATGATACATGTAGTCACTATGCATATAAATTTTCAAGTCACATCGAAACTGAAACATATGATGAAGGCACAATCGAAACTACAGTTTATAAAGTCTCATCATCTATTCTACCAAAATACGTATTAACAAAAACAGATACCAATATTTTATTAGTTAAAAATGGATTAGCTACTAACTTTGAATTAATCAAAAACAACAATGGATCATACAAAATTAAAATATATAAAGAAGACTTATATCTAAAAGTCCAAGATGATAAATTATCATTAACTACTTTAGAAGATGATCCATCATTTGAATTCTATCTAGAAGATATTAATACTAACGAATTCATTGAAGAACAAGCAGTTTATACTGATGATGGTAAGTATGTAACAAAAACAGTAGATTCTCTAGGAAAAGAAACTATATATGAAGTAGATAATAATACCGAGTTATTGAAATCAATTACTAATTCAAAAGGAATAGTAACTGAATATAACTATAATGATAAAGATGAACTTACAAGTATTATCAATGATAACAAAGAAATAAATTATACTTATGATAAAGGCTTAATATCTAATATTAAAACTGGAAATAAAAATTATGAATTTGAATATGATGAATTCTTTAATCAATCCAAAGTTAAAATTAATAACAAAACCTTAATTACTAATGAATACGAAACATATAATGGTAACTTATTAAGCAAAACTTATGGAAATGGCTCAAAAGTAAACTATGAGTATGATAGTTTTAATAGATTATCTAGAAAATCTGGAGAAAACCTCCATTATAGCTATTATTATAATAATCTTGGTTTACTTACACAAGTAGGAAGTTATGACTCAGTATATGAAAGATTTAATTATGACTTTGCTAATAGATTAAAATCGTATATTTATAAAGATAAATTCTATATTAATTACAATTATGATGTAAATAATAATATTAATCATAAAGATTATTCATTATTTAATTACTCTCCTAAATTAGACTATGAATTTAATGAAGACGATGCAGTTGTTAAAGTTAAATTTGATGACAATTCTCTTAATTATGAATATGACTATTTAGGAAGATTAACATCTAAAAATATTAATGACCATTTATCAAATGAATTTACATATAAGAAAAATGGCAATAAAACTTCAGTAATATTGGACACTATGAAAATAGAAAATGATACATATAAATATATTTATGATAATCTTTACAATATAACTAAAATACTTAAAAATGATGAAATTATAAATGAATATACTTATGATAATCGAAGTCAATTACTAACTGATATAAACTATCTTCTAAATAAAAAATATACCTATACCTATGATAATGAAGGAAATATATTAACTAAAGAAGAATATAATCTAGAAACTAATGAATTAATTAATAAAGATGAATACAAGTATGAAAATACTTCATGGGAAGATCAATTAACTAAATTCAACGATGAAGTAATTACATACGATGCTATAGGTAATCCATTAACGATTGGAAATAAGATATTTAAATGGCAAAATGGCCGTCAATTAACTAATATAATAGCTAATAATAAATCTGCAATTTATTTCTACAATAAAGAAGGTATTAGAACAGTTAAAGAATTTGATGATGAATCATACATTAACTACTACACAGAAGGAACTAAAATAATATTCGAAGAGAGAAGTAGAATTGAATCTAGCGAAAGAATAACAGATATGCTATACTATATATATGATGATAGTGCAAATATCTTAGGATTCAAATATAATAATAAAACATACTATTATCAAAAGAACTATCAAAATGATATAATAGGTATATACGATAGTAACTATAACTTAATAGTAAAATACACATATGATGCATGGGGAAAAGTATTATCAATAACTGATAATAATGATACTATTATTACTGATGAAAATCATATCGGTATCATCAACCCATTCAGATATAGAAGTTACTATTATGATGAAGAAAGTAAATTATATTATTTAAATAGTAGATACTATAACCCAGAGTGGGGAAGATTTATTAATGCTGATGAATACTTAAAAAGTACAATACTTGGTAGTAACCTTTATATTTATACAGAAAATAATTCAACAAATAACATCGATTATACAGGAACAAGTTTTAAAAGTTTGATAGAACGTGCAAAAAGTAGCTTGAAAAGTATAAAAAAGGCCAATGTTAATCAAACAAATAATAAAGAAGTAAAAAAATACAAGAGTGATTTTACATTTGAATTAGGGTCAGGAATTGGAGTCGCTGCATCATCGGGATTAATTGGTGTAACAGATACCACAGATCATATTATCAAATATAAAAAAGAATCATTCAGCGAAACTGTAGAGTCAAACAAGGGATTTAACATAGGAATTGACGATTTCTCAATAATAGAAGAAGATGGGGAAAGTAGAATTGAGTACTCTGGTAAGTCACTATTCAAAAATGGGTTCTTCAATATTAGTAAGAATTCAGATGAATCGACATTTATTGGAATTAATGTTAACTTCCACTTCATTGTTGGAGCGTATGTAAAAATTGGTTTTGACATAACTGAGGTAGAGTAAGATGGAAAAAGAGATTGCGAGAATAAATAATGTATATTATATGAAAGATAAGATTATTTATAATGATATTTTTTATTATGATGAAGTATACTATACTGATATAATAAGTTATTATATAAATTATAGTGACTATTGCGGAAAAATAGGTAAATGCTTAATATTAGTAACTAAAGATAATAAAAAACACAAAATATGTTTAGCTGTTATAAATTCATTTATATGTATTGGTGATTTTGAAGAGATGCATTTATCGATAATCAAAAAAATGGCACCACAAGCAAAATTCATAAAAAAAGAAAAATTAACCAAAAAGATTAAGAGAAAGTTAAAACAGATTGATGCCTATTTGAAAAGTGATGATTAATGATATTATTTTATAATCTATCTCGTTAAAGAAATCTAAAATATAGAGATTATAGACAAAGAGACTTTTATATATTAATGGAATAGAAGTATTACCAATCCCATTCGAATAGGAGAATAAACGTGAAAAATATAAAAAATTGGATAGATGGAGATACTTTTGCTGTAAAAATAGAAAATTATTCGGAAGAATATAATGGGAGGTATTTAATTATTATAAAAAGAACACTCCCATTAAAAATATATTGTGATAAATCATATCCATATGATCCATATGTATACGCAAAAATTACTAATAGTAATCGCATTCCACAAAACCTAGATGAAATAAATAATTTAGAATTTATAAAGTTTTTTGCAACGTACTATGACAAAGACACCATTAATTTTATCAATAATGGAAAGGATTTTGATAAATTAATTCCCGACGAATTTAATTATTTATACACATGCATATTTAACATAGATTTTTACAAAAAAAATAAGGACATTGTAAACTTCATATATCTAGGTAATTTTGATATTACACTACCAAAAAATGAATTAGTATCAGATAGAACATCATACATGTGTGCAACAACAAAGTTTAGTTTAGTAGAAGATATATTAAAAAACTATAAACTTTATAATTGTAAAGAAGGTTCAATATTTCAACCAGAAGGTAGAGAAATATTCAAAGAAAATTATTTTAACTTTTGTAAAATACAACAAGAAGTAGAAGAACTAATGGATGAATATCGAAGAAGTAAAGAAAAAGAGTAGCCAACTTTTTGGTTACTCTTTTATAATAGTCTTTATCTAAAGCACTAAAATGATATCTTTAAATATATCAAAATTTACACAAAAAATACCCAAAATATACCCAAAATATACTCGAAATATATCCAATAAAGTATATGTATTAGTTACAGTAAGATATGTATAATATAGTAAAATGAACAAATTCTGATTCAGGACTGTTCATTTTTTTATGAAGAAAATTATAAAACTAGAAGGAGAGGATAACATGAAAGAAGAATTATATTTTAAAGATTGTTTTACGGAAGTAGAAGAGGGAAAAATAAACGCTGAATTTAATAAAGCGACATTAAAATGTTTTGATTCAAAAAATCAAGCATTCAGTATGGATTGTGAAGGAAACCTAGTAGTAAATTCCATTATTACTAGAGAAGGAGGTAATACCTCACTAACTATAAATGATATCTATCCCATAGGAGCCTTCTATTTTAGTTCAGTTGAAGTAGATCCAAGCCAATTATTTGGAGGTGTTTGGGAACAAGTAAAAGACACCTTTTTACTTGCTTGTGGAGATAAGTATCCAAATAGTTCTATAGGTGGAGAAGAAAAACATACTTTAAATATAAATGAATTACCAGCTCATAACCATGCTCTAGATAATTCCGCAGGAAGCTATGTAAGGCTTGCCTATGGAGGAGATGCCGGATATGACGTCGTTGGTTTAAATTACTCATGGGGAAGAGTTGGGTCTTCATATATTAATACCCAAACAATTGGTAGCAATCAACCTCATAATAACATGCCACCATATTTAGCTGTCTATATTTGGAAAAGAGTTGGTTAATATGAGTTATAAAATAAATAACTTAGTTTTAAAACCTATCAAAGACAAAGATACACTAACAGTAACTTCTAAATTTGGTAATAGAAAATTCTATAATTCTATTACTAAAAAATATGAAACTAGTTATCATAATGGTATTGATTTAATATCAGGTGATAAAATTGTTGCTGTTGATGATGGTATAGTTACATCTATTAGAACTAATATTAAAGGTTATTCCGAAAAGTATTCTAAAGGCAATTATGTAACTATAGATCATGGAAATAAAACTTTAACTACTTACTGTCACTTAAAAGAAGGTTCCATAACTGTTAAATCAGGTGATAAAGTAGTAAAAAATCAAGTGATTGGTGCATCTGGTAAAACCGGTCACGCGACAGGTGTCCACTTACACTTTGGAATAAAAATAAATAATACTTGGGTTAATCCTGAAGATTATTTATTAGGTAAAAAAGAATTAGTTAGTAATAGGGAAGAACTTATTACTAATGATACTTATACGGTAGTAAAAGATGATACATTAAGTAGTATTGCTAAAAAATTCCATACTACTGTAGCCGAGTTAGCTAGTATTAATAATATTAAAGATATAAATAAAATCTATGTAGGTGATATATTAAAAATAAACAATAAAGATAATAGTATTTATTATACAGTTAAATCGGGCGATAATTTAACTAAGATTGCTAAAATCTATAATACTACCTGGCAAAATATCTATAATACCAATAAGGATATAATTGGTAATAATCCTAATTTAATTAAAGTCGGACAGAAACTATTAATTGAGGTTAATCATGAATAGGACTATTGAAATTATCTTAAGTTCTATATTTAGCATATTTACTTATTTAATAGGTGGTTTTGATTCTTTATTTATTACCTTATTAATTCTTATAGTTATTGATTATATAACAGGTATATGTAAAGCCATATATAAAAAAGAATTAAGTAGTAAAATAAGTCTAAAAGGGATCATTAAAAAGTTTGGTTATATATGCATTATTATCTTATCAACAGTTGTTGATTTATTAATAAATGATGAAAATATGGCCTTAAGATCACTGATGATTTACTTCTTTATTGCTAATGAAGGAATCTCTATTTTAGAGAATTGGTCTTTAATTGGACTACCATTACCTAAGAAAATCTTTGATTTTTCGAAAAATTACAAAAAAACGAATAAAAATTGCGATTTTTTTATTAACAAATACAAAAAAATTGATATTATAAAAAACAACACATAAAATGTGTAGTTAAGAAAGGAAAATATTATGGTTATTAATCCAATAACAGTAGAGAAATTATTATCTCTACCCAATGACATCTTAGAAGCAACACAAAATGAATTTGTTAGTCTCTTAAGTGATGAGACCATCAATAGATTTTATTATTTGGAAATGAAGAAAGACTTAATGTCTTATATGAAGCATTTCAATGACATGAAATACTTCTATAAATCTTCAAATGAGTACACTCTAAAATCAACAAGTTACACCAACGAAGGCAAAACAAAAACTAAACCCAATAGGAGTTTAGTTGAAGAGTTTGTCAGCAAAAATGTGGATAATGATCTATGGACTGAAGAGGTATATAATCATTTAATCACATTAGCTCATAAGTTAAATCCAAGTGAGCAAAAATATTTAGTTGAAACATTTTTCAAAAACACTAGCGAAGAAAACATTAGTGAAAAACTAGGTATATGTCGTAAAACACTACAACATATAAAAAAGAGTTGTTTAGTAAAAATGTATTTAGAATTAGATATTAAATAAAAAGTATGTCTTGCTGAGCGCAAGGCATATTTTTTTATGGAATAAATAACTAGGGTAGATTAGAATTGCCATAAATTAATTTCTAAATAGATTTTTATATAGTATTTTGTTATAATGACACTAGGAGATTAATTATGATTGAATTAAATGAAAAAATTAGCGAAAAAGGCATGAATCAAGGTTTTACATTTCTTTCTGAGTTTACTAAAATAAAAGGTAAAATAAAGGATAAAAAAGAATACTATAAACTTATAGAAATTTACACTATACAAAGAATAATGCTTTTCTTTTCCTTTGTAATCTTCTTGATTTGTTCAATAAAGTCATCACTTAATTTCAATGAGAAAATTATGTCTATAGTTTGTATATGTTTTGCGTATTTTCTCGTGTCTTGGGCGACTAATGTCCGAGTTAGACCAGCAAAAGCTAAAATACTTTTATTAGAAAAGTATTTAGACAATCAACCTAATGGAAAACTAGAAGTATGGGATTTTGGAATAAATTTATATCATAATGGAAAAAAGGTTAGAGATATTAGTTGGGGAAATATAAAAAGCATCAATATATACGATGATATTATTGTTTTCTCATGTGAAATAGGGTCTTGTTCATTTTTTATTAATTCCAAATATGAAAGTGAACTTATAAAATTATTAAAAAAGTACAATAAAGAAAAACTTTGTATATACGAAAACATGAACAGGGTGATATAAATGAATAGATTATCTAAAAAGATAGATGTTATCATAAGAATTATAGTTATATTAGGGATTTTATTTATATATCCTTTCTCACTCCTAAAAATGAAAATAATTTTGTTATTATTTATTTTATTGCTATTTATATTAACTTTATTTATGGTATTATATATACGATTATTGCTATTAGATAAAAAAATTTACAATTGTGATTTTAAAGAACTAAAACCCACGTTTGAAAAGATAATTGAAGGAAAAACTCCCATATCTAAGTTTTACTATAAAAGTCGTGCATTTATGTTTTTTTATTATATTAATGATATAGATAAGTTAACAAAATTAAAAGATAAAGAAATAGTAAAATATAAGAATACCAATGATTCTGTTCAAAAAATTTTAAGATGCATTCATTTAATGGAATATTTTATACTGTCAAAAGAAATAGATCAAGCTAAGGAATTGCAAAAAGACTTATATAATATGTTAAGAACTGTAAATTTAGATTATAACTATTTGACGAAAAAAAAAATATTGTTTATGTATGAAAACTTAAAATATGATATAATTTTTAGCGAATCAAATTATGACAAAAAATTACTTGAAGAAGCAGAAAAATACTATTTATTAAAATTTAAAACTGAGGATAAAATGTTGTATAAATTAATTATAAGTAATTGTTTAGTAACCATATACGAAAAATTAGGAGATAAAGAAAAAGCTAAAGAATATGCTGAATTTTTAATTGCAAATCATAAAGACTATTATGTAGATTCTAAAAGGATTGCTAAATATAGCAAATAAACTAAAAGAGTAACCAATTTGGTTACTCTTTTATAATTATAAAAAGAAAAGAGTTGGTTAATATGAGTTATAAAATAAATAACTTAGTTTTAAAGCCTATCAAAGACAAAGATACCCTAACAGTAACTTCTAAACTTGAAATAGAAAATTCTATAATTCTATTACTAAAAAATATGAAACTAGTTATCGTAATGGTATTGATTTAATATCTATCTTGAATTATAATTGTACAAATGATAAAATTCAATAAGGTGTTAACTATGATAGATTTAGATAAAGCAAAAGAAGAATTTATTAATTATACAAATAACTTTGATATTAAAAACTCCAATATAGCAAGAAAAATTGGTCATTCTTTAAGAGTAATGAATATAAGTGATAAAATAGCTACTAATATGGGTTTAAGTGACGAGCAAATAAAGTTAGCTACACTAATAGGTTTATTACATGATATTGCAAGATTTCCTCAACATCAAAGATTTAAAACTTTTAATGATGCTGATAGTATCGATCATGGTTCTTTTGGAGTTCAAATATTAAAAGAGAATAACTTTATTAGGAATTTTATTGAAAGTTCAAAATATGACGAAATAATATTTAAAGCTATTGAAAATCATAATAAATATTCAATAACTGATGGACTAAGCGAAGAAGAACTTTTATTTGTTAAAATTATTCGTGATAGTGATAAATTAGATATATTATATGAGACAAAAGAAATATTTTATCAAGGAGAGGAAGAAGAAATATCCAACTCGATACTAGATGAAAACATTGAAATACAAATGCAAAACAAACAGCAAATTCTTAGAAAAAGTGTTGGTAATTCGAATGGTATTAATGAAGTAATAAGTACTATTTCTTTTATATATGATTTAAACTTTAAAGAAAGTTTTAAAATAATCAAAGATAATAATTATATAGATGATATTTTAAATAGATTTTCTATTACTGATAAACATACCAAAGAGTTCATAGAAGAAATGAGTATATCTATTAATAATTATATTGCTGAATGCTTAGAAAAGAAAATTTACACCAAACGCCTTATATACTAAGTTTAATTTTTTATTGAATAAAATATCTTGTTGTGTTAAAATAACCTCCAATAAAGGGGATATGTATGAAAAAAATTGATTTTAAAAATAATTTACGTGATGAAGAGTTGACTGATTTAAATATGGGATTATCGGACTTATACGATGAACCTAAGTTTATGAAATATTTCTATCAAGGGTCATTACTATTTTCCGCATCGATGTTTATCGCCGCTATAATGATGGCTTTTGGTATTCCACTTTGGACGGGATTTTTTATCTCTCTTCCAACGGTTGGACCATTATCATTATTTGGTATGAAGAAACTAAAAGAAAAGTCTGATCGTGATTTCGCGGCTGATATGCAAATGTCTCAACAACTCGTTAAGATGTTAAATGAGGCCTATGAAGTTGATCATAAAATTACACCAACAAGTGCCTGCTTTTATCACGAAATAGAAGGTAAACCAGTCCTAAGTGATGCCAACTCCAATGCTGTTAATAATATTAGTCAACTTCTTTGTATGATTAATGCTAATTACTATGAAGAAATTAATGCTAATTTAACAAAAGAATTGAGTCGTGATGAATTAATTGATAAAGTTTTAGATCAAATTGTTATCTATGTTTCTAAATATGGACTTGCATCATTTTCTATAACTCAAGCTAAAGATATTATTAATGGTTGTATCTTTATCAGTGATGCTACTAAGAAAAAAATTATCAAAGAATATAAGCAAGCTGAAATCCATATTGGTTGTAGGAAAGTATATCGTATTCTTAATAAGAATATGAATTCTAATAAAGATATTAGCACTAGTATTAAAGAGATGAAAGAGGAACGAAAAAGTACAGAACACTTAATGAAAACTTTTAATGTCGAAGAAATAGAGTGGTATGAATTCTTGCTTGAGTGTGCAAATAAAGCTGAAGAAACTAAGTATGGAAGTCCAAGTGATCTTGAATGGGATTTATATGCTATTCGTGATGTAATGTCTTTTATGTTAACTAATTATCGAACTCATTTTCTAAATGCTAAGGGTGATTATTATAATTCAGAAGTTGTAATGTCATTCATGCATAATGCATTTATTTATGCGAGTGTTAATAATACAGGTAGAGTAGGTCTTGATGAAATCATAAATACTTTCAAAAATTGGACTTTCTTAGATGGATTATTTTCCTTAAAGTTAGAAATACTCGATGCTATATTTGATAAATTTAATTTAGACTATAGCATGCATCCATATCGTGATTCCAAACCATCAAAGCCTGAAAATAAGATTTTAAATTTTCCTGGATAAACAAATTTTAAAAATTTAAATAAATCTATTGCATTCAATAATAGTTTTATACTATAATGTGATTAAGGGTACCATACCCTAATGGGGAAAAAGGTTGATATTAAGTACACAACAGAGATTTTACAACATTACAACAAGTATTAGACAACAAAGAAAGATTATGTACGATTGCAACATAGACTATTCAACAAGATACATACAACAATGAATTTACACAACAAGAAATTATTTGACCCATTTAAATAAAAAGTTTAGAGTAAAATCTAAACTTTTTTCTTTATATTTATTGCAAACGAATGTTTGAATTGATATAATCTAAAAAAGACTATGAAAGTATTTAATTAGCAATTAAACTTTAGTATAATGAATATAGATGAGGATGTGGACATGATGGATGAAAAACTATTAAGATTCTTTAAAAAGGTTAACTTTAATGATGCTATTTCTTTTGAAGATGCTTCCCTAAAAGAGATGCTTGTTAATACTAAAGCTAATACTTGGACGTTACATATAACAGCTAAGAATATTATTAATATTAAATCAATGCTTAGCTTAAAACGTTTATGTGCTGATGGTATTGAAAACGTCAAAAGAATTAATATTGAAATGACTTATGAAGAGATGAATCCTGATGATGTCCTTGAATACTTCATTTACTTTATTGATCGTATTATTGATGCATCACCGTCTTTATCTGGTCTTAACAAAGATAAAATTCACATTGATGATGAAATAATAATTGTTGAAGTAACATCAAAAGCCGAGGAGACGACATTAAAAAAAGAGTGTAAAAAGGTCATGAAAGAACTAAATGACTTAGGTATTACGGGATTTGAAGTATCTTTTGTTATTAATGAACAAGAACAAGAAAATATAAAAAGAGATATTGAGAAAATAAAATCTGATGTTGTTATACCCGTAACTGTTAATAAGCAAGAAGATAAACCTAAATGGCAAATGAGAAAAAAGGTTGAATATCAAAGAGAAGGAGTAGTACCTATATCCTCAATCAATCAAGATGAAAATGCTGTTAACTTAGAAGCTTATATTTTCTCAACAGAATTTACCCAATTAACTAAAAAGGATGGGACTCCTTTATTTTTAGTAACATTAAAAATAAGTGATGATACATCATCAATTTTAGCTAAGACATTTGCTCGTGATGAAGAAGAATTTATCAAATTTGGCAAAGAACTTAAAGAAGGAAAGTGGTTCCATTTTACGGGGCAAATAAGATTTGATGACTATGCTAAAGACTTAGTTTTTCAAATGCGTGATTATGAGAATATTGATAATCCCGAAATTAAACGTAAGGACGAAGCAAAAGAAAAACGTGTTGAATTACATGCTCATACTATGATGAGTCAAATGGATGGAGTATGTGATGAAGTATCATTAGTTAAACAAGCTATTTCTTGGGGACATGCGGGTATTGCTATAACTGATCATGACTGTTGTCAATCTTTTCCCCATGTCTTTGATACAGTAACTAAACACAATAAAGCGCGTAAAAAAGACTTGGATGCTAAGATCTTAGAAAACGAAGCTACTTTAGAAGAAATTAAACAAAGTGGTAATGAAGAAGGTATTAAAGAGATTGAAAAATATATTCAAGAATTAAAAGAAGAGAAGGCAAATTTCAAACCTTTCAAAGCGGCTTATGGTGTTGAACTTGATATGTGTGAATCATATCTTAATGTATGCTTTAATGCGACTAAAGAATCAATAACTGACAATACTTTTGTTATATTCGATACCGAAACAACTGGTTTTAACCCTGGGTTAGGGGATTCCATGATTGAAATTGGTGGAGTTAAAATTAAAGACGGGGAAGTAATTGATCGTTTCGATGAATTAATTAATCCAGGACACCATATTGATGAACAAATCACTCGTGTTACCAATATAACTGATGAGGATGTCTTAGATGCTGATAATGAGGAAAATGTTACGAAGCGTTTCAAAGAATGGATTGGCTCTCTTCCTTTAGTTGCTCATAATGCCAGATTCGATAAAAACATGCTTGATATGGCTTATTATAAATATAATCTTGGGAAGTTAGAAAATCCTATCATTGATACATTAATGTTATCAAGAATCATTAATCGTGATTTAAAACGTCATAGTTTAGCTGCTTTAGGTAAATTTTATGGCATTGATACTGGAGAAGCTGACGATGAAGATGAAAGCGATAACTCTTTAAGTGGAGCGACAAAACTTGATGATGAGACATCTAATGAAATCAAGAGTATTAAAGTTGATGGTGAAGAGGTCATAAAATCGGTTGAAAAGGAAAGTACTGTAGCCGAAATAACTACAGAAGAAAGAGTAACTCGTAAATCTTATGATTACTTTATTAATACTACTTATAAAGCCAGTAAAACGGAAAAAGTAACGATTGAAGTAGAACTAAATGATGGCTATGAACTAGTTGATTTTAATAAAAACTATGAACTTCATCCTGCCGAAAATATTTGTGAAATAAAATATACAACCCCATTTGGTGTTAAAACTATCAATGTTACTATCTATGTTGGACAACACCATGGAGCAGATGTTGACTCTGAAAATACGGGTTATATATTTACTAAAATGCTTAAACAAATTGAAGGTATCAAAACTTTAGATGAATTAAATGATTTAGGCTTACTAGAAAGTGTAGCTTTTGAAAACAATCCCAAAATGTTATCTAATATTGGCGAACTTTGTACCTATAAAAACTATGTTCGCAAAGTCGAAGAAAATGAAGAATTAGGAGAAGATACGGTTTATCCTTTTGAAAAATACGATAATCGTGATTATGTATGGAAATTCCCATGGTGTAAAGATAATTGGTTACAAATGTATGAAAACATTCCTGGTAAAAATTTTAGTGAACATTCTGCTAATATTTATGATTCTACTAAACACGTTACATTTATAGCTAAAAATCATGATGGTTTAAAAAATATGTTTAAAATAATTAGTTTTGCTAATACTAACTTTATCCAAAGAAATGCTCGTATACCTCGTAAATTAATTGAGGAATACCGTGATAATATTTTAATTGGATCATCATGTCTAAATGGCGAAATCTTCTATCTTGCTGAAACAAGAAATGAAGAAGAATTGACTGAAGCAATGAAATTCTACGATTATATTGAAGTACAACCAATCGAGAATTATTCGCATCTTTTAAAGGACCATTCAATAAATAACTTAGATCACTTAAAAAAATGTCTTAAGAAAATTATTAAATGTGCTAAAGATGCTGGTAAGTTAATTATCGCTGATGGTGATGTTCATCATATTAATGCCGATGATCGTATTTATCGTGAAATAATTGTTAATCAAAATGTTCCAGGTAAAGGAAGACATCCATTAGCCCGTTATTTATTAGGAGAAAGTAAATCGAATGTTAATAAAGAAAATATTAATAGTGCCATAACCAAAGCTAAAAATAATGGAGTTGAATTATCGACTATTGATATTAAAGTATTAAAGTTAATTTATGCTTTAACAAATGTCCCTGATATTCCAATCACATCCGCTAATATCGCGAATATTTATTCCATTGATAAGAAAAATCCTTTAGAAGAAGTTATGAAAAAAGATGAAGGAGAAAAGAAATATACTATCGATTCTTCTTTACGAAAGTTACAAATAGCTAATTTAATCACGATAAATTATGTCGATGGTACATATTCACTTTTAAGTAAATATACTAAATCTAAACCATCACAAGGAGGACACATTCCTAATCAATTCTTTCGAACTACTGATGAGATGATTAGTGAATTTAATTGGCTTGGAGATGCTGCTTTAATTCATGAAATTGTTATTGAAAATCCTAATAAGATTATTGATGAATTAGAAGAGATTGAAGTAGTAGTTTTTCCTGATAAACCATTTTCTCCAATTATTGAGCATTCCCAAGAGACATGTCGTGATTTAGTATTCGAACGTGCTTGGAGTATGTATGGAAATCCACTTCCTCCGAATATTGAAGAACGTATTGCTCAAGAGTTTTACGGTGATAAAATTAATGACCTAGTCATGGAAAAAATCACTCTTGATAACCCCGATATGAGTGAAGAAGAAAAGAATAAAATTTTCCCAACATTTCTTCATGATATAATCATGTCTGGATATGATGGTGTCGTTAATCTAAAAAAAGAACAAGTCATGCGTAATAATGAGGGAATAAGCGAAAGTGATGCTATCGAAAAAGCTAAAGCTGAGTTAACTGGTATTATTGGTGGTGGTTTTGACGTTATATATTTAATTGCGCAAAAATTAGTTAAACATTCTAATGATGATGGTTACTTAGTAGGTTCACGTGGATCCGTTGGTTCATCGTTTGTTGCCAGCATGATGGGAATTACTGAATGTAATGGATTACCAGCTCACTATTATTGTCCAAATTGTCAACATAGTGAATTTAAGGATGAATCAGGAGTTGACTATAGTGAAAATTATCCCTCTGGATTCGATTTACCAGAGAAAGCGTGTCCAAAATGTGGAACTATTATGGTTCATCAAGGTAATGACATGCCATTTGCTACCTTCTTAGGTTTTGCTGGTGAAAAAGTACCTGATATCGATCTAAACTTTTCCGGAGATAATCAAGCAAGTGCCCACGAATATACCAAAGTATTATTTGGTACTGATAACGTTTATCGTGCAGGAACTATTGGTACAGTAGCTGATAAGACTGCTTTTGGATATGTTCAAGGGTTCTTTGAAGAGCGTATGTATAATGCTTTGCGAATTGAAGCTAAAGCTTTAGGAATTGATATTTCTGGTAAAGATGAATTAAAGAAAAAGGGATTGATTAAGAGTAATATTCGTGTCCCTGAAGTCGAAAGATTAGCCGTTGGATGTACAGGTGTAAAAAGAACAACTGGTCAACATCCAGGTGGAATAGTCGTTGTTCCAGGATATAAAGACATTTGGGATTTTACTCCTTTCCAATATCCTGCCGATGATCCAACTGTACCATGGCGAACGACTCACTTTGATTATCACGCTATTGATGCCGATCTTTTAAAACTAGATATTCTTGGACACGATGATCCAACCGTTTTAAGAATGTTGCAAGATATTTCTGGAATTGATGTTACACAAATAGATTTAGGTGATTTGGATACCATGAAAATATTTACAGGGCCAGAAGTATTAGGAGTTGATCGTTATCGTTTACGTGGACTTACTGATAAAGAGGGAAGAAAGTACTGCCCAACTGGAACTTTAGGAGTTCCTGAATTTGGTACATCATTCTTACTTGGCATGCTTGAAGAAACAAAACCAACAACTTTTGCCGAGTTAATCAAAATTTCGGGACTTTCTCATGGTACTGATGTTTGGCTAGGAAATGCCCGTGATTTATGTACGCCTAATAGTGAAGGCATCATTGAAGTACCATTTAAAAATGTCATTGGTTGTCGTGATGATATTATGGTTAACTTAATTCAAATGGGGCTTCCACCAGCCAAAGCCTTCAAAATTATGGAATTTGTTCGTAAAGGTAAACCAAGTAAAGATCCTGAAGGTTGGAAAGGTTTTGCCGAAACTATGCGTGAATATAATGTTCCGGAGTGGTATATTGAATCATGTCGCAAGATTAAGTACATGTTCCCTAAAGCGCATGCCACTGCTTATGTAACATCAGCTTTCCGTATTGCCTGGTTTAAAGTTCATCATCCAATTTGGTATTATTGTGCATATCTTTCCATTCGTCGTGATCAATTTGATGTTCCTTCAATGATTCGTGGCGAAGACGCTATTCGCGATAAAATTGATGAAATTGATGCGAAAGGAAATCAAGCTAGTAATAAAGAAATAGATACACGTGAAACATTATGTATATGCTTAGAAGCAGCTGCTCGTGGTTTCTACTTCAAGAATATTGATATTGAAAAAAGCGATGCTAAAAACTTTGTTATTACTGAAGATGAAAAAGGCTTAATAATTCCTTTTAGAGCGTTAGATGGACTTGGTGAAAACGTTGCTGATGCTATTTGTAAAGCTCGAGGAGAAGCACCATTTATCTCGCAAGAAGACCTACAAAAACGTGGTAAATGCCCATCATCAGCCATTGAAAAATTAAAAATACTTGGCTGCTTAGATCATTTAAGTGAATCTAATCAATTATCATTATTTTAGGTGATTATATGAAAGAAAATGAAAGAGATTTTTATAATAAAGAAGAAAATATTAAACGCTACGGCGAAGCTATTGAAACAGTTGGTTTATGGGATTCCGAGAAAATAATATTTACTAAATATCTAAGTCGTGATTCCCATATTCTTGATCTTGGGTGTGGAGCTGGTAGAACAACTATTAATCTATTTAAATTAGGTTATCAAAATATTATTGGTTTAGATGTTGCGGAAAATTTAATAAATTATGCTAAAAATTATTGTTGTGATAATAATTTAAATATTGATTTTATTTTAGGAGATGCCACAAATTTAGAATATGCTGATAATACTTTTGATGCGGTAATATTTTCCTATAATGGGATGCAATGCATTCCAAAAAAATCTTCACGTGATTTAGTTTTAAAAGAAATTCATCGTGTTTTAAAGAGTGGGGGACTTTATATCTTCACAGCTCATGATCGTGATAAATATAATCAATATGTCTCTTGGGAAGAAGAACAAAAGCGTTGGGAGATGGGATGCCAAAATCCTCAATATGAAATGTTTGGCGATTTAATTACGACTGACCAATCTGGTAGTGAAGCCTTTGTTCATTTTTCCAGTATTGAGGAAATGAAAGAATTCATTAGTCAAGAAGATTTTGAAATACTTGAATATATTTCTCGTGAACAAATATGTGAAGAAAGAGAAGTTGTTAAGACTTTTTCTAATGATACAGTATTTTGGATTATAAAAAAAAGATAAAAGACACATCTATGATGTGCCTTTTTTAGTCATTATTATTGTATCCTGTCCATCCAGCACCAATAATAATTACAAGAAGAATAAATAATACAATCCATAATGCTGCTCCCCAAGAATAACCGCCGTTAGTATATCCAGCATAAGTTGGAGTCATACAGCAAGGATTGGAATTCATTCCATAACTGCCATTGTATCCATAATAGTACATATAAAAACCTCCTTTATCTAATATATTTTATTAACGAAGTTAAACTTTTGACATTACTTTTTTTAGTTTCTTTAAAAAAGACTACAAAATAAACAAATGTATGCTATAATTTTATTAGGATGGTGAATTTATGTATAGTTATATCATAGGAAAAATTGCAGCTATTAATACTAATTCGATTGTCATTGATAATAATGGCATTGGTTATAATGTCTATGTTGCAAATCCATATTCTTTTAATATTGGTGAAAATTATCAAGTATTTACATATACACATCAAAATGAATATGAGACAAGTATGTATGGTTTTAAAACTGAAGATGAAAAGACCTTGTTTTTAAGATTAATAGATGTTAAAGGATTAGGACCTAAAGTTGCTTTAGGCTTATTTGCAACCGGAAGTGTTGCGGGTATAATTGACGCGATTGATCGAGAAAATATTGTTTATTTAACTAAGTTTCCTAAAGTGGGCGATAAATTAGCTCGACAAATAATTTTAGATTTAAAGGGTAAACTAGCTAAGAGTGAAGTCGTAACATCAAATAATGATGAATTAGTATCAGTTCTTGAAAGTTTAGGATATAAAAAGCCTGATATCAAAAAAGTCTTACCACATATTGACTATACAGAAACTATTGAAAATCAAATAAAGGAAGCATTAAAATTAATGCTAAATAGTTAAATGAAAATAGGTATAGATATTGATGATACAATCACCGACACTCGTTCTTGTGTTTTTAAATATAAGAAGATTGCTTATCCAGATCGTAATCCCTTTGAGATGTTACCAAGTGATTTATTAAAAAACTTTATGGCTAAGTACGAACTAAAGATTCATGAGAATGTTACTTTAAAAGATAATGTTGTTGCTAATATAAAAAAGTTAGCGCAAGATAATGAAATAACAATAATTACTAGTCGTGGTATGGCAAGTGAAGAAATAACTTGCAAATATTTAAAAAAACAACAAATACCTTATCACCAAATTTACTTTAATGTTAGCAATAAAGGGCATAAAGCCAAGGAATTAGGTCTTGATTTATTTATTGATGATCATGATTTTATATGTCAACAAATGCAAGACGTTGGTATTGAAGTCATCAAAATGCATCGTAATGATGAGGAATATGAGTATTTAGAATTTGATAATTGGAATGATATAACAAATTATATATTAAATAAAAAAGGAGGAGAAGAATGGAAAGAATAATTGCAAATGATCTTCTAACTGAGGATACTATTGATGATAATATTCGTCCTCAAAGTTTAGATGAATATGTCGGACAAAGTGAAGTAAAAGAAAATATTCGTATCTTTATTGAAGCAGCTAAGATTCGTAATGAACCCCTAGATCATGTTTTACTTTATGGGCCTCCGGGCTTAGGTAAGACAACCCTTGCTCATATTATCGCGAATGAACTTGGTTCCAATCTTCGAACAAGCTCTGGTCCTGCCATTGAAAAATCAGGAGATTTAGCGGCTGTTTTATCAACTCTTGAACCAGGAGATGTCTTATTTATTGATGAAATTCATCGTATGCCAAAGTTTATCGAAGAAATCCTTTATCCCGCTATGGAAGACTTTGAATTAGATATCGTGGTTGGTAATGATTCATCGAGTCGTAGTATTAAAATTGATTTACCACCATTTACTTTAGTTGGAGCAACAACGAGAGCTGGAGATATCTCAAGTCCTTTACGTGATCGCTTTGGTATTGTCAATAAATTGAATTATTATTCCGAAGAGGAATTAAAAGGAATAATAAAAAGAACGAGTAATATTCTTGGAATGGAAATTACCGAAGGAGCTGCTTGTGAACTAGCCAAACGTAGTCGTAAAACCCCACGTATTGCCAATCGCTTATTTAAACGTGTTCGTGATTTTGCGCTTGTTATTGGTGATGGGATAGTTGATGAGAAAATTACGAAAGAAGCTTTAGAAAGATTACACGTTGATAAATATGGTTTAGATCAAATTGATATTGAATATTTAACCTCATTAATTGAAAAATTTAATGGTGGACCAGTAGGAGTGGAGACCATTGCTTCGTCTATTGGTGAAGAAGTTTCCACATTAGAAGATGTTATTGAACCATATTTATTACAAGAAGGCTTCATAAAACGTACACCACGCGGACGTGTTGCAACCGATAAAGCCTACGAGCACTTGAAAATTAATACACAAGATTCATTGTTTTAATTATAGAAAGGGGATTAATATGTTGTTTTCTTGTTCGAATTTAACAGAAGGAATGATTTTACTTGACGATGTAATGATTGATTCATCAAGCAATTTTTATCTTTCCAAAGGACACGTCTTAACTAGTCGTGATATCGTTCGACTAAGTGAACGAGGTATTAAAACTGTTAATATTAAAATAGACGATAAATACAATACCTTTAATTCCTCTTTTAATAATCTTGTTGCTAAAACTATTGGGAGTACTGATTTTGATAAGATATCTAAATTAGCTAACATCTATGCCGAAATTATTTCTTCAACTGATCTCTTACAATATGATGTGGGGTCATATTTAGATAAAGACAAGTATAATCACTTAGTTAATACCACTAATATTGCTCTTATAGTTACCAAAAAGTATAATGAACTAGTAGGAAAAGATAAAAAAATATCTATTCAAGATATTGCTTTGGCCTCATTATTACAAGATATTGGGCGCAATGCCAAAGTTCCATTTATTCTTAATAATATAAAAAATAAATATCCTAATGTTATTGAAGACTTAATTAGCGAGTATCCCAATATTAATGAATCTATATTTGCTCTATATAACTCTAAATATCATCCTGTATATAGTTATTTACTTAGTTTAAATTATGATATTAGTGAAAATATTCGTAAGGCTATATTATTACATCATGAAAAAGAAAGTGGAGATAATTCTCTTCTTGGTAAACCATTATCTGAATTTGATAGTAGTGATATTTATATTGATATGGCAAAAATTTTAAAACTAGCAGATATTTATGATATCTTAGTTGCTAAAAATGTTTTAGACAATCCTTACGAACCTTTTGAAGATATTGGGAAACAAATTGATAAAATGGTGGCATCAGGATTTGTTAATGCTAAACTAGCAAATATTTTAAAAACGATGATTCCTGTTTATCAAATTGGTATGAAAGTTCTTTTATCTGATGGAACGATTGGTCTTGTTGCCTCAAATGATGCTAATAACTATGGTCATCCAGAAATTACTGATTTACGAGGCGAGTATATTGATTTAGAGAAGGAAGAAATAAATGTTGTTAAACATTATTATGATTAAATACTTTTGTATTTAGTCTTTTTTTATTTTTTAATTTCTAGTATACTAATAGATAAAGGGATGAAGTAAATGAATACGGAAGAATTTGATTATTATTTACCAGAAGAATTAATTGCTCAAACACCTCTTAAAGATCGTAGTTCATCACGTTTATTAGTTTTACACAAAAAAACGGGTGAAATTGAGCATAGGCGATTTTCTGATATTATTGAATATCTTAATCCTGGTGATGCTTTGGTAATTAATGACTCCAAAGTAATACCTGCGAGAATAATTGGTGAAAAAGAAGATACCCATGCTATCATTGAACTATTACTTTTAAAAGATATTGATGGTGATATTTGGGAATGTCTCGCAAAACCTCAAAAGAGACTACATGTTGGTACCGTTATTACTTTTGGTGATGGTTCTTTAAAAGCCATTGTTAAAGAAATATTAAATGACGGAATTACTCATGTTGAATTAGTATACGAAGGTATTTTAATGGAAGTGTTAGAACACTTAGGGACCATGCCTTTACCTCCTTATATTCATGAAAAACTTAATGATCAAGGTCGTTATCAAACTGTGTATGCTAAAAACTATGGATCTGCCGCAGCACCAACTGCTGGACTTCATTTTACTGACGAGTTACTTAAAAAAATAGAAGAAAAAGGAATACATATTGTTCATGTTACTTTACATGTTGGACTAGGAACATTTAGACCTGTCGTTGTTGAAAATGTTAAAGACCACGTCATGCATACGGAAAAATATATGTTAGATGAAGAATCGGCGGATACTTTAAATAAAGTAAAAGCATCAGGAGGAAAAGTATTTGCTGTTGGAACCACCTCGACAAGAGTACTAGAAACTAATCGTTCTCATCATCCATCCTTTACACCAGAAGTAAATGACACCAACATCTTTATTTATCCTGGTTATGAGTTTAAAGGAATCGATAATTTAATAACGAATTTCCATTTGCCTAAAAGTACGCTTATCATGTTAGTTTCAGCTTTAGCTAGTAAAGAATATATAATGAAAGCATATGAAGAGGCTGTAAAAGGTAAGTATCGTTTCTTTTCCTTTGGAGATGCAATGTTAATAGTTGATTAAAGAGCAAAAAAGGGGTAGAATAATAATTGTTTAAAACATGAATAGGAGTTTTGGTAATGAAGAATTATATTTTTAATTACAGATATTTTAAAGATTCTAAAGGGGAAGAATATACAATTTGTTTAGAAAGACACAAAAATCAAAGAAAAATATATATTATTAATAAGAAAGAAGAAGTATTCCCACTTCCAAATGTTAGTCATATAAGATTTGATCGTGAAAGAAATCTATTATTTATAACGGATGATGTTCAAGTATTTGATGATTATACTTGTCATATCTCGTTCTTTATGGATTTAGAAGGTAATGTTGTCGGTCAAGGTTTCTGTGATTATGATGGAAGACTATTGGATATCGTCTTGCATGAATTTGACGAACCAGTTGAATTTATTGGCTATGAAGGATTTAAAATGCGTTTAAAAGTAGCCATAGCTAAAGAACTATATCAAAATGAAGGAGATTTAACTATTGGACAAAAAAGAATGTTAAGGACTCTTCAAAACAATAAATAATTAATAAAGAATAAAAGAGGTCAGGTATGAAGATACAATATACTTTAATAAAAAATGAAAAGAACACAAAAGCCCGTTTAGGTAAGTTAAAAACTAATTATGGGGAATATGACACGCCAATGTTTATGCCAGTCGGAACCCAAGCAACAGTTAAAACTTTATCACCAGAAGAATTAAAAGATGTTTCTTCGGGAATAATTTTATCTAATACATATCATTTATGGTTAAGACCTGGAGAAGATATTGTTAATCATGCTGGCGGATTACATAAGTTTATGAATTGGGATGGACCAATCCTAACTGACTCAGGTGGTTTTCAAGTTTTTTCATTAGCCAAACCAAAAGATATAAGTGAAGAGGGTGTAAGATTTAAAAATCATCTTAATGGGGATGAATTATTCCTAACACCTGAAAAGAGTATTGAAATTCAAAATAAACTTGATAGTGATATCGCGATGAGCTTTGATGAATGTCCACCAGCTAGTGCATCTCATGAATATTTACGTAATAGCATTGAAAGAACTATTCGTTGGGCCAAAAGAGGGAAAGATGTCCATAATAATCCTAATCAAAGTCTATTTGGTATCGTTCAAGGTGGACCTTATGAAGATTTACGTAAATACTCTGCTGAAGAGACTGTTCGTCTTGATTTTGATGGCTATTCAATAGGTGGAGTAGCCAATGATGGAGAATCTACTGAGGATATGTATAAAGCTATCGATTATTCAATTCCATATCTACCAGAAGATAAAGTCCGTTATTTAATGGGAGTTGGTGAACCTCGCGATATAATTGAAGGGGTCATTCGTGGTGTTGATATTTTCGACTGTGTTTTACCAACTCGTCTAGCTCGTCATGGTCATGCTTTTACGAAAATGGGTAAAATCAATCTCAAAAATGCTAAGTATAAAGAAGACTTTACTCCTGTTGATGAGACTTGTGATTGCTATGCTTGCAAGCACTACACCAAAGCTTATATTAAACATTTAATTAATGCTGATGAAACTTTTGGTGCTCGTCTTCTTTCTATTCATAATATTCGTTTTCTAATTAAAATAACTGAAGACTTGCGTGAAGCTATCAAAAATGATACTATTTTAGAATATAAAAAGGAGTTCTTTAAGAATTATTATGGGGAAGAAGATAAGTAATTTTACCATTCTTGGACTTACTATTTTAGTTTTAGGAATTGTGATAATAATTGCTAGTATTGTCAAAATAAGTGATAATCATAATCATTTATTAATGCACTCTATGCAATCCCAAGTTGAGTATTATGCCAAACGCTGTTATGTTGAAAATAACTGTGAAGGAGAGATTACCCTAAAAGATTTATATGCACGTAACTATATTGAAAATGAAGTAGTTGATCCTGTTACTAAAGAAATATTAGATGAAAATCTAAAAATCAATTTTAAAGATAAAAAAGTTATTATTAATTGGAATGATATAACTAGTTAAACACTAGTTTTTTTCTTGTTTAATTTAATAAATAGTTTGCACTTTTAATTTTTTTGTGATATGATACGTTTTCAAGAAGAGGGGAAATTATGAGAAAATACAAGAGAATAACGGAAATTATTTCGTTTTCTGACGACGATAAGTCAATTATTGAAAATGTTTATTACCAAAAGGAAGCATTAAAAGAGAAACTAGTAGAAGTTGAAAAAAGAATCTCAAAGGGTGAAGAGGTAGATAGTGGACAAGTTAATAGTATCAAAGTCGCTATTAATTATCTTGAAACACTTTTTATATCTATTATAGATAAATATACTTCTAAGATGAATGAAGAGGAAAAGAAAAATTACTTTAATGATTTAAGTGATAACTTCTTAGCACAAATGGAAGCCCAAGAAGAAAAATGGGAAAAGGCTTTAGGTGAACTATATGATGCTCGAATTAGAGAGATAATGAAAGCTCGAAGTGAAAATCTAAGTGCTGAAGATTTAAATGAACAATTAGCCAAAATAGATCAAAAAATAGCTGATAAAAAAAGGGAAATAGAATATGAGAAAGAACTTGTTTATGATTATATTATGGGTCCTAAATATAGTTCACTTATTTCTTCTAAAACTGAACAAACTGATGAAGTTGATATTCAAGTTCAAATATTAGAAGATCAATTATTTATTGAATATTTAAAATATGTTCGTGAAAATCAAAATTCTAGTGATGAAATTAAAGAAAGTCTAAAAAAAATTCAAGATCAAGTTAATGCTTGTTATCAAACTAATGAGTCTTTCAGTATAAATAAAGAAAATATTACATGTCCTTTTGTTACATATATGTGTGATTTATATGGTTTAGGAGCTTCCGGAGACCTTAATGAAAACAAAGGCATACTAACTGAAATAACATCAGTTCTTAAGAACTTTGAAATGATCATATTTGATAGTAACGAATATGCCTATTTACAACCAACAGAGATCAATACATTATCCCAAGTTTATGGGGAATTATCAAGTGAAAGAGTCAGAAAAATTTAAAAGTAAACTAAGCTAGTTAATACTAGCTTTTTTTCTTGCTTATTTGACGTAGACTCGGATATTTGTTAAAATAATTCGCATAAAAAAGGGGTTAAAATTATGACATATCAAGAAGCAGAATATTTAGTTTGCAAATATTTAACTGATGTCGAAAGAGAATTACTATATTATTATACTAATTATCTATATGTAACTAGTAATCGTAATTTATTGCCTAAGAATGAGACTATTGAGGATTTACTTAAAAAAGCTAATACTTTTGGTCGTCATTTAAATTTTTACAATCCGCAAGAAGAAAAATATCAAAGAATGGGGCCAAATGTTCGAGGATATGTTAGAGTTGATCGTAAATGTAGCACCATTAATATCCGTGCCGATTTAAAAGATGAAGCTGAAAAAATTATCTATCATGAAATCCATCATATCATGCAAATTGATGAAAAAGATTTAAATGTTGGTATCTCTAGAAATTACAATTTTAAATTAATAAATGAGGCCGAAACTGAATATGTAGCTAATGTGGTTTATAATACTATTCATAATATAAAAGAAACAAAACAAATTTATAATACAGAAGATATTTATATGCATGAAGGTGGTAAATGTTTATCAAGTGTCCTATCTTACCAATATTTTGATAATATATTAACAAAATTATGTTTATTATTAGGGGTTGATAAAGACTATTTTGTTCATCTTAATTATGATTATTCAAGTGGACGAGATATTTTCAAAAAAATACTTTCATTAAAGATTAGTGAATATAATCACAGTCCTAATAGTGGTTTAAAATACCTTATTGAAATTAATGATATACTTGATTTAATAGGAGACATAACCGCGACATTTTATCATATATATTATAATAAACCAACTAATCTCGACTTTTTCTATATTCGTGATAATGATAACTGCTTATACTGTGTAGCTCCGAGGGAACTTGCCAATATGGTGGATGCCTTAGACACTTATCTATTTGAACTTATTATTGATCCTAAGGTGAAAAAAGAGTTTTTAGATTACACAATTAATCCAAAGTTAAAAGAAAATTTTACTAATGAAGTAACCTATAATATTAAATCTTTAACTCGTAATAGATTTTTAGAAATTAGATATTGAAAATTATTAATATCTATGCTAAACTATAGATGCTTTAAAAAAAGAGCTAAATGTAATCCGCTGAAATACTTCATGATTATGTGGGTGTAAATTATAGAAAGGAGTGAGCTTATGAATTTAGTAGATAAAGTTAATGCTAAATCAGTAAGAACAGATATTCCTGAATTTCGTGTTGGTGATATTGTCAGAGTAGACTACAAAATCAAAGAAGGTAAAACTGAAAGAATCCAAGCTTTTGAAGGATTAGTTACTTCAATTAAGGGTGGATCAATTAGTAAATCTTTCACAGTTAGAAAGAAAAGTGGTTCTGTAGCTGTTAAGAGAGTATTCAAAGTTAACTCACCTCTAATCGACAAAGTAGTTGTTGTAAGAAAAGGTGTTGCTAGAAGAGCTAAACTTAACTTCATTGACAAAATGTCTAAGGAATATAAGAATAAAGAAAGAAACTAGTAAAGTTTCTTTTTTTTATATAAAAAAAATGCTATAATTGTTATGGTGAATAAAATGAGTAAAAGTAACGAAGATAAAAGTATAAAAAAAGATATCGAGCAAGAAAGACAAAAGGAAATAGAAACTGAAGAAGCAACGAGAAAAGCCAAATGGGATACCTTCTTAAGCTATGGGCCATTTATTATAATCATTTTCTTTGTCTTTATCATCCGTATGTTTGTTGCAACACCTGTTAATGTTAGTGGTTCAAGCATGACTCCAACCTTACAAAATAAAGATATCATGCTCTTATACAAGTTAACTAAACATACTCGCGGAATTAGAAGAAATGATATTGTTGTAATAAATACCGATAGTGGTAAGTTAATCAAACGTGTAATCGCTTTACCTGGTGAAAAAGTATCTTATCGCATCGAAAAAGACGATGAAGAAAAAGATGTTGGTGTATTATACATAAATGGTAAAGCAACCAAAGAAAACTTTATTGACGAAAAAGCTAAAGCCAAAACTTGTAATCCTGATGTTTGTCCGGGTAATACAAGTGGAAGTATTTGTACATTATGCGCAGGCGAGATAACGGTTGGTGAAGATGAATATTTTGTAATGGGAGACAATCGTGGTAATTCTAAAGATTCACGCATTATTGGTACTGTTAGTAAAGATGATATTTTAGGCACTACTGAAATAATCCTTTTACCATTTAATCGTACAGGGAAAGTTAAATAGGAGGTAAGTATGGAAGGAATTGTATATCACGGAAGTAAAAACGGAAATATTAAAGAATTAGTAGCTCACAAAAGTACCCATCAAATAGAGTGTATTTATGCCTCAGCAAGTAAGGTTGTACCTTTATTATTTATAAGTCGAGGGAACTGTGATTTAGATCGATATGTATCTTTTCAAAATGGTAATTTAGTCTTTGTTGAAAGAAGAGAAGGTATCTTTAAAGAACAACTTGCAGGTGTTCCTGGTTATTTATATGAATTAGATGGCTCAACATTTGAACACTATAATTTCTTGTGGGGTGAAGAAGTAATATCTTATGAAAAATCCATCAAACCATTACGAAAAACTCTTATTCCAGATATTTATGAAGAAATTCTAAAAGCGGAAGAAAATGGTCTTATTAAAGTATATCATTATCCCAACCGACCAGAAAATCTTCCTTTAGACAATTCTGACTTGATAGATAAATACATCAAGTATGAGAATTCTGGATTAAAAGGAAGTATTGATTCTCTTTTAAAAATTTATCCAGAATTCGAAATGGCTGTTCAAGAAAGATTAAGCGAAACAAATGTGAAAGGTAAATCATTATGATTTACTTTTTTTTGTAAAGACCCCGAAGTTATTCTTATCATTATTCAAATGATTTGATACAATGTAAGTATAGAAGAGGTATGAGATGAAAAAAAGTTTGTATAGTGTAATAGTTATTTTATTAAGTGTTTTTATGGTCAATGTTAGAGCTGATGAGTTATTTAAATATGAATTCACATCCAATGAGTTCATTATAAATGATAACAGTTCGAATCCTACAAGTATCGAACTTCCATTTTCTTTAACTCCAAGTAAATATACGGCAAGTTATAATTCAACAATGGCTAATGCTACAAATTTAATAAGCTATCGTAATGGATATATCGGCATTGATATTACTAACAATAAAGGAACAACTTTAAGTTATTATGATGCTAAAGGAAATATTATTAAAAGTAATTTTATCAAAGATTACTATATTATTACAGGGTCAATTACAGCAACAATTCTTCCAAAGCGTTACTTATTTGATTTAACTATTGAAAATAACAATAAACTTTATTGTATTGCTGTCTCATCAAATCAAAATATTCCTGTTACTCTCGTAATTAATGAAAATTTAGAAATAGAGCAAAAATTGGAAAACAGAATAATCATTAGTAAATCATTAGATAAATTCTATTTTATCGATACAACAATTATTAGTGATTTAAAAAATCTTGAACAAAACATTAATAAATTGTTATATACAACAGATTTGAACTTGGAGTCTCATACACCAGTAAATATTCAAAAAATAATTGAAGGATTAAACAAACAGGATGTAAGTTCTTTACGTGATATTGCTGAGTTAATTAAAGACATCTTACCAAACTATAAATGGATTGTTGATTTAGTAGCTGATGATTTGATTAAGATATTAACAAGTGATGACATTGATTCTAAAGAGAATATGGAAATTATTAATAATAATCCTATCTTAAGTCTTTTAGATAATGGTAAAAATTTTCTTGATATAACTGACAAATATGTTGCGGTTATTGATAAAAAAACTGATAATATTCAAATAATTGATTCAAATGGCAACATGATTTTTAATAAAAAACTGAATTATGATGATACCCTAAACATTCAAATTATTCACGACTATATTATTATGATTAAAAGTGACGAATGTGAATATTCCAGTATCGAAATATATAACTTAAACGGTGATTTAGTCCAAAAGATCACGAAAAATGCTAGTGAAGATACTTGTCTAACTAGAATGCCAATGAGCTTAAAAGAAACCAAAAATGGCTTCTCGTCATTAAATATTTTGGTTAAAACTTCATCTAATCTTCCTAGATCTCAAGCTCGAATTCAAGATATTCCTCGTGAGTATTATTATACTAATGAAATATATTCTATGCCTCAAGAAATCAAAGTAAAACCTGTAGTAGGCGGTAATATAACTATTGTATCGTCAGCAAGATTTGGTGAAACAGTAACTTTTACCGTGGAAAAGCAAACAGGATATACTTTAAAAATGGTTAGAGCTTTTGATGCTGATGGTCGTGAATTAGAAGTTAAGAATAACACATTTACTATGCCTAATAGTGAAGTTAGTATTGAAGCTGAATTTGTTGAAGAACTAAAAGAAAATCCTAAAACAGGACAAATAAGCTTAATAGGTACAGCCATTATAATTATTATATTAGGATTAGCCTATAAACTAAGTTATAAAAAAATGACTACTCTAAAAAAATTATAGTAAATCTTTATGATTTACTTTTTTAATGCTATAATTAAGACAATAAATGAAGGAGTGAATTATATGAAATTTTATAGATGTCCAGTTTGTGGAAATATCATAACTATTATTAAAGGAACGAAAAGTTTAATCAAATGTTGTGGAAGTGAAATGGAAGAACTAATACCATCTTCTATTGATGCGGCAATTGAAAAACATGTCCCAGTATATGAAATTGATAATGACAAAATTATTGTAACGGTTGGAGAAGTCATTCATCCTATGCTTGATGATCATTATATTGAATTTATCGCCCAAGTTAGTGAAGAAGGATTAAACTTAGTTAAGCTACATCCCGGTTTAGAACCAAAAGCTGTATTTCCTTATATAAAAGGTGCCAAGATTTATGCTTATTGTAATCTTCATGGTCTATGGGAAAATGATGTAAAATAAGGAGAAGATTGTAAAAACTCTTATTTAGAGTTTTTTTTGCATAAATTAAAAAAAATGGTATAATAGCCCACAAACAGGGGGGATATTATGAATGATATAGTAAAAAAAGCTTTAAACCGCGGAGCTCCTATTGACACTCCAATAATAATTGATATTTATGAGATGGTGCAAATCTTTGATAGTGAAGCTATCTTAGATGATTATAAAGTGGCTACTGCTGATATTATAAGTAAGATATCTAATATAATTGATATCTACGGAGGAAGCTTTGCTCTTCCAACTCATGCAACTATTTATACGGAGAAAGATAATTCAAAAAATCTTCACTTTTCAGCTGAGTGCTTTGTTCTTACCATTTTAGGCCTTCTTAAGGGACTTGATTGGGATGAAGTAATTGAGGCTTGTGAGAATCGTGATAAATTTGAGGTCATAAAAAATAGAATTTTAAATATTAAATCACCAGAAGAATTAAAAATTCAATTTCCAAGAATCTATGAATTATATGTTGAACAAATGGAATGTAATGAAAGTTTGATTGAATTAGAAGAATTAGTTAATGATCCTAATGTTCCAATTGAATTAAAATTAAAAAATGTAGCAAATATGACTAATGGTTTTAAAGACCGCTATTCGAATTTTGATCTAAAAAGAGAACAAGAATTTGCGAGAAACTTTTCAATGCAAGCATACCTTGAAAGAATCGTTAAAGCAATGGAAAATATGTTAGATAATTTTTCAGAAATAGTTAGTATTTATGAAAGTCATACTTTAAATATTGAATCATTCGATGAAGAAAACAATGATAAATTAAATCTTTATATTGCTTCAAAGTTTATGGACGAAATTGAAATAGCTGAAGCCGAAGATAAACAAAGATTCTTATTCTATTTAACTAATTATTTTAAAGATAATGTTGAAACTAAGGTTACACGAGTAAAATTAAAACTAAATAATCGTAAAGTAACGCCAATCTCATTATATGAAAGATACAAAAAAGTTTTAGCATCTAATCCTGAACTATTAGCTGTTAATTTTTCACCAACAGACTTTCGCGACATGAGTCAAGAAGAGATTGAGGAGTTTATTGTTGCTTATTTATCGGAATTATCTGCTAAATGGGAATTAATTCCTAATGATGATAATTCTATTGAAAAAACAATTAGAACGAGTGTTAAACGCAATTACCGTAAATTAACAGAAGAAGAACGTAAAGAAAAAGAAGCACGTTTATTAAATCTTTATATAGAAAAGAAGAAATTTTATGATCAAACCGATCCATATTTTCGCATTAAAGGAAAAAATACTTTTGATGGGTATATTGGTTACATATATTCTAATTCCATTGTTGTTCTTGAAAAGTTCTATGAGAATTCAGAGAAAACTAAAATTGCGGATAATAATGCCATTTACATTATGAATATGCGTGATTTCTATGAATTATCGCAACACTCTAAACCATTCTTAACTGCTAATCATTTATGCCGAAGAGTTATCCATAAAAAGAATTGGCAAGATCGTGTTTTAAAGTATATTAATATCGATAGAACTAATTCTGGCCCTGAGAAAGTCACACAACAATTAATCGCTGACAATAAAGTTGTTATTAAAGAACGAAAACTGTAATTAAACAAAAGTTTAAAGCTAAAGAGATAGAAATATCTCTTTTTCTAGTTTATAATAAAGGTAAGTATTAATTGATAGGAAGAGGAACAAAAATGGACTATAATATACGTTTAGCAACCATAACAGATATAAATAATTTATCTGTTTTAAAACAAAAAGTATGGGATGAAACTTATCGAGGTATATATGATGATGCGATAATTGATAATTTTGACTATGAAGGCAAAGCAAAATCTTTTAATGAAATATTAGAGCATCCTAAAGTCTCTTTATATGTTGTTGAAAGCGATAATAACTTAGTTGGATATATGAGTGTCGGGGAGCCAATAAGAAAGTATAAGGACTATAAGCAAGAAATAGGCTTATTGTATTTACGAAAAAATTTTCAAAAAAAAGGAATAGGTACATATCTTTTTAATTTAGCTTCCAAAGAAATTAAAAAGAATGGTTATCAAGAATTCTTTATCTCTTGTAATAAATATAATTTGAATGCTCGCGCTTTTTATGAAAAAATGGGTGGAATTTTAGTAGAAGAAGATGAGGAAAGTAACAACAAAAGATATGACCAAGTTAAGTATCATTATAATATCAAGTAGGTGAAGAATATGAAAAATAATTATATTATTATTGGTGATAGTATTGCCTACGGAATAGGCGGTTATAAATCTCTTGGTTGGGTGTCTATGTTTAAACAAGAATTACTTAATAAAGAAGGAACAAAAGAGTCGACAAATTATGTTCACAGTGCTGCATTCCCTGGTGCAACTAGTCAAGATATTAAAAGTAAAATTAATTCCGTTGTTGAAACTTTTTATAATGAAAATGCTATGAATATTTTTATTATTTCTGTTGGTGTAAATGATACACAAAATTATATGGGTGATAATAAAGTAAGTATTGATGAGTTTATTAATAATATGAGATATATAATTAGTAAGATCAAAGAAAAAGATAATCAAAGATTAATAATTTTAGGACTTACAGGTATTCAAGAAAAAAATAGCTCTTTTTTATGGAAGCCAAATAAATACTATCAACAATCAACTATTATAGAATATGATAATACTTTAAAAGAACTATGTATAAATGAGTTTGTGACATATGTTCCTTTAATAAATACATTAGAAGAAAGTGATTATATTGATGGTTTACATCCTAATGATACAGGATATAAAAAACTATTAAATGATATATTAATGGTCTTAAAGTATGAATGATAAAAATAAAATGCTTCTTAATAATATTGATATTGGAATTAGTAGAATTGAGGTTGACAAATGGGATTTAATTGTCATATCAGCATCAAAGAAATATCTTTTTCAAGTCAAACTAGAATACAACTGGAAAGATCTTAATCAACTAAAAAGTGGCGAAGAACAAACAATTAATTTCCATGAATATTGTCTAGCGGAAAATAATGAAAATGCTCTAATTTGGCCCGAGAAAAGTGTCGTAAAAAGACTTAATCAAGATGAATACGCTTTTTCCTTTATCTTTACTGACATGTCTAATACTAGATATATGAATATGAGAAACTGCTTTGATATAAAACTAGAATCTCTAGAAATTGAAGTGGTTATTAATTTAAAAGAGGTGAATTAATTGAAAAATTGGCAAAAGTATCAAACTAATACCTATAATAATTCATCAAACTATTGGCATCGAAACGCATTTATTGAAAGATAATATTATGGAAAAAATATTTTTAGAAGTTCCCACGATAAAAAGAAAACAAGAAGCATTAGAATATCTCGAAGAAAATGTCAAATACAATTCCGACTTCAATGGAACTGGTAGTATGGAGAGATGCCTAGATAAAATGACCTATGAAGAATGGCTGCTAGAACTTAAAAAAAGAGAAGATATAGCGTATTTACAGCAAATAAATAGATGCCAATCAAAAACATTTTTTGTAGTAGAAGAAAGTGATGATCAAATAATAGGTATGATAAATGTAAGATATAATATACCTTTAGATAAACTAAATACTTGGGCCTCGCATATTGGCTATGGCATTAGACCTACGAAAAGACGCAAAGGATATGCTAAAGTAGCACTATATTTAGCCTTACTAGAGGAACAAAAACTAGGTGAGGAAAATGTATTACTAGAATGCACCGTTGATAATATTGCTTCCAACAAAACTATTATATCTCTCGGAGGAAAGTTAGAAAAAACCGAACTTGATGAATATGATAACACCATGACAAACTACTATTGGATAAATGTTAATGATTCAATTGAAAAATATCATGATTGTTATAAAAATTATATAAAGCATTAAGATTCAGCGAATAATCAATGGAGGTTAAAACAAATGAATAAGGATGTAAATTATAAATATGTTTTAAATAAGATTTTTACGGGTTCTTTTTTAAATCATAATTTAGGACATGAAATTATTAATTTTATTAAAATGGATGACAAAAATAGATATATTTATGTGAATCCTTGGGGAGAAAGATGTCATAAATCTGCCGAAAATACAGAATATGTATTTCATATTATGCGAACAACCTATCAAAATGAATCTTACTATGAATTAATTGCTGTATCAAAAGTATCAAAAGATGATGTTGGTTATAAGGAAAATAATAAAGAAGAGACTAGTGATTTAAAATATAAAGGATTCTCCATAAGAGAAATATTTAAATATAATAATTCTGATGATAAAAGCCATTTATGTACATTCAAAGCTTCAACCTTTTATAAACCAACCAAGCGTATACTCTTTTTAACAGGTAAGGATCATGCAGATATCCAAGAAAAAGAAGTTGTCATCGCGACTCTAAATTGTAATCCTCAACATAGTAGAGCTTATTCAAGAGAGATAGATATAAAAGTATTGGATAAAATAGTAGATAAATATTTAAAAGTAAGCAATGAAACCGAAAAGCTGAATCAATATGAAGATGAATTATGTTATTCAATAATAAGTGATAGAACAAAACTAGAAGATTCTCTTTCTAATCAATTAGCATATTTCCTCAATAGAGATAAAAAAATACTTGATCTATTTATTAAGAATTTCTTAAAACTAAAAATTAAAGATGACTTTACTATTATAAGAGAACAAAACAATATAGACCTATTACTAGAAGGGGAAAACAATGTAATTGTAATCGAAAATAAAATTGATTCAGGTATTAATGGTGATCAATTAAAAACATATAAAAAATACATCAATAAAAAATATTCTAAAAAAGCCAAATACTTTTATATTTTAGAACCACCATATAGCTCCATAACTGAGAGTGAGAAAAATAAACGTGGTGGTGAATATTACAAAATTGTATATTATGATGACTTATATAAAACACTTCGATCATCAACTTATAATCCAAATGGCAAATCTAGCAAGTATGGCGATTTTTTATATAGAGAATTTATTTATACAATTGAATATATTCAAATGTCAAAAGCTGCTCAACAAGAAAAAATTGCCTACACAAGATTAAAACAAAAGATAAACGAGTTGAAGGTAAAAGAGTGAATTTTGAAACTAGCAAGAGATATAAGTGTAGAAGAAAAACTAGCTAAACTTTAAATGATATAGATTAAAGGTTGTGATAAAAATGATAGACACTAAATATAAAAACATATATGATAAATTTATTGAGCATTATAAAAATGTCCATGTTAACCCTTGGCATGAAATAGATGAAAATCAATTGCATCAAATATATGACTATTTAATTAATTCTATGGATATTAACGACGAATATAGTTTTAAATATTTCATGGATTATATTATAAAAAGACTAAGCGGAACAGAAGATGCTCATACTAAATATGATTTGGTTTCTTTAATTCCTATGAATTTTAGAATATTCGATAATGAAGTTTTCATAAATTATCCCGATACTTTAAGAAATAGTAAGCTGGTATCAATTAATGGAATTGGTATTGATATCATTATTAATGAATTGGAAGAAATTATTACATATGGAACAAGTGGAAAAAGAAAACATGAACTAGAAAAGGCTTTATTTAATAGATATATATTATTTGGACTTCCATCATTAAAAAAATGTGATGAGTTAATTTTTGAAATTGAAGAACTTAATGGTGAAAGAATTCTAAGAAAATTTAGAAAAAATGAAAATTATTCGGAAGCCGAATTATTTGATTATAACAAGTACCGCTATGGGGAAAATGCAATATACAAGATTATAGATAATTGTTTGATTTATAACCATAGTTCAGTTCAAATAAGGTTTAAAGAAAAGATAGAATCTGCCATTACCAATTTACGAAGAGAAGATTTGTCTGTTGTGGATACTTTCATTATAGACATTAGAGGAAATACAGGTGGCAATTCGGCTTTAAATAAAATATTAATGGACTTTATTGAAGAACATAAAGATAAAAAATTAATTTGTCTAACCGACTACCGAGTTTTTTCTGGCGGAAGATATGCATTAAGAGATTTAATTAATTTAGGAGCAACTACAATAGGCGAAGAGATAAGTACCCCAATAAATTGTTATGGCAATAGCAACTGGATTAATATTAATGATCATTATTTTTCCTCATCAGAACGATACTTTCATCCGTTTTTTGGTTGGAGTGCTTCTTCTAAAGAAGAGTTTAATGAAGAAGTAACGGATGAACTCCTTTTACCATACATATTTAAACCCGATATTTTAATTGAAGAAAGACAAGAAGACTATATCGAAGGCATAGACACAATATTAAGTTATGCGATAGAATATAGTAAAACCAAAAAACAAAGGAAGTAGATTTTATGGCAGTTGATGTAACAATAAAAAGCAAAGGCTTATTTAAAAGAAAGTTAACAATTAAAGATATAATAGATAGTAGCATGCGTTATGGTATTATGGATGATGATTTTTGCTTGGAAGAGGGAGCAATAGGTGAGAACACAGTAATCTTTAATAAAGAAAATATATGTAGAGGTTATGAAATCACTTTAAAAAAAGGTGAAATAAATTTAAGAATGCCATTACCAACAAGCACATCCGATATTAATTTTTTCTATGAATACATTAAAAAGTTATGTCTAAAAATGAACACAAAGACCTTTATAAGAGATGAGGAGACTATTTCTTTTGATGATATTGATAATTGCATTCAACTAGATATAGAAGCAAGTATTAATGCTTTAAGAATAATGGAGAAAAATATTGATAGTAAGGAATCCGAAAATATATATATTTTTGGAGCAGTTAATCCCGTAGCAATCGGTAAGAAAGAATTAGCATATATTGCTAAAGATACCACAAAACTAGGAATTCTTATGAATAGTCTTCAAACAAAGGATGTTTATTATGCGACACCAAAAGTTTATCAAAGCGAAAACAACAGTTATTTTGGCGTTTATGTCCTTACAGAAGAAGTCCCAACAGTATTACCAATCGAGCCTAAATTATTAATGCCAAATGCTGATATAAAAATTGATGATTGGAATATTGGTTTTGTAGTTGAAGGTAAAGTAGAAGGTTTTATCCAATATTCAGATTTTTTGAACGCTACAAAGAAAAAAGAAGAATACGATTCAGAACATTTCATTATTACCCTAAATAGTAAAAATATAAAAGATTTAGTAAACAAATATAAAGTTGATTTGTAAAACTAAAAAAGCGATTAAATACATAAACAAATATCAATTGGGCGATATGGATTTAATGAAAATCTTTTATAAACCCTTCATCACGCTAATGGAAAAATAATTGTATAGATGATTTGTGTAGCAAAAAATTCAACTTAGTATCAATTTAAAAAAAGACAAATTAGTTTAATGCATTTTGATACTGTGGAATTATATAAAAAAGCAATTAACGATGGTTTTGAAGTGGCTTGCATTGAGGAATTGAAGAATAAAAAGCATCCTGGATACAATTATAACAGTTTTAAAATTAGGTATGACTTTTAAGGAGAAAAGAGAAGTTCTAAAATTAGTTAAAAAAACTTATATTAAATAAAAAGATTTGACTTTAATAATCAAATCTTTTTTTACTTATTTTTTATTTTTTGTTTTGCTTTTTTACCAAGCTCTCCAGTTTCTGCTAGCATTTCATAATGATGTAATTCTATTTCGAGATCTTCATCAGAGTAATCTATATATTTTGATAATCTTCTTTCTTCAAAAGTATTTTGATAATCAAAATATGGAACCCTTTCCCAATCTTTTATGATATCTTTTATTCTTTGAATTGTATACTGAACATCATTAAAATTAATGTATTCACTTGTTGTGTGGGCATTATAATAGCCAGTACTTAGATTAACAGTAGCAATATTCCAAGCAGCTCCTAGAGTAGAAATGTCACTAGTTGTTCCTTTACATACGTCATAGCCAAAGTTTTTAATATAGCTTCTAAATTCTTGATTGCCACAACGATAAAATACACAGTCATTTTCTCCTTGTCGATCAAGTTCGATAATGTATTTTACATTTGGAGCTGGTATTTGTCTTGAAGCTGCAACGGCACCTAAGCCACCAATTTCTTCTCCATTAGTGAATAATACGTAGGTTTCTAGTTCTTTTAAGATTTCCATAATTACATAGATACCGCAACGATCATCAGCACCAATAGCTTCATCTTCTCTACTGTATAGTCTATAATTAAGTTGACTATATGTTAAGTCAGTTGGAACTGTATCACAATATGTATCTAAGTGTGCAACCAATAGGATTGGAACTTTACCTTCTGCGTATATATATCCTTTGTTTGATTTTGTAGGCATACCTCTTGAACTTAAAATATTAGTTAGATTTTCTTTCAATGCTAATTGCTTCATTTTAAGTATTTTTATTAATTCATTTATTTTTGTTTCTTCTTCTTTTTGCTTTTTTCTATTTTTTTCTTCCCTTATTTTGTAAATATCATTTCTTATTTCTTTAAGCATTTGAAGTTTTAATTCAGCTGAAGAAATTTGACTGTAATTTTCTTTAATAAAATTTTCAAGTTCTGTAACTGAATCAAATTTTCCTATATCTTCAATCGATGTTGGAAAGTTGTTTCTTTCTCTCATAATAGCATACCCCCTTCTTTATGCCGTATATTATAATGTATAAGATGAATAAACGCAAATTAAACTTTATCTTTTTGTTTATGAAAATGCCAATTTTATCAGAGATATTGGTTATAGATTTTCTATGTTATAACAGTAAACTAATTCTTATTTAGAAAATATTATGGAAAATAAAATAAAGTTGTACAAATTGTGCTAACTTTTTTTAGACTGAAGAAGAATCAGTAAATATATCTTTGAAAATAGAATTATAAAAATATTTAAGTACAATGAACAATATAATGAAGCATTAGGTATCTAAAATCTAATAAAATATGATATAATAATTACAATAAAATGTCTTTTAAAAAGGGATGTGATTTTATGACAAATTATAATGAAAATGAAAAGTTACAAAAAACAAATATCAATTGGTATCCAGGGCATATGGCTAAAACAAAAAAACAAATCAATGAGTTATTACCTCTAATAGATCTTGTTTATGAACTTGTAGATGCACGTATTCCCTCATCAAGTAGAATTGACGATATTGATAACATAATAAAAAATAAACCACGCATTATTGTTATGACTAAAAGTGACTTATGTGATATATCAGAAACTACTAAGTGGATTAAAAAGTATGAGAGTGAAGGACATAAAGTTGTCTTAGTAAATCTAAATGATAACAATGACTTTAAAAAGATACTACCAATCACCAACGAGTTAAGTGATGAAATAAATCAAAAAAGAACTGCCAAAGGATTAAAACCAAAAGAAATAAAAGCTTTAGTCGTCGGTATCCCAAATGTTGGAAAATCAACATTCATCAATAAAATGGCTGGTAAAAAAGTTGCTAATGTCGGAAATCGTCCAGGTGTAACTACTAATCTTGTTTGGTTAAAAACTAAATTAAATATTTTACTTTTAGATACTCCTGGTATTTTATGGCCAAAATTCTCTAGTGAAGAAGTTGCATTAAATCTTGCATCTTTTCAAGCTATTAAAAATGAAATATTACCAATCGATGAAGTTGCAATACACATTTTAAATAAATTAGATAAATACTATTCCAATATCTTAAAAATGCGATATAATATAGACCAAGTTGATAAAGATATCTGCCTAACTTATGATGCCATTGGTAAAAAAATTGGCGCTATAATGAGTGGAGGAGAATACGACTATGATCGAATAAGTAATGCCATCATTAATGATATTAAAAATGAGATTGTTAAAGGCATAACTTTTGATAGAATGGACTGATTATATGACTTTAGAGAAATATTTAGAAATACTATATACTGTATACGAAGATTTTTATGCGAGAATCGATGAATATTATAAATCTGCTAACTTTGTTACAAATGTTACGGGGCATGTACCAATAAAATTCATTATTGATAAGGGAGAATTAAAAGTCTTAATAAAGAAAATAATTTATAGTTATCATGAGGAAAGCACTTTTGTTTATCTTGCTCAAGGCATCTATAAACCTCTTTTATCAAATAACTATGCCGTTGAAGGAATGACTGTTTATCCTTTAAATAATAAAGTGATAGAAGAAGCTCTTGCCTTCGTTAATGATTATAAAGAATTATTTACAAGTATCCAAGAAAGAAAAAGTTTTTACAGTGGTAACATTCGTGTAACAATGGAGTCATGCGAATTTTCTAAAGATAAAGAAAATCGTTCTTTAGAAATATCAATTGAACAAGGTGATTATAAGTCTGATCATTTATATATCGATTTAGATAAAAGACGTCTCGAAACAGTTGATGATTTTTATTCTCACTATTTAGATGAAATCATCATTCCCGATGAAGTGCTACCTGAAACAATTAAAGAATTAGCGCTATCAAACAATTTTCCAATTGAACCATTAACTGATGAAGAACGCATTATTCACAAATGGCATGCTAAAAATGAAGTAAAAAGAGAAAGAAGTAAAAGAAGATGGTTGATCTTTTAGAATATGAAAAAGAATTATACAAAGAAGATATATCATTAATAGCCGGAGTAGATGAAGTAGGAAGAGGTCCACTATGTGGGCCTGTTGTTGCGTGTGCATGTATTTTACCACCAAACTACCAATTAGAAGGATTAAATGATTCTAAAAAGGTATCTGAAAAAAAACGTGAAAAACTCTATGATATTTTAGTTAATGACGCTATTAGTTATGGAATTGGGGTTGTTCCTCCTAAAAGAATTGATGAAATAAACATTTTAGAAGCTAGTAAGGAAGCCATGAAACTAGCTATTAATAATATGAACGAAAAACCTGAGCATGTTTTAATTGATGCTGTTAAATTAGATTTAGAAATACCATCAACTCCTATTATAAAAGGAGATGCTAAATCAGCCTCAATTGCCGCTGCCTCGATTATTGCTAAAGTAACCAGAGATAAGATGATGGTTGAGTTAGACAAAAAATATCCTGAATATGGTTATGCTAAACATAAAGGTTATCCAACTAAAGCTCACATTGAAGCTGTTAAAAAATTTGGCGTAAAAGACTTTTATAGATTTACTTTTTCGCCAATTAGTGATTTAATTAATAATAGTGATAGTGGTGATGATAAATGAGAAAGGTTTTAACTAACAGGGTGGTTTTAAATACTTTAGTCTTAACAATTTTTACATTTACAGTAGAGATGTTAGTAAGAATATTTACTGGAGCACCATTTAATGATTTTGCTGTTGTAAGAATATTTTTATCTTCCCTAATATTAGGACTAATTGTCGCTGATATTGGTCATTTTTTACCAAAACTAGGACAACGTATATTAAATATTATTTATATTTTATTTATAAATATTTATGAATTTGCGGAATTTGGTTTATCAAGTTACATAGGATTCTTTATGGGAGTAGGTAATGCCGAACAAGGAACTAAAGTAGGAGAGTTTTTAAGAGATTATTTTGACTCATTCAAATTAATTCATTGGACTATTCTTATCCCGATTCTCGTATTTGTTTTATACTATTTAGTTTTTGATCGCAAGATTATGAAAAAGAAAACTCGTAATAAAGAGATGAATACTCTCCAAAAAGTATATATTGAAGTAGTAACTTTAGTAATCATTATTGGCTTATGTGGAACTTATTACTTTACTATTAGATCTGATAAGTTTAAAAACACGTTACAAACAGAAAGTAATTATTCTCTATGGCTATATCCCGAAAATTCTAATTTAACCGTTAATAATTTTGGTGTTGCTATCTATGGTTTTTGTGATATTAAAGCTACCATTTTAGGAATTGATGCAGAATATGTTATGCGTCTTGAAAATAAAATGGATAATAAAGAAAATAAAAACAAACCTTCTGATGAAGTTGAAGTTAATATGCGTCGAGAAATTGATGATACAGCTTGGAACACTTTAGCTGAAAATACAACTAATAGCAACTTTAAAACTCTAAATTATTATTTCCAAAATCGTGAAATAACACAAAAAAATGAAATGACAGGTTTATTTAAAGATAAAAACTTAATAATAATACTAATGGAATCAGTTAATGAGATTTCTGTTTTAAATGAAGAATATTTTCCAACGATGTATAAGATGTATCATGAAGGTATTTCTTTCACTAATAACTTTAGTCCTCGAAACAACTGTTCAACTGGTAATAATGAATTTACTGTCTTATCAAGTTTATTTACCATAAATAATACTTGCACAACTAACGCTTATGCATCTAATAAATATTTCCAAGGCTCATTTAATGTCTTTAATCGCGCTGGTTATAAGACGGCCGCATTCCATGATTATACCCAAAAGTTCTATCGCCGTGCGACAATTTTACCAAATCTTGGTGCTAATAAGTATTATGGTGTTGAAGCCTTAGGTATACCTTATGAAACAGCGTATACTGAAGCTGATGATAAAGACATGTTTAAGGCAGCTAAAAAATATTATATGGATGAAGATAAATTTATGGCGTATTTTGCTACTGTTAGTCCTCATCAATCATATATTTCTAGTCAAACATGTTCCGATAGATATTATGATAAGTATCGTGCTTTAGGATATTCATCTAATCTATCAAGATACTTATCGAAACTTCAAGTAATGGATGAAGCTTTTGCTGAATTACTTAAAGAACTAGAAGAAAGCGGCAAACTTGAAGATACCGTTATTGCGGTGTTTGGAGATCATTATCCTTATGGTTTATCAGATGCCCAAATAAACGAATATCTAAAGAAAAATAATGCTAATTATACAATAAGTCGTAATTCGACAACTAATAAAAATGTTGACAGAACCCCGATGATAATTTATAATGCAGGAATGGAACCAGTAGTTTATAAAGACTACACAACAATAATTGATTTGCTACCAACACTACTTAATTTATTTGATGTTGAATATGATCCTCGTTTATATTTAGGTACTGATGCATTCTCTGAATCACATGCATCTCGTGCTGTCTTTGCTGATGGATCATGGGCAAGTGAACGTGGTTACTATCATGCTCCAAATAGCAAAATGAATTATCTTGAAGGTGCTGAAACTTATACTAATGAAGAGATAGTTAGTATAAATAAAGAAATTACGAATCGTCAAAAGATGAGTGCTTTAGCAATTAAAAATAATTACTTTAAATATTTAGGTGATGGTTTAGAAAAGTATCAACCTTCTAAAGAAGATAATAAGGAGCAAGCGGAATAGAATAAAGTGAAGTTTTAGAAAGGAAAATTTATGAAACTAGTAATAGTGGAATCCCCAGCCAAAACGCATACTATCGGTGCTTACTTAGGTAAAGATTTTAAAGTTGTATCTAGTAAAGGTCACATTCGTGACCTTTCTACATCTGGTAAATATGGTCTAGGGGTTGATGTTGAAAATAATTTTGAACCCAAATATGTACCAATCAGTGGCAAAAAAAAAGATATTAATGCTTTAAAAAAAGATATTAAAGAGAGTGACTTTGTTTATCTTGCAACCGACCCTGACCGCGAAGGAGAAGCAATTAGCTGGCATCTTTATGATGCTTTAGACATTAAAGATGATAATTATGAAAGAATTGTTTTTAATGAAATTACTGAACCAGCTGTTAAAGAGGCCTTTAATCACTCTCGTAAAATTGACTATAGTTTAGTTAAATCGCAAGAGACAAGAAGAATTCTTGATCGAATTATTGGTTTTCGACTATCTAAATTAATGCAATCGAAAACTGGTGGAAAAAGTGCTGGCCGTGTTCAATCTGTCGCATTAAAATTAATCGTTGATCGTGAACGAGAAATTGCTGCATTCATACCTGTTGAATATTGGACAGTAACAGCTAACTTTAAAGATTTTGAAAGTAGTTTAGAAAAGTATGGTAATGATAAATTAGAATTACATTCCGAAGAAGAAGTCAATGCTGTTTTAGATAAATTAAGTGAAGATTATAAAATTGAATCAGTTGAGCAAAAAGAGAAAAATAGAAGTGGAGTTATGCCATTTACTACTTCAACTTTGCAACAAGCATGTATTAATAAGTTTAATTATAATTCTAGTAAAGTTATGAGTGTTGCTCAAAAGCTATATGAAGGTATTAATTTAGGCAGTGAAACAGTTGGTTTAATTACTTATATGCGTACGGATTCAACGCGTTTATCGCCATTATTTATTGATGATGCCTTCAAATATATCGAGGAAAATTTTGGTAAAAACTATGTTGGAGCTGTAAAGAAGGGCAAAAAGAGTGATAATGTTCAAGATGCTCACGAAGCTATAAGACCAACAAGTATTTATCGTACTCCTGAAAGTGTCAAAAAATATTTAAGCAGTGATGAGTACAAAATATATTCAATAATATATGCTCGTGCTTTAGCTTCTCTAATGAAAGATGCCAAAGTTTTAGCAACTACTGTTATCTTAGATAATAATAATTATAAATTTAAAACAACTGGACAAATCTTAACATTTGATGGTTTCTTAAAGGTTTATGGTGATTATTCAGTATCAAATGATGTTATCTTACCTGATTTTAATAAATTTAATGGTATTGTATCAACTAAGGATGTTGTAACTGAACAAAAATTTACGAAACCAGTTAGTCGTTATACCGAAGCTTCTCTAATTGAAGAAATGGAAAAGTTAGGAATTGGTCGACCAAGCACATATGCAACAACAATGAAAACTTTAAAAGATCGTGATTATGTTAAAGTTGTGGAGAAAAAATTTCATCCTACCGAAATTGGTGTTGAGACAACGGATAAATTACAGGAATTTTTCTCAAATATCATCAATGTAGAATATACCGCTACTATGGAAAATGACTTAGATAAAATAGCTGATGATAACTTAGATAATGTCAAAGTCTTACGTGAATTCTATGATGAATTTGAGCCTCTCGTTAAAACAGCTTTCCAAGACATGGAAAAGAAAGCTCCCAAGACCACTGGTGAAATGTGTCCTGACTGTGGAAGCGAACTAGTTATTCGTCGTGGTAAATATGGAGAATTTACGGCTTGTAGCAACTATCCTGAATGTAAATATATTAAAAAGGAAGCAAAAGAGATTGTTACAATTTGTAAATGTCCAAAATGTGATGGAGAAATCATTGAAAAGAAAACTCGTCGTGGTAAAGTCTTCTATGGATGTAATCACTATCCAAAATGTGATACAGCACTTTGGGATAAACCAACTGGTGAAGTTTGTCCTGACTGTGGCAGTTTGCTTGTCGAGAAGAAAAGTGAAATTAAATGTTCCTCATGTGAATATGTTAAATAAAGCAATTTTAAAATTGCTTTTTTCTTGGTAAAAGAATAAAATATCTAAAAAGGAGATTTGCTATGATTTATGGAAAAACTGGTGATATAATTAAAATTGAAAGAATAAAATTTCCTGATGGAACAATTGATCCTCGTGATTGTCACTATGGAATAATTATCGCGAGTGATATTGATCTATATAGTTTTTTACTATTAACCCATAAAAAACAACGAGAAAATGGAACTTATTACCATCTTTCCGGAGATGAATTTCGTAATAATAAATCGATAAAAAAACATGTTGATACATATATTCGTTTTCAAGAGGAATTTGAAACTAATCGATACTTAGAAATTGTAGGAAAAGTGAAAAGAGATGACATATTAATTAAAATTCTTAAAGCCTATAGAAAGTATATTAATACTCACGAACAGGTAGTTGTAAATATTAATTCTAAAGAAAATCCTTTAGTACGAAAATTATAATAACTTGTTAAAAAATATATCTTTTGTTATAATTTTTGTAGGAGAGTGACAACATGTTAAATATAACAACATTTTTAAATCATTTAATAACAACTGGAGGAGCCTCATTAATTGAAAAAAATGAATTCAAAAATCAATACAAGATAACCGAGTTAACAATCAATGAAGAAGGAAAACTATGCTACCGCGTTATCAATGAAGGCTATGATAAACCATACATAGTTGATGGAAAAATAAATCCATCAGCTAAATTAGAATTAAGTATGATTTATGATTATTCAGAAGAGGCATTTAATATAGAAGATATTTTAGCTTACATCATCAAGAGTGATTTTAATGATTTTGAAACTGCTATTCGTGGTGAAGATATAGAGCACACTAATGATGAAATAATAGCACCACTACTAGCTATGGTATCTGCCATGCTAAAAATATCTACTCATAGTTTAGTTTGTTCCCATTGTACAGAAGATAATTATTTATCAAGATATCTATTAGAGAGTATGGCATCTAACAGTCAAAATCAAGAAACAACTAGCATCGAAGACATTGATCTTTTAGAAAGAAAGCTACTTGAAAGACATAATATAATTCAATCAACTGGCGAATTATTAAGTAATAAAGAAACTGATCATGATACTTATACTAAAGTTGCCTATGAGTGGATTGATCTTTATGATGACCGTGCTCCTTTAAGTTTAAAATGTAGATAAAACTACATTTTTTTCTTTATTTGAAGTAATATCTATAGACAAAAAACTGTTTTTAAAATATAATAAAAAACATACATAAGAAAGGAGTGTTACAAATGAATAATAGTTTAGAGGAAACAATTTTAAATGGGGTAGCACAAGAAATAAACAAAATTATTGAAGATGTTAGAGAGGAAGAAAGCTTATCTAATGATAGCAGTTCGATAAAAATATTAATTAAAGTTAATAAGAGAATTGATTCTTGGATGACAAGTGCTCGTGAATTAATTAACGTTGACGATAGTAAAATCGAAGCAACAATTAATCAAGCTAAAATGGAACTTACCAGAAAAGCTAAAGAGGAAGCGGCTAATGAAATAGCACAAATTGTTGTATCAGGACATGGTAATGTTACAGAAAGAGTAGCAGAATATACGGATAATCTAAAGAAACAAGGATTTTATTTAGATGAAGAAGAAAAAGAGCATGAAGTAACTAATTATGAATCAACTCCAGTAAGAAGTAAAAAATTAGCTCGTGATTTAATAAATGAATCAAGATATACAAGAACCAGTGGTTCTTCACCAAGAAGTAGCGCCTATGATAGTGGTCAATCTTATGGATGTAGTGGTGGATCTAGTGGCTGTGGAGGCGGAGGCTGCTAAACTTAACCACAAATAAAAAGATAGGGGGTAAACTATGAATAAAGAATTAATGGAAAAAGCTGTACATGATTTACTTATTGGTATGGGAGAAAATCCCGAAAGAGAAGGACTAAAAGAAACTCCTAAGCGTGTTGCTAAAATGTATGAAGAAATGTTAACTAAGAATGATTTCAATTATACTACTTTTGAAGACAAATATGATGATTTAATAATGGTTAAAAATATTGAGTTTACTTCTATGTGTGAACATCACTTAATGCCTTTTTATGGGATTGTAACAATTGCTTATATACCCAACAAGCAAATAATTGGTTTAAGTAAACTAGCACGAGTTGTTGAGAAGTATGCCCACAATTTACAAGTTCAAGAACGATTAACTGAAGAGATTCTTGATGACTTAAAAAAGAATTTAGGTACAGAAGATGTTGCTGTATTTATTGAGGCTAAGCATATGTGTATGATAGCTCGAGGTGTAAAAAAAGAGTTAACTAGTACCATAACAACTAAATTAAGTGGAGCATTCAAAGACGAAAGAAAAGAAGATTTCTTTAGAATGGTAGATAAATTAAATTAATATGGATTACGAAAAATATATGCGTCTTGCTATTGATGCTGCTAATACGGGAATTAATAATAATGAACAACCTTATGGAGCTGTCCTTATTGCCGATGGTAAAATAGTTGCTATTTGTCATAACGAAGTCCTATCAACCAATAATAGACTAAATCATGCAGAAATAGTTGCCCTAAATAAATATCGTAATAATTGTGATAATCGTCCTCAAGAATTAATCCTAATAACAACATGTGAGCCTTGTCCTCAATGTTTTAGTACAGCTTTGAAAATGGGTGTTAATAAATTTGTCTATGGATCAAAACTTAAAACTGCTATTAGTTATGGATCTAATGATCTTTCTTTAACTACTAGCGACTTACAAAGTGTTTTTAGTACTTTGTATGATTTTGAAATAATACCTGGAGTATTAGAAGATGAATGTGATGAACTATTCAAACGTTTTTATTTCCGTCAAAATATTGTAACTTATTCAAGTGGTACAGAAGAAGAAAAATACTGGATGAATTATGCTTTAGAGATTGGCAAAAAAGGTATGCTTGAAAAACATGAATTACCAATTGGTGTTGTCTTAGTGTCAGGTGATGAAATATTAAGTGAATCTTGTACAATGACCTATACCTTAAATTCACCTATTGCTCATGGAGATTTTATGAGTCTATATTATGCCGAACGAAAAGTCTATGATCCTAATTTAAAACGACCACTTGTTATGTATAGTTCTCTTGAACCACATCTTTTAGGCTTTGGTGCAGCCATCAAATGTCACGTTGATAAAGTAGTGTTTGGCCTTGAAGCTATCCCCGATGGTGGTTCTGATTATTTACCAAATATGGTTGGTATTAAAGAATGCCTTCCAATCGTTGTCGGTGGAGTAATGCGTGATCGTCAATATGAGCTAATGAAAGAATTTTTAAGTACTCATGAAGAGAATCGCGTAGGTTATAGTTATGCTAAAAAGTTAGTTAAATTATATGAAGAGGATCAAAGAAAGGAACTTTAATATGGATTTTGACTATTTTTATTCTAAACAACAAAGTTACTTTGGGGTTTCTCCTTCGGATGGCTTAGTTACCATGCTAGATAAATTTGAGTTAACAAATGGAAATGCCTTAGATATTGGTGCTGGTGAAGGAAGAAATTCTCTTTATCTTGCTTCACTTGGTTTTAATGTTACCGCAGTTGAACCAACGCAAGATGGAGCATTAAAGATTAAAAAGCGTGCTGAAGAAATGGGATTAGCCATAAATATTATCAATCAAGATTACCTAGCAGCTAATATATCAGACTATTTTGATTTTATTATCGCTGGTACATCGCTTGATCATATGGAAACAAATTACTTGCTAGAAGCTATTAAAAAACTACGAGATAGTTTAAGAGTAGGTGGATACATATATATTGTTGTATTTACTGAGAAGGATCCTGGCTATTTACATGATTTAAATAATGCTTCGGAATGTTCAACTTTTATTAATCACTATTTTAAAGAAAATGAACTACGAGATTATTTTAATGACTATGAAATTCTATTCTACGATGAATACTTAAAACCAGATAATTCTCATGGTAAACCTCATGTTCATGGCAAAGCTAAAATAATCGCTAGGAAGATATAATTATGGAGTATATAGAACTATGGAATCGGATTGAAAAATTATTATCTTTAACGAAGACTGCTGTTTTAGCTACTGCCAGTAAAGAAGGAATTGTAACATCAAGTAAAATGTGTATGGTATCAATTGGACCAAAAGTTTATTTTCAAACTTGTGCTTCCTTTGAAAAAACTCAAAATATAAGGGAAAATCCTCATGTTGCCATCACACTTAATAATGTCTACTTTAAAGGAATTGCTAAAATTATTGGTCACCCACTAGAGTATCCTGAATTTGTTAAACTATTAAAAGAAAAACATCCATCAACGTATGAGTGTTACACAAATCTAGAAAATCAAGTATTAATTGAAATTGAATTAACCGAATGTCGTATTTGGGGATTTTGGCAAGATAATGATAATAATAGTAAAGAAGAGGCAATCAAGGTCCTAGATTTAAAAAATAAAAGTATTAATAAAATTACATGTGATAATTTAAGTATTAAATAAAAAAATATAAGTTTTTCTTATATTTTTTTATTTATAGTCAACTACACGCAGTTCTATTGACAAAAAGCAATCAAGAGTCTATAATTAAGGTATCTTTTGTAGGGAAGTCCCGACTTAATAATTAAATATGATAGAGAAGGCTAGATGGTGAGAATGCCGCATATGTATTATTTTGATAACAACTTTCTATATACAAAACGCTAGAAGCGATAAAACGAACGAGAGTACCTATGTAAAGTAAGGTGGCACCGCGGAATTTATTTTCGTCCTTACAAAGTATAGGTACTTTTTTATTGAAAGGAAGAGTAAAATGATAACAAAACAAAAAGGAACTAATGATATATACGGTGATGCTGCTAAAAAACGCACCTATATTAATGATATTCTTGCTGCATTATGTGAAAAATATAATTACGGATATATTGAAACACCAGTTTTTGAAGCCAGCGAATTATTTCATCGTAGTGTAGGTGAAGAAACCGATATGGTTCAAAAAGAGACTTATGATTTTAAAGACCGAGGAGATCGTAGTATTACCTTAAGACCAGAAGGAACTGCTCCTGTTGTTAGATGGTTTGTTGAAAATAAATTATACGGTAATCTTACTGACCCAGTTAAAGTATTCTATAATATGAAGATGTATCGCTATGAGAGACCTCAAAGTGGTAGAATGCGTGAATTTACACAGTGGGGATTTGAATGTTTTGGTTCGAGTGATGTTATGAGTGATGCTGAGGTTATATCTTTAGCCTATAATGCTTATCGTTTACTTGGTTTAGATGATATTGTTGTTGAATTAAATTCCTTAGGTGATAAAGAGTCTCGTCAAAATTATCATGATGCTCTAGTTAAATACTTCGAACCACACATTCATGATTTGTGTGAAGACTGTCAAGAAAGATTCAAGAAAAATCCTTTACGTATTCTAGATTGTAAAGTGGATGCTGAAAGTAGCATAATTAAGAATGCACCTAAAACACTAGACTATTTAAATGAGGAGAGTAAATCTCGTTACGAAAGATTAAAAGAACTTTTAGATATGATGGATATTAATTACATTGAAAATACTCGCTTAGTTCGTGGACTAGATTATTATAATCACACTGTTTTCGAGATAAGTTTAAATGGTTCTTATGCCTTAGGAGGTGGAGGAAGATACAATGGACTTGTTGAAACCTTGGATGGGCCAGAGACTCCAGCTGTCGGTTTTGCCATGGGACTTGATCGATGCTTACTTGCTATGGAGGAAAATGGAGTAAATATTCCTATTAACGATTCTATTGATGTCTATATCTTAAGTGTATCGGAAACTGAAAAAGAAACTGCTTGTTATTTGACACAAGAATTGAGGCTTAATGGTTTTATAACGGAAACAGACACCATGAATAAGAGTTTAAAATCTCAATTTAAAAGTGTTGATAGATTTAACTCTAAATACTTAATTGTCTTAAATGATGAAGAATTAAAAACTAATAAAATAACTATCAAAGACAATAAAACTAAAGAAGAAGAAAGTATTAATATTAATGATTTAGTTGATTATCTTGATATGCATATGTAAAGAAAGAAGAGAATAATATGGAAAGAATATTAATTGAAAAATTAGAAGAAAATAAAACATCTCGTATAAGTGGATGGGCTGAAAAAATTAGAGATACTAAATATATGGTTTTTGTCATCTTAAAAGATCGTAGTGGATCTATTCAAGTATCAATTGATAAAGAAAAAAACAAAGATCTTGTTGAACAATTAAGTGGGGTTCTAGCAAACTCTGTGCTATCATTTGAAGGAATGATGGTTAAAAGTGAATATGTTAAACAAGGCGGAAAGGAATTTATTCCTGAATCTGTTGAAATCTTATCACTAGCTGATGCAATACCAATTGACGATACTGCTAATATTGATACAAGACTAGATTATCGTTGGATCGACTTAAGAAGTAGAAAAAATAATTTAATGTTAAATGTTCAAACTGCCTTTGTTGATGGTATGCGTAAGTTTCTTATTGATGAAGAATTTACGGAAATTCATACTCCTAAATTAATAGCTACAGCATCTGAATCTGGTAGTGACGTATTCGAAGTAAAATATTTTGATCGTAAAGCCTACTTAGCTCAAAGTCCACAGTTCTATAAACAAATGGCTATGGCTGCAGGGTTAGAAAGAATCTTTGAAGTAGCACCAGCCTTCCGAGCTGAAAATTCTAATACTAATCGTCATACGACAGAGTTTACTTCTTTTGACTTAGAGTTTGCTTATATTGATTCCTTTCAAGATGTTATGGATATGGAAGAAAGACTAATAATTGCCGGTCTTGAAAATGTTAAAAATAAATATGCTGAGGAAATTAAGGAAGTCTTTGGTGTTGATGTTGTTATACCAACTCGTCCATTCCCAAGAGTAAAGCTACAAGATTTATATAAAGAACTTGAGACTCGTTATGGTTACCAAGTTCCTGAACATGATATTGGCGATATGAATGCTGAAGCAGAAAAACTAACTAGTAAATATGCCATGGAAGAATTTGGTCACGAATTTATCTTTGTAACTGATTTTGCTAAAACAAAAAGAGCCTTCTATCATATGCGTGAAAATGATATTCCCCAAGGTTATGACCTTATTTGGAAGGGAACAGAAATTACTACTGGAGCTCAAAGAGAGCATCGCTATGAATTAATAAAAAAACAAGCCGAAGAAAAAGGATTAGGTAAGGACGTTGAATTCTACATCGAATTCTTCCGTTATGGATGTCCTCCACATGGTGGATTTGCTATTGGTGTTGACAGATTGACAATGTTATTACTTGGTTTACCAAGTTTAAAAGAAGAAATGTTTATCTTCCGTGGACCAAATCGTTTAACTCCTTAATAATTAAGAAAGGGTGATTATATGGATTTAATAGATGTATTTAAAACAAAAAAAATAGGTGATGCTGTAGAAGTAGAAGGTTGGATACGCAATCATCGCCGTCAAAAAGAATTTGGTTTTATAGACTTTTATGATGGAACCAGTTTCGAAACTTTACAAATTGTCTATGACAAAGATAATAAAAACTTTGATGACATTCAAAAGATGTTAGTTGGAAGTGCTATTGTTGTCAAAGGAATGCTAGTTAGCTCTTCTGGAAATCAAGAATTTGAACTTAAAGCTGAAGACATCACTCTTATCGGTGCATGTGATGAAACATATCCCATTCAACCTAAGAGACATACTCGCGAATTCTTAAGAAGCGTTGCGCATTTACGTCCACGTACAAGACTTTTTCAAGCGGTATTTAAAATTCGTAGTTTAGCAGCCGAAGCAATTCATGAATATTTTCAAAGTCATAATTACATCTATGTCCATACACCACTTTTCACAACTTCTGATTGTGAAGGAGAAAATCAAATGTTCAAAGTTACAACTCTTGATTTAGATAATATACCAAAAAAGGACAATCATGTTGACTATAGTGCCGATTTATTTAACAAGCCAACATTTATAACTGGAACAGGACAATTACATGGGGAAGCTTATGCTATGGCATTTAAGAAAATTTATACTTTTGGGCCAACATTTAGAACGGAAAATTCTAATACCAAAACTCATGCTAATGAATTCTGGATGATTGAACCAGAGATTGCCTTTTGTGATCTAGAGGGACTTATGGATATTGAAGAAGAAATGCTAAAAAGTGTTGTATCATATGTCTTAGATAAGGCTCAAGATGAAATAAACTTTTTAAATGATTTCGTTGATAAGACTTTAAAAGAGAAATTAGAAAAATTAGTATCATCTGACTTTGTTAGAATTACACATAAAGAGGCTGTTGATTTACTTACAAAAGCTGATATTGCCTGGGAATTTACACCTGATTATGATTCAGACATTGCAAAAGAGCATGAGAAATATATAACTGAATATTACAATGCACCAGTATTTATAACTAACTGGCCTAAAGATATTAAGGCATGGTATATGAAAGAAAATGAAGATGGCAAAACTGTTGCTGCTGTTGACTTAGAAGTTCCTGGTGCTGGTGAATTAATGGGTGGAAGTCAAAGAGAAGAAGATTATGAAAAACTACTTGCCAGAGCTCAAAAGATGGGAGTAAATTTAGAGTCAATTGATTGGTTCTTAAGTTTAAGAAAATATGGAACATGTTACCATTCTGGATTTGGTATGGGATTTGAAAGACTAATTATATATCTTACTGGTATTGAAAACATCCGCGATGTAATACCATTCCCAAGAACTCCAGGTAACTGTGAATATTAAGGAGAATAAAAATGAATAAATATCGAACACATTTAATAAAAGATTTAAGCGAAGCAACTATTAACCAAGATATTATTGTAAGTGGTTGGGTTGAAAATATTCGTGATCATGGAGGAGTATTATTTTTAGACTTACGTGATGAAACAGGTACTCTTCAAACTGTATCTAATGACGATGATATGTTTAAAGGTATCGCTAAAGAATCAGTTGTAAAACTTACTGGTAAAATACGTAAAAGATCTGAAGGAACAGAAAATAATCGTCTTAGTACTGGAACTATCGAATTAGTAGTATCTGAGCTTACAATGCTAGGTGCATCAGTTCATGAACTACCTTTTGATATCATGACGAGTAAACAAACTAAAGATGATGTTAGACTTAAATATCGTTATTTAGATTTACGTAATGAGGCTGTTCGTGATAATATCACACTTCGTTCAGAAGTATTACATTTTCTAAGAAATAAAATGTATGATTTAGGATTTACCGAGGTTCAAACACCAATTTTAACTGCCTCATCACCAGAGGGAGCTCGCGACTTTGTTGTACCATCTCGTCTTTTTAAAGGTAAATTTTATGCTTTACCACAAGCTCCACAAATTTATAAAGAATTATTAATGGTTGGTGGTTTAGGTAAATATTTCCAAATCGCGCCATGTTTTAGAGATGAAGATGCCCGAGCTGATCGAACACTAGAGTTTTACCAATTAGATTTAGAGATGAGCTTTGTTGAAGAAGAGGAAGTATTAAAAATTGGTGAAGAAATATTCTATGATACTTTTAGTAAATTCTCCAAAAAAGAGGTAACCAAGCCACCATTTAGAAGAATTGCTTATCGTGAAGCTATGGAACTATATGGAACAGATAAACCAGATTTACGTAATCCACTTATCATTAAAGATGCATCAAAAACTTTAGAAAATACTACATTCGGACCATTTAAAAACTCTATAATTAAAGCAATAGTTGTTGATGAGATTGGTGAATATTCAAATTCATGGTTTAATGAACTTGTTGATTATGCCTCATCAATTGGAATGCCAGGAATTGGTTATATTACTTTAATGAGTGATGGTACTCTAAAAGGACCAATTGATAAATTCTTAAGTGATGAAGAGAGAGCAAACTTAATCAAAGACTTTGATATGAAAACGAATTCTGTAATGTTTTTCATTGCTAATAAAAGATTATCTGTTGCTCAAAAATTTGCAGGTCTTATCCGTGATGAATTAGGAAGAAAATTAAATTTACTAGATCCAAATAAGTTGGAGATGTGTATTATTAACGATTTCCCAATGTTTGAATATGACGAAGATGCTAAAAAGTATGAATTCTGTCATAATCCATTTAGCTTACCACATAATGGAATAGAGGACTATCAAACCAAAGAACCAAGTGAAATTATTGCTTATCAATATGACTTTGTATGTAATGGTAATGAAATGGCTAGTGGCGCTATTAGAAATCATGACTTAGATTCTCTAGCTAAGGGATTTGAAATTGTTGGCTATACTAGAGAAGAAGTAGAAAATCGTTTTAAATCAATTTTTACAGCATTTAAATATGGATGTCCTCCTCATGGTGGAATGGCACCTGGAATTGACCGTATTCTAATGCTTATAAAGGATGAACCAAACTTAAGAGAAGTTCAAGCTTTCCCAACAAGTGCATCAGGAGCTGATCTTATGATGGGATCTCCATCTGAACTTACTAGTGTTCAATTAAAAGAACTAGGAATAAAATTTGAAGGTGATGAAAATGAATAGTGGATTTACACAAGCAACTGTAGATAAATTAGCTGATTTATTACTTATCGGTTTAACCGAAGAAGAAAATAAAATGGTTTTTGAAGAATTTGAAGTAATAGATGCTAATATCAATAAGATAAATGAAATTGAAAATATTGCAAACGTGACACCAATGACACATGCCTTAGATGATTTTGAGGTTGTTTTAAGAGAAGATGTTGCAAAACCTTCAATCAAAGTTGAAGACTTACTTGCAAACTGTGATGATACCGATGATGGATGCGTTTCAGTACCAAAGGTGGTGGGATAATGAAATATATGAATTTGAGTATAGATGAGCTTCATACAAAATTAAAAAATAACGAAGTAACAAGCGAAGAATTAATAAAAGAATCTCTTGAATTATCTCATCAAGTTCAAGAGAAGTGTAATGCGTTTGTAACTATTTTAGATGACGCTAAAGGAGCCGAAGTTACTGAAAATTTACTTTCAGGTATACCTTTTGGTATTAAAGATAATTATTCTACTAAAGGAATATTATCAACTGGGTCATCAAATACATTAAAAGATTATGTTCCATTCTTTAATGCAACAGCTGTAGAAAAACTTTATCAAGCTGGTGCTATTCCTGTAAATAAAACCGCTATGGATGAATTTGGTTTAGGTGGAACAGGAACAACAGCTCACACTGGTGTCCAAAAAAATCCTTGGGATTTATCACGTATGTGTGCTGGTTCTTCATCAGGTTCTGCTGCTGCTGTCGCTGCTGGAGTTTATCCTTACGCATTAGGATCAGACTCTGGAGATTCTATTCGTAAACCAGCTGCTTACTGTGGAATCGTCGGCTATAAACCAACTTATGGAATGATTTCAAGATATGGATTATTTGCCTATGCATCTAGTCTTGATCATTGTGGAGTTTTAACTCGCTCGGTTAAAGATGCTGCAATAGTTGTTGATACTATGAAAGGTCTTGATCCTTTAGATATGACTTCTTGGGATTCAAGTAATATCCATTTAAATGATAATTTAAGCGACAATGTTCAAGGTAAAAAATTATTTTACATTAAAGAACTATGTGATATAAATAACTATAATAATCCAAGTAGTGAATTAGTTGCGCATTTAGAAAATTTCCAAAAAACAATAAAAAAATGTGAAGAATTAGGTATGGTAGTGGAAGAAGTTTCCATTGATCAAAAATTACTTGATGCCATCCCATCCGTATATGTTGTTATTGCTTGTGCTGAAGCCACTAGTAATTTATCTAATCTAACAGGATTAATCTTTGGTCCTCGCGGTGAAGGAGATAACTATATGGAAATGATGAAAGACCATCGTACTAAGGGCTTTTCTCCACTAATTAAACGTCGACTTGTTATTGGTTCCTATGTTTTACAAACTGAGAATCAAGAAAGATATTTTAAAAATGCTCAAAGAGTAAGAAGATTAATTGTCGATACTATTAAAGAAAAGTTTAAAACATATGATGGATTAATCTTACCAGTTGGTGTTGGTCCTGCTAAACATTTAGATAATTCGAAAAACTCTCTTGGAGCAGATACTGAAGCCTTGGATGAACATTTACAAATTGGTAACTTTGGAGGATTCCCATCAATCACTATTCCTAATGGATTTATTGATGATCTTCCTGTTGGTGTTAATATTACAGGTAATTGCTACGATGACCAAAATGTTTTAAATATTGCTTATGCTCTTGAAAGTAGTATGGACTATAAAGGTCAAATAGCTAAAATTGTAGAGGAGGAGAAATAATCATGGGAAAATATAATGTAACAATTGGTCTTGAAATGCACTGTGAAGTATCAAAGACAAATTCTAAAGTGTTTTCAAGTGCTAATAATTCCTACTCAGAAATACCTAATTCGAATATTCAACCACTAGATATGGGATTTCCTGGAACTCTTCCTGTATTAAATAAAGAAGCTGTTCGCATGAGCTTAATGATGAGTGAAATTTTAAATTGTCGTCAACCAGAATATATGTATTTTGAAAGAAAAAATTATTATTATCCAGACATGCCAAAGAATTATCAAATTACGCAAAATCCTCCTGAAGATTGCGTTGGTATGAACGGATACATAGATATAATTCGTGAAGATGGCTCAACTTTTAGAGTTGGAATAGATAATATTCACCTAGAAGAAGATGCGGCAAGTATGAACCATTTATATGATACATCAATAATTGATTATAACCGTGCTGGAGTTCCACTTTTAGAACTTGTTACGGAGCCATGTCTACATTCTGCCGATGATGCTGTTTCTTTTCTTGAGTATATTCGTGCAATATACCAATATTGTGGAATAAGTGAAGCTGATTCCAAAAAAGGTCAAATTAGATGTGATGTTAACGTATCTATTTCGGAAGATGATACCTTAGGAACTAAAGTTGAAATTAAAAATGTCAATTCCTTTGGTGGTGTTCACGATGCCATTATTTATGAAATAAAAAGACAAAGTGAACTAAAAGACGCTGGAAGATATGATGAAGTTGAACAAGAAACTAGAAGATGGGATGAAGAGTCAGGAACGACCAAACATATGCGTAGTAAAGTTGATGCTATTGACTATAAATATTTTGTTGAACCTAACATTCCACGCTTTAAAATATCTAATGAATGGTTAGAAGAAATAAGAAAGAATATTCCTGAACTTCCATATGAAAGAAAATCTAAATATATGGAAAAATATGGATTATCGGACTATGATGCAGGAATTCTAATAAAAGATATTAATACTGCAAACTATTTTGAAGAATGCCTTGAATTAGATATCGATGCTAAAACCGCTGCCAATTGGATCACAGGTAATATTTTAGGATATACATATAAATATGATATCAGCATCGAAGATTTATTCTTAACGCCAAAACGATTAAGTGTTATTACTTCCTCTATAAAGAATGGTAAAATTTCATCAAAACAAGCCAAAGAATTATTCTTTATGGTTCTTGAACGCGAAGAAGAACCAGATAAGATTATGGAAAAAGAAGGAATGCAACAAATTAGTGATGATGGTGCTATTATCTCAGTAATAACAGAAGTACTTGATGAAAATACCAATCAAATTGAAGAGTATAAAAATGGTAAAACCAACATGTTTGATTACTTTGTTGGACAAGTAATGAAAAAAACTCGAGGTCAAGCTAATCCAGTTAAAGTTAAAGAAGTGTTAACCGATGAATTAAGTAAGAGATAATCTCTTACTTTTTCTTTAGCCGTATGATAATATAATAATAGGGTAGAATAAAAGGGATGATAATATGATAAGAAAATATAAATTTATTTTAATGTTAATTTTAGTTATTTTACCAATTAATAGTTATGCTTATGAGTTAAGTTGTGATAGTGGTTCATATACCTATAATCAAAGTTTTTCCTGCAAAGTATCAGGCGAAATAAAAAACTATGATAAACTATCTGGTACAATAACGAATGATGAAAATCTAAAGTGTGAAAAGGTGAGCATATCTCCCGGATTAATAGAGGGAGAAGAAACTAATAGCACATATTTTAATTTAACAGGAACACCAACTAGTAATGAATTAGTAACAATCAAATGTAGTGTCAGTGAGAAAATTGCATCCATTACTAATTCCCGAGTATATATCAATGACTTTAAATATCACGAACTAAATAGTGGTATAGATGAAATAGCCGAAATATTGACAAGTGACTATATTAAGTTGGATGTTTATAATGAAGATGAACCTGTCGATACTAAACCTCGTAATGTATCGAACCCTGATACTCGTCTTAAGACTTTATCATCTGAAGGCTTAAATTTAACTTTTTCCCAATTTATAACTGAATATAATATTGAAGTATTATATGAGTTAGAAGAATTAAATCTTCTTTATACAACTAATAATCCAAATTCTACTGTTCGTGTGGAAGGAAATACTAAACTTGAAGTAGGTGACAATGTAATTGATATTTATGTTACATCTCCAAGTGGCGAAGTAACCTGTTATACCTTAAATATAACTCGCTTAGCTCGTGGAGAAGAAATATATTATCCTGAAAGTGATTCAACCTTATCTTCCATGACAATTCCTGGATTTGCTATTGGCTTTGATAAAAATATTCATGAATATAAAATTCACTTAACGAGAGATGTAAGTTCTATAAATGTTAATACAGAAGCAACCCATCCTGGAGCAACTATTTCTGTTTCACCAACAGATAATTTAAGAAATGGTAGTTTAGTAACTGTAACTGTTACTAGTGAAGATGAATCTAGTACAACCGTTTATAAAATCAATATCACTAAAGATGCTCCAAAGAAAGATTATTCTTCCTTGATTATTTTAATTGTATTAGCTCTTTCTTTAATAGGTATAATAGCTTTATTTATTGTAACTTCACAAAAAAGAAAGAAAAATGATCCTTTATTGAATTTAAAAAATTCTAAACGTAAAATGAATAGGGGAAAGAATTTTGATGCATCAATAGTTCCTGAAACTGAGGCAACCATTAACAACCAAGAACCAGCTCAAAATCAAACAGAGGTAAATACTTTAAATTTAAATTCTAATAACACCGTTGCTCCAACACCAACTGAAAATACACAAGTGCCTTCTTTTAACCAAGTAACTCCTGTTGCAAATCCCACAGTAATAACGAATCAAGGCACTCAAACTGATTCACAAATTAACCAAAATAATCAAAATCAATAAAACAACCACTAGTGTTGTTTTTCTTTTTTAAATATATTATAATGAAAATATAGAAAGGCTATCATATGAAGTATTACTTAGGATATTATGACAACTTAGATTATAGACCAATTGAATTAGAAGGTATTGATACCTCCATATTGTCCGTTATTGAATTCACGACTAAATTTGATAACCTAAATAGCTTAAAAAAATATTTATTAGCTGAACATAAAATACCTAATATTAATGTAACTTTAAACTATTTAATTGAAAAAGGACCTAAAGGGAACAAATATTATGAAACTTTAAAAACTAATAGAATTTATACTATTGAATCCTCATTTCTTTTCACTCTTGATGGAATAAAAAAATTTATATTAGAAAATAAATATCAAGAAGATATGATTATTCTTTTATTTGCTGAATATTTGAAGAAGATGGGATATAGTAAAACCATTAAAGAAAGTCTAAAAAATAAAAGTCAAAATGCTACATTAATAATACCTATCTTAAAAGAAATTCGCAAAGTTACGTCAACTACGATTCAAGAACAAATAAATTATATTATTGATAATTATTCCAAATTAACTCGCGATGAACTAGCAAATCGTATTGATTATTTAATAAGTGCATTTAATTATAGTAATAGTGATTTGGTTAATACTTATTTAAAGTTGCGCCCAACTCTCAATTTTAAAAATATTCCTGTAATAAATTATATTCGTAACTGGTTTAGTATCGCCCATGATCATAACGAAGCTGGATCAGCTTATTATTATGAAATTCCAAGTGAATATCGTGATATTAATTTTGAAGTAAACTCTTTTATTTCCGCAATAGTATATGATTATGATTCAATAAAGAAAGATTACAAAAAAGTTAATGGTAAAAGAAAAATTCAAGAACGTCCTTTATTTGATTTAGCGGTTATTCTTGAACCATATTACAAAATGAAATACGATAGATACTTAAATACTATTTATAGAGAAGAGGAAGATTCTTTTGATGAAGATGCTGAATTTTTAGATGAATCAGATTTCGCAAGATATGGGACAACTTCTGAAGAGGAAGGAATTAAAATAAGAAAACGCAATAGATAAAAGGAATGATGATATGAAGGATTTAATAGATGAATTTACTGATTATATTCGCATTCAACGCAATTACTCCGATAATACTGAAATAAGTTATATAAATGATATTGAAGAATATGAGGAGTATTTAAAATCACAAAAAATTAATTATAAAAATATTACTTATCATCAAATCAATCAATATACTAAATATTTAAAAGAAGAACGCCAATTTAAACCATCAAGTATTAATCGTCATTTATCGGCTTTAAGAAGCTTTTATAATTTTATGATTAAAGAAGAGTATATTACTACCAATCCTTTTAAGTTGATAACAGGTCCAAAAAAATCTTTAAAATTACCAAATTATATGAAATATTCAGAATTTGAGATAATGATTGATTCTCTTGAAGACAATGACCTGGGTATTCGTAACAAAGCATTGCTTGAACTATTGCTTGCAACTGGGGCTAGAATTGGTGAATTGATAAATGTTAAAGTTACGGATATTCAATTCTCTAATCGTGAAATAAAAGTTTTAGGAAAAGGAAATAAGGAAAGAATATGTTACTTTAACGAACATGCTGAGAACTCTTTAAAAGACTATTTAAATGGGAGTCGCAACAATCTTCTTAAGAAAAAAACTAGTCCATATCTTTTTATCAATCATATTGGAGATAAATTAACCGATCGAGGAGTTCGTAGTATAATTGATTCGATAATAAAAAAAAGTTCTCTTAACACTAAGGTAACACCACATACATTTAGACATACTTTTGCAACAATGTTATTAAATGAAGGATGTGATTTAAAAAGTGTTCAGGAACTTTTAGGACATGTTAATCTAAGTACTACAAGTATTTATACTCATGTAACAAACGATCGAATTAAAGATATATATTTACATACTCACCCTAGAAGTAAGAAGTAAGTATCCAACATATTATCATTAACATAATACATCACTGAATCAACATTATCATATGTTTCATTAACCGATAAGTTAATGGCATATGTAACTTCCTCAACTATATTATTATTGATAATGTCTCCGAGTATTGATTCATTAAAATTAAGTAGCAGCGATTTATCTAATAATTCATAACTTATTAAGCGTGTTTCAGAATCAATAAAACTAACTAAATTGGAATTATACGTATTTGAACTTTTAAGTTCATTAATAATAATTTCAATTTTTTCTTTTTCAGTATTAGTATAATTGGTAACAGGGACATAATATACATAATCATCATTAATTGCTGGATAGTACACAGTAATTGCAACAATGTTTTCTAAGGAATTAACATCATAAATTTTATTTATCTTAAAACTACGATCTATACATTCAGGAATCTTTTTTAAAGAGTGGGGGAGTTTTTGTAAAAGGGTATTTTCTACTTTAATAGTAACAGAATTTATGTCTTCAATAGAAGTCACAGTAAATACTATAGCCTCGATCATTTTCTCTTCGTCTTCTTCGGAAATATCTAAAAAACTATTAGAGAAGTTTAAAGTAACGTTATCATCGTTAATACTTAGATTAAGGAGTTTCGTATTCTTGGGTATAATAGGTCGAAATCCTTTTCTTACTTTAGAATTATCATTATCTATTGTTAGAAAGTCAATCATTTCTTTGATAGTGTTCGTAAGATTATTTGAACTATAGACTACTTCCAAACGAGCTAAATAATCATTATCATCGACCAAGTAAATAACTCCTTTATTGACACTAACAATATCGTTAACTTCTGTACCCTTAGGATATATTCTAAGAACTTGAATAATTATTATACATAAAACAATAATTCCTATTTTCTTTAATAATTTTAATTTAAGCATAAAACACCTCATTAAATATATATGCAACCAAAATAAAATAAGTCGCATTAAAACGACTTATTTAACAATTAATTCTCCCATTTTTATTAACTCAATAACAGCTTGATATCTTGTTTTAACCTCTAATTTTTGCATTACATTAGATATATGATTCCTAACTGTTTTCTCACTAATATAGAAATATTCAGCAATTTCTTTTGTGTTTTTTAAAAGGACAAGTTGTTCAAATATTTCTTTTTCACGTGGTGTTAAAATTTGTTTCATAATTTACCTCACTTTCATATTATATCTAATATATAATATGAAAGTAATTTTAATTTTGTTTCTTACTCAAATTTAACTGTTACATAATAATTGGAATCAGTAGCACTATTGACATGATTTATAATGTTATTAGCTGTTTCAGCTGATTTTTCCATATTAGCGATAACGACTTTTATATTACTTTCACTAATTGATACGAAACAATTAATCTTATATTTATTATTGATTTCACTTTCTAGTTTTTCTTCTAGTGATTTATTCGCATTTAAATATTTTATTTGCTCGTAAGCTTCATTCTTTTCATCAACTGATTTAGAAGAATCTAATAATATTTCTTGTAAAGTTTGAACTTTATTAAAATCTTCCTCATCTTTTGTTACACGCATGGCGGTCAGAACTTCACTTTCTTCAACGCTTACAGGTATATTATCCTTAGTCTCGACATTTGAAAATACTAAGGAAGCTGTGTTACCTGGAATAGCAATATAATAAACTGCTAGTACTAATATAATACTTGATAATGTTAAAAACCATAATTTACTTTTATTAATCATTTTTTATTCCTCCGTTACTGATATATAATATGAGAAATTAATTTAAAATATACTAAATAAATAAAGAAATTATTCTAATGATTCTTTTTAATATAACAAAAAACATATTCTTCGACCTTTCTAAAATCTCTTCTCACTATACATATACACTTTATCTCGCTAATTTACTTTTAATTTAAAAAAAATTATTTTAAAAAAATAAAAAAACTAATATTTCCAAAAAGTTTCAAATAAAAAAGAGTAAAATGCCAAATGCTCGTGTATATGTATGGTGAAGGGAGGAAATAGAAATTGAAAAAAATAGTTGTATTACAAGAAGAAGTAAGTGACTGCGGTGTCTGTTCACTCTTATCAATTATTAGACACTATGGCGGGAATGCTAACTTAGAAAACTTAAGAATTGATTCGCTTACAACTAATAAAGGTGTTAATGCTTATAATTTAATTGAATGCGCAAAGAAAAATGGCTTTAATGCAAAAGGAATTAAACAAGACAATCTTGTTGATATCAAATTACCTGCTATCGTCCATTTAAAAATAAATAAATCTCTTTCTCACTTTGCTGTATTATATGAAATAAAGGATAAGTATTATAAAATTATGGATCCTGCTACTGGTTTAGTAAAAATGCCTAAGGATAAGTTTAAAACACTTTTCACAGGAAATATTTTAATTCTTGAACCAAAAAGCATTCTTCCATATAAGAAAAATATCAATGTTGTTAAAAATAAAATACTACGAGAAATTCTAAATAATAAGAATAATATCGTAAAAATAATATTTTTAAATATTCTCTTTATTATTTTCAGCATTATTAGTAGTTACTACATTAAAATATACAATTACTCTGAATATATAATTGCTTTAAGTATAATATTTATCTTACTAAATTTAGTTATCTATTTAATATCGTATACTATTAGTAAATATCTTTTATCTACTCATAAAGATATGAGTTGTAAGTTAACTACTGACTTTTTCAATTATATATTTTTACTTCCTTTAAGATACCTACATTTAAAAGATCCTGGGGAAATAGTAAAACGGTCCGACGAAGTTAATTTAATGAATAATGTTATAATCAATTCCTTAATCTCTATTTTTATCAATGTTTTGATTATTATTATAATATCCTTTGTTTTAGAATTTTTATTTAATTATTTTTTTATCCTTTTACTCATAATTTTATTCATAAGTTTTATCATAACCATCCTAACTTTTAAAAATATATTAAATAAATCTAAGAAATCAATAGAATTAACCACTGATTATAACAATTTAGTTATTGATAACATCTATGGACTAACGAGTATCAAACACTCAAAATGCGAGCAACAAGTTTTATCTAAATTATCAAATAAGCTTTTAGAGAAACAAAATGCTGAATTAGAGTATAATAACTATCTAAGAAGAAATGAAACAATACGCAATATTATATTAACTACCTTCCGACTAATTATAAATTTATTTTTAATTAAGGAAATTATCGATAATAAGTTTTCTTTCGAAAATCTTATTATCGTCGATGTTTTATTAGAGATTGTAATTAACTCTATCAATAGCGTTTTAACCATACTAGCTGAACTTATTTTTACTAAAAATTTATTTGCTAAAGCCAATGATTTTTACAACATACCTCTAGATAATGAATCAAAACTACCATTTACTATAGGCGATATAAAAATTCAAAAATTATCGTATAGTCTTAATAAAAACCCCATTTTTAAAAAAGATATTACTACAAATATAAAAATAGGTGAGAAGATTATTATTAAAGGAGAAAGCGGTTGTGGCAAGTCAACTTTATGCAAAATATTGACTCGAGAGATTGAAAATTATAATGGTCAAATTTATATTAATGATATCAATATTAACGATATAAATATAAAAAGTTATCAAAATAATGTATCTTATTCAAGTCAATCAGAAAAAATTTTTACTGGAAGTATTATTGACAACATTTTACTAGATAGGGAAATAACTCAAGCTAAGTTGGATGAAATAATAAAGATATGTAAACTTGAGAGAATAATTAATAAAAAAACTTTTGGTCTTGATACATTCTTGTATGGTGGAGGAGAAGAATTATCAGGTGGAGAAAGACAATTAGTAATTCTCGCAAGAGCATTAATTAATGATTTCAGTATTCTTATTTTAGATGAAACCTTGTCAGAAGTAAATGACAGTGTTGAAGATGAAATTCTTAAAAATCTATTTCACAAATATAAAGATAAAACTATCATATATGTTTCGCATAAAAATAAAAAAGAATATTTCCAAAGGACTTTAAATGTATAGAAAGGAGAAGCAATGGTATTACAGGACGAAGAATTAATGAATCTTACTGGCGGAGCCATTAAATATGGATTATGGACCATCGTTGGTGGTGTAATTACATTCATTATCGGCGTTATCGACGGCTACCTAAGACCATTAGCGTGCAACAAATGATAATTGAAGAAAATGAATTAACAACTATTACTGGTGGAGCTACAAGTATATCTGGAACTTTAATAAATGCTATCTGCAAATTAGTGAATACTTTATTAGAATTAGGTAGAACTGTTGGTAGTGCAATTAGAACTGCTCAAACCGGTAGAAAATGTTAATAGAAGAGACTTAAAATAGTCTCTTTTATTTGTAAAATAAAATGTCTATTTATGTATTTTATTTTTTCCCTATGATATAATTAACATGGTGAATTATGTGAATAATAAAATAAAAATAATTTTAGAAAAAATAATTAATAATGGCTTTAGTGCTTATGTTGTAGGGGGATTTGTGCGTGATTATCTATTAGGTCGTGAAACCTATGATGTTGACATATCGACATCAGCTGAACCAAAGGATATCCGAGCTATATTTGATTTAAGTAATGCAAGTGATGATAACTATGGAAGTGTTTTCTTTAAAGATAAACTATATAATTATGACATCACAACGTTCCGAAAAGAATTAAAATATGTTGATCGAAAGCCAATCGAATATCAATATGTTGACTCCATTGAGGAAGATATTAAACGAAGAGATTTTACAATAAACGCTCTTTATATGGATATTGATGGTAATATTCACGATGAAGTTAATGGGCAAAAAGATTTAGAAGATCAAGTTATTCGTGTTGTTGGAAATATTGAAGAAAAGATGATTGAAGATCCGCTTCGCATTCTTCGCGCTATTCGTTTTGCTTCAACTTTAGGATTTAAATTAGAGGCGAATCTAGAGACATACATTAAACAAAACAAGCAATTAATAAAAACGTTAAGTTACACACGAAAAAAAGAAGAATTAGATAAAATCTTTAAATCCCAAAATTATTTATCCGGAATAGAATTAATAAAAAAACTAAACTTAGAAGATGTTTTAGATCTTAAAATCATTTCTCCCATTGCTGAGACGATTGATTCCTTAGGTATTTGGGCACAAATTGAGTTCAGTAAAGAGTATCCTTTTACCAACTCAGAAAAGGAAAATATTGATGTTATCAAAAAAATAACTAATTATGGTATAATAGATAACATAGTTTTATATGAGTATGGACTTTATAATGCCATTATTGCTGGGGAAATACTCGGATTTAATCGCAGTTACATAAGTGATATTTATAAAAACTTACCAATCTATTCTGTAAAAGATATTAAAATCAATGGTGATGACATTATTGAAATATTAGGAATTGATCCAAGTAGCAAAGTAAAGGATATAATATTTGATATTGAAATAAATATTCTAAATAATACTTTAGAAAATAATTATGATGTGTTGAAAAAATATATTTTAGACAACTGGAGGTGATAATATGAATGAAGTAGTATTCAAGACTTTAAAAGAAAAAGACTTTATCGTAAAAAACTTTTTAATTAAAGTTGCAATTGAACTAAAACTATCATTGAATGAAACTGTTCTTTTGATATATTTTATGAATCAAGAAGAGCCAACTTTAAATATTGAAAATATTACTTCTAATATGTATTTAACCGAACATGAGGTAATGGAAGCTTTTTCCCGTTTAACTAGTATTAATTTAATTACTGTTAACGTTATAAAAAAAGAAGATGGAACAAGAGTGGAAGTTATCTCATTAGATAATATAATTAAGCAGGCAACAACCGATATTACTAAAAAACATACATCACTCGAAAAAGATAATCTCTTTGAAATCTTCGAAAGAGAATTTGCTCGTCCATTAAGCACGATGGAATTTGAAATTATCAATGAATGGCTTAATGAAGGATTTTCTAAAGAAATGATTATTGAGGCTTTAAAAGAATCAGTATATAATGGCTATCATAGTTTAAAAAATATTTCGAGCCAGTTACAATATTGGCAAGAAAAAGGTTATAAAAATAAAAGTGACATTGCTAAGGGATTAAAAAGTGAATCAGATAGTAGCGTATTAACCGAACTATTTGATTACAATTGGTTAGATGATGAATAAAGAGTTTTTTGAATTATTAGATGAAACTGTCCCTAATCCTAAATGTACTTTAAATTATAATCAAGACTATGAATTACTAATTGCCACAGTCTTATCAGCCCAATGTACTGACGAGCGAGTAAATAAAGTAACGGAAGTGCTATTTTCCAAATTTAATATATTTGATCTAGCCAGTTCAACTCCTCAAGATATAATTGATATTATTCGTCCTTGTGGAAATATGAACAAGAAAAGTGAATACATCATCACGATTGCACAAAAGTTAGTTAATGACTATCAAGGGCATGTACCTAATAATCGTGAATATCTTGAAAGTTTACCAGGAGTTGGGAGAAAGACGGCTAATGTCGTTTTAGGAAATATTCATAATGTACCAACATTTGCTGTTGATACGCATATTGAAAGAGTATCTAAACGTTTAGGACTTGCTAATATTGATGATGATGTATTAACTATCGAAAAGAAATTAATGGAAATTTTTCCCGCTAATAAATGGGTTTATCTTCATCACCAATTACTATTATTTGGAAGATACACTTGTAAAAGCCGTAATCCAGAATGTGAAACTTGTCCATTAAAGCAATATTGCAAAAAAATGATTGATTCTCATATCAAATAAATATTTCTAAGAATCCTCAATAAAATGGGGATTTTTTTCATTGAATTAACTTTTTGTCTTTACAAAAACTATTAAAAAATTTATAATAAAGCACATAACTTTAAGGAGGAATGACTTGTGTTAGAAAACTTACCTGTATTATTATTAAAGAAACTAGTCCTACTTCCTTATCAAGAAGTCCGTTTAGAACTTAATAATGAACTTAGCAAAAAGATTGTTGATTATTCAGCAGATAGTTTTAATAACAAAATTCTTGTTATTTGTCCTAATAATACTTTAGAATCAAGTCCAACTGCATCCGACTTACCAAATATTGGTGTTATTGCTAAAATAAAAACGAAAGTTGAACTACCAAATGGCAACTATCGTGTTGTAATTACAGGTATCAATCGTGTTTTAGTGAGGGAATATAAAAACAGTGTCAATGATGTTAATATTCTTGAAGCTAAAGTCAAAAGAACTTATATTGATACTAGCGATAAAAGTGAAGAAACAGCGATCATGCGAACTTTAAAATCAGTTATCGAAGAGTATATGAGTCTTAATCCACAAGCCTCTAATTCCGTTATGAATTCTATTTCGACAATTGAAGATCTTGATATGCTAACTGATATCATCACTAATTATATGCCTTTTGACATAAAGAAAAAAGTTTCCTATATGAATGAATTTGACTATGTTAATCGCGCCAACAGTTTGATTAAAGATATCAATTTAGAATTACAAGTAATCCACATTGAAACTAAAATTAATGATGAGATAACAGAATCTTTAAATAAAGAAGAAAGAGATTATATTTTAAAACAAAAAATTTCAAAATTAAATGAAGAACTAGGTGTTAATGTTGATAAGCAAACTGAGGTATCTCTTTATAATGAAACAATTGATAACTTAGATATCAATCCAAAAATAAAAAGTAAATTAAGAGACGAATTAAAGAGATATTCTTACACTTCGGAGTCTAATCCTGATTCATCAGTTATTCGTAATTACTTAGATACAGTTCTTAATTTGCCATGGAATATTGAATCAAAAGATGAAACTGACCTTAAAAAGATTCAAAAGAAACTCGATAAAAGTCACTATGGCTTGGACGAAACTAAGAAACGCATTTTAGAATATATTGCTATTAAAAAGAATAATAAATTTGTTAATGCCCCAATTATTTGTTTGGTAGGTCCTCCAGGAACAGGAAAAACTACTTTAGGATATTCGATAAGTGAAGCCTTAAATCGTGAATTTTATAAGATAAGTGTGGGAGGCTTAAATGACGCTACCGAATTAACTGGTCATAAAAAGACGTATTTAGGATCTTCACCAGGTAAGATTATTCAAGGAATAAAAAAATGTGGAACCAACAACCCAGTTATTCTTATCGATGAAGTAGATAAAATAATCAGTGATTTTAAAGGAGATCCAGCAGCCGTACTACTAGATATTCTTGATCCATCCCAAAATAATATGTTTATAGATAATTATATTGAAGAACCTTTTAATTTATCAAATGTCTTATTTATTTTAACTGCTAATGACATTAATTCTATTCCTTCAGTATTAAAAGACCGCTTAGAGATAATCACAATCAATTCTTATACAGAATTCGAAAAAATTGATATTGCTAAAAAATATATTATTCCAAGCATTCTTGATGAATATAATATTAAAAAATGTAAGGTTAGTGATGAAGATATTTTATATATTATCAATTCTTATACTAAAGAATCAGGTGTTCGAGAATTAAAACGAGTTTTTGCCAAGATTTATCGTAATATCATTTTAGATTCGAAAGACATAAAAATAATTAATAAAGAATATATTAATAAAGTACTAGGACCATCAAAATATGATTATGGTACTATTCGCAAAAATCATCCTGGATCAGTAAATACTTTGGGAGTAACACCTTATGGAGGAATAATAATCTCTATTGAATCACTTTTAACACCAGGCAATGGCAATCTAATTTTAACAGGAAATATTCAAGAATCAATTCAAGAAAGCATTAAAGTATCTCTAACTTATGTCAAATCTAACTTAGACAAATATAAAATAAAAACAGACATCTTAAATACTAGCGATATTCATATTAATGCTTTAAATTATAATATCAAAAAGGAAGGAACTTCTGGAGGTATAGCATTTGTTACATCGATTCTCTCTATTCTTAAGAACAAAGAAGTTGATTCCAAAATTGGCTTTACTGGGGAAATTACCTTACACGGTGACATATACAAAGTTGGGGGAATAAAAGAAAAAATAATTGGTGCTTATAATAATGATTTTAAAAAAGTATATATTCCCTTAGAAAATAAAAACGATTTAGAAAGTATTCCTAAGGAAATAAAAAATAATATTGAAATTAAATGTGTTTCTAATTATGAAGAAATATTTAAAGATTTATTCAAAGAAGAGTAATTTATACTCTTTTTTTTCATATATTTAAATGAAAGGAATGAATATATGAAAGAAACGCTAAAATATAATAAGGAAATTGAGTTTGAAAATAGTATTTCGGAAATAGCTAGTATAAGTTTAGAATGTACATATAATGAAGAGGATCGTGGAGCTACTGGAGTATTTCTAGTTGAAGGTAATTATAAATCTTTCGAATTATTTGACGATGAAGATTTTCGCTATGAGTTACCATTCGAAAAGTCAATTGATAATTTAAAAGAAAATTCTTTAAATATCGAAATCAATGATTTTACGTATGAGATTAATGCTAACAAATTAATTGTTGATATCGATTACACTATTAGCTACGAAGAAAATGATTATTTAGATGAAGAAGAGTTGAATCGTTTCTTAGAAGAACATGAAGTTGATGTAATATCTTTTAAAGAAGAAAGTGATGAAAACGCTGAAGAAGTAGTAGAAGAAGATATAGATTCAAGAATAACAGAGGAAATACCTGATACACAAGAAGATGAAAGCACTGAAAATACTATCGTAGAACCAATTCTTGAAAAAGAAGAAATTAATGAAGTTCCACCACAAATGCCAATTAATGAAGAAAATATAATTGAGGATAATACTGAGGAAGAAAGATTACTAGAAGACACAATATTAAATAATATTAATCAAGAAGAAAAATATATTACTTATCATGTTTATGTTTGTGAAAGTGAAGATACTATTGAATCAGTTGCTACAAAATATAATTTGTCAATTAATGAAATCATTGAATATAATAATGTTGAAGAACTAACAAGTGGAATGAAACTAATTCTTCCAGCTAAAGATGAAAATTAGAAAGCAAAAAAGCATCACTATTTATAATGATGAATATATAAAGAAAGAAGATAAAGATAATGAAGAAATCTATAATTATCTTGAATCTAGAGATTTTCATCAATACCTAAAATATCAACAAAGAGTTGACAATCAATCATACTATCCATATATCAAAGATTTATCAATTAATAACTATCAAAAAGGGGAAGACTTGATAACTATAGCGGCATCATTACATAATAAAACATCTTATAGTAAAGAAATAACAAAAGAAAAATATAAAAAAATCCATGATAATATATCTGGATATGTGAATCATTTAGATGATTATTATTATAAGATGTTAGAAAGTTTTGAAGTAGTAGAATTTGCATCTCCTAGCCAAAACCTTTTTTTGAGTAATTATTCGAAACTGTTAATACTTTTCGATTTTATCAAAAAAGAAAATGATGCTTGGTATGATTTAGTACAAAATAAGCGTAAAGAAAGAGTATGCCTTAATCATGGAAATTTAAGTCTTGACCACTTACTTAAAAACAATCGCGAATATTTAATCAGTTGGGACAAATCTTCTTTTGATTCCCCAATTCTAGATATTGTAAATTTATATCACAATGAATGGGAAAACTTAGAGTTCTCATCGATCTTAAATATCTATTTTGAAAAATGCAAACTGACTGATGAAGAGAAAAAGCTATTATTTATCAATTTGGCTATCCCCAAAAAAATAAAGGTTTACGATCAAGAAATATTAAATGTTGATGAAGTAAGAAGACTATTTGATTATATATTTAAAACTGAGGAATTACTACGGCCATATTATTCGGAATAGTAAGAAAAATAGTAAAACCACCTCAATAAGTAAGATAAAAATATTAAAGCGCAAGGGTAGTATTAAAGTAATTAATACTTGATAAAATATTAATATAGATAGACATAGTATAGCGATAACTCTAAAAAAACTAAAGCGATTACGATTATTGTTATTACACATAAAACTCACCTAATATATTTTATTCAAAAGTAAAAATAATGTTATTAGAAAGACTTCGTGTCTTTTTTTATTGTAAAAATTTTTTAAATATTCTATAATTGTAATAGAATAGGAGAGGTTATATGAAAAAGAATGGTTTTATAGCAACTAGTATTTTATATTCATTCTTTTTAATCTTCTTAACTCTTTTTATCGGACTTGTTGCTAATTACTTACATAATCGTATCCTTCTTGCTAAAATAGAAGATACTTCTAGAGAAATTTTGTATGGCATTAATAATACAAAACTAACTGATTTATCAGTAGGAGACCATATTAAATTTAGAACTGATGATCTAATACTTGACTCTAATGCCACTTGGACCCTTGCTAAAACAACTTCTTCAGGGAATAATGTAACATTATACTTCATCAGTGATTTAACGGCACAAAAACTAAATATATTTTATAAAAGACCTGGAGAAAAAATAACTAAAATGCACACAATGACGGTTAATTTATATGAGACCTTAATGGATGCTAATGCCTACAGCAGTGCAATTTCTTATGGAGGATTTAGAACTGAAATAATAACTTCATCTATGCTTCAAGAGATTAAAAATGCTGATATGGAGGATATGGTTAAAGAAGCTCTTTTAAATCCTGGTGGAAATTATTTAGTTAAAATTGATCAAAATATATCAGGAACAGCTCCTGGTGGAGTAAATGCTACTTATACAGCCGGAGATTACTACGAAATAAAAAGATATAATTTCCCACAAGGAATTCAACAAACAAGTATAATTCCTAATTATTGTGGTGGATCATTTAATGGAAGTAATCCAGTTTATCTATCAAGTAATACGTTCGGTTACATGCATGTTGTTAATACCTCAGTAACTATTGACCAAAAATATGTCGATTATTGCTATTATGCTTCTCCTGTAGGTTATACTCATCTTCGTAACGAGCTTGTTGTTGATATTGATGAGACTAAAGAAAATGATCTTATATCATCCAAACTAAGTAATCTTTATAATTTTCGCTTAATGACCACGATTACTTTAGATAAAAATGCGACAAATACGTACATTGCTGGTGGAAAAGGGACAGTCATTGATCCATATTTATTTATAAATGGGGTGAAGCAATAATGAAAAAGAATGGTTTTGTTTTTATGGAAACAATTGTCGTTATTAGTGTTCTTTCCATAACTTTAATAATGCTTTTTGCCTCATACTCCTATATTTTAAGAAAATCTCGCGAAAAGAATACTTTCGATACAACCGAATCAATTTATAAAACTTATTATGTAAAAAGCGTTATTGATTCATATAAAACTAAGAATAATGGTACAGGTTTAGGAATTATTTATTATGTAAATAACAATAGTGAATGTACAAGAAAAAATTTCGGTAGTGAATATAGCTACACATGTGATTTAAGTAATGAAGATTATGAAGGCTATTTAAAACAAGTAAAAAAAGCTTTTGAGGTTGATAAAGTGTATTATTTAAATCCTAATAAAATTGTACGATCTACCAGTGCTAATGCCTGGCTTAATACTTTTGATGCCACTACAATTGATTATATTCGTGATATTGGTGATTCTGTTGATCGTTATATTTTAGTGGTTAAATATAAAAAATACTACAGTGATGGTACTTATGAAGTCATCCATTCATCAATGGAGGTGAACTCATAATGAAGAAAAATCAAGGAATGACAATTATCGAAATATTAATTAGTATTTGCATTATCTCAATCGTTGTACTACTTTTATTTAATATGTTAATTCAAGTTCGTAATGAGGATGTATCAAATCAAATACAATCTAATTTTGTCATAAATCAATCGACGTTTATCAAAGAATTAGAAGAGGATATTACCAATTATGGTATAAAGAGTATTAGTTCATGTTCTCTCCAAGAGGCTAATATATCGGGAGAATTATTAAATAAAGGTTATGAAAATAAATTTAAATGTATTAAATTTGAGTATGCTGCTGATTATACTGAGGATAACACAGCTTTCTTAATGATTTATAATACTTATGCTCGTTTTGATGTTGAAAATGGCGAATATAAAGGCCGTGATGATTCAGCTCGTTGGATGATTCAATATGTTCGTGGTCATTATAAAAAATATAATGGCGTCAGACCAGATATTACTTCGTGGTATAGTGCTACCCATATGATGAAAGAATATCCATCAGTTATTGAACTTACTGATAAACCTTACGTTCTTTATACTGCTGCATCATATCCAACTGAAAATGCTGCTTCAATCGTTATTCCCGTTGTTAATGGGGAAGGCGAACATTATGACATTAATTTATCATATATCTATCAAGGAAACGATAATTTCAAATGCCATGCAGGATCTAACAATGCTTTAGAATGTCGTTGTCAAGATACTCCTGAATTATGTCAAATAACATATGACTAAGCTAATAAGCCCCGTTAAAACTCGGGATAGTAATATAAATTTATAATCGACAAAAGTATCTTTTAAGATGCTTTTTATTTGCATTAATATACTAATGCCACCAAATGAAAGCGCGATTAAGTATAAATAATCTAAATCAAAATACATCTTTATCTTATAAAGACCACTACTAAGTTCTAAGAAAGAAGTGAATATAACATTAACATATTCATTTATAAAGGGGACGGCATAGCTAATAACCATAAATATCGTAATTGTCCCTAAAATATTAATAATGATACTCATATTTGTAGCAATAGAATTACTGAAATTAAACTTAACTCGTACTTTACTACTTATATTACTGTCTTCCTCTTGATAATAATTTCTAAGAAGCAGACCCGTAATTAAATTACTTATCCAAAATATTACTAATATCTTTGTTGAAGTAAATGATAAGACAAAAAAAGGATTAAAAAAATAAGTGAATGAGAGAATCTTCGTAATTGATTCAACCGAGATAATCCCTTCATCATAAAGAACCTTAAGATTCTTTGCATTTGTGGGAGTTCCTGATAAAAGACTTATTAAAAAAATATATAAAGCATATTTACTCGTTTTAAATATTTTTCCAAATAATTTTCCAATCTTTGTTGTAACAAGATTTATAATATTACTTGAGAGCAATAAATCTGACAATATAAAGGTAGGGAATAAAATGGGGAAGACAGACTTGCTCCATAAATTAAGAGCATAACTGGCTCCTAAAACAACACTGCCTTTGGAAAAAATAAATATCAAAAAAATCAAAAATATTAAAAAATTTCTCATAAAATTCCTATTCTAATGATATAATCATAACGTGATGACATATGGATAATAAATTATATAAACAAATCATTAAATATATTAAAGAAAATTTAATATTTATTTTAATCTTTCTTTTTGCCTTTCTTAGTTTAAATATTAAACTCCCTTGGTCTGTTTACTCTCCAGGCGGACTTATTAATATTGATGAGCGTCTTGAAGGTGAAAAGTATACTTCTAATGGTTCCCTAAATTTAACTTATGTAACTTTCATGGAAGGAAAAGTTCCAAATTTACTATTAGCTCTTATTTTACCTGAATGGGATATTATAAAAAATGATGATGTAAAAATTGATAATGAAAGTCTCATAGATGCTAATAATCGTGAACGTATTTATTTAAAAGAATCTATTTCTAATGCTACTTTTATTGCCTATAATAAAGCAAGTAAAGAGATAAATCCTATAAAAGAGCATGACTATATTACCTATATATATGAAAATGCTAAAACTAATCTTCGTACAGGTGATGAAATTATTGAAATAAACCATCAAAAAATATCGAGTTATAACGACATTGCCAAAATAATTGCGACAAGCAATTTTAATGATAAATTGGACCTTAAAGTTATTCGTAATAACAAAGAACACGATTGCTATGCCTATGTTAATAATATTGATGGAGATAAATTAATTGGTATAGCTATTTCGAAGATTAATGATTACAACCTTGAACCCAAAATTATTTACGAAGAAAGAAGAAGTGAATCGGGATCATCAGGCGGATTAATGCTTACTTTAGCCATTTATAATTCCTTAGTTGAAGAAGATATTACTAAAGGTCTTAAAATAAGTGGAACTGGTACAATCGATCTCGAAGGAAATGTTGGAGCAATTGGCGGTGTTAAATATAAATTATCAGGCGCTGTCAAAAATAAAAGTGACATTTTTATTGTTCCTGCTGACAATTATGAAGAAGCCTTAAAAATCAAGAAAAAAAACAACTATAAAATTGATATTATTAAGGCGGAAACGTTTGAACAAGTCTTAAATGAATTAGTAAATTATAATCAATAAATGTAATTTACTTCTTTTTTATTTACTTAAAATTTTATATAATATAAGAACAGGTGGTAGTATGAAACGCAGTGAAGTAAATAGAAGTGAACTTTCTCCTATGATGCAACAATACATGGATATTAAAGACCGTTATATAGAAGAATTATTATTTTTTCGCCTAGGTGATTTTTATGAATTATTTTTTGATGATGCGGAACTTGCAAGCCATGAGTTAGAACTTACTTTAACTGGTAAAAATGCTGGGTTAAAAGAGCGAGTTCCTATGTGCGGTATTCCTCATCATTCTGCCAAATCTTATATTGAAAGATTAGTAAATAAAGGATATAAGGTTGCAATTTGTGAGCAACTTGAAGATCCAAGGTTTACTAAAGGCATGGTTAAAAGAGATGTTATTGAAGTAGTAACCAAAGGAACTCTTGTTGATCTAGAATTTTTAAATGAACGAGATTTTAACTATATTGGTGGAATCATTGACTATAATTATACCTATTTAATTACCTATACAGATATTTCTACCGGAGAAGTCAATTCTATATATATTGATCACGATAATGAATCTCTTATCAATGAAGTACTAAACTTAAATTTAAAAGAGATAATTATCAAAAATGACTTTTCATTAGAATTACTTAATATTTTTAAAAATAATTATAGTATAAATATTAATATTTCTGACGAAGAATTAAGTGATAAATATCAAAGTGTATATGATGATGTTGAAGATGAGCGAATTATTAAAGGAATTAAACATGTTCTTTACTATCTACATATTAAAGAGTTAAAAGATTTATCACACCTTTCCAAGGTTAATATCTTAAAAAGAGATAGTTTTTTAGAAATGGATGTTCACACAGTTCGTAATCTTGAATTAATTGAAACAATTCGTCTCAAAGAGCGTAAATATTCACTTATCTGGTTGCTTGATAAAACTAAAACAGCTCCAGGAGCTCGTTGTCTAAAAAATTGGTTAATGAATCCCTTAAAAGATAAAAGTGCTATCGAAAAACGCTATGACTATATTGATTTATTAAATGCCAATTTTCTTTTACGCGAAGAATTAAAAGATGCTCTTTATGATATTTATGATTTAGAAAGACTTTGTGGGAAAGTTATATGTGGATCTCTAAATGGCCGCGATGTCTTACAAATCAAAAATTCTCTACATGCATTACCCGAAATTTCTCGTATTATTACTGAACTAAAATATGATATGAAAATTGATACTCATCAAGAATTATATAATTTACTTGAGAGCGCTATTTATGAAGAACCACCAATATCTATAAAAGAAGGTAATTTAATTAAATCAGGATATAATCAAGAATTAGATGAATTAAAAAGTATTCGTAGTGGGGGAAAAGAATTTATTTCTAGTATTGAATCATCTCTAAAAGCACAAACAGGAATACAAACTCTTAAAGTAGGCTTTAACAAAGTATTTGGCTATTTTATTGAAGTATCAAAAGGTCAAGTTGATCGAATTGATCCATCCTTAGGGTGGGAGCGTCGTCAAACCCTAACTAATGCTGAACGCTTTATTACACCTGAATTAAAAGAAAAAGAAGCTCTTGTTTTAAATGCTGAAGAAAAGATTATTGAACTAGAATATCAATTGTTTACCGATATTCGCAATATTCTTCGCGAAAACATCTTTAAAATTCAACAGACAGCTAAGACCATCAGTGAAATTGACTGCCTATGTAGTCTTTCAATTGTCTCAGAGGAACATCATTTAGTTCGTCCAACTCTTACTTTAAGTAATGACTTAAAAATAATCGAGGGATTTCACCCGGTTGTTGAAGAAGTATCTAACAAACAATATATCAAAAATGATATTATTATGGATGCAAATACCAATACCTTACTCATTACTGGTCCAAATATGTCCGGTAAGTCGACATACATGCGTCAATTAGCGATTACAAGTATTTTAGCCCAAGCTGGTTCATTTGTTCCTGCTAAAGAAGCTGTTTTGCCAATCTTTGATTCAATTTATACGCGAATCGGGGCTTCTGATGATTTAGTAAGTGGGGAATCGACATTTATGGTCGAAATGCTTGAAGCTAAAAATGCTATATGCAATGCCACTTCTAAATCTTTGATTCTCTTTGATGAATTAGGAAGAGGAACAAGTACTTTTGATGGAATGAGTCTTGCTCGAGCAATTCTTGAATATGTTAATGAACGAATTGGTTGTAAAACTTTATTTTCAACTCATTATCATGAACTAACAGATTTAGAAAATAAATATAAAACTATCAAAAATGTCCACGTTGATGCTATTGAAGAAAATGGCTCAATAACTTTCTTACATAAAGTTCTTCCTGGATCGGTATCTAAATCTTATGGAATACATGTTGCTAGGTTAGCTGGGCTCCCAGAAGAACTTTTATCCAAAGCTGATGAATTTCTTAAATTCTATGAAAATAAAGATCAAAAAACTAAAAAAGATGAAGTAGGAGAACAAATAGCTTTTGATTTATCGGAAAAAAATGATAATTCCGAACTTAATGATTTACTAAACAATCTTGATCCATTAAACATAACTCCTTTAGAAGCCATGAATATCTTATTTAAAATAAAAGAAATATCGAAAAAAAAGTAGGTATTTCTTTTTGATTGCACTAAAATTCGACAAAAAAAATAATAGCTAGATGATACGATGTCTTTGGTGATTAATTATGAAACAAATTTTAACAGTTAGCTTAGCGATACTTGTATCCATTATGATTGGTTCTTTATTCATGCGTGTTTCAACGGAAACTGATGTTCCAGCGATGAATGAAGTTAAAAATATTAAGGCATTTCAAGTAGGAGTTTATACTAATCTTGAAAACGCTCAAAAAGAAGCTGAATTAAAAAAAGGAATCGTTGTTCAAGAAGGTGAATACTACTATATTTATGTATCCATTCTTGCTGAACAAATGAATATAGAAAAAATGACTAACTATCTTAATCAGAACAGTATTTACTATTATATTAAAGACATCACTGTTAATGAGGAATTTAAAAATGAACTATTTGCTATTGAAAATATGATGTTTACTACAACCTCCGAAGTAGCATTTTTACAGTTAAATGCTAAAATATTAGAAAGTTATGGTGCTACAAATGAAAGTTAAAGATTTACCAGTATCTTCTCAACCACGTGAACGAATGCTTCAATATGGTGTTGAAAATTTAAGTGATGTCGATTTAATAAGTATTATATTAAGAACAGGAACAAAAGACACTAATGTTAAAGATGTCGCATGTGAAATTTTAAAGTCTGTTACAAGTATTAATGATCTTGCCTCAGTGGGAATTCGCGAACTTTCAAAAATTAAAGGAGTAGGGACAATTAAAGCTATAACCCTTTTAGCATCTATTGAATTAGGTAAAAGAGTTAATAATAAAGTAATTGCCCTTAATATGCCTCTTACAACTGGAATAAAGGTTCACGATGCCTTTAAACGACTTTTTATTAATGAGAATCAAGAAAAACTGTTAGCAATCTTTCTTGATGCTAAAAAACGTTTAATATCTTATAAGTTTATGTTTATTGGAACTCTTGATCATAGTATCATTCATCCGCGAGAAATATTTAACGAAGCTATCAAAGTTCATGCCTCATCTTTAATAATTATGCATAATCATCCCTCAAAAGATATAACACCAAGTAAAGAAGACATTGAAGTAACCAAAAAACTAAAAGAATGTGGAGAAATAATTGGTATTCCCGTTCTTGATCACTTAATAACTAATGGAAAGGACTATTACAGTTTCTATGATGAATTTCTTAAAAAATAATCTTTTTTATATCTTAATATTTATTATCTTAATTTATAAAGGGGCTTTTGTTCATATTTTTGCTAACGTTAATTTATTATTTACCAATCCTAATAACAACGAAGTAACAGAAATAAATCTTTTAAAGGAGAAAAATAAGGAATTAGAACAGCAGTTACTTGACTTATCTAAACTACCTGTTAATAATAATGAATATAAATTAACCAAGTTAAGTTATCGTCTATCCTATAGTGACTTTAACTTCTATATTGAAGGAAGTGATTATCAAGTTAATAATTTACTTGTCAATCAAGATGGATTAGTTGGTATTATTAAAAACTTAAAAAAAGATTATTCTGAATGTATTTTATTACCAGGTATTAAAAACTTAAGCGTTAAAATAAATGATAGTTTTGGCACCATATCTCTTTATGATAATGGACTTTATGTTATTGATGATTTATCTAACTATGATGAAATTTCTATAAATGACTCTGTATTTACTTCTGCGATAGGGGATATCAATAATTCTGTTTTTGTGGGGACTGTTTACTCCATAGAAGAACATGACATAAAAAAAAGAGTATATGTAAAAAGTAATGTTGATTTTCACAATATTAATTATTTATATGTGGTATCGTAAATGATTTATATTTTACTTGATACTTTTATATCATCTATTACCGGATACTATATTAATACTTTTATTTTTTATCTCAATTATATTCGAATAAAGGAATTTATAGTATCTATGATTTTGCTATATCTTTTAAGTGAAAACATCTTACTTGTCATTGTTCTTACTATCATGTATTTTATTTGTCTATTATTATATAAATATATCAATCACAATACAATTTTAGAACTAGGTATCTATACCTTCTTTTATCTTATACTAAATCAAATTGACGCTTATTATTTTTTAAATATTTTTTTAGTCATTATTTTAAAATTAACGAAATATTATATTAATGGGTGGCGTCATGATAAACATAAAAAGTATACATAACATATTAAAAAGAACAATTATCGCGACATTATTGTTCTTCTTTTTTTGTCTACTAATTGATAATGACATTATATCTAAAAAAATAATTTTTGATAATATCATTGATTTTTCTTATTTTCGGAGCAAAACTAATATGCTTCTAGGAAATTTATTTAATAAAAAAGAACTTTTTGTATCTAGTGAAAAAATCAGATATAAAAACATTCAACAATTTCATAATAGTTATAAATTAGAAGTTGACCAAAGTTATGTCTTAAAAAGTATTGATAATGGAGTTGTCATATTTATTGGTAATAAAGAATCCCTTGGACCAACGGTTATAATTAATTGTGATGATGGAACTAATATATGGTATTCTAATCTTGAAAATATTAGCGTTAATTTATATGATTATATTCCCGCATCAACTATAATTGGAAGTTCTAAAGATAATTACATATATTTAACATTTATCAAAGATAATGAGTATAAATCCTATGAAGAATATATTTAAAATCCATATTTCTACATATCTTTTTTATCTTCTGTTAATCCTATCAGGATATATTAAATATCTCCTAATCTTTTTAATGATTATTTTTGTTCATGAACTAGGACATGTAATCATGATCAAAATTTTTAAATACAAAATTGATCGCGTTGAAATATATCCTTTTGGCGGCATTATTAGAACTAACATTAACTATAATATTACTTCTAACAAATTATTTTTGATAAGCATTGCTGGTATTGTTTTCCAAATAATTCTTGTAATAATAGTGCCCCAAAATAATACATATACGTATGAAATCTTTATGCTACTAAATTCTTCCCTCATTATTTTTAATCTTATCCCCATTAAGCCAAGTGATGGCAGCAAAATATTAGAATCCTTCTTAGAGCGGACCATGAATTTTCGCATCATGCAAATAATATCCATTATCATAAGCATTATAAGCTTATTTATACTATTTATATTTACTAAAAATATTCTAATATTTGTTATTCTTTATATTTTAAATATGCAAATAATCATTAATTTCCAACATATAATTAATAAGTTTAAACTAGAAAGATACCTATATCCGAAGAAATATTCTAAAACTATTTATGTAAATCATGAAAATAACCTTTATAAGGGTAGAAAGAATTTTATAAAATGGTATAATAATTATATTGAAGAAAGTGATTATTTCCAAAGGAAATTTGGCCAATATTATTGACAAAAAATAATAATTTTGGTATCATTTATCATGTTTGTAACTATTCATTACAAACCGCACTAAAAAGGTTAACAAGTTGTATATCAACACCTCAAGGGCGAGTCTTCAAAAATTTATAAGGAGGTAATAGTAATGAAAGCAATATTCGTAACTGGTGGAAAACAATACTATGTTGCTGAAGGTGATGTAATCTATGTTGAAAAATTAGATGCAGAAGCTGGATCAACTATTAGTTTTGACGAAGTATTATGTGTTGGTGACAAGACTGGTACTCCATATGTTAAAGGTGCAAAAGTAGAATGTACTGTTGAAAAACATGGAAAAGCTAAAAAAGTCGTAGTATTCAAGTATAGACCTAAAAAGAAATATCGTAATACTAGAGGTCATAGACAACCATATACAAAACTTGTTGTTAAAAAGATTGTAGGCTAATATGATCGAGATAAAAAAGAAAGCTAATATAATAACGATAAGTGGACATGCTGATTATCGTGACGAATTCGATATTGTATGTGCCAGTGTATCATCAATCATGTATACAACGGTTAATGCAATTATGAGATTCAATAAACATTCAATAAACTATAAAGATGATAAAAGGGTCGTTACGATAGAAATTATTAATGAGACTTTAGAAACTAAAGTTCTAATAACTAATATGTTTGCTTTATTTATCGAGTTGGCTTCTAAATATCCAAAAAATATCAAAATTGAAAGCGAGGAATATACATGTTAGATTTATTTAATATAATATCTTTAGATATTCAACGTTTTGCTCATGTTAAAGCACAAGGTTCAACACATAATGGTCGTGATAGTGAAGGTCGTAGATTAGGAGCTAAAGCTGCTGATGGACAAACTATCAATGCTGGATCTATTATTTATAGACAAAGAGGAACTAAGATTTATCCAGGTAAAAACGTTGGTATGGGTAAAGACCACACATTATTCGCACTTGTAACTGGAGTAGTTAAATACGAAAGATGTGGAAGAAATAAGAAAAAAGTTAGTGTTTACGAAGTTAAGTAGTAAACACTTTTTCTTTGTCTAACTTTTATGCTATAATGAATATGGTGATTTAAATGCGTTATAATGTTGTAAAAAATGCGAATGATATCTTAAATAGTAGTTCTTATTTAGTCAAACATCCTGAAAAAAGTAAAAATAACTGGTCAAGTGTCTTTGGCAATAAAAATCCCATATGTCTTGAACTAGGTATGGGCAGGGGAAGTTTCATTATTGAAATGGCTAAGAAACATCCTAATATTAATTATATCGGTTTAGAACTTGATAGTTCTCAAACTGCGACAGCTATCCAAAATATTCGTAATCAAGAAATAAAAAATTTAAGAATGATATGTGCTGATGCTAGTAACTTAATTGACTATTTCGGTAAAGAAATTGACACTATTTATTTAACATTCTCAGAGCCTTGGCCAAAAAAACAAGATGCCAATCGTCGTTTTACGGCAACTAACTATTTAAAATTATATGATCGAATATTTAAAAAAGAAAAGCATATTATCTTGAAAACGGATAACAAGATTCTTTATGCTTCGGCTTTAGAAAGTTTAAGTGATTACTGGTATACGTTCAAAACTGTTAGTTTAGACTTGCATAATGATGAGCGTAAAATTGAAGATGAGAGTGTGGTAACCGATTTCGAACGTCAATACATCAAAGAAAATCGTCCAATCTATTACCTAGATGCTTTCTTTAAAGATTAATTAAAAGTGTTTATAGATAAAACACTTTTTTTAATTTTCTTATTTTGTTATAATTTAATTGGGTGAAACATATGAAAGAATACTACATTGACTTAGGTTCATCAACGATTAAAGTTTATGAATACACTAAGTCTCTAACTTTACTAGAAGAAAAATCTATTTACTTTAAGAATGAATTTGATCCAAATACGGGAATAAGCTCTTCCAATCTAGAAGAATTAATTAATTATTTTCAAAATCTTAAAGAAAAGTATCATTTATTATTCGAAAATACGCATATCTATGTAACTGGTATATTTCGTGAATTATCTTTAGATAAAAAACGTGAATATACCAAATTATTCAATGATGAATTAGATTTGAATTTCTATATCATTAGTCATGGTATTGAAAACTACTATTTACAAAAAGCTATGCAAAATGATTATGACAATAAAAAAGTCTTAATTATCAATATGGGTGGTAAAACAACTGAGTTAGTTACTTTCCAAAATAATGAGATTATCAATACTCACAATTTAAAAGTAGGAGTTGCAGATATTTTAAATAACTTTCCCGATATTAATGAAGATAAATGTCCTGTTAATATTGCGGATATAGAAAAACTAGTTCTAGAGCATCTTGGAAACTTAACCCTAGACAATGATTATGATGCGGCTATATTTACGGGTGGAGAAGAAAGATTTGAGCGTCTTACTAATTTTAACTTAGTAAAAAATACTTTATTTGATGATGGAATCCATCAATATATGTTGACAATTGATGATTATATCGAAGGAACAGAACGTGTTTTTTATGAAATGACCTTAGAAGAGTTATATAAACTTATGCCTTCTAATCCTAAATGGATGGATGGAGCAAGAGCAGGTGCCATTATTCCTTTAGTATTATTTAAACTAACTAATTCCAAATATATTATTCCATCTGATTTAAACTTAATTAATGGCGTAATTAATGATTTATAATAAAAAAACTAAGATTAATTTCTTAGTTTTTATTTGTTTAAACCTTTATATAATGTCGCACCGTTTTCAATCATCTTTTCTTCAATACTTCTAATCATATCTTCTTCTTCTTTAGAATCAACTTTTGTATAGATTGCATCACCATACGAAACAGAGTTTAGTATTGCATCACCATCACTATTATCTATAATATATTGCAAGTAACCATCATGACTTATTGCCATAATATCACTTATCGAATCATCACACTCTCTAAAAATATATACGGTTCCAGCATAATCAACTATCAAGTGTTGATGAAAATCGATTTTCTCTTCCTCTTTAGAATTATTAAATTCACTCATTTCCTCACTGCCACAACCTGACGTTAACCCCATGCTTGTAACCATAGTGGCGATTGCAGCTATCTTCTTTAAATACAGTAAATAATCTTTTTTCATATTCTTCTCCTTCAAATGCCTTTTATTATATCATTTAGAATTTAAATAGACAAGAGAGTAATAATTGTCAAATAAATGTTAATAAAGGCGACAAAAAAATATTTTATATGCTATAATATGAAAAGGTGATAGTACAATGAACGATACACAAGAAGCATTAAACAAAATACATAATTACGCATTAGAAGAAATAATGGGTGAACGTTTTGGTCGATACTCTAAGTATATTATTCAAGATCGTGCCATTCCAGATGTTCGTGATGGTTTAAAGCCAGTTCAAAGAAGAATTATCTATGCGATGCATATAGATCATAACACTCATGACAAAGCATTTAAAAAATGTGCTAATGCTGTTGGTAATGTTTTAGGTAAATTTCATCCTCATGGTGATACCTCGGTTTATGATGCCTTAATTCGTATGAGTCAAGACTGGAAACAAAATCATATTTTAATCCAAGTTGATGGTAACAATGGTTCAATAGATGGTGATCAAGCCGCTGCCATGCGTTATACTGAGACAAGACTTGCGAAAATATCGGACGAACTATTAAAGGATATTGATAAAGATACAGTACCTATGGTTTTAAACTATTCTGATACTATTTTAGAGCCAACTGTTTTACCAGCTAAGTTTCCAAATCTTTTAGTCAATGGTTCAACTGGTATTTCTGCTGGATATGCAACGAATATACCTCCTCATAATCTAAATGAAATTATTGATGCCACTATTAAGAGAATTGATTCTCCTAATTGTCGCCTTGATACCATTTTAGACATTGTAAAAGGACCTGATTTTCCAACTGGCGGAGTAGTAGAAGGATTAGATGGCATTCGTCAAGCTTTTGAAACAGGAAGAGGAAAGGTCATAGTAAGTTGTAAATATGCTTTTGAAAAAAATAAAGGTAAAGATCAAATCGTCATAAGTGAAATTCCTTTTGAAGTCAATAAACAACAATTAGTTAAGAAAATTGATGATATTCGTATTGATAATAAAATTGCCGGAATTGCCGAAGTTCGTGATGAATCTGATAAAGACGCTCAAGTTCGTATTGTTATTGATTTAAAATCTGGGGCGGATAAAAACTTAATAATGAACTATTTACTTAAAAATACTGAATGTCAATGTAACTACAATTATAATATGGTTGCTATTGTTAATCGTCGACCAAAATTACTAGGTATCATACCTTTAATTGATGCCTACATTGTTCATATTAAAGATGTTATTAAAAAAAGAAGTGAACATGATTTAGCTGTTGCGGAAAAAGAAGTTCATTTAACTGAGGGTCTAGTTAAGGCTATTAGTATTCTTGATGAAGTAATCGCCGTAATTCGTGCTAGTAAAAATAAAAAAGATGCTAAAGAAAACTTAGTTAAAAAATTTGCCTTTACAGAACTTCAAGCTGAAGTAATACTTACTTTACAATTATACAAACTAACTAATACGGATATCTTAGAACTTCAAAAGAAGCTTGATGATTTACGTAAGATAATTGCTGGCTTAAAAGCTATTCTTTCTGATGAAAATAAATTAGCTGGTGTTGTTAAAGAGGAATTAAAGCGTATTAAAAAAGAATATGGAATTCCAAGAAAAACAGAAATATCTGCTACTGTTAAAGATATCTCAATATCTGCTGAGGATTTAATTATCAAAGAAAATGTTATGATGGTCTTAACAAAAGATGGTTATATTAAAAAAGTTCCAATGAAGTCCTATGCTTCAGCTAATGGTGATGAAACGGCTGTTAAACCAGGTGATTATCCAATTAATATTTACGAAACAACAACCTTAAATAAAATGATTATATTTACCAAATTAGGAAATTATATTTACATACCAATCAATGACATCCCTTGGTCAAAATGGAAAGATTTAGGTAAACATGTTAGTAATCTTGTTACAACAAATCCTGAAGATTCTGTAATTGGATCATATATTATTGATGAAAATAACTGTGATGATACGATTGTTATGTTTACCAAAAATGGTATGGTTAAACGCACGAAATTAAGTGATTTTATCGTATCTCGATATAATAAACTATATACATCAATGAAATTAAAAGACAAAGATGAAATTGTTGATATTATGAGTGATAAAGATAATACAATGATTGTAACAGAATCAGGCTATTATATTTCCTATAAGACAAGTGAAATTCCATATGCCTCAGCTAAATCTAGTGGAGTAAAAGGGATCAACTTAAAAGATGATTTTGTAGTATCTGGACTTACTTATAATGAGACTGATGAGTATTTAAATGTATTCACTAATCAAAAAACAGCCAAACGCGTAAAATTAACAGAGTTAACCCAATTATCCCGTGCGAAAAGGGGAAGTATGGTTATTAAAAAAGTTAAAACTACTAACTATTTAATAACTAATGCCCTAATAACAAGTACCAAGGATTCAATTGGATTATCGATGCTAGAAGATATAGGAATATTAAAAAATACTGATATTCCGATTATGGATTTGGCTTCAACTGGTTCATCAATTGCTAAAAAGAAGTTTAACTATGCCTTTAAATTTACCGAAGTTGTAAAAATCGAAGAAAAGAAGCCAAAGAAAAAAACGGAAAAGACCAAAGAAGAAGCTAAACAAGAAGAAATTGAATTTATCGATGATTTTAAAATTTAGTATAATTAGACCACTTAATAAATATAATATATTAGGTGGTTTTTTATGGATAAAAAAGAATCTTTTAAATTATTTATTAGTAATCATCCTGAACTATTAAACTATATTAAAAATAAAGAGATGACGTTCCAAGATTTTTATGAAATATATGATATCTATGGAGAAGATGAAAACACTTGGAATCGTTATTTCAAGGTTGATGGCGATACAAAGGATGTTAAATTAAGTGAATTAACGAGTGTCTTAAAAAATATTAATATGGATAGTATTGAACATCATGTTAATAATGCTCAAAAGGTAATTGGAATCATTCAAGAATTAACAAAAAAGAGTCCTGAAGTAGTAAGTAAAATCGATAATCCTATTACAAAGATATATGGTGATTAAATGGAACTGAGTTTATTAACAAAAATAAAACAAGATAAAAAAATGTATGATTACTTGCTTAAACATTCTTATTGGTATCGTTTACTTAATCGTAATCCTGAGAATTACGAAAATTTTCAAAAAGAATATAAAAAATATAATCACGAAAATAATATAAATAAAATCAATGATGCTATTGATAATGCCGAATTAATTTCTAATGTCATAAAAATTATGGAGTAAAAGGAACAAAGTTTCCTTTTTTTCTATTGAAAAAAAATTCTTGATAATCTATAATAAATATAGAATAGAGAGGATTGTTTAAATATGAAGAAAAATAATAAAGGTTTTACCTTGATAGAACTATTAGCAGTAATCATTGTTCTTGCCTTAATAATGGTTATCGCGATTCCTTCTATATTAGATACGATGAATCAAGCTCGAAAAGAATCTTTTTATCTATATGCTCAGAGTCTTCAAAGTAAAGCTCTAGCTGCTTATACATCTGGTCAAGACGAAAATGATCAAGATTCATTTGAATGTGTTGTTTATGATATTGAGAAAGATTTAGATATCAAAAACACAGGAGATTATGAAGGATGGGTTAAAGTCAATCGTGAACCTATTAAAAGTGATACAAAAAGATCCGCATCAATAACGGTTAATTCTCCAACTGAATTAGAATATGTTCGCTACTGTGTTGAAAAAGGTAATACATGTACACCAAATAAAACTTTTGCAACCACTGAAGGAGATAAAACCGCAACCGTTATTCAATCAATTAGTGAAGGACAAACGATGTGTGTTAATTATCAAACTGCTCAAGATAATAAATTAGTTGAATCGGAAAAACAATGTGTTAATTACAATAATGCAAAGGAAATAATACAATCATTTAAGTATGATATTATCTTAACATTTAAAAGTAGTAATTATGGCGTAACTAATTTTAATATTAATGAAGAAGAAATTTCTAAAAAGAAGTTCTATGCCGCGATGGATGATTTTACTAAGGCAGCTAAGGGTAAAAAAACAAATCCAATGGCTATTGTTGGTCCTAAATGTAATGCTTCTGACCCTGATCAAATCAAGGGTACAACAACAATTGTTAAGCAAGAAGATGATCCTAATTATACGACAACGAAGCCAACAACATCTGTTGATATATCAAAATGCCCAGTTGTTCCAGACGATAAAAAACAATTTAATATTATTTTAAATCCAAATGGTGGCGCAATTAATGGCGAAACTAAAATAAATCAATGTGTTGAGTGTGACTCTAATACTTCAATTGCTATTCCAACAAGAGATGGATATATTTTCGAAGGTTGGTATTATGACAAAGCCTTCAGCAAACAACTAACAGGAAATTCATCAAATAGAGTAGAAGTAAGTCCAAAGCATGACTCTCAATACTGTGTATCCGGTTATAATGATGTCTATTTATATGCTAAATGGAAATTAGACGAGTCTAAGACAACAACTCCAACGACTAACATCTATATTCCAACTACAAATAGTTCAAGCAGTAGTGTAGGAACAACCGAATATACAAGACCAGAAAATCCAAGCAATACTCAAGGAACTACGGATATTACAACCACGACAACTTCACGAGATATTACCGATCACACCTTACTACTTGATAGTATGAATGTTGCTGGTTATCCAATTGATTTTTCACCAATCAAATTCAACTATGAAATAACCGTTCCAAATTCTCAAAACAATATCAGTGTAAGCTACCAAGTTAATACTCCTGATCAAACAACCGTAACTGTAACTGGAGCTGATAGCTTAGAAGTAGGGGATAACGTTGTTTTAGTAAGACTTACGAATACGGTTACTGGTAAAGAGGGTGATTACCGAATTGTTGTAAGTAAACTTGATTCACAAGGACACAAGGTAACACAACCTCAACAACCAACTTATGAAGACTGGGACCCATCATCTGGTTTACCAGATCCAAAACTAGATGAGTCTAATGCCTCTTTAAAACACTTACTTATTTCTGGCTATACTTTAGAATTTGATCCTAATGTCTATGAATATCAATTAGATGTCAATAACTTAAGTCCTCTTTTGATAACTCCAACACCAACATCTCCTGGAGCTTTCGTTAACATAACTGGTAATGAAAATACTTTAAAAGATGGCGACGTTATTACTTTGTATGTTCAAAGTCCAAACGGATACTATCATAAAGAATATACAATTCAAGTTAACTATAAAAAACAAACGTCTAATCAAACTAAGCTTTTACGAACTATTATGATTGTTTTAATTGTTATTTTAGTAGCAGCATTAATTATTAATGCGACAAACAAAAAACATCATCGCAGTATCATTAAAAAGAAAAACGATGATTCTAAAAATAGTCAAAAAGAAGTGCCTAGTGATAATATTCAACCAACGAGTCAAGCTAATCAATTTAATCAAGTTAATCAAGATGTCTCTAATCCTAATAATCAGGTTTAGAGATTCTTGATTGTAAATAATACAAAAAGAATTTAATTAATATTGACTAATAAACCAATCAAATATATAATTAAATTATGATAGAAAGAGGAAGAATTATGAAAAAGAAAAATGGTTTTACACTAGTTGAGTTACTTGCTGTTATCGTTGTTTTAGCAATCATTATGATAATCGCTATACCATCAGTATTAGAGGTTATGAATACAGCAAGAAAACAATCGTTTGCACTATATGTAGATAAAGTAGTTACAGCAGTACAAACACAATATACTTATGATTCGAATGGAGGAGCAATTCAAGGAGCAGGGTTCTATGTATATGATATAACTCAAGACCTAGGATTAACATCAACTGGATCTTATAAAGGTTACGTTACAGTAAATGCTTATGATGTTGATAATCCTAAATATATTATTGAATTATACGATAACAACTATATCTTACATAATTACAATGTATCTGATTATGGAATGCCAACTCAAAATTCTGATCAAATATTACCAAGAAATTCAACTACATCTCCTGCTGACCATCCATATATAGCATGTCATAATGCTGGTGGTGATTCTTGTTATACAAGAAAGGGATTGTTAATTTCTCCAGTAAGCACTTCAGAAAAATAATAAAATTTTAATAGAACAACTATATATTAGTTGTTTTATTTATGCTATAATTTTTAATAGGTGATATTAATGTTAATCATAGGAAGTCATGTATCTTATAAAAATGATACACAATTAATCGGTAGTGTTGAAGAGGCATGTGCATATGGAGCCAATGCTTTTATGTTCTACACAGGAGCTCCCCAAAACACTATGCGTGGAGCAATCGATGATTTAAAAACTTACACAGCTTTATCAATGATGAAGGAAAACAATATTGAATTAGAGCATGTTATATGTCATGCCCCATACATTGTTAATCTAGCTAATAATATTGATTTAGAAAAATATCAATTTGCCCAAAACTTCTTACGTCAAGAGATTGAAAGATGTGAAACTTTAGGAGTAAAATACATGGTTCTTCATCCAGGAAGTGCCACTAAATTAGATCGCGTAACAGCCTTGAATAATATAATTAGAGGTTTAAATAATATTTTAATAAGTAGTGATAATATTGTCATTTTACTAGAAACAATGGCCGGTAAAGGGACTGAGTTGGGTAAAGATATCAGTGAATTAAAATACATTATTGATAACATTGAATATCAAGATAAAATAGGTGTTTGCCTAGATACTTGTCACTTAAATGATTCTGGCATTGATATGAGTGATTTTGATGCTTATTTAGATCTTTTTGATGAAAATATTGGTATTAACAAAATTGGCTGTATTCATGTTAATGATTCAAAAAATCCTCTTAATTCTCACAAAGATCGTCATGAGAATATTGGCTTTGGAACAATCGGATTTGATAACTTAATGAATGTAATTTATAACAAAAGACTAGAAAGTGTTCCAAAGATTCTTGAAACTCCATATATTGATCGTGAATATGCTCCATACAAACAAGAAATTGAAATGATAAAGAAAAGAGAAATGAATTCTAATCTTTACACAGATATTCTTGACTATTATCATAAGTAGAAGGCGGTTGTATGAATAAGACAGTAACAATAAAAAATGATATTAAATTAAATGATAATATTGAAGATTTTCTAAATCCTGATTATATATATATTCCCCTTGAGGAAGAAGACTCCCTTGCTATTTCTATTGGTAAAAAGATTCTTAAAGAAGATCAGTTAATTAAAAATCGTAAAGTCTTTAGCCCCATATCGGGAAAATACATTGGTCAAACTGATTCAATGTATATTAATAATAGAAATGTCCGTTGCATGGTTTTAGAAAACGATTTTAAAGAAAAGACGGATAAGAAAAAAGGCGCAATTAAATATATTAATGAATATTCTAAAAAAGAACTTTTAGAATATATTGAGATGTATGCTGTTTGTAGTCGCGAAATTGATAGTTGTAAAAAAATTCTTGTTATTAATGGTATTGACTCTGATCCGTTTGAAAAAGCTTATTCTTTTATCATTAACAATTTTTGCTCCAAAATTCTTGAAACAATTGATGCTATTTCATCCATTCTATCAATTGAACATACTTATTTGTCAATTAATAACCATGATGCTAACAATGTTATTAATTTATCAAATCATATTGGAACCTATCCTAACATTAAATTAAAACTATTACCTGATATATATCCCATAGGTTATAAAGAAATAATTATTCAAAATACCTTAAATAAAAAGCAAATAAATGAAGGATATATTTACTTAACTGTGGAAGATATTTTTAATATTTATAATGTTTTAAAGCGCAAAAAACCGATTCTTGAAAAACTTATAACGATCTCTGGAGACTCAATCGAAGAGAGTAAAGTTGTTAATGTAAAAATTGGTACAAGCATGTCAGATTTAATAAAAAACTGTTGCAATGTCACTAATGATAAGTATTTTGTCATTGTCAATGGTCTTATTGCTGGTAGTACTTTAGAGTCGTTAAATGCTCCAATAACTAACGATATTAAATCTATATTTTTAAATACCAAATGTGAAGAAAAAGAAAAAAAGTGTATTAACTGTGGCTTATGCAATTTAAAATGTCCAGTTGGTCTTAATCCTAAATATATTAAAGAACATAAAAAAGCCGATCGTTCAAAGTGTATTGGTTGTGGTCTATGTTCTTACATTTGTCCATCAAAGATTAACTTCAAACCGTTTTTAGGAGGTAAAGATGAATAATAATATATATGTTAGAAATAAAACTTCAATCAAAACCATATCATTAACTAGGATAATATTTTTATTACCCTTAATTATCTATGGTATTTATAAAAATGGTCTATATTTATATCAACATGGATTCACAAATCTTTTTGGCCTTTTTCGACCAATAATCTTAATTTTGGTTGGGGCAATAGTTGGTTTGATGGTGAATGTAATCTATGAAAAAGGTTTTAAGCATAACACTGCTCGTTTCGATGAAATATTATTCTCATCATTCCATATTGAATATGGTATTTTACTTGCTTGTCTTTCAAGTATTAATACTAATATCATTGTTTTTATCTTTGCGACTCTTATAGTATTTATGTTATCTAAGTTTTTAAATAATCGCATTAATACTATGGCAATAACCTTCATCGTCATATACTCGATATCATTTATTACAGGTGGTTACATATTCGCTAATAGTTATGAATTAAGTAAGACATTTTCTCTAAACTTTTTAGATTATTTGATTGGTCGTGGAACCGGTGGAATTGCCTCAACACATATCTTACTATTGCTAGTTGCTCTTGTTGGTATGCATTTAACTAATAATAATAAAACTGATATTACCATTTATAGTATAATATCTTACATAATACCAGCATTTATCTATGGTCTCCTTGCTCATAAAGATATTTTAAGCTTAGTGTTTTTGAATAATTATTTATTTATATTTAGTTATATAGCAACTGACAGTGTTACTAGTTGTTATACGACTAATGGAAAATTTATTTACGGCGTATTAATTGGACTTTCGACTTTTGCTTTGTCATTTGTTAATCCAATTCTCTCTCCCTTTATAAGTATCGCGATTTTTAGTATTCTTAATAATCTTATTGACCGCAAAGGAAATCTATTGAAAAAGAGCTAAAAATTGATTATAATTAAAGAAAGAAAAGAGGTATAAGTATGGGAAAATTTTGTACAAACTGTGGCGCGAAGTTAGAAGAAAATCAAGAAAAATGTACATCATGTGGTAAGGTATTAGTTGCTAATAGTAATAATACTAGCAATAACACAAATACAAATTCTACATCAAATAACCAAGTTTATCAAACATCAACTCAAAAAAGTAAAGTATGTGCAGGTCTTCTAGGAATCTTTCTTGGATGTTTTGGTGTACACAACTTCTACTTAGGATTCTCCGGCAAAGGAGTCGCTCAATTATTATTGACTTTGTTAGGTTGGCCTTTATGCGGTATGGGTCCTGTTGCTTCTGGTATTTGGGGCTTTATTGAAGGTATTATGCTCCTAACTGGTAGTATTGATAAAGACGCAAGTGGCAATCCATTAGGTGAGTAGTTAACACAAACTTAACAGATTAAGAAGAACATATTAAGATAATATGTTTTTTTTATGATAAAATTATACTAGGTGAGAATATGAAAGAAGCGATTAAAAAACTTGATAAACCTTTATTAATTGTTACCATTATTCTTTCAATTTTTGGACTTGTAATGATTTTTTCATCTTCAAGTATCTCTGCCGTTTTACAATATAAGCTAACAGAGTATTATTTCTTTAAAAAACAAGCTTTATTCATCATTGCTGGAGTAATACTAAGTCTTATAATTATTTGTATACCAACGACAAAATATAAGGGACTATCTGTACTAGCTATTCTTTCTATTTTTGTCGTATTAGCTCTTTTAAAAACCTATGGTACAGTCACAAACTCAGCTCGTTCATGGCTTGATATTGGGCCCATTTCCTTACAGCCTAGTGAATTTGCCAAGACAATCATTATTTTGTTTTTAGGCTGTTGGTATGGAAGTCGATCTCATAAAAAGAAACCATTTAAATCGTTTTATGACATATTTATTCCTTTAATACCTTGTATTGGCATCTTTTTTCTTGTTGCAGCTGAGCCAGATTTAGGAACTGCTTGTATAATTGCCTTTATTTGTATTTTTATCTTTTTTACTTTACCATTTCAAAAGAATAAATTATTATCGTTTATGAAAATAGGTTTAATTGTTGGAGTCATTGGCGTAATGCTATTTTTAAATAGTAATTCTAATCTTTTAACTTCAACACAAGCTTCTCGTTTTAACTTTAAAAATCCCTGTAGTAGATATTTAGAAGAAACTGGCTATCAAGTATGTAATGGCTATATTGCAATTAATAATGGTAGTATTTTTGGTGTAGGGCTAGGAAAATCTTCCCAAAAATACCTTTATTTACCTGAGTCACATACCGACTTTATATTTCCTATTATTGTTGAAGAACTTGGTATTGTTGGTGGAGGAGCAGTTTTTATTCTCTACATAGTTCTTCTATATCGAATTTTAGTTATTGCTCGTAATGCGAAAAGTTTAACTGGTAGTATTATTGCTTTTGGAACATTTAGTTATATTCTTATGCACATTTGTGTTAATATTGGTGGATTGCTTGCTTTAATTCCTCTTACTGGTGTTCCTTTACCATTCTTAAGTTATGGTGGTAGCTTTATGCTTAATTTACTTATTTTACTTGCACTTACTCAAAGAGTTGCAATTGAAACAAAATCAAAGAAAGTTGGAAAATAAGATGAACGGAATCGATTTAACAATTATAGATGATACAATTACTAATCTTGATGAAATAATTGCTTATTTAAAGAGTATTGAATTAGATGCGAATATGTCAGAACACTTAAAAACATTAAAGAATAGTTTATCTTCCAAAGAACTTGCTAATAAAAAAGAACTAGAAAACATTATTAATACCAAGATTATGGAATATGAAATTAATCATTCACAAGAAATTGATAATATAACTACATTAAGAATTTTGCAAGAAACTAATGAAGAGTTTAAGAGTATTGGAATTATTCAAACACTTCCAGAAAAGAATGATTCAAACCGTTATATTGACTATATAACTTATACTAACGAATCTGGAACCCTTGAGGTTTTATGCTGTGACTCTAAAAATTTCATTAATGACTTTATTGCATCGCATAAAAACCAAATTCAAACATACTCTTCTAAAGAAGTATTTCATCATTTTAAAGAATATATTCATCGCGAATTAAAGTTTGCTAGCAAAGAAGAATATGATCAAGATGAAGGTATGCAAAGATCTAGTCTTGTTCGTGAAGCACAAATAGAAGAAGCGGAATATGAAACAATGGTTGAATATCAAAACAAATACTCAATCCAAGGAAAAATTGAAATAACTGTTGATCAATTCGGCGAGCGATTATATCGTTTAGGGGATGGCTTATTTACTTTTAAAACAATTGATGGAAAAAGAGTTATGGAAACTTTAAAAACACCAACTATAAGACAAAACAAGGTTGATGATTTACTAGCTGAATTAGATGCGGTAGAAAGTACCCCTCAAGTTGAGACAATTAAACCTGTGGAAGAAGACCAAAAAACTAGAGCCGATGAATCATATGCTGCGATTGAACTTATTGAAGAGTATCAGTTTGATGAAGAAGAATTTAAAGAGATTACAGCTAAACGTGATGTCTACGAAGCACCACTTTCTGAATACGAAGAACACCTGCTTAATATCTACATAAAATATCTACTGAATAAGATGAAAAAAGATGTCGAAAATAATATTGCTTATAACCATGAAACTGAATTAATCCATGATTATCTTGAGTCACCACGTGGAGAGAATAATTCGATTGTCGCAACTTATCAAGATATTAAACAAGGTATTGCTAAAGAAAACGAATTATCTGGCCTTGAAAAAGAATTTGCAAGCATTTATCTTTATAATAAAGAACAAATGCATACTCTTGGTCTAGATCAAACTCGTGATAAAAAACTTGAATTAAACTTTGCTAAAATTGATGAAAACGGTATTTCCACGATTGTAATGCTTATGGAGATAATTATATTAGCAATGTTTGTAATCATGATTTTAAGACTTGATATCTAATATTTTAGAAAGTATAATAAAACATAAGGAGAGAAAAGTATGAATTATATAGAAGATGCAGAGCTTAGTATGCTAAAAGCAATTGAAAATTTAGAAGCACGATTAATAACAGTTCGTGCTGGACGTGCCAATGCTAGTATGTTAAACGGAATAATGGTGGAGTACTATGGATCACTTTCTCCAATTAATAGTCTAGCTAATATAACTGTTCCTGAAGCTCGTCAATTATTTATTAAACCTTTTGATAAATCAGCAATTAAAGATATTGAAAGGGCTATCAACGAAGCTAATATTGGTATAACACCAACAAACAATGGCGAAATGGTTATTTTAACTGTTCCTCAATTAACTGAAGAAACTCGTCGCCAATACGTTAAACAAGTAAGTGAAATGGGTGAACAAGCAAAAATAGCTTTAAGAAATGCTCGTCAAGATGCCAACAATGCAATTAAAAAGGATGAAGAATTAACAGAAGATCAAGAAAAAAGTCTTCAAGATGATGTTCAAGAATTAATTAATAAGTACAATAAAATCGTTGATGAGAAAATTAAAGAAAAAGAAAATGAATTAATGAGTGTTTAAGATAACACTCATTTTTTTACCTTCAAAACAATTTTTTTCTTTGAATGCCTTGAAAAATAAAATAAATAGGGTATATAATATAAATAGAATAAAATAGACATAAGAAGGTAGGGTAAATCTATATGCGAAAAAAAATGTTAGATTTTATAACTAGTAATCCAAAGAAATTTATATTTACTTGCAGTTTTATTTTTATATTTATTATAGCTTGTTTTATGATGACAGGTTCTTTTGCGGTACTAAAACCGATAAAAACTGTTAATATTACCTCAGAGAAGGTTAGTTATACTAAAAAAGAACCAGGCTCTTATAATATCGAAAAAAGTGCCGAATGGATTGGTAAAGGAAAAGCTCGCATCACCTTTGATGTAGACACGGTTATCAAAAAGAATAATAATTTTACTGATGTCATATTTGTTTTAGATAGTTCAGGATCAATGATTAATGCTAAAATAGCTAAAGTTCAATCTGATGCTAAAGACTTAATTGAAACTCTATTAAGCACAGACGGAAATCGTGCTGCCATCGTAACCTTTGATACTGACTCAACAATACTTTCATATTTAACAAATAATAAAAATGAATTAATATCAAAAGTTGATTCATTAGCTGCCTACGGAACGACTAATTACTATCAAGCTTTAGTTAATGTCGATAAAATATTAAAAAATTATACGAAAGAAAATGATCGTGAAATAGTCGTCTTATTTTTAACTGATGGTTATCCAAACGAAGATACTCCAAACGAAGTAGCGTTTTATTCGTATTTAAAGAATCAATACCCATATGCTACTATCAATGGTATTCAATATGAAATGGGTGAAGAAGTACTTGACCCAATTCGCAGTATATCGGACAATCAATATATTGCTTATGTCGATAATTTAAAGAATATATTATATGAAGCAGCAGATACTCCTCTTGCCTATAGTGAGTTTACTATTACTGATTATTTAGATGATCGTTATTTCACTATTGATAGCATTGAAAGTGTAAAAACATCGCTTGGAACTGCTACCTTAGAATATGAAGGATCTACGCCAAAAGTTATTTGGACAATGAATAATGGTATTTTGAAATCAGGATCTAAAGCTACTATGACTATTGATGTTAATTTAAAGGATGAATATCTTGGCTCTGAAGGATTATATCCAACTAACCGCAAAGAAGATATTACATCTAAAATACCTGATAACCCTGATGAAGACTTTGAAAGTCCAAAAACACCTGTATTAAGTGAATCTTATGAGGTACGCTATGAAGCTAATGCTCCTGATGGATGTACTGTAACAAACACTCCTAATACAGAAAAACATACCGTATACGATACAGTTAAAATAAGTGAAGAAAAACTTACATGTGGCAACTATCAATTTAAGGGTTGGGAGATTGTTACTGATGATGTTAAGAAAATGAATGATGATTATTTTACAATGCCAGAAAAAGATGTTGTATTACGAGGAGTTTGGTCATCTTTAAATATAAGCAAGAGTATGAGTGGTGAAGTATCAAAAGTTCAAACTCTTTATAAGATAATGGCCGATGGAGCTGTAAGTGATGATACTGCTAGTACACATGTCTATAATCAAGATGGTATACATTTTGAATATTGTCCTTCTTCATCAAATGGACAAGGTATTTACAAAATAGCAAGTACATCTTCAAATAAGCATCCAATTTATTATTATCGTGGGGATGTTACAAATAACAACGTAAGTTACGCAGGATTCTGTTGGAAAGCAGTTAGAACAACAGAAACAGGCGGTGTAAAACTTCTATATAATGGTCGAGCTAGCAGCAATGGAACATGTTCTAATATTACTCAAACTACAATTGGTACAAGTGCATTTAATAACGACAATGGATCTTTAGCTGACGCTGGATATATGTATGGTAGTGTATATAAAAATGAATTCTTAGGTGACTATGAAATGTATCTACTAGCAAGTGTGATAGATACTAATGATTATTATGGCACTGATGTTAATATTGTAACCGCATCTGACGGTAGAAAACTATATTATTTAACAAATCAAACGCAAATGAAAGACCCAAGCAATATCGCTTCTCTTGTTGGAAAATACTTATCAGTTTATCCAACAGATTCTAGCAATATGGTTGACCGTGTTCTTTATATTGTTGGCTATGAAAGTAATTTATTATTTTCTGTTGAAGTATCTGATGGTAAAAAATATCCTGATTATTATATAAATGTTGGTGATGATTTGACTAGAAATGGGGATGGAACTCTTACCTTAACAAATGTCACTAAGGTAACTCCAGAAGCATGGTTTAAAAATTATCAAAGTTATAAAAATAAATATACCTGCAATTCAACTTCATCTACTTGCGCAAATCCATCATTTATTACGGCAGCTGACATACAAGGATACGAATATATACCTGTTGGGGATTATGTATATGGTTCTAGTTTCACATATAATAATGGTACATATACACTAAACAATACTGTTCAATTCTATGATTGGAACAATAATAAAGAACAAGTAAATAATCATCACTATACATGTTTTAATTCGACTGGAACTTGTAGTGAACTATATTATATTTATAATACAGCTCGTAACGAAAATACAGGAGCTGATGGAATATTCTATATTAGACTAAACAATGGTAAATCTGTCGATAATGCCATTACAGAAATGCAAACTAATACAAACGATTCGGAAATTAAAAAGGTCGTTGATTCATGGTATGAAAGAAATATTTTGAATACTCAATACAAGAATATTATTGAAGATACACCATATTGCAATGCTCGTGATATGAATAAAATCGGAAATGATGATCAATACATCAATAATGGTTGGCTACCTAATGGCGGAAATATCAAATATCCTTTACTATTTAGTAGTTATGGTAAATTATATTTTAATCAAAAACCAATCCTTGAATGTAACCAAAACGATGCATTCACAGTTGACACTAAAAATGGTAATGGTTCCTTAAAATATCCAATTGGGTTACTTACTGTTGAAGAAAGTAAATTAGTTGGATCATGTAATAACTATATTAATTCTGCTGATCAATATTGGCTATTATCGCCAATTCAAATGGTTGCTCAAGATGCCTATGGATTCTCATTAGGTCAAGAACAATCGTATTTAACTCCAACTGCATATTCTACTGGTGTTCGTCCAGTTATATCAATCAAACCTGGAGTTAGAGTAGGTGGAGGTACGGGAGAAGCAAATGATCCATACCGCCTTGAATTAGATTAAAAATAACAATAGAAAGGAAAAGCATATGACAACATTTATCAAAGAAAAACTAAATAAACGCTCTTTGCTTCTTCTAGTTATTGTCTTTGGACTAATCGCGATCTTTTTATCACAATTTAGTTTTGCCAATAAAATAGAAGAAAATGATGTCAGAGTAAAAGAAAACTCCGAATTAACATATTATCTTGACGTAATTTATGATGGTAAGGATAGTAATGTTATAACTTCAAGTGATACTGCTACAGCAGAAGTTCGTTCAGACATCATTCATGTTTCCGATAAAATTCCTGAGGGACTAACGTTTAAACGTTTTATAACTAGTGACGATGGAACAATTGGTGCTGTTAAGAGAAGTGATGGATCTAGTTGTCCAGGTTACGTGGTTAACGATGCAGCTGGCCTTAAATATGACGAAAATACTCGAACTGTATCATTCGATGTTAAGAACTTAAAAGCTGGATGTAAATTAACTGTTGGAATAGTTACGCAAACACCATATTTAGATGATTATGGTGTCGATCGTATGGATTTTTACAATACAGGTCACGCTAATGAAAATGATACATCGATAAATTCAAATACTGTTCATGCCTATATTGGACGTGAAGATATGACTGACTATGTTGTAAGTTATTCGTATACTGGAACTATTCCTCCAAATGCACCAAACGCTCCAGGTAATGCATCTTATATTGCTGGAGTTACAGTTGGTGTTGAAGCAGAACCTAAAGTTCCTGGGTATACCTTCTCTGGTTGGAAAACAGAAGAGGTAATTGTTACTAATGGTAAATTTTCAATGCCCGAAAAAAATGTTATATTTGTAGGAAGTTTCACAGAAAACCCTGCTTATGATGTAACTTATGTGGTAAATGGTGCAGCCCCTGAAAACTTTAAATCACCATCAAAGAAAACCTATAATGTTGGTGTTGACGTTAAAGTTGACTCCTTGAAGGTTGGCGATATTGTTGATGGATATCGTTTTCTAGGATGGAAACCTAAAGAAGACATTGATATCTCCACAGGAGAGTTTCAAATGCCAAACAAGAATGTTGAACTAGTTGGACAATTTGAAAGAGTAAAGTATACGGTTACTTATGAATTCCAAGGAAGTATAAGACCAACTAATGAATCATCTATATTACCGAAACCAAATAGTTATTATCCAGGTGATACTGTAACTGTTGAAAATAATATTCCTAGTACAACTTGTAAAGTTGATGGAAGTGATACTGTTAAAAAGTGTACATTCCTAGGATGGTATAAAGATACAACCTTCGAGATGCCAGAAAAAGACGTGATAATCTACGGCGAATGGAAGATTACAGATGGTTTATTTTCACCAACAATTATGAAAGATCTAGTAGATAATAGATCAAGTTACCAAAATGGTGAGGAGATAAAATTCAAAATAACTGTTGTTAATACAGAAAATTATCCAATTCATGATGTCCTACTTCAAGAAGAGTTAGATGGAGTCACATTTATTAATGGAGAAGACTATACAGTTCTAAATGATAAATATGTCAAAATAGAAACTGTTCCAGCTAATGGAAATGTTATTGTGTATGCTCGTTTTATTGCTGGTAATGATATTTTAAAAACTTATACAAATAAAGTTGAAATAATCGGCGCAATCGCTGATGAAAAAGAATTTGATACAAGTAAAGAATACATTGCTGAAAAAGATTTCACAGTATCTAATATTCGTCTTACCATAAATAAAACTAATAACAAAAACAAAAAATTAAATGGGGCCATATTCACTTTATATGAAGATGAGAATCTTACTAAGCCAGTCGAAGAAGGTCTTGTATTTACAAAACTTGAAACTAATAAAGTATACTACTTAAAAGAAACTAAAGCGCCTACAGGCTATAAATTATTAGGAAAAACAATTAAAGTAACTGTTAATAATTTAGGTAATATTACTTTAGAAGGATATCAAGCTACTGGCTCAAACGGTAACTATCAAACAACTATCATCAATGAAGAAATTGACATCTTACCAAATACAGGTGGACCTGGTAATGTCTATTTCATTATAATTGGTACATTAACTATTATAGTTTCTTGTATTGGATACATAATATATCATAAAAAGAAAGGAGAAAGTCGAGTATGAAAACATTTAAGAAGATAGTTATTTCATTCCTTCTTTCTTTTGCCTTAATCCCAAGTGTTATTGCAGCAGAAATTGGAAGTATTAAAGGGACTTATTCTTATGATAATATTCCCTTTAATGACACTAAGGTCTATTTATATAAAATAGCCAATATGAATGAACAAGACAAATTCATATATTTAGATTCTTATTTAAATTTTGAATTAGATATTAATACTCTTGGTTCTACAGAGTGGCAAAACTATGCGAATACTTTATATAATTACATAAAAAGTAACAGTATTGTATATAATGATTTAATAAACACCGATGCTACTGGTAACTATATATTTAAAAATCTAAATAAGGGATTATATTTATTAATATTTGAAGATATTAGTAAGAATGGTAGCATCTATACCTCATCACCAACCTTAATAAGTATTCCTAATCGTGATGATATAACAGGTGCTTATACCTATGATATAACTGTTAATAGTAAAGTTGAAGAAGAAAAAATTGAGGAAGTTCCTAAACCAACGACAACTGAAGCAATCACAACTGCTCCAAATATAATAGACGTTCCTCAAACATCTGATAATATAATGATTTATATTGTGCTATTTATCGTATCATTATTAATTTTACTTATCATTGGATGTTATATATTTAAATTAAAAAAGGAGAACGAAGTAAATGAAAATAATGAAGAAAAACAATAGAATAGTATTATTAATCATTATGCTATTAGCTCAATTTTTGATAACTAGTAGCGTTAGTGCAGCATCTTTCACATTAGGAACTAAGGGTGGCACAACTGATCCAAACAGTCGTATTGTAAATGACAAAAGAACACTAACTATTAGTGGAGTAGAAGGAAATGACGTTTTAACAGCTGTAAAGATAATTGATGTTTATTATAATACTGCCGCTAATACTATAAGTTATGAATTTACAGAAAACTTTAAAGCTTACCTAGCTAGTACAACCACCTACCAAAATTTAACAATTGAAGAATATAATCAATTAACTTCAGGTAATATTACGAGTGGGTCTGTTACTACAACTTCAACTCTAGATAAACTAGTAAGTGGTTTTGTGTCTTATATCAATAATAATAATATAGTTGGAACTAATTTAACTGCATCAGGCACAAATAGAAGTGCATCTCTCGCTGCTGGATCTTATCTTGTATTGCCTTCATCAACTACTAAAATTTATGCTGTTATGGTCGGAAATTTAAGTGTTAGTGAAGTTAATAATGAATGGCAATTAAATGATCAATCCATTGTTGCTAAAGTGAGTAATCCAGGAGTAGTAACTAAAAGCGTTCTTGGTGATAAAGATAGTAATTCTTTTAACATCGGAACTGAATTTAGTTATGAAATAACAGGATCTATTCCAACATATCCAACAAATGCAACCAATAAAAAATACTTAATTACTGATACCATGTCAAATGGCTTAACATTCATGGGTTTATCAAGCGTTTCTGTTCTTGATGGAATAACTGAGTTAACCGTTAACAATAATGGAACAGTTACTGATAGTAGTAACAATACTGTTGCGACTATAAATGTAAATGATCAAGTAATAACAATCGATTTTAATTTAGATAGTGTTACTAGTAACACTATCACTGTAACTTATAAAGCTAAACTTAATAACAATGCAACTATTGGAAATGAAGGAAATACCAATGATGCTAAATTGACATATTCTAATAATCCATATACGGATAGTACTTATGATTCTGAGACATCTACTACAAAAGTTTATACCTATGGAATAGACATCTTAAAATATTCTGGTACTGATAAATCTACCGTTTTAAAAGATGCTATATTTGATATTTATAGTGATGCTGCTTTAATCAACAAAGTTGGCTCAATTACAACTGGTACAAATGGCCGTGGAACCTACAAAGGACTATCCTCAGGTACTTATTATTTAAAAGAGACTAAAGCTCCTAGTGGACATGCTTTATTAAGTAATGCCATTACTGTAAAAGTAGCTACTGATAATGCAAATGAATTAGCAAGCAATCCTGGTTACTATTTTCAAGAAATATCGAATAATCGTAATAGTGTTTTACCATTCACTGGTGGTTCAGGAACTTATGTATTTACAATAATTGGTATTCTAATTGTAATAGTTTCAACAATTATATATATTATTTATCGCAAAAAGAAAAAGAATAGTGATATTCGTGAAAAATAGTAAGAAATATATTCCTACAATTTGTTTTATTTTCTTTATTATAGTAGGAATTTCTATTATGTTATATCCAGTTGTAATAAGCTATTATAATTCTAAAAAAGAGCATCAAGTTATTGGCGAATACAGCGATACAGTAAAGAAATCTAATAATTATGATTATTTATTTGAAAGTGCTAATAAATATAATCATGAGTTAAATAATGAGGTTATAACTGATGCTTTCACTAAAGATACAGAAATTTCTAGTGATGAATATAATAGTTTATTAAATATTAATAATGATGGAGTAATTGGATATATCAAAATTCCCAAGATAGATGTAAATATTCCCATCTATCATGGTACAAGCACTAAAGTACTTGAAAAAGGAATAGGTCATTTTGAAGGAAGTTCTCTACCAATTGGTGGAGAGAGTACTCATTCCATTTTATCTGGTCACCGAGGTCTACCTTCATCAAGATTATTTTCGGATTTAAATCAATTAGAAATAGGAGATATGTTCTATATTTATGTTTTAGACCAAGTTCTAGCATATAAAGTAGATAAAATCTCCACTGTCGAACCATCTAATATAGAAAATCTAAAAATAGAAGAAGGTAAAGACTTTATAACCTTAGTTACTTGTACTCCATATGCGATAAATACTCATCGATTGCTAGTTCGTGGGACTAGACTAACATTCAATGAAAGTGAATTAAAAAGTATGTCTGTAAATAAGAAATTATCATCTTCAGATATCATACTAATTATCGGACTAATTATAGTAAGTATTTCTATTGGAACATCTTTTGTAATAATTAATAAGATAAATAACAATACTAATAAAGATGAAGTATTAAATCGTGATAATGTTAAAATAAGATTAAAAAATATAATGGATTTTTCCAAAAATGAATAGAAGGAAAGAATATGAAGAAAATTAAGATATCAATATTTGTATTTGTTGTAGCTTTAATTACTTTAATTTTTTCCTTTTTTAATATTATCATTTGGTGGGGAGATAATCACGAGATAGAATCCGCAATTAAACTCGTTCAAGAAGTTACTCCGGTCAAAGTAATAACCTTAACTGATGAAGAAGTGAGTGAGGAAGAGAGTTATGTATCCGCTGATCTAACGGAAATAAATAAAATAAACGATGAAGTAGTTGGGTGGATAAATATTCCCAATACATCTATTAATTATCCAATTGTAAAACATGCTGATAATTCTTTTTATTTAACTCATTCTTTTGATAAGTCTAAAAATAAAGCCGGATGGGTGTTTATGGATTATCGCAATAATATTAATTTTGATGATAAAAACACCATAATATATGGTCATAATAGACTTGATGGCTCAATGTTTGGAAGTCTTTCTAATTTAACGCAAAAAGACTACTTAAATAGTCAAGACCATTTAATCTATCTATCAACTCCTGAAGCTAACTACGTTTATGAAATATTTAGTCTATATCATATTGATACAACGGATGATTATTTAAAAATTGATTTTGACAATCAAACGTTTAATGAATGGGTGACGATGGTAACAAATCGAAGTATACATAATTTTCAAAGGGAAATTTCTTCCGATGATCAAACACTTACCTTATCAACTTGCTATAAGCATGTAAAAAAATTAGTTGTTCATGCCAAACTTATTCGCAGTCAAACAAAATAAAAGTGATTAGCTTGCACTAATCACTGATATAAAATAGAATACAAGTGGTACTATAAAAGATGCCAACATTGCTATAAACATAAACCAAACAAAGATTTTAACGCCTAATGAACTAGAGCTTTCTTTGTTTTTTTTATATCTTTTTTTTGGTTGTTTAATTTTAATGTCACCAACCACACCATTATCATTACTCATAAAATCACCTAAAAAAATTATATAATATTTTGCATAATTTTAAAAGTATTAAATATTATTTAATAGGTGAAAATATGAAAAATAGTAAGAATATAGCATTATACGTAGCAATTGTATTATTAATATCTATTATAACGGGATTCATTTACGGAATAAATAATCCGGTCGATTTAACTGATTACCTAAATAGTCTAACCAATAAAAACTCTTTATTTTTAATTCACACCTTAATAATTATTGGTATCTTTTTTAGTACATTATCTCTTATAAATCCTATAATAGAATCTATTATCTTTGGAATTGAAGGAATTAGTATAGGTTTCACTATTTCTCTATTTTTTAAACAATATAAATTAAAAGGCCTTTTATATAGTTTGATAACAACTATCGTGAATAAAGGAATATATTTATTACTTTTGTTATATCTGTTTATTATTAGTATTAATTATGTAAATAGAATTCTTAAAAATATTTTTGGCATCAACAATGATTATGTAAATTATTCTATTAAACCATTAATTAAAAAGTTTACATTAATTCTAATATTTAGTTTGATAAATAATACCATCATTTACTTTTTTGGAAATATGTTTTTAAATTATTTAACATTTATGCTATAATGTGGTGGTGGAAGTGGTATTATGGCTCAAAAAGTAGTAATAGGTATGTCAGGCGGTGTAGATTCATCTGTAGCTGCCTATATCTTACAAAAACAAGGTTATGAAGTAATAGGTTTATTTATGCGTAATTGGGATTCCATGATCAATAATGATATCGAAGGAAATCCTAATATCGGGGAAAATATCTGTCCTCAAGAACAAGACTATAATGATGCACTAGCAGTTTGCAATAACTTAGGCATTCCTCTTCATCGAGTAGATTTTATTAAAGAATATTGGGATAATGTCTTTACTTACTTTCTAGAGGAATTAAAAATAGGGCGTACTCCTAATCCTGACCTTATGTGCAACAAATATATAAAATTCGATGTATTTATTAAAGAAGCAAGAAAACTAGGTGCTGATTATATAGCAACAGGTCACTATGCTCAAATTAAAGGCTGTAAATTATATCGTGCCGCGGACTTAAATAAAGATCAAACTTATTTTTTAGCGCAAGTAACTGCTGAGCAACTAAAAGATGTTTTATTTCCCATTGGTGATTTAACGAAGCCAGAAGTACGCAAAATAGCTGATGAGATCAATCTTCCAACAGCTAAGAAAAAAGATTCAACGGGGATATGTTTTATTGGTGAGCGTAATTATCAAAAATTTATTCAAAATTATTTAAAACCTAATCCTGGTAATATAATTAACGTTGATACTAATGAGATAATTGGTAAACATGAAGGATTAATGAACTATACGATTGGTCAAAGACGTAATGTTGGAGTTTCTGGCTTTCAAGACAAACACTTTGTCGTTGGCAAAAATGTTGCTAAAAATGAGTTATATGTTGCTTTTGGTGATGATCCTGAGACTTTATATTCTGATGAATGCATTATTGACAACATCAACTTTATCTCACCAAATCATCCTGCCTTTTGTACAGCGAAATTCCGTTATCGTGGTCCTGACCATGAAGTTATTCTTGATTATTTAGATAGTGGAGAAATCAGTGTTAAATATCCAAGTAAGGTTAAAGCTGTTACACCAGGGCAAGCTTGCGTTTTATATTTAGGAGAACAATGTCTTGGAAGTGGCATTATCAAAGAAGTTCGAAAAAATGGTAAGAAACTATGGTATTTATAGTTTCTTTTTTTCATATTTTACAATTTTTTTAAAAATAATCACAAAATTTGAAGTAAAATTGCAAGTTACGGTTAATAAGTATAATTAGAGGGTGATTTTGTGGCAGTCATACCAAACGAAGAATTAAATCGTATTCAATCAGCAGCTAACATTGTTGAAATAATTAGTTCTTATATCAATTTAGAAAAACAAGGTAAGAACTATTTTGGTGTGTGCCCATTTCATGATGACCACAATCCTTCGATGAGTGTAAGTGAAGAAAAGGGATTATTTACCTGCTTTGTTTGCCATAAGACTGGTAATGTATTTTCCTTTGTTCAAGATTATGAAAACGTAACATTTATTGAAGCTGTCAAAATAGTTGCTAGTAAAGTTGGTATTGAACTTGATGCGGGGATTAAAGATACTAGTAAGTATGATAAGCATTATGAAGCTGTTGAACTAGCTTTAAAGTTTTATCAAAATAATTTAAAAAGTAAAGATGGTAAAAAAGCTAGTGATTACCTAAAACAAAGAGGAATAAATGAGGAAATAATTGAAGAGTTCAATATTGGTTATGCGCCTTCCAACTATGATACAATAACTAAACTTTTAGTAAATAAAGGATTCGATGAACAGTTACTAATTGATGTTGGTCTTGCTAATCGCGGAAATACTACTTACGATTTATTTCGAAATAGAATTACATTTCCTATCCATAATTCAAGTGGTAAACCAATTGGTTTTTCAGCTCGTATTTACGAAGATGTCAATGAAGCTAAATATATAAATACCAAAGAAACAGTAATATTTAAAAAAGGACGAACCTTATTTAACTATCATCGGGCTCAAAATGAAGCTCGTCGAAAAAAATACTTACTTGTTGTCGAAGGACAAATGGACGCCATTCGGGTTTATGCAAGCGGAATAAAGAACGTTGTTGCAACTATGGGTACAGCTTTAACAGACGACCATATCAAATTACTTGCTCGCTTAAATGTCAAAATTGTCTTATGTATGGATAATGACGCAGCCGGAGAAAAGGCCACTATTCAAAATGGTGAAGCTTTAAGTAAAGCAGGTGTTGAACTTGCTATATTAAGATTAACGGGAGCTAAAGACCCTGATGAATATATTTTAAAACATTCTAAAGAAGAATTTGAAGACGCTATTAATCATGCCATTACCTATTTTGATTTTAAAATAAATTATTATAAAAAAGATAAAAATCTAAATAAAGTCGAAGATGTATCAAAATATATTAATGAAGTAATAAGTGAATTAAATAAATCAAATGATCAAGTTCTTATTGATTTAACAGTTAATGAATTAACTAAGGAATATGGAATCGACAAGAATGTTTTATTGAATAAAATAATCAAAGTTGAGCCAACTATATCACCGAAAATTGAAATACGCAAAGAAAAAAAATTATCGAAAAATCAGAAATTACTAAGTTTATTATTATATTATATGATGAATGATACAAAATATATACAATTATACCAGCAAGAATTAGGATATCTTCCTAATGAAGATTATTTAGAAATAGCTAATGATATACTTGCTTTTTTCCTAAAATACAATTATATTAGTATAGCAGATTTTATTACTTATGAAATTAGCAGTAATAATTATGAATTAGTTTTAGATATTGTTGATCAAAATATTAAATCAACTCTTGAAGATATTGAATACGTTGGTATTATAAATAAGGTAAAAGACAATATTGATGAAGAAAAAATAATTAGATTAAAAGAAAAGTTAAAAACTATCTCTGATATCAATGAAAAATTAAAAATAACTGATGAAATTGCAAAGATGAAGAAAAGGATGTGTCAAAATGAAGAAAGTTAATGAAATAAAAACTTTTGAAGAAAGAAAGAAAGAATTAATTGAAGAAGGACAAAAGAAAGGTTATATTACATTCGAACAATTAGCTAACGCCTTAAAAGGCTTAGACATGGATGCTGACTCTCTAGATCAACTATATAACACTTTTATTGAAGCTGGTATCAGTGTAATTACTGAAGAAGATGAAGCTAGTGGTGGAGCTAAAAAAGAGGATGAAGTAATTGTTTTAAATGATGAAGATTTAACAAAGGATGTTAATATCAACGATCCTGTTCGTATGTACTTAAAGGAAATTGGTCGTATATCATTACTTACTGCTGAAGAAGAAATGGATCTATCAGTGCGTGTTGCTAATGGAGAAGAAGAAGCTCGTAATATATTAGCCGAATCCAATCTTCGTCTTGTCGTATCTATCGCCAAACGTTATGTTGGTCGTGGATTATTATTCCTAGATTTAATTCAAGAAGGAAATATTGGTCTAATGAAAGCTGTTGAAAAATTTGATTTGATAAAGGATTTAAATTCTCAACTTATGCTACATGGTGGATTCGTCAGGCTATAACAAGAGCTATCGCAGATCAGGCAAGAACTATCAGAATCCCGGTTCATATGGTTGAAACCATTAATAAAATGGCTCGTATACAAAGACAAATGACTCTAGAACTAAATAGAGAACCAAGCGACGAAGAATTAGCTAAAAAAATGGGTATCACAGTTGAAAAGGTTCGTGAAGTTATTAAGATAAGTCAAGACCCAGTTTCTCTAGAAACCCCAATTGGTGAAGAAGATGATTCTCATTTAGG